>Ga0137371_10003564_pt1 | contig 12222 bp, 14 predicted proteins | sample SagtaG_7_FD_104919 | JGI IMG/M metagenome (GOLD analysis project Ga0137371, IMG submission 104919) | Vadose zone soil microbial communities from Sagehorn Ranch, Mendocino, California, USA - Sage1_R_40_16 metaG | ecosystem: Environmental > Terrestrial > Soil > Vadose zone | place: USA... | reverse complement strand
TGCGGCAGTGCTCCGTGCAGAGGACGAGGAAGACGGCGGAGCGGTGGGGGATGCCGAAGCGGTCGGCCTCGAACTGGCCGCACTGGCTGGCCTCGATCGAGAGCTGCGAGTGAGCGAGCACGACGCCATGCTGCGCCAGCGTCAGCGTCCCGGGAAGGTTCCGCCCGACCTGGGCGGCGACGGCGAGCCAGGGCACCTCGTGATCGACGAAGAACGAGTACGAGATGGCCAGCGGGACACTCTTGACCGAGAGGCTGGTCGTGATCCGGAGCACGTCCGCGCCGGGTGGAACCTGGAGGCCGTCCCTGATGCTCCGCTCCACGGGGGTCGTCCGCTTATCGAGCACCTGGATCGTCACATCGCTGCCGCGCTCGCCTGCGAGCAACCGCGACAGGCCCCCGGCCCGGTAGTCGAGCTTCGGTCGCGCGACAAAGGTCCCGCGCCCTCGGATGCGAACGATCTGGTGGTCGTCTTGGAGGATCGCCAACGCTTGCCGGACAACAACGCGGCTCACGCCGAAGCCGCGAGCAAGCTCCGGCTCGGAAGGCAGCGCGTCGCCCGGCTTCCAGAGGCCGGATTCAATCTGCTCCTTGAGGACCTCCTGAAGCTGATAGTACAAGGGGACAAAGCTGCGTCGATCGAGCTGCTGAATCCCGAGCGACGGCTCGAATCGGGCCATTTGAGCGAAGTATACGGCTGAGTCGGTCGGCTCCCTCACAGGACAACCATCACTCGGGTCATCGACCGCGCGGGTTCACGCAGCGAAAGCATGACGCGCGCGCGCGCGCGCCAACGTGGCGACCAGGCGTCAGTCGATCCACGCGGTGGGCGCCTGGATGCCGTCGCCGCCTTCGGGCCGGTCGGAGCCGATAGCGATGAACTCGAGACCGTCCTGGCCTGCTTCGATCGCGCGAACGGTTTGCGGACTAACCCGGACGACGTCCCACTGACGGAGCTCGTGCACCTCGTCGTCGAGCCTGATCCGGCCAGAGCCACTGATCACGACATACGCCTCTTCCTGTTCGCGATGGCTATGTGCCATCGGGGAGCGGAGGCCGGGCGCGTAGCGAAAGTAGCTGATCCCGAGGTGCTCGGAGTCGAGGTGCTTGCGTGCGAAGCGGCCTTCAATGCCGGGCGCGTGCTCGCCGGCGGAATCCTCGATCTCCTTCAGATTCTTGATGGTAAAGCCCGCCATCGTGCTCCTCCTGTGTGCGCTGCGTCGCCGGCCGACAAAGCAGAATAGTCCCCGTGCTGACTGACGAACCGAACGGCCTCGCCATAGACGAGTTCCTCGCCGCGCACAGCGAGGAGCTGACCCAACTCGTTGCCGATCTCGTGCGGATCGACAGCCAGCTTCCTCCGTACGCCGACGAGCGGGAGATCGTCGCTTTCCTGCGCGTGCGCATGGGCGATCTCGGCCTCGGCGAGGGCGAGGTGCTCGCCGCGGAACCGCAGCGCCCCAACCTCCTGACGAGGATCCCGGGCAGCGGAGGCGGCCGAACACTCATGCTCAATGGGCACCTCGACACCAAACCTGTCGGCGATGCCCTGCCGTTGTGGCACTCGGATCCGCTGCTGCCGGAGATCCGCGAGGGACGTCTCTACGGGCTCGGCACGAGTGACATGAAGGGTGCGGTGGCGGCGATGGTCTTCGCTGCTCTGGCGCTACGGGAGTCGGGGGTGCCAAGGCCCGGCGGCGATCTTGTGCTCGCCTTCGTGGCCGACGAAGAAGCCGGCGGAAGCCTCGGGTCGAAGTTCCTTGCTCCCAAACTCGCTGCTGTCGATGCCTGTCTGATCGGCGAACCGAGTGGCTGGGAACACGACTGGCAGGGGCTCCATCTGGTTTCCCGTGGCGTCAGCTGCTTCCGCATCCGTGTCCGAGGCACCCAGATGCACTCGTCGCTGTCGGATCGCATGCCGTCGGTGAACGCCTCAGTTCGTATGGCTGAGCTGCTGGTCGCTCTTGGAGACGAGCTGGAGCTCGACTTCACCCCTCATCCGCTCGGGGGCACGACCCCCACGCTCAATGTCGGCGTGCTGGTGTCAGGCGGCGTCTACTTCGGCGTCGTGCCCGGACTCGCCGAGTTTGCCTGCGACCTTCGCACGCTGCCGGGTATGACTGAGGCCGGCGTTCGCACGGCGCTCGAGCGTTGGCTCGACGCGCATCGGTCGGCACTTCCGGACCTGGAGGTCGAATGCACATTCGAGCCTGGGCTGAGTTGGGTTCCACCGGCAGAGGTTGCCCCGGAGGACCCACTTGTGCTCGCCGCGCAGGCGGCGGCACACGAGGTTCTCGGATCGGCCCCACCCTTGTCGGTGTTCCCGGGCGGAACAGACGCGCCCTGGTTCGCGGGCGTTGGGATTCCGACCATCCCGGCTTTCGGCCCGGGCATCCTCACCTGCTGCCACGGCCCGAACGAATATGTCTCGATCGAGAGCGTGCGCCAGGCGGCACGAATCTACGCGAGGATCGCCTCGCGCTACTGCGATCTCCCAGGAGCCGACGCGGGCGAGTGACCGCGCCCCTGCGCATCGGCGTCATCGGTGTCGGCAGGTTCGGAGAGCGACACCTCAGCGCGTACGCGCGACAGGAGGTGGAAATCGTCGGTGTCGCCGATCGCGACAAGGAACGAGCACGCGCAGTCGCAGAACGTTTCGGCGTCGACCGATGGTTCGCAGACAGCGCGGAGCTGATCAGAGATCGCCGCCCTGACGGCGTGTCTGTGGTCACGCCCGGGCGACACCATCTGGAGCCGACCCTGACGGCGCTCTCGCACGGTTGCTCGGTATTACTCGAAAAGCCCGTCACAACTTCGAGCGCCGAGGTGGCGGCGATCGAGGCAGCCGCCGCGGACTCGAGCGCGTTCGTGATGCCCGCGCACATCCTTCGGTTCGCAGCTCCTTATGTGTCGCTTAGAGCCCGTGTGGGCGAAGGCGCGGTCGGGCGGCTACTCGGCATCCACTCTCGCCGCGATCGCAGCCGAGACCACATGCAGCTCTTCCCCGACATCCACCCGGCACTGATGACTTTGATCCACGACATCGACCTTGCGCTCTGGATCTCCGGTGCCCAGGCACTGAGAGTGAGCGCCTACCAGCGCGGCGGCGAGGGCGACGGAGCGCCGGCGCTCCTGTGGGCGCACGTCGAGGCCGACGACGGCAGCTTGTGGTCGCTGCGGACTAGCTGGCTCTTGCCCCTCCACACATCCCTCGCTGATCGCTTGGAGGTCTACGGTTCAGACGGAGCGGTAGTCCTCGATCTCCAACCGACGGTCTCTGTGTTCGGCTCGAGCACTGAAGCTGTCGACCACGAGCTCACACCAGACGCGCACGCCGGCGCGATCGACGCAGAGATCTCCCATTTCTGCTCCTGTATCCGCCGCGGCACAGCTTCGGACATCGTCACCTTGGCTGAAGCGGCGCACGGGGTGCGGATAGCGGAGGCGATCATCTCCTCAGCCGCCGCGGGCGGCACCCAACTCGACGTCAGCGCGTGATGCCCTCTGCCGACGCGCACGCGCACCTCTTCGCCGACGGCTTCAGAGGAGTGCTCGGCGGGCCTCCGGTCGGTAGCGATGAGCTTTCCCAGTACGAGCGGCTGCGCCGGCACCACGTAATCGAGCGCACGCTCGTGATCGGCTACGAGGGCGAGCGCCGCTACCACGGCAACAACGACTACGTGCTTGCGCTCGCGCAGACGCTTCCGTGGATCGCGCCGATGGCCTATCTACCGATCTCGCCGACGCCGACCGTGGATGACCTACTCTCACTGCAAGCGCGCGGAGCCCTCGGCTTCGCCATCTATCTTCCAGGGCACGAAGACGGCGCGACGTTCGCCGACTGGCCCTCGGAGACACTGCGCGAGCTCCGCTCGCAGCGCGCCATCCTCAGCCTGAATGCGCCGCCACCCGCGACCTCGGCGGCCGCAGAGATCATTCGCGCACTCGACGAGTGCCCGGTCTTGATGAGCCACCTTGGACTCCCCGGCCGATTCGCGCGTGTGCCCTCGCTCGAGGATGTGCGCCGGCATCTCAAGCCGCTGCTGGCGCTTTCCCAGTTCGAACACGTGAGAGTGAAGCTCTCCGGGCTCTATGCGATCAGTGACCCTCCGCACGGGTTCCCGCACGCAGCGGCAAAGCCATTCGTTCAAGCACTGCTCGATGCCTTCACCCCCGCTCGGCTCCTCTGGGGGTCCGACTTCTCGGCCGCCCTGGACTTCGTTTCGTTCGCTCAGACGACGGACCCACAAATGCTCGACGACTGCTCGGCAGCCGAGGCCGAGGCAGTGATGGGAGGTAACCTGCTGCGCCTCCTGGCGGCACGACACCTGGGGGATTGTGGAACAACCGAGTGAAATGGCTGTCGAGCTCCTCTCCGACGTGACCGTCGGCGAGTATCTCGTCGAACGGGGCGTTTTCCCCGCGAGTGACGGGATCCGGGTCCGCGAGCTCGGCGGCGGAGTCTCGAACATCGTGCTCAGCGTGCGTCGAGGCGAGCTCCGCGTAGTCGTAAAGCAGGCTCTGCCCCGCCTTCGCGTCGCCGACGAGTGGCTCGCAAAGCGCGAACGGGCAATCACCGAAGGTGAGGCGCTACGTCTGGTCGAGCAGATAACGCCGGGCAGCGTTCCGCGGGTGCTCGACATCGATGAAGTCGCTTGCGCCCTGACGATCACGGAGGCACCGGAGGATTGGCAACCCTGGAAGGACCACCTCCTCGCAGGCGACGCGGACCCGAAAGTCGCTCGGCGCCTCGGCGAGCTTCTCGCAGCGTGGCACGGTGCGACGTCCAACGATGAGGCGATCGAGAGGGCGTTCGAGGGGCAGGAAGCGTTCGACCAGTTGCGCGTCGATCCGTACTACCGGACCGTCAGCCGGCGTCGTCCAGAGCTCGCTCGAGCGGTCGAGACCTTCATCCAGCGGATGAATGCGACGAGAACGTGCCTGGTCCACGGCGACTATTCGCCGAAGAACGTGCTGGTCGGAGAAGGGATCTGCGTGCTCGATTTCGAGGTCACGCATTACGGCGACCCGGCGTTCGACATCGCGTTCATGCTCAACCACCTCTTGCTCAAGCGGTTGCACGTCCCCGGGGCGAGCGACGGCATCGAGCAGTGCGCCAGAGACTTCTGGGACGCGTACCGCTCTGCCACCGCGCCTGAGCTGCTGCCGAATCTGTCGTACGTCCTCGGGCACGTCGGCTGTCTGATGGTCGCGCGCGTCGACGGGAAGTCGCCTGCCGAGTATCTCCGCGATACGGAGCGTGAGGGGGCCCGCGCAGTCGGTACCGAGCTGCTGCTGGGTCCCCCGGATACGCTCGACGAGGCGCTCGGTGTCGTCGGGCGAGCAGCCGCGTGACGTCGCACGAACCGACCATCGCGTCGGTCCGCGCGCGAGAGGTGCTCGATTCGCGCGGCCGTCCGACCGTCGAGGTCGATCTCGAGCTGACAGACGGCGCACTCGGCCGGGCCAGCGTGCCTTCGGGTGCTTCGACCGGTCGGCACGAGGCGAGGGAGCTGCGGGATCACGATGCACGCCGGTTCGATGGCCACGGCGTCCTCGCAGCCGTTGCGCAGGTGCGGGGAACGATCGGTCCGGCCCTCGTCGGTCGGTCTCCGTTCGACCAGCGGCGGCTCGATTCGGTGTTGATCGAGCTCGACGGCACGCCCGACAAATCCAGGCTCGGTGCGAACGCGGTCTTGGCTGTGTCGATCGCCGCGGCGCATGCGGCAGCGAACTCGAATCGGGTTCCTCTCTGGCGGCATCTGGGCGGCGGTGACGTACTTCCGCTTCCGATGGTGAACATCCTCAGCGGCGGCCTCCACGCGGAGGGCGGGCTCGCCTTCCAGGACTTCCTCGTCGTCCCGGTCGGTGCGGGCTCTTTCTCCGAAGCGATCGAAATGGTGTTCGATGTCCGGGCAGCGGCCGGCGAGCTACTGCGCGAGCGCGGGCTCTCAGTGCTGAAGGCGGACGAGGGCGGGTTCGGACCTTCGCTTCCCGGGCCTGAGGCGGCGCTCGATCTTCTCGCCGCGGCGGTTCACCGCACGGGCCGCGCTCTCGGCGACGAGATCGCATTCGCCGTCGACGTCGCCGCGACCCATTTCTTCGACGACGGCCTCTACCGCCTGCCCGAAGCACCGGCCGGCACCGATGCGGCCGGAATGGTCGAAGCCCTGGAACGTCTCGTTGAGCGATATCCCCTCGTCTCGATCGAGGACGGCGTCGCCGAGGACGACTGGGAGGGATGGGCGTTGCTGACCGCCCGGCTGGGCGGTCGCATTCAGATCCTCGGCGACGATCTCTTCACGACGAGCGCAGCGAGGCTCGCGCGCGGCGTCGCAGAGGGTGTCGCGAACGCCGTGCTCGTGAAGATGAACCAGATAGGCACCCTCACCGAGACAATGGACGTGATCGAGCAAGCGCAGGGCGAGCGGTACGCAACGGTCGTCTCGGCGCGCTCGGGAGAGACCGAAGACAGCTTCATCGCCGATCTCGCCGTCGGCACGTCGACGGGCCAGATCAAGATCGGCTCGCTTGCACAGTCCGAACGTCTCGCCAAGTACAACCAGCTGCTGCGGATCGAGGAGGAGCTCGGCACGGATGCGCACTTCGCGGGGCGTAATGCACTCGCTCCACATCGATAACGCGCGAGTTCGAGAACTCTGCGCGCCGGCGCGTCGGTGCGCGCGTTCGCTTGTTTCCTTTACTTTGTGTAGTAACGGCTTCTCATGAGCGAGAACAGAAGGAGGGACTATGAGCGTGACCGACGAGCTCCTCCGGAACGCGGAGCGGTACGCCGCCGACTTTGATCGCGGCGACCTGCCGCTCCCGCCGGGAAAGCGGGTCGCCGTGGTCGCCTGCATGGACGCACGGTTGAACCCGTACGGGCTCCTCGGACTGAGCGAGGGTGACGCCCACGTCATCCGCAATGCCGGCGGCGTCGTAACCGACGACGAGATCCGATCGCTTTCCATCTCGCAGCGGCTGCTCGGCACGGAGGAGATCATCCTCATCCATCACACGGACTGCGGGATGCTCACGTTCGGCGACGACGAGTTCCGGCGCCAGATCCAGGACGAGACGGGGGTCAAGCCCGAGTGGGCCGCAGAGGCGTTCGACGACGTCGAAGAGGACGTGCGTCAGTCGATCGCGCGGATCAAGGCGAGCCCGTTCATCCCGAAGAAGGAGCATATTCGCGGGTTCGTCTACGACGTGAAGACCGCAGAGCTCAGCGAGGTGAGTTGAACCAGAGGTCAGGGGCGGCCGGAAGCACCTGACCCGGTTGCTTCCGGCCGCGGCGAACGCTCGTCGTCGACTATCCGCCGTGTCCGCAGGGTGCGACGTTTGCGGTGCCGGGGATCGCGGCGTGCGCCGGCGTGGTGGTGCCGGTCCCGGTCGTCTCAGGCACGCTCTCGTGCGCGTTCATGGTGCCCTGGTTGCAGGCCGCAGCGGGTAGCGTCTGCGTCGTCGAGACGTTTGCTGACGCGGGAATTGCCGCCACACCAGCAAGCGAACCTGCGAGCGCGAGCGTGAGCATCGCTTTGCGCATGGTCGTCCTCCTCTCGTCAGGCACTCGGTGTGAGCAGCGTCGGAACGGCTCCGATCGCTGACAGCAATCCGAGCACGGTTGGTATGCCTACCGCGAGTACGAGCACCAGTCCTGCGCGTGGTGACGGGCGTGGGCGGGTCTGTGCCCGCAGCGTCGGTGCGAGCAGCGCGAGGCAGCCGAGTGCGAGCAGGAGCTCGAAGGCGGTCGAGACGGAGTCGGCGACGCCGATCGTCTCCGGCTTCCAATGTTCGGGTCCGATCGGCAGGCCCCAGGTGCGATCGACGGCCCACACCGCGGCAATCAGCAGGTTGCCGGCAGCGCCAAGCACGAGGAGCGACCGGACGGGCCGGAAGAGCACGACCAGCGGCCACAGCAGCTGCGCAGCGCCGGTGAGCGTGAAGAAGACGCCGTACAGCAGGTATTCGTCGAAGTGCATCTTCGCGACTGTAATGTTGATCGAAGCCCCACCCACCGAGAGCAGTGCGGCGCCGAAGAGGACCACACTCGCGGCGCCGGGTGCGCCTTCCGTGGTCGTCCTGGCGGCGATCCTTGCAGCAAGTGGTACGCATGTGAGCGCGATCGCCGCGGCGACCACCGCAGCGATGACCGCGGCGAATGTGTCATCTGGGGAGTAGCCGGGCGAGAGCGAGAAGAGAGCGGCCGCGAGGGCTGCGAGTGAGGCAGTGACGCCGAGCAGGAATCCCGCGCCGATCCAACGAGCAGGCGGCCGCGGCACGCGCGCGGCCTCGGCACGCTCGACGGCATCGGCCTCAGCCCACTCGCGCGACCAGCCGGGCGCAATCCGATTGATGGCGGTGTCGGGCGGGGGATCGGTGATCCGCATGCGCGTATCGATCACGTTCGGTCACCTCCCCACCTTGACGATCGGGCAGTTGAGGATGATGTGCGGCTCGCTCTTGCTGAGGTTTCCCTGCTTGACTGCCGCCTCGACGTCGGTGTCGGACTTGAGCAGGGTCGGTGTGACGCCGGCCTTCCAGGTCACGATCTCCTCGTGCCAGAGCGGCGTGTAGTCGGACTCGCCCGGCTCGGAACCGAACACGGGCAGCTGACCAGGCGCCGTACGCCCTTGGAAAAAGTAGATGTCGTCGGTGTCGGGCATCGGCACCTTGCCGAGCATCGACGAGAAGTTGATGTGCATCTGCTGGGCCTGCGCCTTGTCGGAGACGTCGGTGTTCAGGAACGTGTCCTTGTGTCCGTCGTAGAAGCCGTGCATGGCCGGGCGCATGATCCGGCTCATCGGCCCCATACCGGGGTGGCCGGCGCTTCCGGCCGCAAGCGCTGCTACCGCGGTCGCGAGCAGCGCGAACAGCGCAAACAGAGCGAGCGAGATCTTCCTCGTCATCAGGATCACCTCCGGACGCAGCCAAGCGCGGCGGCCGATAGCCGCCTTCTTCGCCTTCTCTGCGATCACGAGCATTCGTTTTCCGATCGAGCTCATGTGTCTCGGCTCTCCCGGCTCGATCGGTCGAAAACGGTTTTCGGGCGTAGATGAAAGAACTCTCATCGCCGGTTCGCGACCGGCGCGGGACGGGAATGCCTCACGTGCCCGAGATGACGCAGCTCCTGCTGATCGAGGACGACAGCCGCATTCGTCGGAACGTCGAGCGCGGCCTGGTCGCGCGCGGCTTTTCCGTCCGCTCGGCGCCTGATGCGGCCTCGGCCATCCGGGCGCTGCGCGCGCACGACTTCGACCTCGTCCTGCTCGACCTGCTCCTGCCCGACGCCGACGGCTTCTCGCTTCTAGGCGCGATCCGGGCGGCGAAGCCGCGTCTGCCGGTCATCGCCGTGACCGCCCTCGACGACATCGGGTCGAAGCTCGACGGCCTGAACGGCGGTGCCGATGATTACGTGACCAAGCCATTCTCGTTCGCCGAGCTCACGGCGCGGATCCACGCCCGTCTGCGCTGGCGCGAGGACGGCGTCTGCCTCGAGGCGGGGCCGCTTCGGCTCGATTTGGCTACACACCGCGCAACGCTCGACGGCCGCTCGGTGCTCGTCTCGGCCCGTGAGGCTGCCGTGCTCGCTGCCTTCCTCCGCCACCCGGGCGAAGTGCTCTCGCGCGAGGAGCTGCTGCGGCTGGTCTGGGAGATCGAGTTCGACCCCGGTTCCAATGTCGTCGAGGTCTATGTGGCGGCGCTGCGGCGCAAGCTCGGTGCCGAACTGATCCAGACTGTCCGCGGGCGCGGCTACCGGCTGCGCGCCGCAGCGCGGTCGCGGGAGGCGGTCACCGGGTGAAGGCCGCAGCGGTCGCGTTCCTTGCCGCCGCGCTCTTCACCGGGGCGATCGCGCTCGGCGCACTGCGCCTGAGCTCTTCTGCTCCTCCGCCGCCGGCGATCGTGCTCCCCACAGGCGCGCAACGAAACCTTCCGGTGCACCCGGCCGGCCGCCGCGCGATCGGGCAGAAGGTCGAGCATGCGCCGCTGTCGGCATTCGCCGAACAGCGCGGGCGGGGCGGTCGACCGTGACCGGGCGACCCCTGCGGCGCTCGATCCCGCTCGCACTGCGGCTCGCCGCCCTCTATGGGCTTCTGGTTGCTGCAACGCTCATTCTCGTTGCCGGCGTGACGCTTGCGATCGCGCGCTCGCATCTCGAGCGCTCGCTCAATGCCCAGCTGCGCAGCTCCGCGCAGTCGTTCCGGGAAGGGCCCGGCACCCGCGCACGCGACGCTGTCGGGCTGCGCGTCGAGACGCGCCGATGGCTCGCCGAGCACCCACTGCCGCAGGGACAGATGGCGGCGATACGGATTAGCGGCGGCGAGGTGCTCACCAGCGCCGGCGGGCTCGACCTCTTCGAGGTCGCACACCCACAGGCGCTGCTCGGCGCCCACGATCCACGCTGGTGGACCGCGCACGGTTCGGAAGGAGCCGTGCGCGGGCTCACCGTCCCGATCGTCGCCGGAGACCACCAGCTCGGCACGCTCCTGCTCCTCGCCTACGAAAAACCCATGGGGCAGATGCTCGGCGCGCTCATCTCCGGAATTGCCCTTGCAAGCGGGCTCGGCCTCTTCCTCGCGCTCCTGCTCGGCGTCGTCGCAGTCCGTCGCAGCCTGCGTCCGCTCAGCCGCATGGCGGCCGAGGTGAGCGCGATCGAGACGACAGGCGACCTCACGCGACGAGTCGCGCTCGGCGACGGCAGGGATGAGGTCGGCCGCCTCGCAAGCGCCTTCGACCGCATGGTCGGCAGGCTCGACGAGGCCTTCCGAACCCAACGCCGCTTCCTCGCCGACGCCGCACACGAGCTGCGCACACCGCTGACCGTCCTCCGCGGCCAGCTCGAGGTGATCGCCGATGAGCTCGAAGCCGACCAGCGCGCCTCGTTTACGGTCGCGACCGACGAACTCGACCGGATGGCCCGGATTATCGACGACCTCCTGCTCCTCACCCGCCTCGACGAAGGAATGGAGCTCTGCCGCGAACCTGTCGAGATCGAGCTCGTCCTCCGTGAAGCCCTCCTGCGCGCGATGCTCATCGCGCCCCGTGATGTCCGCGTCGAGACACAGCCCAACCTCTACGCGCTCGCCGACCACGACCGCGTCCTCCAGGTGCTCACCAACCTGCTCACCAACGCCGTCCAGTACACCGACGAGAGCGGCCGGATCCTCCTCGCCTCGGAGCGCCGGAACGGCCACGTGCTCGTGCAGGTTTCCGACAACGGACGGGGCATTTCCGCCGACGACCTCCCCCACGTCTTCGAGCGGCTCTACCGCGGCCGAACCGCGCAGGCCACCGCCCCGGAGGGCTCCGGCCTCGGGCTGGCGATCGTCGCCTCGATCACTCGGGCGCTGAACGGGACGATCGAAGTCCACTCAACACACGGCAGTGGTACGACCTTCACGATTACGCTCCCCGTCGCCCCGACCGAAGACGAGCGGACCACCCTCCATCATGCCGGCGCGGCTCACGCGGCGGGCGCAACCGGCGCAAGGAGCCGGCGGCCGCCGAAGTCAGAATCGAACGCCGAAACCGGTTAGCGCCGTCTCGGCGTTCGGAAAGGTCGGCGTCAGCGCCGCGCAGGTCGCGCGGTAGTGCGGTCCGTTACGCGTTGACGGCGACGATCAGGCTACCGTCGAGCGTTCGAGCGCGCTGCGGTCGACGCGCAGAATAACAGTGCTCTCCCTCGGCCTCACTGCCTCGACCGCGCTGAAGGGAAGGGCTCGGCGCCGCCTTCGGCGCAAACCACGCCGACGGACGATGATCTCGTCGGGGTGGTCCGCGTGCCGCTGGTACCGGACGTGATCGACCCAACCTAGCTGGGTGCCGTCGCTTGCCACCACCCGGTAGCCCTCGGCAGCGGCAAGCAGGCGACCGAGCTCCGCCTGCCTCTTCAGGCTCTGCTCGACACTCTCGTCACCGCTCCCCTGAACCACGGGAGAAGCCTAGTCTCGAGAGGGTCGAGCACGTAGGCCTTGTGGTTCGAGACCGACTGACTGGCCCCGCGCTTTGGTACGTCGGCCCCATGTGTGTCACCTGAAGCGAACCTCGGACCAGTGGGCGCCGCCGTCCGTCGTTCGCCACAGCACCTGGATTTCGTTCTTCATGGCCGCGTCGTAGCGCGTCTGCACCACTGCCGTCCCGACGTCGGCGTCTGTGAACCCGATCCACAGCACAAAGGTCATCCGCCCGGGTGTGCTTGGCGCCCTCCAGGTTGCGCCGCCGT
>Ga0137371_10003563_pt1 | contig 12224 bp, 10 predicted proteins | sample SagtaG_7_FD_104919 | JGI IMG/M metagenome (GOLD analysis project Ga0137371, IMG submission 104919) | Vadose zone soil microbial communities from Sagehorn Ranch, Mendocino, California, USA - Sage1_R_40_16 metaG | ecosystem: Environmental > Terrestrial > Soil > Vadose zone | place: USA... | reverse complement strand
CCAGCTCGGGATGCTGCCAGAGATGGTCGCACTGGGCTTCGAGAACGCGCTGCAGTCGTTGCAGGGGTCGGCCCTCCGCCGGCGGCAGACCGGCGAGGGCTTGTTCGAGCTCGGCAGCGACCTCACCGAGGACCGCGTGAAAGAGGCCGTGCTTGGAGTGGTAGTAGTAGAACAGCAGCTGCTTGTTGACGCCGGCGCGGCGCGCGATGGCCTCCACGCGCGCGCCATCGAAACCCCGGCGGGCGAACTCCTGGCGGGCCGCGGCGATGATCCGTAACGCTCTGTTGTTAGCTAGCTTAGGAGGCACTTCATCATTTCCTCAACCATCCGGTTGAGGAAATATAGCAGGCGAAGCGTCGCGCGCTACATCATCCCTCGGGTCCAGGAGATGACCTGTTCCGCCGTGAAAGGCAGCCTGCGCTTCAGCTTGATTCCCCATGCGCCGGGGCACCGCCGTCGCGAGCGCCGTGCTGGGAGCGATCGCATGTTGGAGAAAGCGCCGGCCGGCCTCTGGAAGGGCGGCCACTCGATCCGGCGAGAAGGGTGCGCTACTCAGGGGCGCAGAGTCCCAGAGCTCCTCAAGCGAAGGCACGGTTCCGTGGCGACGTCAGCGCTCGGGCGCCGATGCGAGTGACGGCTTATCGGCACTCGCGGAAACGGCGAGCCGAATCCACATCCCAGCCGCCCCGTGACCAGGCACGGCGCAGAAGATCAAGAAGGCACCGGCCTTACTGACTACGAACCGGACGACGCCTCCCTGCCCGGTGGAGAAGCCCTGCTCGACCCGGCCAGTGGCGGCATGTTCGAACGCGGGCGGCACCGGACCAGTGGGGAGGGTGGCAGCATCGGGGATGATCTCCACCGAATGGGGAAGGTTCTGGTCCTGGTTCTTGAAGTGGAGCACGACGTTCCACCCCTGAGGGACCGTGACGACGAGCCCGCCTCGGCTGAATCCGTTGAAGTTCATGCCGCCGTTCAGCTCCGTCAGGCCTCCCACAAGCTTAAACTCGGCGGTCTTGCTGGCCGCGTCGGCGCGGAGCCAAGCCGGATCTATCCTTGCGCTCGCCGTCTGAGCCTCTGTCCTTGCCGCTCCGAGGAGCAGCGCGCCCGTCACGAACAGCGCCCACACGCCTGGCAACGTCAAATTGATTGGCGATCGCATATGGAGTCTCCAGCGTTGTGAGTCTGCGTCCGCGGCTAGTAAAGCAGCCACGTGAGGATGTACAAGGTGTTGTTGTCCGATGCCCGGCGCCCGAACCCGTCGTAGTTACCCGTGCTGCCGTTGAATCTGTTGTAGGCCACGTATTGGAACTGGAGTCGGAGGTTCTGCCACGGCATGACGTCCACTTCGGCGATCAGGCCGTTGTTGTCCGGACTCCCGGTGCGACTCCCCACCAGTGGCGCCGGGGCGTACAGCACACTGTCGCTCGTGCCTCTAGTAACGAACGGCGCGAGGGTGAACGCGTATAGTTGACCGATGTGGTACATCGCGTCCATCCGGAATGTGCGCAGCGTATTCGTGGCATTGGCTGCACCGCCTGCCGTCCAGGTCTGCTTCTCGTGGATCCAGGTGCCATCGAGAGTGAAGCTGTTCGCCCCGAAGGAGTGCATGTATGCGACGTCGACCGCGACGTCGCTGAATCGGTTGACGGCACCCGCCACACCAGTGGGATAGACGCTCGCGGCCATCCCGTATACTCCCACCGAGAGGTAGTTCTGCCCCCATGTGTTGGGCAGCGCGAGCCGCCAGTAGGGCGCGGCGCCGCTGATCACGCCTGTGGCGGTGGAGTCGAGCGGGCGGAACACACCGAGCGGTGCCGAGCGGTACATGCCGACTTCCCCGTAAACGCGATCATTCCACATTGTGTAGGCCGTGAGCCCGGCCACCTGCTGCCCCAGCGTGCCATCCACGAGCGTGGCCGCCGCCGGCGTTGGAGCCACGGCCGAGCTGGCGTATGGGAAACCCCAGGCCGGCGTGCTGTTCCAGATGTCCTGCACCGTGGGATTGTTGTTGAGACTCACGCCCAGCGTGGTGCGCTTCGCGAGGATGTTGGTGTGCGTGGCGAAGCGGAAATCCGCGTTGTCGACCCCCAACTGACCGCTCTGCGGATCGAACGTGACTTGGAGGAAGCCCCCAACGTGCGGCGTGATTTCGCCGCCGGTGAAGATGCTCAACTGGTCGGGGAACAACACCGTGCCGTTCTGCGTGCCGGGCTGTGGCTTCTTCGTACTCGTGTACGATGTCTGCACCATCAGGGACACCGGCGCGACCAGGTTCAAGAGCAGACTCTGCTGGCCCTCGGGGTTTTTCCCCTCCAGTGACTCGGCCCTCCGGAACACGTATCCGTTGAGCTTGAAGGCGCGTCCCGTGGCTGTCAGCTCCGGGAAGTGCGTGTGGCACGCGCTGCACGCCAGTCCGGTCTGTCGCGCGTAGGTTGGCGTGAAGCGCGTCGCGGCGTGGACGTAGGCGCTTTTGTAAGCGCGCAGCGCCTCGGCGGCACCCGATCCATCACGTCCGCCATCGTCCGCGAAGGCCGACCGCGCACCGCCTGTGAGCAGAGTGCAGATGACGAAGACCATCCTGACGTGGCGTGCCATAACCGCTCCTGGTCCGAAGTTTGGAACTCCGTCTGCAGGGAACAGTTTGCCACGCGTAGGGAAGGCCAGACATGAAGGCAGCGTGAAGAGATCTTCATGCGAAGGAGGGGTATGCCCTCAATACTTCGATTGCATGTACTCGACGCCCGTCGCGACCGCCGTCCGCCAGGCCCTCTCTACAACGGGCGTGAACTCATCGTCGTATTGCTTCACAGTTGTCGATCAGGCTGTCGATGAACAGCGGATAGAGCGCGGGATCGATGGCGAGGTCTCGCCGGCTGTGGCGGTCGGCGACGCGCGAAAGAATCGTGGGCTCGCCGCCCGGCCGCGCGGGAAAGCTCACGCCGCGGAGCACTGGGCGTAGCTGGCTTTCGCCAGGGCGGCTGCCTCCTCGTTGGTCATGCGGTCCCCGCGCATGAGTGGGCGGCTCCCAGCACGCGCGTGCGACGGAGCGAGCGCTTCACGAGTCCACCCGATCCGGTGTCGCCAACCGGAACCCCACCCCGCGCACGGTGTGGATCACCTCCACGCCGGCCGCGTCTTTTAGCTTGCGGCGCAAGTTCCCCACATGCACGTCCACCACGTTGCTTTCGGGGTCGAACTGCATGTCCCAGACCTTCTCCAGGAGCTCCGTGCGCCGGAGCACTTCCTCCGGCCGGAGAATGAAGTGCTCGAGCAGCTGGAACTCTTTCGGAGTGAGATCGAGCCGCTTCCCATTGACTGTGGCTTTGTGCTTCAGACGATCGACCTGGACCGGACCGTAGCTGAGCAGTTCGGTGCGTGAGGCGCCGCCGCGGCGGACCAACGCCCGCACACGGGCGAGCAGCTCCTCGAACTTGAACGGCTTGGCGAGATAGTCGTCTGCACCGGCGTCCAGCCCGCGCACGACATCTTCTGTGGCGTCGCGCGCCGTGAGCATCAAGATTGGTGTCTTGCTCCCCTCGCGCCGCAGCTCGGCGGCGACCTGCAGTCCCGTTTTCTTCGGGAGCATCACATCGAGCACGAGCAAATCATACTCGTACACGTGCGCGAGCATCGTCGCTTCGTCACCATCAGGCGCGAGATCGACGGCGTAGCCTTCTTCTCGCAAGCCTTGCTCGATGAATCCGGCAACTTTGCGATCGTCCTCAACGACGAGAATCTTCATGGTCAGACACTAAGGGAGTGGAGTTGAACCGAGCCCAAAGGACACTTGAAGAAACCTTCATGTTGACGGTGGCGCCAAGGGAAGGCTGAGACTGAAGGTCGCGCCCCGCCCAACGGCGCTCTCGACGGTCAACCGGCCTCCGAGTACCTCGGCCAATCGTCGGGAGACCGGCAGGCCGAGCCCCGTCCCAAGTCCCGAGTGGGGGTCAAAGCGCTCGAACGGCTCGAAGATCCGCTCCTGCAGCTCCGTCGGGATCCCCAGTCCGTGGTCGCTGACCCGGAATACCACCGCGGCCGGCTGCGGCTCAACCTGGACGGTGACAATGCCCCCTCTTGGGCTGTGCCGCACAGCGTTGGACAGCAGGTTCACGAGGATTTGCTCGAGCCGAACGGGGTCGGTGCGGAGAGTGGGCGGAGCGTCGGGGCTGCGCTCGTCGAGTGCGATGCCCTTGGCCTCCGCCACAGGGCGCACACCGCTGAGCGCGCGATGCACTGAGTTGGGTACATCGACCTCGCGCCACACCGGATGCACTTTCCCGGCGTCCAGGCGGGTGAGGTCCAGGAAGTTGTTCAGGAGCGTGATCGTCCGGTCTGCGCCCTCATACACTTCGCGCGCCGCCTGTGCGTTCGCTTCGGCCGACCTCCCCTTGACCAGTCGCTCCGCCCAACCGTAAACGCCGGTGAGCGCGTTGCGCAGCTCGTGGTTCATCATCGCGAAGAACAAGTCACGCTGGCGCTGCATGGCCCGAACCTGGCCCACCAGGTCCTGGCTCGCCTCGTGGAGGCGCGCGTTTTCAACCGCGACTGCGGTACTCGCGGCGAGCAATACCGCGATGGCTTCGTCTTCCACACTGAACTCGTCCACGCCGACCTTTTCGGTGAGGTAGAGATTGCCGAACACCTTGGCACGAGCGACGACGGGCACGCCCAGAAACGAGCGCATGGGAGGATGGTGCGGAGGGAAACCGTAGCGCTGCGGGTGACGGTTGATATCCGCGGTCCGAATGGGCGCTGGCTCGCGGATCACGAGGCCGAGCAGCCCACGTCCGCGTGGGAGGTCCCCGATCCGGTCCCGCTCGGCCTGACTGATCCCAGACGTTACGAACTGGGCCAGCGAGGTGCCGTCGGGACTCAAGACACCCAGCGCTGCATACCGCGCGCCCACCACCTCCCGCGCGGCATCGACGACCCGCTGGAGCACGCGCTCCAACGAATGCTCCGAGAAGATCGCGACCCCGGCTGTGAGCAAACGCTCGAACCGCTCGCGGACCCGCGTGACCTCGGCGATCTCAGTTCCTTCGGGTATGCGTCGGCCGGCTGGGCGTCGTGAGCGTCGGTTCGACACGGCGTCCTCCTATCTCAAGTGGAAGCTCTGGCTTCGTTCGACGAAGTGGCGAGTGCGCGCTGCCAGCGTCTAAGATTCCTCTGAAACCTTCGCGAAGGACTCAGAGTCCGACGGGGGACACCCGGCGCCAGAGGTGAGCGGCGAAGCTCGCGGCGGCGGTCCACCCGACGACGAGCATAGGGATGTATGCCGGTCCGGTGAGCGCGAACAGCGACGGGCGCAGTCCGGCGGGCAACGCCTGGATGATGCTGACGATCAATCCCGCGACCAGATAGAGCATCGCGAGCTTGATGTACCAGCGGGATAGCGGCGGCAACTTGCAGGGCCCCTTTAGTGAGCCGAGAACATCCCCACGGCACCCTTGGTCGCATCGGCGAAGGCATGACTGACGAAGGGATAGGTTCCAGCTTCCACCAGGCGCGTTTCGAAGATCGCGCCGCCGCCCACCGGGACGGTGACCGTCTGAACTCCTTCGAGCGGATGCGCGAGCGACCCGTCGAGATACACGCGATCAAAGATCGCGCCTACCACGTGAAACGCTGAAAATCGGTTCGGACCCGCGTTCACGACGTACAGCCGCAGGGGCTCGCCGACCCGGACTGCGATCGGATGATGCGCGTACTCCGCCTCGCGACCGTTGAACACGACATAATCGGGCGCCAGGCCAAGCAGCTTATCCCAATCGATCACGTGCGTGGAATCGGGGAGCGTCTTGGTATAGAACTCGCTCTGCACGAACACGAATTCCTTCGCGGGGGTGCGGCCCTGCCGTGGATCGACGACGATCGCGCCGTACATCCCGTTAGCGATGTGGAGCGCCACCGGCGCGGTACCGCAGTGATACATGAATGCCCCGGGCACGCGGGCGACGAAGCGGTAATGAAGCGAGTCGTGCGGCATCAGATTCACGTACGCCCGGCTCGGCGCGATCTCCGCGGCGTGGAAGTCCAGGCTGTGCGGCATCGGCGCTTGGTTCACTAGCGTGAACTCGACCGTGTCCCCTTGGGTGACCCGCAGGACGGGGCCCGGAACGCGGCCATCGAATGTCCAGGCGTCGTATGATATGCCGTTGGCTATCGTGACCTTCGCGTGCCGGATCGTGATGCGCAAGCGGCGCAGGTGCCCGGTGCGCCGTGTGGGTGCCGCCGGATCGACCGGTGCGGGCTCCGCAGTCGAGCCGATCGGTGCCTCGCCGTGCGACACGTCGGCGGGCACGTTCGTCGGCGGCACCGCGACGCGCTGAGCCGGTTGGTTCTCGCGGCAGGCGAGCGCCACGGTGGCGATGAAGAGACCTGCAGCCATGAGGGTACGACGCATCAGTAACTCCCGTCGATTGGGTGCGCGGAGGTTAGCGGCCGGCCGGGTCGGTCTTCATGAAGGCTTCGTGAGGGATTCTTTAGACTTGTTTAGAGTCGCGCTCCCCGTGTTCGATGGCACCCGCTTGCGCCTGGTGTGGCATGAACGAGTCGATGCTGATCCGGCGCATCGCTGGCTGAAGCAGACGCTGGAAGGGGCCAGCAAGAACGCGAGGGTCGCCGCGACCTCAGACCGGCGACCGCACAGAGGGTGAGTTGCCCCTCCAGGATTCGAACCTGGATTACCGGATCCAGAGTACGTACGTGCTGCCGCGAGGTTCTCAGGGACCGTGGGCAGTCCTTCCTTGAGAAACGTGAGCAGGAGGTGATTGACCGCGTCGGGCTGCTCCTCTGGAGCGGCGTGTCCAGCCCGGGGCACGAGCACGAAGGCGGCCCGGGGCAGCTCGGCGGCCATGTGGCGGCCAACGGCGGGAGGAATCAGACGATCGTCGGTCCCCCAGAGCAGCAACGTCGGGACCTGGATGGCGCTGAGCCGGCCTCTCAACGCGTCGAACCGGTACTCCCGCAGGACGCCCTTCAGCGCTCGACCGTAGTCGGGCTCGGCAACGGGGGCATAGTACTGGTCGACGTCGCTCTCTGTGACCTTGGCGGGATCGGCGTACATGCTGCGCAGCACGCGGGCGGTCACGCCCCGGGTGCGCAGCCCACTGGCGATGCTGCCGACCATCCGCCAACGCGCCGCTCGCAGCAGAAACCCCCAATGCACCTCCAGTCCCGCCGCGTCGAGCAGCGCCAGGGCCCGCACGCGCTCGGGTTGAGTCAGAGCCACTTCCGCGGCGATCTCACCGCCCATGGAGTGGCCGACGAGCACCGCGTCCTGGATGCGGAGCGAATCGAGCAGCGCGACTACGAGGCGGACGTACCCCGCGTTCGAGTAGCCGGTGTCCGGTTTGCTGGAGAAGCCGAATCCGCGGTCGTCGAACGCCACCACCCGGTAGCCCGCGGCCGCCAGCGGTCCGATCGTATGTCGCCACGCATACATCGACGCGGCGAATCCGTGGATCAGCACCACCGCCGGGCCGGCTCCGGTGTCGACGTAGCGGATGCGGGTGCCGTCTACCAGGAGGGTCCTGGCGTCGAGGCCGGAGCCGGCCGGCCACCGCGCTTCCGGGGCCAGGGGCGCCGCCCGGCAAGCGGCGAGCAGCAGGACGGGGAGGAGTCGGCGTCCGATCATACCGATACCTGGAGCGCGCGGCGCGCCAGGTCCACGATCATGGGGTGGGAGCTCCACAACGCCTGGATGCGCTCGCCCGTGCCGGTCGCGGTGACCGCGTAGGTGTCGTCCACGAGGAGCAGCGTCGGAGTCTCGGGAGGGACACTGCCTGCGACGAGTCCAGCGGTGTCGGAGGCTTCCCCGGCGAGGCGCAGCTCCAGGGTGGCGCGACCTGAAGCGCGACGCCACGCGGGCAGCGTAGGCCGCCACAGCTCGGCGGCCAACACGCCCCGGACGTGATGCTCGGCGCGAGCGACGAACTGCTGGACGACATTGGCCACCGCGCGAGGGCCGTCGACGATGTGCGTCTCGGCCTCGGGGGTGCGGCCAGCCGACTCGAGGGCGCGGCTCAGCCGATCGAGGGATTCTCCCTGCCGAGCCGCCACCTGCGCGAGCAGCGCCTGGGGATCGACGGGGCGGTACCGGGCCGGCCGGCCGGGGGAGCGTGCCGCCGCCCCACGGGTGACCAATCCTTCCAGAGCGCCGTAGGCGTTGGCCCGCGCCAACCGCGCCGCCCGCGCGACCTCGTAGCCGGTGGCGGGGCCTAACTCCAACAGTGTCCCGAAGACCACGGACTCCGTGGGCGTGAAGCCGAATGGAGTCAGATCAATGGATTTCGTAGTAGCGTAAGCTACTACTATAGGACTTCGATCGGCAATCCCATGAGGCGCGCGATTAGTGCCAGCCGGAACGTCACGTCCGTCTGGCGCTGCGCCGGGCTCCGGCCTGGCCCCTCCAGCGGCCAATAGTGATCGATCACCGGGTTGGATGACCGCGGCATCGCCCGGAGGTTCCGGGGCGTCCACACGCCTTGGTCGTCGCATTCGCTGAACAGGCGGGCCAGCACGCGGGCGGCGCTCGGCACCTGTCGCACCACGCCCAACCGCGTGAGCAGCTCCAGCCAGTACACGGCGAAGGCTACATCGGTCACGTGACCCTGCGCGTCGCTGCGCAGCGGGTCGCCGAGGATGACGAACAGCGGCTTGAGGAGTTTGCGGCCCGCCAGCACCCAGAACGCGCGCCGCGGTGCCGGCGTCGACAGGTAATGCCCCAGCCGTTCGACGAACCCCGCCCGCTCGCGCTGCAGCACCGGGAGAAACGCCAGCATCTCCATCGAAAACACCGTGGGAGGATACGCGAGCGGATCGAGGACCGTCTTTCCCTGCGCCTTCCGGAACGGTTTCTCGACCATCTCGCCACGCAGGAACATCACGATGTCGCTGGCAATCTTGTGCGCCGCCCCGCGTAGCCGTGGGTCCTCGGTATGGCCTGCCCGGGCCAGGGCCGCCGCCGCGGCTTCGCGGAACGTCTGCCGCACCCACAGCGCGAACCCCGGGTCCCCCTTGGCGGCGCGCTGGAATTCGACCAGCAGCTCCGGAGACTCGTCGCGTGACAGCAACCGGAAGAGGAACCGCTCGGTCAGCCGGAACGGGCGCATGTCCGGCGACCAGCCCAGCTCGAATAGCCGCCGGTACTGAAAGATCGTTCCTGTCTCCTTCCACCCGAACGCCTTGGAAGGGCCTGGCCCAATGAGGTTGCCCCCCCACAGCCCGGTGTCCCTCTGCTTGCGGGCGATCGCGTGCGCGGGTTTGTAGTCGAGCACGGCCTGCCGGAGCGTGGCGAGCAGCTCCGGATCACGGGCCGATTCCGGCGCCGCTTCGGCGAGCGCGCGGTATTGAATGGGGGGACTGGCGGCTTCCAGGAGCCACGAGAGCGGCAGCCGATGGGAGGCGGGCAGCTCCAAGAAGTCGCTCCTGGTTGATAGAAGCCGGAGAACGGCGGATGCAAAACGGGCGCAAACTTACCCGTGGCTTGGCCGATAGGCAATGCCGGGTGCAGTATCTTGCAGGCCGCCGTTTCAGTCGTGGCAACGCACGACGTGGAGACTTGCCCGGGGGCCACGGGCGGCCTCGCTCGTCAGCACGAGAGTCTCGTCGTCCAGGAAGGCCACCGCTTCCCCTTGAGGCTCGAGGCCCAGCACCGAGCAGGGGCGGCCCAATCGTGTGAGAGACCCGCCCGCGATCGGGGCGAAGAAGTACACCTCGGTGTAGGTGCGGATCGCGACGCGCTCGCCGTCGGCGCGCATCGCCGCGCCGGTGACCCAGCGGCCGGCCGAGAGATCGGGCGTGATCGGAAGCCGCTCAACGAGGGTCGCGGTTGCTTCCCCCGCCGTCCACGCGGCCCGCGGTAGCCGATACAACCGGATCGGGCCGCTCCGTCCCTTGGAGACGAGGTAGAGCGCCGTGTCGTTTGGGGACACGTAGATCGCTTCGACGTCGTGGGGGCCGTCGGGATAATGAAACCGCAGGGCCAGGGCAGCGGCCGTGACGCGCAGCGTGTCCGCGGGACCGGTGGGCGGGTCCGGCTCGGGCACGGCGTACACGGTGACCTCCGTGCGGCGTTCCAGGTTGTCCCCGGTGTCCCCCAGATACACGCACGTGCCTGTCCGCGTGGGGCATTGCCCCAGCGCGATGTCCTCCCAATCCTCGTTCTCCGCCCCAGAGACGAACAGGCGGCCGCGGTCGGCGCCGGTCGTGTCCGTCGCATAGAGGTAGGGGCCGTCCCCCGAGTCGTTGTGCGACCACAGAACCCCGGGATGGGCGTGGCTCACCGCCACACCGGAGCTCTCGATGAGTCGAGGGCTGGCGAGGGCGTGGGCCTGGAGCAGGGCGATGGCGACGAGCATTGATCCTCCTTCGGCAAGGGGTGATCTTAGCAGCATGAAGGACGCCTTGAAGTCTCGACCGGTGGCCAAGCTGCCGGACAAGGTGCGACTCCAGGGGCGCATCCTGTTTCTCACCGAGGACGCCGCCCTGGTCCGGCAGCAGCTGGAGGGCCGCGACCTGGACTGGCGCCCCGAGCACAAGCTGCGCGACGACATCTCCACCGACGAAATCACCCCCGCCTACATCTGCTACTACTTCGACGACACCCTCGGGGAATTTCCCTACCTGGGGCTGAAGTGCGGGAGCGAGTTCCCCATCACGCGGGGGTCGGTCAAGCGGGGCGGATTCGTGGCTTCGGTTTCTGGAAAGCGCCGCGGCAAGGGGTCATCGCGCGAGCAGTCCCCGTACGCGGAGATGCGCGCGGGGATCCAGCTGGTGATTGCGGAGAACATCGAGCGCATCTACCGCGAGAACTGCCAGAACCTCGGCGTGCTCACGACAACCGATTTCTCGATCATCGAGCGGGTGCGGCGCGGTGAGGAGCTCCCGCTCGCGGCGTTCACCGCTGGTGAGGGGGAGATCACGAAGGGGATCATCGAGTACGGCGGGCTGTTCAACTACAACGTCGCGCGGCTCCAGGGGAAGGTCGCCCCGGCGGCCCCCGAGACGCCGCGGCGGCCGATGACGCTCGGCGAGAAGATCCTCGCGCGCCACTGGATCGTGGACCTCGCGCGCGGGACGGTCGGCGTCCCGGCGGTCAAGCCGGGGGACGAGGGGTTCGTGGGGACCGACATCCGGTTCAGCCACGAGTACGTGACCCCGATGGCCGCGATCTTCTTCGAGCAGCTCGTGGGCGCGGACGGCAAGGTGAACGATCCCGGCTCGGTGTTGTTGTTCCGCGATCACCTCACCTTCCTCGCCGAAGCGATGACGCCCGAGCGCATCAAAGAAGGGCTGCTCGACGTCGCCAACCAGCTGGAGGTCAAGCAACGCGAGTTCGCCGTCGCGCAGGGGATCAAGCTCTACGGCGAGCTGCGGCTCGGCGTGCACGGCGCCGAAGCGATCTGCCACTCCAAGATCCTGGAGGCACACGCCGAGCCGGGGCAGGTGATCATCGGCTCGGATTCGCATACGCCGCACGCGGGGGCGGTCGGCTGCCTCGCCTTCGGTGTGGGCACCACGGCGATCTTCAATTCGTGGATCACGAAGGACGTGCGGGTGAAGGTCCCCGAGACGGTGAAGGTCGTCGTTCGCGGCCAGAAGCCGGACAACGTGACGGCGAAGGACTTCATGCTGGAGATCCTGCGCCACCCGTACATCAAGAGTGGCCAGGCGATCGGCAAGCTGGTGGAGTACTGTGGCGAAGCTGTCGAGATGCTGTCGGTGGACGAGCGTGCCACGATGACGAACATGACCGCCGAAGTGGGTGGCTTCACCGGCTACGTCGTGCCGGACGAGAAGACGGTCGAGTACCTGATGGCGTACCGTGGCATGTCGCAGGCGGAGGCCGAACGGCTGTGCGCCGGGCTCGCCAGCGACCCCGGCGCGGAGTACTGCGAGGTGCTGGAGTTCGACGCCTCGCGGCTGCAGCCGATGGTGGCGCTGCCGGGCGACCCCGGCAACGGGCTACTGATCGGCGAGCTTCCCGACCGCGTGAAGGTCGGCATTGCCTACGCCGGCTCCTGCACGGCGGGCAAGAAGGAAGACATGGACATGTACGCCCGCGTGCTGCAGGAAGCGATAGAGCGGGGCGAGCGCGTGGCGCCCTGGGTGAAGTTCTTCATCCAGTGCGGCTCACAGGACGTGAAACGCTACTGTGCGGAGCGGGGATACCTGGACGTCTTCAGCCGTGTGGGCGCGACGTTCCTCGAGCCGTCGTG
>Ga0137371_10003559_pt1 | contig 12234 bp, 12 predicted proteins | sample SagtaG_7_FD_104919 | JGI IMG/M metagenome (GOLD analysis project Ga0137371, IMG submission 104919) | Vadose zone soil microbial communities from Sagehorn Ranch, Mendocino, California, USA - Sage1_R_40_16 metaG | ecosystem: Environmental > Terrestrial > Soil > Vadose zone | place: USA... | reverse complement strand
TGCCGCCCGACGGGCCGTTCTCCGTCTACAACTTCTCGTGCTGGGCGCGGCAGACCGTCGTGCCGCTCTCGGTCGTGCAGGCGATCCGGCCGGTGCGGCCGGCCTGGATCGAGCTGCGCGAGATCGGCGCGCGCCCGGGGCGGACCAAGCCACCGCCGCGGCCCGGTCCGATCCGGCGGGTCGCGCTGGCGACGGCCGAGCGTTGGGTGCGTGACCGGCAGGAGGCCGACGGCTCGTGGGGCGGCATCCAGCCGCCGTGGGTCTGGTCGATGATCATGCTCGCCGCACTCGGGTACGGGTTCGAGGACGAGACGCTGCGGCGGGCCGTGGATGGTTGGCGCGGCTTCACGATCGACGAGGGGGACCGCCTTCGCCCCGAGGCCTGCCAATCGCCTGTCTGGGATACCGCTCTCGCCGTGATCGCGTTGCTCGATGCCGGCGTCTCGCCTGCCCACCCCGCGCTTGTCCGCGCCGGCGACTGGCTGGTCGGCGAGGAGGTGACCGTCCGCGGCGACTGGGCCGTCCGCAAGCCCGATCTCGCGCCGGGCGGCTGGGCCTTCGAGTTCGAGAACGACCTCTATCCCGACGTCGACGACACCGCGGTCGTCGCTCTGGCCCTGCGTGGATTGGGCATCGGCGCAGCAGCCGTCGACAGAGGACTTGCGTGGACGGCGGGCATGCAGTCGCGCAGCGGCGGCTGGGGCGCCTTCGACGTCGACAACGAGGCGCACTGGCTCTACAAGCTTCCGTTTTGCGACTTCGGCAAGGTGACCGACGAGCCGAGTGCCGACGTGAGCGCGCACGCACTCGAGGCCCTGGCCCCGGAACCACGCTACGAGCACGAGATCGAGCGCGGGCTGGAGTGGCTCCTCGCCGAGCAGGAAGCGGACGGCTCCTGGTTCGGGCGTTGGGGGGTCAACCACGTCTACGGGACCGGGGCGGCGCTGCCCGCTCTCGCCGCGTGCGGCACTCCAACCGACCATCCGGCAATGCGAGGCGCAGTAGCGTGGCTCGACGCGGTGCAGTGCGCGGACGGGAGCTTCGGCGAGGACATCGGCTCTTACGCGGATCGCGGCCGGCGCGGGCGCGGCCACCCCACGCCGTCGCAGACCGCCTGGGGGCTATTAGGCTACGTCGCTGCGGGCGAGGCCGAAACAGAGCAGGCCAAGCGCGCGGCTGATTGGCTTTGCGTCGTACAGCGATCTGACGGAGACTGGCAGGAGGAGCACTACACGGGAACCGGTTTCCCACTTGACTTCATGATCCGGTATCACCTCTACCGTCTGCACTTCCCGCTCATGGCCCTAGGTCGTCTACGAGAAAGGCTCGCCGCATGAAATTCCCATTGCGCTCGACGATCCAGATCGGTAGCTACGTCGCCAAGCAGAAGCGCGCGGGCGCGCGTTTTCCGCTGGTGCTGATGCTCGAGCCGACCCTTGCCTGCAACATCGCCTGCATAGGCTGCGGGAAGATCCGCGAATACGAGTCGAACAAGGCGCGCCTTTCGGTCGAGGAGTGCATCGATGCCGGCGTCCAGTGTCCAGCTCCAGTCGTGTCGATCTGCGGCGGCGAGCCGCTCGTCTACAAAGGAATCGAGGACGTTGTAGCGGGAATGCTCGAGATGCAGAAGAACATCGAGCTCTGCACGAACGCGCTCAAGCTCGAGCAGTTCCTCGACGTGTTCAAGCCCAACCCGCGACTGACGTTCGTCGTCCATCTCGACGGAATGCGGGAGATTCACGACTACATCTGCGATTACCCCGGCCTCTGGGACACTGCGGTCGACGCAATCAGGTTGGCGCGCGCGCGGGGCTTCCGCGTGACGACGAACACGACCATCTTCAAGGAGACCAAAGTCGAAGACGTGCTGCAGATGATGGATTACCTGACGAACGACGTGGGGATCGACGGAATGCTGGTCGCTCCCGGCTACCAGTACTCGCAGATCGACCCGAACCTGACGATGACGCGGGCCGAGCACGAGCAGAAGTTCAAGATCATCAAGGCGGCGGCGAAGAAGGATGGGTACCGCTGGCTCGCCAGCCCCGTGTACCAGGAGTTCCTGGCCGGCGAGCGCAAGCTCGCCTGCGCCCCGTGGGGTTCCATCACACGCAACCCGTACGGCTGGAAGGGGCCCTGCTACCTGCTGACGGACGGCATCTTCCCGACCTACGACGCGCTGCTCGACGGAATCGAATGGGAGGAATACGGCCCTGGAAACGATCCTCGCTGCGAGCACTGCGGGATCCATTCGGGATTTGAGCCCTCCGCGGCGCTGGTCGCTGCCGACAGCATCAAGGAAGGCGTCCGGAGCATGGCTTGGACGCTGACGGGTTGAGGCGTCGCTTGCGATGCCGATCTGGAGGCTGTGGCCGCTTCGCGGCCGTTTCACCCGGCCTCGAGGGAGCGGGTGCGTGAGTCCTGGCGTTCGCAAGGGGCTTACCTTCGCCTGTGCGATGAGCGTTGAGGAACGAATCGCACGGAGGCTCGGCCCGACCGTCCGGCTCGGGCTCGGCGCCGCGAACGGGATCCCGTCCGAGGGGCGTCTGGTCTCGTTCGGAATCGCGGGCGCGCTTCGGCCCGGGCTCGAGGTCGGGACGGTGATCGACGCGACGCGCGTCGTGGACGAGAACGGTGAGGTGCTCTGGGAAGGTGAGCCGCTCGGGGTCGAATCGGCGCGCACCGGCACCATCCTCGGCGCGAGCCGGATCATCGACGACCCTTCGGAACGGGAACGGCTTCGCGAGTCGAGCGGCGCCGACGCGGTCGACATGGAATCCGGTCCGCTCGCGCGGACCGGCCGCCTGGCCGGCTGCATCCGCGCGATCAGCGACACCCCCGACCGTGAGCTGGCGGGCCTCGCCGAAGGGGCGCGTCCGAACGGCGACGTCGACTACCTCGGTCTGGTCCGCGGCTTCCTGCGCGCTCCGCGCGAGACGGCACGCGCCGCGCAAGACGCCCGCCGCGCACTCAAGAGCCTCGAGGCGGTCGGATGAGCAAGCGCGTCCTGCTCGCCGCGCCGCGCTCGTTCTGTGCCGGAGTAGACCGGGCGATCGAGATCGTCGAGCGACTGCTCGAGCAGCACGGGCCGCCTGTCTACGTGCGGCATCAGATCGTCCACAACGAGCACGTTGTCCGGCGGCTCGAGGCGCTCGGTGCTGTTTTCGTGGAGGATGAGGACGAGGTGCCTCAAGGCGAGATCTGCGTCCTCTCGGCGCACGGGGTCGCGCCGGCCGTGAAGGAGAGGGCCGAGCGAAGTGGGCTCCGCGTCATCGATGCCGTTTGCCCGTTGGTCTCCAAAGTGCATGCGGAGGCGCGGCGGTATGCCGACACCGGCCATCTCGTGGCGCTCGTGGGCCATGCCACCCACGTCGAGGTGATCGGGACGCGCGGCGAGCGGCCCGACTCGACCGTCGTGATCGAGTCGCCGGAGGACGCCGAACGGCTCGATCCGGGCGGCAAGCCGATCGCCGTGATCACGCAGACGACCCTCTCGCTCGACGATGTCGCTTCGACGGTCGACGCGCTCTCCGAGCGCTTCGGCGATCTCAAGCGTCCGGCCGCCGACGACATCTGCTACGCGACGCAGAACCGGCAGGATGCGGTCAAGGAGATGGTCGCGCAGGGTGCGTCGCTGATTCTCGTGATCGGTTCGGAGACCAGCTCGAACGCGCAACGGCTCGTCGAGGTCGCCCGTCTGCACGGCGCAGCGGCGACGCTGATCGACGGTGATCGGAATCTGGATCCTGCCCTGCTCGACGGCCACGGCACGATCGGGCTCACCGCCGGCGCTTCGACGCCGGAGGAGCTTGTTCAGGCCGTGGTCAGCCAGCTCGCGGCTGCAGGCTACGACGAGCTTGCCGAGGTCGAGGTCGCACGGGAGGACGTGCATTTCCGGCTGCCGCGGGAGGTCGTCGCCTCGTGACCTCCGTCGAGATTCCCTATTCGATCGCCTGCGCGCTGCCGTCGCTGACGGTGATCGACATCACGAACGACGTCTCCCATGAGCTCTCGCAGAAGGGACACCGCGACGGAATCGCCTACGTTTCGCCCAAAGACGAGACCGGAATCGTCCGGGTCAACGAACGCGAGATGGGCTTCTTCGAGGATCTCGAAGACCTGCTCGAGCGTTTGGTGCCGCTGGATGTGGCCGATCGCGAGCGGCTCGTCCGCTTCTTGGTCGGTCCGCGGACCGAGCAGATTCCGTTTCGTGACGCCGAGCTTTGCCTGGGCACATGGCAACGGGTGCTTCTGCTCGGCTTCAACGGCTCGTCGCCGGGCGGCTGGACCCTGACGACGCTCGGCTAGCTCCTCACAGAACCTTCCCGCTTCCCTCGATGTCTGCGAGCTCGCGGGGGCGGACGCACAAATCCCGTCCTGCTTGCGTTGGGGGACCAGCATCAAATGACGGAGCTACTGGGCACGAAACACCAGTCTCTGAGCCAACAGGCTGAGCGCGTCGTGCGGTTCCGCGAGAGAAGCGTACGGCATGCCGCACCAAACGCACGCTCGTTCCGTGCAACGAATCTGTGACTTTTCTTCCACAGCCGTCCTGCCGGGCCGGGTCGTGGGGACAGTCCACGGATTTTGCGCGCAACGCATCCGCGCGAGCGAAGCCGGCGCTGCCGTTTTCTCTGCCTCCTCCGGAGGAGTACGATCCAGGCATGGATCGGGCGCGTCGGCACCAGCGCCTCTTTTCCGGGCTCGCCTTCGGGTTGCTCGCGCTGGTCGCAGAGCTCCTCGGCCGAAGCCTCACCTACCGGCTCGATGTCGGCCGCCATGTCGCCTCGCCGGCGTATGCGAGCGCCGACTACTACCCCTTCCTGCTCGCGGCCGTAAAGATCGGAATCGCGCTGCTGCTGGCCCGGCTCGCCTGGCGTTTCGCGCGCGCCCACGCCGCTGCACGAGCGGCCCGCCGGCTGCTCGCGGCGGTCGGATCGCGTCCGTCTCGCGCACCGCGGGTGCGCGTGGTCCTTTCGCCGAAGCTCTGGCTGGCGTCCTTCCTCGTCACCGCGCTCTTCTACCTGGTCCAAACCGATGCCGAGCGGCTTTCGAGCGGTCAGTGGCCGCTGCTCTCACCATTGCTCCACACCTCGGCGCTGCCCGTCTTCGCGGTGCTCGGCGTCCTCGTCGCCGTCGTGTGGGGCGCCGTCGCCGGCTGGCTGGCCGACTACGAGCGGTTCGCCGAGGCGACGGTCGCTCACGCCTACCGCGTCGCGCGTGACCCCCAGGCCCAACCGGTCGCTCGTTCGGCAGACGCACGCACCACGCCGCGTCAGCTCTTCGGCCTCGCTTTCGAGAGCCGGCCGCCTCCCGTTCCCGCGTAGCCCGCGCGCGCCGATCGCCCGCGGGCTCGTCTTGACGTCGACCTTGCGGGAGGGAAATGGAGTCCCACTATGCAACCGAGGCGGCGGCGCATTTGCGACGAAGGTCGCTGCGCGCCCCGGCCGTCAACCTGATCGGTCCGCTGACGATGCTGGGAGGTGTCGCCTGGGCCTTTCTGCAGCCCTTTCGGCTGACGATCCTGCATCCCCACGGCCAGGGATTCTGGTGGCTGCTCTCCGAGCCGCCGCTCTTCGTCATCCTGGTCGGGCTCGGCTTCGCGCTGTTCCTCGCTCCAGCCTTGATCGACGACCTGGAAGAGGCGGAGGATGCTGCCGAAGGCTGAGTTCGTCCACTGGTGGTTTGCCACCGGCTTCCTGATCATCGGCCTGTTGCTGCTCGCGGAGGCGTTCGTCGGCGAGGCGGTCTGGCGGCGGCGCCCCTGGCGAGTCTACCTCTGGCCCTCGTTCCTCTTCGGAATGGGCGTGCTGATGTGGCCCGTGATGGTCTTCTACACCAACTCGACGATCCACATGCTCGCGCATGGATCCTGGGCCCAGGCGATGATGTTGGCCGGGGCGGCAGAGCTCGGGCTCGCCCGCGGAAAGCTGCACAGTCCGTACTGGTCGCTGACGACGGCCGGCGCCTTCCTCGTCTCGGCGGCGGCGATCCTCCTCCATGAGCAGAACGGCTGGTTCTACGCACGGGCCGCCTTCCTCCACCATGTGATCGGCTGGACGTTCGTGGTGGGCGCCGCCTTCCCGCTCGCGCGCGCCTTCCGGCCCGGGTCGGTGGCCGTGCGCACCGGCCTCGCGCTGATCTTCGTCGTCACGGCAGTCTTCCTCTACTCCGACCGCGACACGGCGCCGATCTTCGGCCACCTTTCGCCGCTCGCGGGGGCCCCGCACAGATGATCTCCGCGAAAAATGCTGCGCATTTTCCGCGGGGCTGGTTTGTCCCATCGCTTCGCTCGGGAGTATTTGTGGGGATTGTTGCAGCCCTTGCGTTCCCGGCGGCTGCCTTGGCACACGCGAACCTCGACTCGACCTCGCCGACGTATCGCCAGCGGCTCCAGTCTCCGCCGCCGGCGGTCGTCCTGCACTTCGACCAGTCCGTCCAGGCGGAGCCGAATGCGATCGAGGTCAAGAACGAGTTCGGCAAGACGTTGTCCGGCACCACTCGGGCGAACGGGCAGCTAGTCCGCGTCCCGCTCAAGCGCCTGCCGCGTGGGCCCTACACCGTTCGCTGGCACGTGCTCTCGGAGGACGGCCACGTCGTCTCCGGCGTCTTCACGTTCGGCGTACGGGCGACCGCGCCCCCGCCGACGGAGGCCTACGGGTCGTCGGGGCCGACGACCACGGAGCACATCGTCCGCTGGGCCTACTTCCTCTCGCTCGCGCTGCTGCTCGGGGGGCTCGGCTTCAGGCTGCTGCTTGGACGGGAAGAGCTCCCTGCGGCCGCGGAGCGGCGCTTCTACGCGATCGTGGGCGCGGGGGTCGTCGCGACGCTCGAGGTCGGGATCGTCGCGTTCATCCTGCGGGCCGAGGACGCTTTGCAGCTGCCGTTCGTACGACTCCTCTACGGCGATCTTTCCTCGATCTCTGGAGGAACTCGTTTCGGCCAGGCCTTCATCGCGATGACGCTCGGCTATGCCTTGGTCGCGGCGCTGGTCTTTCTGGCCTGGCTCAGCGACCGCCGCTTCCTGCTCTGGCCCGCGCTCCTGCTCGGCCTCGGCTTTGCCTCGGGGCTGTCGCTATCGGGCCATTCCGCCGTCGATCCGGGCTCCTCGTGGCGCTCCGAGCTCGCGGATTGGGCGCACCTCTCGGCGGCGGCGATCTGGATCGGCGGGCTCGTTCAGCTTGCCTTCGTCGTCTGGCCGAAGGCCCCGGAGCTGCGCCGAATGGCCTTTCTGCGCTTCTCGAAGCTCGCCTCCGGTTTGATCGCGATTGTGCTCAGCGCCGGGGTCTACCTGAGCATCGTTCGCCTTCCGCAGTTGAGCGATCTCTGGACTGCCGGTTACGGGCGCGTGCTGCTCGTCAAGCTTGGCCTGGTCTCGCTCGCGCTCACCTGGGGCGCGGTGCACCACTTCGTCGCGCGTCCCGCGATCGAGCGTGGCGGTGGCGGGCCGATCCTCTCACGGCTCCCGCGCAGCCTCGCGGGCGAGAGCGCGGTCGGAATGGCAATCCTCCTCGCGGCGGCCGTGCTCGTCGACTCCAAACCCCCGCCGCGCCCCGCGTCCACGCCGCCCGTCGCCGCGCGCGAGGGGCGCTAGACGCCATGGAGCCGCTCGAGAGCTACCGCGACCGTTTTCCAATCCTCGAGCACACGACCTACCTGATCAGCCACTCGCTCGGGCCGATGCCACTCGGCGCGGAGGAGAACCTGCTTCGGTACGCACGCGAGTGGCGCGAGCGCGGCGTGCGCGCGTGGGCGGAAGGGTGGTGGGAGACGTCGACGAGCGTCGGCGACCAGCTCGCGCGGATCATCGGCGCCGCGCCCGGGACGACCGTGATGCACCAGAACGTCGCCGTCGCGCAGGCGGTCGTGCTCTCGTGCTTCGAGTTCGCGCCACCCCGGAACAGGATCGTCTACGGCGAGGGAGAGTTTCCCTCGGTTCGCTACCTCTACCAGGCGCAGCGCAGGCGGGGCGCGAACGTCGAGATCGTGGCAGACGCCGACGCGGTGCTCGAGGCCATCGACGAGCGAACCCTCCTCGTGCCGGTCAGCCACGTTCTCTTCAAGACCGGCGAGATCCAGGACGTCGAGGCGATCGTCGGGCGGGCCCACGAGGCCGGCGCGCTCGTCGTGCTCGACGCGTACCAGTCGGTGGGTTCGGTTCCGCTCGACGTAACGCGGCTCGGGGTCGACTTCGCCGTTGGCGGCAGCGTCAAGTGGCTCTGTGGCGGGCCCGGCGCCGGCTGGCTGTACGTTCGCCCCGATCTGATCGAGCACCTCGAACCAACCTTTACCGGCTGGCAGGCACACGCTCGTCCGTTCGCCTTCGAGCCCGAACAGGAGTACGCCTCCGGAGCAGCGAGGTTTCTCACCGGGACGCCCAACGTGCCGGCGCTCTACGCGGCGAGCGCGGGCTACGAGATCATCGAGGAGGTAGGCGTCGAGCGGATCCGCGAACGCTCGGTCCGGCAGACGGGCCTGCTGGTCGAGCTGCTCGAAGGAGCGGGCTTCGCGGTCGCGAGCCCGCACCACACCAATCGCCGTGGCGGTACCGTCGTCGTGCCCACGCCGGAGCTCGAGGCCGTCCACCGCCAGCTGGACGCGCGCGAGATCGTCTGCGACTTCCGGCCCGACGCCGGCATCCGGCTCGGCCCGCACTTCTTCAACACGGACGACGAGCTGCGCTTTGCGGCAGCCCAGATCGCCGAGATCGTCGAGAGCAGGGCCTACCTCGGGGCGCCGAGCTAGCCGAGCACCCAGGCGTTGTCGCGGATGATCGCTACGCGAGCGCCTCCCGGCTCGACTCCGTCCACGTCCACCTCCGGGCCGCCGATCATGGCGTCCTGATGGACGTTGGAGAGGTTGAAGCCGAGCCTCTCCTGTTCGGCCCGCTCCTTCGGAAGATCCGGGACGGCAAGCTCGTACGCGTGGCCCCAGGCGATGTGGGAGGTCGCGTTCTCGTCCAGCAGGATGTCGCCGAAGACGATCCCGCTCCGCCCGACCGGAGACGAGCCGTCGACGAGCGCGATCTCGCCGAGGCGGGAAGCGCCTTCGTCGAAGGCGAGCTGGGCGCGAATAGCGTCCCCATTCGTATCGGCCTCAACCTCGACCGCCCGGCCTCCATCGAACCGTAGCCGCAGGCCCTCGACGAGCGCGCCGCCGGCCATCAGAACCGGCTTGGTCATCCGCACGGTGCCCTCGACGCGGTTGCGGTCCGGTGTCGTGAAGACCTCTTCTGTCGGCATGTTGACGACCGGAACGGGGCCCCAGGTGGTCGGGAAGACGGCCGCCAGCCAGCGATGTCCCTCGATCAGGCCGACCGTGAGGTCGGTTCCGGGGCCCTCGAAGCGGACTGCCGAGAACCCACGCTCGTTGAGCACGCCCGCCCGCTCCTCCAGCCGGGCGATGTGTTCTCGCCAGGCCCGAACGGGATCGCCCGCGTCGAGCCGGAGGATCGGTGCGAGGGTCTGCCACAGGCGCTCCTCGTCCGGCTCCCCGAACAGCCGCTTCGCCCACCCGGCGTTGGGGGCCGGCACGACCGTCCAGTTCACCTCGCCGCTTCCGATCAGGTCGAAGAGCTCCGGGATGTGCGGCATCTGGTCGCGGCCGAGCCGCTCCTGGTCGACGTCGACGAAGACCCCCGGGTCGGGGTCGCCCGCCAGCGTGATCGCTGCGGCACGACGCTCGATCGACTCGGTGACCGTTCGCCTGAACCAATCCGGGATGAATCCGAGCGAGTCCTCCGGTGCGTGGCGGAGCCTTGACGCCTTCACGGGTCCGTCCCAGTAGACGACGCTGACGTAGTGCGCGCCCGACGCGTAGGCCTCCTCGACGATCGCCCGCGCGACCGGCGCGTGGGCAGGGTCCCACGCCAGGATCAACACGTCCTGGCCCGGACGCATGTCGGCGCCCACATGCACGGTGAGCTCGGCGAGCTGCTTCAGGTAGTCGGTGGCCAAGGGAGCGAACCTAGCGCAGGAACTCGAGGAGGCGTTGCGCGTAGCGAGGCGCCGAAGGCTCGTCCTCGTGCTTGAAGTAGCAGTAGATCCGCGTGCCGACCTCGACCAGCGGCCGGATGCGCCCGGCCCAGGCACGCAGCGTCTCGTCGTCGTACGGCGGCTCCCGCAGCCGGAAGTAGCGGAAGGGCGCGTCGGCCTCGAGGGAGTTCAGGAGCACCGGCACATCCACGCCCATCCAGGATTCGTGCCGAAACTCGAAGGCATACTCGAGCTCCGGGTCGAGCGAGTCGAGGAGCAGCCGGAGCATCCCTTCGTCGCGTGTGCGCGTAGGGGGGAACTGAATGAGCACAGGCCCGAGACGCTCGCCGAGCAGGCGCACCCGCTCGCAGAAGGTGGGGATCAGTTCGAGCCTGCCGAAATGCGTGATCTGGCGGCTCATCTTCACGGCGAAGCGGAACTCGCTCGGCGTTTCCTTGGCCCAGCTGCGGAATTGCTCCTCCTCCGGCAGCCCGTAGAAGGTCGTGTTCAGCTCGACCGAGGGCAGGCGCTTTGCATAGAGCTCGAGGAACTCGGCCGGCTTCGCCTTCTCCGGGTAGAAGCCGCCCCGCCAAGGTGGGTAGGAGAAGCCCGAGGTTCCGACATACGCCCCGGTTACACTCGCCGGCGTGGCCACGATGGCTGAAGTGATAACCGAGAACACGATCCCCGTCCTCGACCATGGCTTCGTCCGGCTCGATGACGCGATGGCGAGCGACCTCTCTGTCGTCAACGGCGCACGCGTCAGCTTTGCCCGTCACAAGGCGGAGATGGACGAGTCGGACGAGGGGCTGATCCGTTTTCTGATGCGGGATCGGCACGGTTGTTACGACGACGCAACTGATGTTTTGACCGACGAAGGCTGGAAATCGTGGCCCGCCGTCAGGGGTGACGAACTCTTCGCCTCGATGTCGATTTCAGGAGTCCTCGAGTATCAGCCCGCCCTTCGCCTCGTTCGCAAGGAACTCAAGGGGCACATGATCGGCTTTGGCGGAATGAGCATTGACTTGCTCGTGACGCCGGATCATCGCGTGCTCACTTCGACGACGACGACAGGGGCGACTCGCCGGCGTCCGTGCTTCACGCTTGTGCCCGCGCACTCCGTCCTTTGGCGACCTCATCGACATGTTTCGACCGCCAACTGGGCTGCTCCGGTCTTTCCGACATTCGAGTACGACGGGAGGGAATTCGACTCGCTGGCGCTGCTGCGGCTCGTCGGTTTCTTCATCGGCGACGGGCATCTGAAGCAGTCGAACTACCTTGAATTTCACCTCCGGAAGGAACGCGAGATCGCTTTTCTACGACGCGTTTCGCGGGAGACCGGTCTCGACCTAAAGGAGTGGAAAGGCGACAAGTACGGCATCCCCATCGGGTCCGAGGTTCGTCGGTTCTTCGCCGACTGCTACGACGATGGGCGCGAAAAAGTGATCCCCCGATGGTTGCTCGAGCTCGGACCGCCGATGCTCGCCGCCCTTTACGAAGGCTTGATCGAATCCGATGGGTCGCGCCAAGAACGCTCCGGCAGACACGATCGTGAGACGTACTCGACGACCAGTAAGAAGCTCGCCGATTCCATCCAGGAGTTGGCACTCAAGCTTGGTCGTAGCGCAACAGTGCGTCCTCACGCTGCCAAGCCCGGAGACGGCCATCACGGGGCAAAAGCTAGGTGGCGGCTGACTATCTACTCATCTCGGAAGACCCGCCCCGAGCTCTGTCGGACAAAGGCGGACGCCGACAATCACATGGGTGTCGAGCGATACGACGGCGTCATCCATTGCGTCGAGGTACCTAACGGGACGCTCTACGTTCGCCGCAATGGCTACCCGGTCTGGTGTGGCAATACGCCTTTCGAGCACAACGCGTTCCGTTTCCACGTCCGGGCACCGCTCTTCGTGGCGCGCGAGTGGTTCCGTCACCGCGTCGGCTCGTTCAACGAATTCAGCATGCGCTACGCGAAGGCGAGCGACGACTTCTACGTCCCGGAGGCCGAGGACGTGCGGTCGCAGGTAGGCAAGCCGGGCGCCTACTCCTTCGAGCCGGTCGAGCCCGAGCTCGCCGAGCAGACGCGGGAGGAGCTGCAAGCCGTCTACGACGCCGCCTACGCGACCTACACCAGGCTTGTCGAGCAGGGCGTCGCCCGCGAGCTGGCTCGGCTCGTGATGCCGATGGGCGCCTACACCGAGTTCTAGTGGACGGTCAACGCCCGCTCGCTGATGAACTTCGTTTCGCTGCGTGCGGCGGA
>Ga0137371_10003551_pt1 | contig 12246 bp, 6 predicted proteins | sample SagtaG_7_FD_104919 | JGI IMG/M metagenome (GOLD analysis project Ga0137371, IMG submission 104919) | Vadose zone soil microbial communities from Sagehorn Ranch, Mendocino, California, USA - Sage1_R_40_16 metaG | ecosystem: Environmental > Terrestrial > Soil > Vadose zone | place: USA: California... | reverse complement strand
TACCTGGTACGCCTGGCACGCAATGAGCCAGGTCTGAGCCGCTTGCTGGTCAAGGAGTTGCGCGAATTGAGCCAGGACAAGACGACAACAACGCCATCGACGGGTGAGCATGTTACCTACGCCACGCTGCTCGCCGAAAGCAAGACCATTAAGGCCAGACTGGAACGTGAGAGGCGGGAGCAGGAGCAACTGGCCCGTCAGCGTCATCTGCAAGAGATCCACGATCACCAGGACGCGTATTGGCATCATGTCGATCAGGCAGTGTCGCGCGGTACAGGCACCGGCTACGACGAAGCCACTCGAGTATTGATCGAGCTGCGTGAAGCCGCCGATCAATTTAAAGAGAGCCAGAAGTTTCAAGCGCGTTTCCGTTCCTGGGTTCGGCCTCATCTGCGCCGCCCCGCCTTCGTCAAGCGCTTGCAGGATCGCAAGTTCACCTTGCCAGAAGCGTAAAGAATCTGAACTATAGTACTTCAGTTTAGTTTTCAATACGTTCTTATTCCTATTCGTTAAATGATTTGGAACCGCTAGAATCTGGCACAGGTAGGTTTGTTCGGAAAGGGTCCTCTAGTACTGTAGGGACAAGGGGTGGTGGAGCGGTTGAGTGGGGGCCTTGTGCTTGTCCTGCTGGCGGGCGTGACGAGACGGCCAGGACAGGCACAAGGCCCCCACCACTCCTCCTTTACACTCCCTGTCCCTACAGTTCAGAAAACCGCTCCCCTCAATAAACCTATCCATGTAAGGGGAGGACTGGAGTGGGGGCGCTTTCGCCGCCCTCAATCATCTTAGCCCCGGTTCTTGATGGAACTTATGGAGGCAGCAGGTAAGAAGTGTACCCTACCTGCTGAATGAAATGGAGGATGTTATGGAAAACCAGAGTTTATACACTGATGAGGAGCAGCAAACAGCATCCAGAGCAGGACATGCCAGGAAGCTGCTGAAGCGAGAGCAACGTCTGCTTGAGCGCTTACAGGAAGCACAGGAGGCCGAAGCGAGAGCGCTAGATCGTTTCCGGCGTACGCAGGCGGGCTTGCAGCGGAGAAAAGCTCGTTTAGAACGTATCAAAACGCATTTATCACTCGTTCGCAAGCAAATTGCAGATTTGCAAATCGCCGGCCAGCAGCCAGAGCCAATCGAACCTGCACCTGTAATGACTTCCACACCAGAACCAGCTCCCATGAGCGATTCTGAAGTAATTGCACCTGATCAAACTGAGCCAGAACCCGTCCCTACGTCCGATGCTGCGACTGTCACTTCTAGCACATCAGAACCAGAAGTTGTTTCTACCCCTGACTCTACTTCAGATAGTGCCGTCGCTACACCTGAAACAGAACCTGTTTCCCTTTCTGATGTCGTGCCAGCCGCCCCTGTCACGATTGAGCAAGAAGTTGACGCTACACCTGGCGCTGTGGTTGCAGAAGAGCAGGTGGTGGTGATGCAAGATTCAGGCGGGCAGCCATCAGATTCTATCCCAGAATCCGAACCTGCCACACCTCTAGTATCAGAGCAGGAAAGCCAGCCTACAACCGTACCACCTCCTCAAGACGTTGTAGCGGCTAAAGAAGCCTGGCTTGCAGCGGAATCCGCAGTGCAAGATGCCCGCAATACGGCTCATGGTATAGCTGCGAGTATTTCTTTTCTGTCACAAACTGGTGGATTAAGTAGTGAGCTCATGGATGAACTGTTACGCAAGCAATCCGAAGCCAACAAGGCTCTGGGGAACGCCCAAAATGTTGCGCGTACGGCCTATGAGAAGTTCGTGCAGGCGCAAGAAGAGGCCCAGCATGGATCGAATCTACCTGCCGGGGGATCTACGGAAACTGCGGGAAGCTCCACGCAGCAGAACCAGGAGAATGGTGCATCGCCAGTTGAGGATAATGTAACCGACCAGACAGCACAGATGCACGCCGTGCGTTTGTACAAGGCGTGGTAGAAAGCAAGCGTTTACTCGCCAGTTCTATGGTAATACTGCCTTCCACGCCAATCAACGCCCTTGCGCAGTAGTACACGCCAGGCTGACTGAGCCAGGATGCCCTCAAATAGAGCGCCGGCCAACGGGTGTGTGAAGGCATAATACCAGGGAACTTTCAGCTCATTGTCTAACACTATGCGATAGGCAAGTAACGGCCCCAATTCCAGCAGCGTTGCCAGACCAATCTCAGAAGGTGTGATCTGGTTTCGCTGTACGTGCGGAGCTTGCTTTTGCCTGCTTATCAATATCATCAATGGCAGGAGAAAAGGTGCAATCGCCACCATCGGCAAGCCAATGAGCATTAACACAAAAAACGCTAACCCGCCCCTGCTCCCCAAAAAGACGTTCTTGCGCCACCCTCGCCATGCCTCTCGCAACCCATCATACATATGCACATGAACCAGGTCTCGACCATCCTCCAATCTGAGCCGAAATCCCTGCTGTTTCACAGTCCAGGCAAGGTTGCGGTCATCGATGAGCGTATTGCGCAGCCCTGGCCGCGCATAACCACCAAGCATGTTATAGACAGAACGGCGTATCAGGATATACTGTCCATTTGCAATGGCTACAGAACTCAGAGGATCATTGACCTTTTTGACAGGGTACATCATGCTGATACCGAGGTAGGCCATTGGCATCAGCACTCTATCCCAGAACGTAGGCAATTCTTGCGTCGAGCCTAAAGTCAACAGGTCGGCCTGCTCCTCGATAGCCTGAGCAAGAGACGAACGCAAGGCATCAGGAGCATGCCAGGTATCAGCATCGGTAAACAGGAGCCACTCACCATGCGCCTCTTGTGTGCCTTCGTGGATAGCGTGGGGCTTACCAGCCCAGCCTTGCGGCAATTCGTCACGCAGACGCAGCACATACAAGCGATCGCTATGGGCATGGGAAGCAACCAGTTCATCGAGGATACGAGCCGTACAATCGCTTGAGCCATCGTCAACTACGATCACCTCATAATTGTCATAATCCTGCTCCAGCAGCGATTCGACACAGCGACGAATATTGCGTTCCTCGTTGCGTGCAGGTACGATGATAGAGACAAATGGCTTGACGCCGCCAGGAGTAAGACCGTAGGCGGAACTTACTTTTGCTCCTTTGAGATATCTGGGAGCTGTGCGTAACCAGAGCACTATGTAAAAACTAATCACGCCTGCCACATGAGACCACAAGAGCAGACGTAACCAGGAATGCAGCCTGTGTGTTTTCTTCATGCCACATATTATAGCAAGGGCCAAAGGGTGACACAACTGTTGCGAGCGTGTGACAACTGATGTACAATCTCGAGAGAATCAAGCACAAAAACTACTTTAAGAATACTGCTAGCGAAACCTCTCCGCATCTTTGTAAGGGCGGGAGAGGAGTGGGGTGGAGCGGGGACCCTTGCGGTCGCCCTTTGGATTCGCAGCAGTATATGTAAGAGGATTGTATGCGAAAGGGACGTTTTCTCAGTCTCCTGCTGATGTCAGGGCTGATTCTTAGCCTGCTGCTTACAATAAGTTGGTCACCTGTTCTATCACGGCCACCAGTGGCGCTTGCGCATGCCTTCGTGATTGGCTCCGACCCCGTTGATGGTTCGACGATCAACACGCCTCCAGCCGTAGTACGCATCTTCTTTAACACTCCTATCAGTTCCGCCAGCATCGCCCATGTCTATTTCGGTATTGATAATCAAGTAGTGGATAAGGGGTACAGTAGTGTTGCGAGCGACAACCCACGGGAACTGGATACGCCGCTGGTTGCACCTGCTCGGCTACCGCAAGGTAGCTATACAGTGCGTTGGACAGCTCTCGCCAGTGATGACGGCCACACAACGCAGGGTGTGATTGGCTTCAATGTCGGACACTCAAGCACAGGCCTACCAGGGCAGGTCATTTTAGGTCCAAGCACGAGTAATATTCTGCCTGAGCTCAACCTGCAGGGCTTTCTGGTTATTGCCTGGGAATGGCTGGTAATGGTGGCGCTAACACTCTGGATAGGAATCCTCATAATGGAGCGGATCATTTTAGAGGGAGGAAAGAGGGAGGGTGAACAAAGAGACTGGAGCGAAAGGGAGAGGGATGGGGCAAGCCCCACCCCTACGTTTTTTGCCCGGGTGCGAAAACATGCGTTACCATTACAGTGGCTTTGCCTGACTGCCCTGGTTGCGGGGGAGATCATCAACCTGGTACTACGGGCAACACTGCTCACACAGGCTTACAACAAGAGTGGCATTGATCCTGTTACAATACGCCAGCTGATTATTGATACGACGTATGGACACCTCTGGCTGGTACGCATGGCTCTAATTGTCTTGGCCCTGGGATTCCTCTGGTGGACAACACGCCCGGCAGGACGATCCATTGGCATCGTCAGCACAGGCAGCGCAAGGACAAGAGCGCAGGCAGGGCGAGCAGGTGGACGCAAAAGGTCGATCCAGTTCAGCAGGTTGCGGCAGCAAGTTGCTCAGATGCAAGAAAATAGTGGCGAAGATCAAGAGGTGAAAGAAGAGGACACCAGGCAAAATCCATACTGGCACACTTTTGCCTGGCTGATCCTGGCCGGGCTTATTATGCTCACTTTCGCACTTTCGGAAGATATCACACAGCTGGCACAGGCACATATTAGTGCGGTAATTTTTGATTGGCTCTTTCTAGCGGCGCAGGGCATCTGGTTCGGAGGAGCAGCTTATCTCGGGTTTGTACTGCTTCCGCTTCTGCCGATTATTGAGCCTGATCATCATGCCAGGTCGCTAGTGACAATCTTAGGCCGCTATACACCACTGGCGCTAGGAGCCATCGCCGTACTGCTTATCAGCGGCTTTTTTCTCGCCGAGACGAGCCTGAACAATGTTCAACAACTGATTAGCGATCCGTTTGGACGCACCCTGCTGGTTAAGATAGCGCTCATCGCGCTGATGCTCCTCCTGAGCGGCTACGCGCTGTTCTTCCTTCGCCAGCAGCTACACAGGCAGGTTATTCTGTTGCCCGTCGTAGATGCTGAAATGCCCGCAAGACGAACGCGTCAATCCGCTATAGAAGAGAGTGAGCGCCGATTCAAACGAACGATGAGGTCTCTTTCCTACCTGGGCGCGGGCGTACTGCTGTGCGGCGCTTTGATGTCGTTTTTCGCGCCACCGATTGTCTTCCCAGCGATTAATTATACATCTAGCGGGTCAAGCGCAAGCTCGACTTCTTCTACATCGAACACCCAGGCCATCCAGACAAAGCAGGTCGGCAATCTGACGGTTAGTTTGCAAGTCCTCCCTGCGCGTGTTGATTATGCCAACACCGTGTTAGTTACGATGAATGATAGCAATGGCAATCCTGTTACCGACGCGCAGGTGCAGATCACCATCAATATGGAGATTATGGACATGGGGATAGCGCACGCAACGATACAGGGCGGAAAACCAGCCTATGTTGCCACCTTTAGTAAGGACGAGGCCTTCTCGATGCTGGGCCTCTGGGATATTGTTTTGAAGATTCAACGCCCCAATCAGGCACCTGTACAGGTGACCTTCCAGGTGACGCTGACAGGATAAGTATGGGGCGCAATGATGCAGATTAACACAATACCCAGGCCATCCGTAGTAGTCCGTCATGCTTCAATCGGCGCGGGGAACCTGGTACCCGCAAGGGGCGCCACTACATTTCTAACAGTCAATTCAAGCTTGACAGAGCAGTAGGGGCCGATTGATCGCGCCCACAGCCGATTTATCGGCCCTGGCTGGATGTTCTGATATCCCGCATAATTTGTCACTGTGCATCATTACCTCGCTATAATGTAACATGGATAAGCTGTATATCGTGTTAAAGCAAGGAAGTATCAAGACACGATAGGATCGTTCTGAGATTACTTCCAGAAAGAAGGATGGGAACATGCCTGGACATGACATTATTGTTATTGGTTCATCTGCTGGCGGTGTAGATGCCCTTACAAAACTGGTTAATCAACTACCAGCAAATTTGCCTGCCTCGATCTTCACTGTCCTGCATATCCCGGCTCGTAGCCCAAGCTTCTTACCCGATATTTTGAGCCGCTCAGGACCTATGCCGGCCATACACCCGACGGATGGAGAGGAGATTACGCATGGTCGTATTTATATTGCCCCGCCGGATCAGCACTTACTGATTGAAAGAGGGTATGTTCACATCGTAAAAGGCCCCAGGGAAAACCGGCACCGGCCCGCCATTGACCCTACGTTTCGTTCCGCGGCTCTCGCTTATGGCCCAAGGGTAGTAGGGATCATCCTCACGGGGGCCCTTGGTGACGGGACCGCTGGACTGCTGGCTATCAAGCAGTGCGGCGGAATAGCTGTTGTCCAGGACCCGCACGATGCCCTCTATCCCAGTATGCCCCTCAGTGCATTAACACACGTACAGGTAGATTACATGGTTCCACTAGCTCTTATCGGACCTTTGTTGATGCGATTGGTCGCTGAACAGGTCGAGGAAAAAGAAGTATATCCTTTGAGCGGTGAGCTAAAAAAAGAAACGGTACTTGCAGAAATGAACCCCAATACATCTTCCAATAGTAACAGCAGCAGAGCAGGAACTCCCTCAGCCTTTTCATGCCCGGAGTGCGGCGGTGTATTATGGGAGCTACAAAACGATGACTTGCTGCGCTTTCGATGTCGAGTAGGGCATGCTTTCTCTGTTGAAAGCGTCCTGGATGCGCAATCTGAGCAGTTAGAAGCAGCTCTTTGGATGGCGCTAAAAACTATGGAAGAGCACGCCAGTCTATCAAACCGGATGGCTATGCGTATGCGTGCCCGTGGTCAGGAACAGCTAGCGAGAAATTTTGAAGAGAAGAAACTTCAAGCCGAACAAAGTGCATTACTTATGCAGCAAATCTTGCGCAAAGGTGAACTACCAACCACGCCAGAGACCAGCACTACCTAGGGCATTCTGACATCCACTCATAATTATCCTCGCGGGCCTACGGCCCGCTTTGAGCAGTGGATTTGGCGGGGACACCCCGCTCCCCGGCAGGGGACGCTGTCCCCTGCACCCCTGATTTAGGAGCGGATTTCAGAGGGCATTCTCTTGACACGCGGAATCTAGGGGTATATAGTGTTTTTGGGGGCTAGTGCAGGGAGCTTTTGCTTACTTGTTCACCAGGAGATCTAGCTACTTATATTTTTGAACCGGGAGCAACTTATGAGCAACGCCGAGAAAAGGCGCCAGAGCAAAAATGGCGATTCCGGTCCGGGCGATTTAGTCGTTGTTGGGTCCTCCGCAGGGGGCATAGAGGCCCTTTCGATCCTCGTTAGTAAACTGCCCTCAGACTTCCCGGCACCAATTGTACTGGCTCAGCATCTTGATCCCACCAGACCCAGCAGCCTGGACACCATTCTTCGAAGGCGTACCACATTACCAGTCGAGCTGATTACCGCGGTCTCACCCCTTGAGAAAGGGAAGATTTACGTTGTGCCATCAAATCGGCTTGTTACTATTGATGACGGTCAAGTCAAGGTGCAGGAAGATCAGCTTGCACGACAAAGGCCAAGGCCATCAGTCGATGTATTGCTCACAAGCGCCGCTCAGGTATATGGTGAGCACTTGATTGCGGTTATTTTAACTGGCTCCGGTTCTGATGGCGCAGCAGGCGCGATAGAAGTACAGAATGCAGGTGGAACAGTAATTGCACAGGACCCCAAGACAGCACGTTACCCATCAATGCCACTGGCCCTTCCACCAACGGTGATAGACTTTGAGGCCGACATAGAAAAAATCGGCCCTCTGCTCTACGACCTGCTCACAGGGATAGACTTGCCACGGACTGAAGGAAAAACCGAAGATACAGTTCGGGATATTCTCGAACTGGTTAGCCGGCAGGCCAGCATAGACTTCCGCCCCTATAAGACATCAACTATCGTGAGACGCATTGTTCGTCGTATGACCCTCACCCAGAACCGGACGATGCAGAGCTACGTCGATTACCTGAAAGCCCATCCAGGGGAAGTCGGCGAACTCGTGAAAGCCTTCCTGATCAATGTCACCCAATTCTTCCGCGATCCTGAAGCCTTCGAATATCTTAAACGTGACATACTTCCTCAATTAATAGCTAAGGCCCGCGCAAAAGACCGGGTTTTGCGTATATGGACAGCAGGCGCTTCCTCTGGTGAAGAACCGTATTCGCTGGCTATGCTGATGGCAGATCTACTGGGCGCAGAATTTTCCGATTGGAGTGTGAAAATTTTTGCAACTGACCTGGATGACGGAGCTATCAACTTCGCTAGAAGAGGCCTGTATTCCGAAAACATGCTCAAAGGTATAACTCCTGAGTACCGCGAGATGTTCTTCGAGCGTGCCGATCATGGATATCGTATTTCAAAGCTACTGCGACAAATGGTCATATTCGGACACCACGACCTGAGCCGGAGTGCGCCTTTTCCACGCATCGACCTGATATTATGTCGCAATGTGCTCATCTACTTTGCGCTCGAACTCCAGGAATACGTACTCAACCGATTTGCTTTTTCACTCAATCCTGGCGGCTACCTGTTTCTAGGCAAAGCCGAGACCGTACGACCCGGCCAGCCATATTTTGAACTGGTCAATAAACATTGGAAATTATACCGTTCTACAACTAGCGCACTGCACATAGCAGCTCGCACAAATTTTGGAAATCCCAATGTGACGCCCTCACAAAAGCTAGCTAACAGCACCTCATCCAAAGCGCCACAGAAAACCTATGTCGAGCAGGAACCTGTATCACCTCCGTTTGAAATCGGGCAGCTCCGGCGCCTGAATGAATTGCTGCTGCGTTATTTACCTGTGGGGATAGTGGTGATTGATCGCAGCTACCATGTTCTCACAGCCAATGGCACTGCCCGACGGCTGCTAGGGTTACGCGATATCACTTTCGAGCAAGATTTTCTACACGCGGTGCGTGGTATACCATACACGACAGTCCGGACTGCCATTGACGGTGTCTTTCGAGACCGCAACGCAGTCACACTTCCCGAACTTGAACTAGATATGTCCTCCGGGGGGAATGGGCGGTTCATCAGTATATCAATCACGCTGATGCAATTGGAGGCAGGGGCGCCAGACCTGGTGTCGCTGAGCGTCATCGATGTAACAGAACAGGTACAGATTCGACGACAACTCGAATCGGCGCAAGTAGAACAGGCCCAGCTCATGCACGAGCTGAGCAGCGCCAACAAGCGCTTGAACGATGTAAATAAAGAACTGATGGATACCAATGAGGAATTGCAAATAGCCAATGAAGAACTGGTGCTGACTCATGAAGAATTACAGGCTACTATCGAGGAATTTGAAACTACCAATGAAGAACTGCAGGCTACCAATGAAGAACTGGAAACCAACAACGAGGAACTGCAGGCTACCAATGAAGAACTGGAAACCACCAACGAAGAGCTGAGAGCACGTAGCGCTGAAATGCAAGAACTTACTACTTTACTCCAGAATGAGCGAGTACGGCTATTGGAGATGGTTGAGCTTGCACCTTTTCACATTATTGTGCTTCGCGGCGCTAACTTGACTATTGAAGCCTTTAACCCACGCTACGCACGGCTACTTGAAGGCAGAGAAATACTTGGCCACCCCCTGGCTGACGTCCCCGAACTTTTATGGGATGATGGCGGGCAACTTCTTCAGTTGGCCCGCAAGGCATTCAAGCAAGATAGCACATCTACTAGCCCTAGAATGCGTGCGTACTTAGCGCAAGATCAGGGGGAAGCCAGAGAAAGTTATTTTGTCTATACGATCGTGCCCACACACGATACCTTTGGCAGAGTAACGGGTGTGATCATTTATGCCATCGACCAGACCCAGGAGCGCATCAGGGAAGCCGAGGAGGAACGCGAGAGGCTCAAACTGATCTTTGAAAATGCCGACGTGGCGGCTCTAGCTTTATATGACGTCCAGACGACCGAGTTGCTCATGGCAAGCCCACGCTACCTTGATATCGTGGCACAGGTGCATAAGCTCGACCGGGATAAGCTGATAGGCCGCAAGTGGCCAGACTTAACATTCATTACACCGCCTGAGGAAGCAACCAGGCTCTGGAACGAAGCAGTGGAGCATCATACCTCGCTTTATCTCTCAGAAGTTCATGTAAAACAAGGCGAGCAAGAGACAATCTGGTACTCTAAGCTCATTCCAGTTTTTAATATAGAAAAAGAGGAGAATCAGCGTTTAGTGCTTGTTCTGGCGGTTGAAATAACCGAGCAGGTACAGGCCCGCCAGGAGGTAGAGCACTTGAACAAACTCAAGGACGAGTTTTTATCGCTCGCCAGCCACGAACTACGTACTCCTCTCACCTCAATGCTGGGCAATGCTCAAATTGCTCTACGTGACTTGAAACGGCAGGAGAAAACTACTGATACTCAAAAAGACTTCCAACAAGTGGAGCATAATCTGGACAGAATTATCCACCAGGTTCGTAGGATGGATAGGCTTATCGGTGAGATGCTGGATATTACACGCATGCGCGGTGAGATATTCGAGCTACAAATCAGGGAAGATGTCAACCTGCTCGAACTCATCCGGCAGGTAGTTGAGCAACTGGCTGCGGCCACTAACTGTTCAATTACCATCGATACCAAAGAGGAAGCGATACAAGTGCCATGTGATGTTGATCGGATAGAGCAGGTATTGACCAATTTGGTCAGTAATGCCATCAAGTACAGCCCGCCAGACAAACCAGTCGTGGTGGGTATGAAGCGACAATCTGATAGTGGCGAGGTGTACGTCTGGGTACGAGATCAGGGACAGGGGATCAGCGAGGAAGACCAGGAGTTTATTTTTCAACGCTTTTACAGGTCATCCTCCAGTAACGCTCCTCGCACCGAAGGCCTCGGATTGGGCTTATTTATCGCTCATGAAATCGTGATCCGTCATGGTGGTCGCATGTGGTTGGAAAGCAAACCAGGCGAGGGAAGTACATTTTACTTCACATTGCCCCTTGCAAAACACTCATAAGGAAGACCGTCAAACCTGTTTGAGCTTATGCAGGCGGAGCAGCAGTTATCGATTTCTTATGCTCTAATGCCCTTTCGTAATAACCCGCCGCACTTGTCTTAATATGTTCTAACTCTGCCAGCGTTAGCTCGCGCGCAAATTTCGCAGGTATCCCCACAACCAGCACTCCCTCCGGTATATTTTTGCGCTCTCCAACCAGCGCACAAGCCCCTATGATCGTTCTTGAGCCAACCTGAGCATGAGATAACACTACCGCTTTTATACCGACCAGCACCTGGTCGCTTATTGTCGCGCCGTGGATGACGGCTCCATGCCCAATCGTACACTCATCACCAATTGTGAGTTGCGCATCGGCATCTACATGCAGCGTGCAATTATCCTGGATGTTCGTTCGGCGACCTATGACGATAGGCGCAACATCTCCACGTATAACTGCGTTATACCAGATACTCGCGCCTTCACCGATCGTGACATTACCAACCACAACCGCACCAGGAGCGATAAAGACGTTCTCCTCTATGGTGGGCCAAACTCCCTTGTATGGTAGGATAGGCATGGTTTCCTCATCTTCGTATCACATTATTTATCACAAATAACAGATTGGCAGGGCGTTCTGCCATACGCCGCATCAGGTAAGGATACCACTGCGAGCCATAAGGGACATAGATACGCATGTTGTATCCCTGGCTCACTAACTTCTCCTGCAGGTCGCGACGAATGCCGTAAAGCATCTGAAACTCAAAGGCCGATTTGCTAATACCATTAGCACGCGCGAACTTACAGGTCGCATTGATGATGGCCTCGTCATGAGTTGCGATGGCAGGATAGCTGCCACGCAGGAGTAGCGCGGTCATGAGTCGAACAAAATTATGATCGACTTCGCTCTTCTGCTGAAAAGAAACCGTCTTCGGCTCCTTATAGGCCCCCTTAACCAGGCGCACGCGGACTCCTTGCGCAATCAGTTGTTCGATATCCTTCTTGCTACTATACAAGCACGATTGGATCACGGTACCAACGTGTTCATACTGCTTGTGCATGCGTAATGTGATATCAACCGTCCGTTCAGTGTATGCCGAACCTTCCATATCGATACGCACAAAAATGGAGAACTGTTGCGCAGAATCCAGGATACGACAGACATTCTGTTCGCATAATTCCTGAGAAATATCCAATCCGAGGGCTGTGAGCTTGATGGAAATGTTAGCATCCACACCTGTTTGTTTGATACGATCAAGGATGGCAATATAATCCTGGGCTGCAGAGGTGGCCTCCTTCGCATCCGGAACGTTTTCGCCAAGATGATCGAGTGAGACGTGCATGCCACGCTGGTTGAGCATG
>Ga0137371_10003546_pt1 | contig 12256 bp, 13 predicted proteins | sample SagtaG_7_FD_104919 | JGI IMG/M metagenome (GOLD analysis project Ga0137371, IMG submission 104919) | Vadose zone soil microbial communities from Sagehorn Ranch, Mendocino, California, USA - Sage1_R_40_16 metaG | ecosystem: Environmental > Terrestrial > Soil > Vadose zone | place: USA... | reverse complement strand
GCGCGCCAGTAGGCGTCGATCAGTCGAAGTTCCCCGGCCGGCGGCGTCTGCGTCATCGCCGACGGCAGGCTCACGGGCGCCGCTTCTCGAAGATCACCAGCACGCTGAGCTGCTCGTAGCCGACGAAGCGGTGCTCGGCGCCGGCGAGGACGAAGACGGCGTGGCCTTCGCGCAGCTCGACCCTTTGCCCCTCGACCTCGAGCGTGCCGCGTCCTTCCAGCAGGACGTAGACCTCGTCGTCCTCGTGCGGCTGCTGGCGGTCCGGCTCCGGCGCCACGAGCACGTAGACGCCGATCTCGAGCCCGGGCGAGCGGTGGGCGACCTCGTAGCCGCCGTTTGCCGCGGCTAGGCTGGCCTTGGCGCCCGCGACGTCGAACGGCTCGGCCGACCGCAAGGGGCCTGGTTCGCGCATCGTCACTCCGGAAGCTTCTCTTACTTTGCCGCCGCGAGCGAGGAAAGGTCGGCTTCAACCGAAATGCCCTCGAATTGCCCCGGCGGATCGAGGATCGCACCCGAGCGCTCCGCCAGGAAGGGTGCGAGGTAACGGCCGACGATTTTGGCGGGAGGCCACCAGAGCGCATCCGTCGCCACAGATGCGGGGAGGCCGGCACGGCTGAGCTCTGCTCGCGCATAGAGAGGCGTTCCGCCAGTGAGGATCAGCCCGCGCAGGACAGGTCGGAACGGCTCGGCCGCGACGTCGGCTCCGGCGAGGCAGGCGATCTCCTCGGCCGCCGCGTCGGCCTGCTGCGCCGCGAGGCCGCCCTGCTTCACCGGAAAGGCTGTCGCGTCGCCTGCGGCGAAGACGTCTTCGAGGCCGGCCACGCAACCGCTGCCGTCGGTGGGGATGAAGCCCTGCGAGTCGCTCGGGATGCCCTCGATCCGGGGGCCCTTGAGACGCGGCAGAGCGATCACGTGATCGGCTTCGAGCTCCCAATCGGGCGTGAGCAAGAGCGACCGGTTCTGGAATGCGACCGGGTAGGAGCTCGTACGAACGCGGATTCGTCGGTCTGCGAGGAGCTTCGCGATCGCCGAGCTGGCGGCCAGCCCGAAGAGCTCCAGCGGCACCTCCTCGTGCGTGACGACGACGACCTCGAGCGTAGGCAGACGCGTTGCGGTCTGGAGGGCGAGCTCGTACAGCGGCAGCGGCCAGCCGACCGCACCGGGCACCGCGAAGACGACGCGTTTTGCCTCGCTCTCCGCGAGCTCTTCGAGCAGGGAGCCGAACGCTTCGCTGTCCGCGGGCCCCCGGAAGGTGAAAGCGCCGGGGATGGATTCGACCGCCCGCGCGCCGACCGCGATCAGCAAGACGTCGTAGTCCAGCTCGGTCGCTGCCGAGCTGCGGGCGACGTGTCTCTCGGGATCGACGGAGTCCAGCCGGCCGAGCGTGAAGAGAGCACTGCACTCGTCCGCGATCTCGCTCAGATCGAGACCGTGGACGTTGCCGAGCCCGAACGGCTCGGCGACTGCCAGTGGGCGGTACCAGAACTGAGGCTCGGCAGCCATCAGCTCGATCGAGACTCTCTCCTGGGCATGACGCTTGAGTGCCAGGAGAGCCTCGAGGCCGGCGACGCCGCCGCCCGCGATCAACACGTGCAGCGGCCGGCCGGTGGTCGAGCCTGCGTTCATCCGGTCACGCGGACGGTCAGGCGAAGGACGTTGTCCTCGCCGATCGTCTTCATCGCCATGCCGGGGTAATCCTCACCGGGCTTCGTCGTGAACTTGTAGACGCCGGCCTTGCCGAACGTGACCCGGGCCGACGCGCTCATGTGGCGCATTGCCGCGCCGGGGCGGTAGCGGACCGCGGGGCCGCTCGTCTTCACCAGCTTGTGCGACATCACGTCGTTGTCGAGGAACGTGATCGTGCCGCCGCGGGCGAGCGTCGTCTTTTGCGCCGCCAGGTAGGCGCCGCCGTTGACCGACCAAGCGTGGCAGCCCTTCATCTGGTGCCTGATCGTGATCGTCGACTTCGCGGGCGCCTTGGCCGCCTGTCGCTGCGGTGTCGTTCCCGTCATCGCGACGCCGGCCGTGAGGCCGATGCCGACGCTGAGCCCTGCCAGGATGATCAGTAGTCGCTTCATCGGGAAGCTCCTTTCTTCGTTCACCGAACTGTCGAGGCTCCCGCGCCGGGCGACATCCGCCTCGGGCCTGAGCGCGACTGCCGTCTTCCCGCGGTGTCTTTGCGGGTTTCTGCGTATGCGCCGCTACCAGCTCTTGAGAGCCGGACGCGGCGCGGGCGGCGCGAGCCGGACGCGGGCGTCGACTGCGACGCAGCCGGCGGGGAGCGCGATCACCGGGTTCAGGTCGAGCTCTGCCACCTCGGACAGGTCCTCGGCGAGCAGCGAGAGCCGGTGCAGCAGGTCAACCAGCGCCGGCGCATCGACTGCCGGCGTCCCGCGGAAGCCGGCGACGAGACGGCCGGCCTTGCCCTCGTGGACAAGCTCGTTTGCATCGACGTCCGTGAGCGGAGCGATCCGGAACGCGGCGGCGCCGATCAGCTCCGCGAAGACGCCGCCGGGACCGAAAGCGACGAGCGGGCCGAAGACCGGATCCTGGACGATGCCGGCGAGTAGCTCGGCGCCGCCGCTCACCATCGGCTGGACGAGCAAGGGCGCTCCGATCCGCTCGGCGGCGGCGCGGACCCGGTTCTCGTCGCGGAGGTCGAGGGCGATGCCGCCCTGCTCGGTCTTGTGTGCTCCTGCCGCGGCTGTCTTGAGCACAACCGGCATCCCGAGCTCCCTCGCGGCCTCGACGGCCTCGTCGACCGTCTCCGCCACGCGCTCGGGGACGACCGGCACGCCGTAGGCCTCGAGCAGGCCGCGAGTCGCGTCGGCGTCGAGCCACGCCTCGGAGCGGCCGTCGAGCGCGGCATCGACGATTCGCCTCGCGGCGGCAGCGTCGACCTCGGGCGGCGGCGGGACCGTCCCGGCCGCTCGCCGGAGCCACTCGGCCCGCGTGGCGGCGAGACCGAGCGCCCGAGCCGCCGACTCTGGATAAGCAAACGAGGCGACCGAGCTCCCCTCCTGCCGCAGTGCCGCCGGCGTTCCGTCCCGGCTGATCAGGACGGCGAGCACCGGCTTGTCCGTCCCGGCGCGATCGACCGCCTCGAGGATCGCGGCCGCCACCTCGTCCGTGCCGGCGACAACCGGCGGGACGAAGAGGACGATCAGCGAATCCAGTCGCTTGTCCTCGAGCAGGGCCGGAATGACGGCGTCGAAGGTCGCCGCTGTGGCGGAACCGAGGAGGTCGACCGGGTTCGCGAGGCTCGCGTCCTCGGGCAGCACGGGCTGCAGCGCCGCCCGCGTCTCGTCGCTCAGCTCGGGCAGCTCGAGGCCTGCGGCTGCGCAGGCATCGGCGCAGAGGATTCCGAGCCCCCCGGCGTTCGTGAGCACGCCGACACGCCGGCCGCGCGGCAGCGGCTGGCTCGAGAGCAGCGCCGCTGCGTCGACGAGCTCCTCGAGCGTTCCCGCCCGAATCACGCCGGCCTGCCGGAAGAGCGCCTCGACTGCGGTGTCGGAGCTGGCAAGGGCGGCCGTGTGGGAGCTCGCGGCGCGTGCGCCTGCCTCTGTCGCGCCCGACTTCAGCGCGAGCACCGCTTTCCGGCGTGCGACCCGCCTCGCGAGGCGGGCGAACTTCTGCGGGTTGCCGAAGGACTCGAGGTAGAGCAGGACGAGCTCCGTCTCGTCGTCGTCCTCCCACCACTCGAGCAGGTCGTTCGAGGAGACGTCGGCCTTGTTGCCGATCGACACGAACGACGAGAAGCCGAGTCGACGCTCCGAAGCCTTCTCGAGCAGCGCGAGCCCGAGCGCGCCGCTCTGCGACGAGAACGCGATCGGGCCGGGCGGCAGCGGCCGCGGACCGAAGGTCGCGTTCAGGCCGAGCCGCGGCACCGCGATCCCGAGGCAGTTCGGGCCGACGAGCCGGCCGCCGTGGGCGCGAACGAGGCCGAGCAGGCGGTCCTGGCGCTCGCGGCCCTCGGCGCCGACCTCCGCGAAGCCGGAAGAGATCACGCAGAGCGCCTTGATGCCGCTCACGAGCGCGGCCTCGGCCGCGTCGAGCACGAGCGGCCCGGGCAGGCAGACGACTGCGAGGTCGACGACCTCGGGGACATCTGCGACCGACTTGTACGCCGGCACGCCGCCCACGGGCTCGCCGTCCCGGTTGACCGGGTACGCGGCGCCGGTGAAGTCCGCCGCCAAAACGTTTCGGAACAGCTCGCCGCCGATCGAGCCCCGGCGGCGCGAGGCGCCGATCACAGCGACCGACTTCGGCTCGAAGAAGGGGCGGAGCGAGGCCGTGACGGCGAGGTGGTCGCGCTCGTCGACGCGGGCGCGGTACCGCTCCGTCGGCGCGATCGGGAAGCGAACTTCGAACTCGCCGCCGTCGAGCTCCCGCGTCACCTCGAGGCCGGCGCCCTCGAAGACGCCGAGCATCGCCCGGTTCTCCGGCATCACCTCCGCGACGAAGCGCTCGATCCCCTGCTCGGCCGCGAGCGAGGCGAGCCGCTCGAGCAGCCGCGTCCCGATTCCCCGGCCCTGCAGCTCGTCCGCGACCGCGAAAGCCGCCTCGGCGGCGCTCTCGTCGCGTAGCCGCATGTATTCGGCAACCGCGACGATCCGGTCACCGAGCTCGCCGATAAGGACGCCGCAATCCTGCCAGTCGGGCTCGAGGAAGTGGCGGACAAGATCGTCGTCGACGCGCCTGATCCCGTGGAAGCGCAGGTAGAAGCTCCGTTCCGAGAGCTCGGCGAAGAAGGCGGCGAGGGCGTCCGCGTCGTCGCGCGCGGGCGCCCTCAGCCTCAAGGTCGAGCCGTCGCGGAGGATGACGTCAACCGCGGTGGCCGTCCGGTGTTCAGTCGCTGCTACCGACAAGAGCAAGCTCCCTTTCCGCTCGTTCCCCGCTCACGGGGTCAGCTTCGAGGACGACCTTCAGCGCGTCCGTCTCGGCGGCCGCGGCGAAGGTGTCGTACGCCGCCATCGTCTCGCCGAGCGGGAACCGGTGAGTCGCGAACGGCGTCGCGTCCAGCCGTCCCTCGACGATCAGCTTCAGGAGCCGCGGCGTCGTGACCGTGTCGACGAGACCGGTGGTGATCGTCACGTCGCGAATCCAGAGCTTCTCAAGATGCAGGGTTGCGGGGTGTCCGTGCACGCCGACGTTGGCGACCCGGCCGCCGGGGCGGATGAGCTCCGTGCAGAGCTCGAACGTCTCGGGCACGCCGACCGCCTCGACGGCGACATCTGCCCCGAGACCGCCGGTCAACTCCATCACGCGGGCGAGGGCGTCCTCCCGGGCGCTGTTGATCGTGACGTCGGCCCCGAGCTCGAGTGCCTTCTCCAGCCGTGAGTCGGCGAGGTCGATCGCGATGATCCTGCCCGGCGTGTAGAGCTTCGCCGTCAGTACGGTTGCGAGCCCGATCGGGCCGGCGCCAACGATCGCGATCGTGTCGCCGGGGCCGAGACGGCCGTTGAGCACGCCGACTTCGTAGGCGGTCGGGAGGATGTCGGCGAGGAACAGAACCTGCTCGTCCGACAGTTCCTCGGGAATCTTGTAGACGGACGTGTCCGCGAACGGCACGCGCGCATACTCGGCCTGGAGGCCGTCGATCAGGTGGCCGAAGATCCAGCCCCCGCCACCGGTGCAGAGGCCGTAGCGGCCCTCCTTGCAGAACGCGCAGCGGCCGCAGGATGTGATGCAGGAAACGAGCACGCGGTCGCCCGGCTCGAGCGTCGTCACCGCGGCGCCGACCTCGACGATCGTTCCCACTGCTTCGTGTCCGAGAATCGTCCCCGGTCGTACCTCGGGGACGTCGCCCTTCAGGATGTGAAGGTCGGTCCCGCAAATCGTGGCCGAGTCGATCCGGATGATTACGTCGGTCGGGTCCTGGATCTCGGGGTCGGGCTTGTCTTCCCAGCTGCGAAGCCCCGGCCCCTTGTAGACGAGCGCCTTCATGGCTCCTCCTTTCGCTTGCCCTTACTGTCGCGCGCCCGGACAGCGCTCGACATCGGCAAGCCCACGGAAAAGCAGTGCGGGTTTTCCGCAACCAACACTGAGGCTCGAAGGGCGCGGAAAGCTCCGCGCAACTTCATTCCGGCCGGTGCGTGACCGCCTCGATGTTGTTGCCGTCCGGGTCGTGCACGTAGGCTGCGTAGAAGTTCTCGTGGTAGTGCGGTCGGAGGCCGGGAGCGCCGTTGTCCTTGCCACCCACCGCCATCGCCGCCTCGTAGAACGCGTCCACCGCGGCCCGATCGGGAGCGGAGAACGCAACGTGCGTTGAGCCCCGCTCGGAACTCGAGCCGAGCCAGAAGTCGGCCATCCCCTCGCCGACGCCGAAGCCCGCGCCACCCTCGAACTCAGTCTGCAACGAATAGCCGAGCGGCGCGAGCGCTTGCGCGTAGAAACGCTTCGCCTACTCGAGGTCGCCGACGTTCGCGGTTATGTGGTCAAGCATCGGTCCTCCTTCCATGGCCCAGGCCGGGCCTGATCGAACGCGCCGTAGCGAGACTACCGCCCGGCTGCCGCACCGGAGTAGGCTGAAAGTGTGGGCGCGGTCAGTTCGAGCGAAAACCGCCTGCGTGCGCTCGTCAAGACTGGTGTTGCGATCACCTCCGAGCTGTCGCTCGACGCGCTTCTGCAGCGGCTGGTCGAGGCAGCCTCAGAGCTCACGGGTGCCCGTTACGCCGCCCTCGGGGTCATCGATCGGAGCGGCTCGGAGCTCGAGCGTTTCCTCACCACCGGCATCGATGCGGAAACCCACGCCGCGATCGGCGAGCTCCCGCGAGGTCGCGGGATCCTCGGCGTTCTGATCCGGGACGACACCCCGCTCAGGCTTCACAACCTCGGTGATGACCCCCGCTCGGTCGGGTTCCCGCCCAATCACCCGCCGATGGGGACCTTCCTCGGCGTCCCCGTCCATTTGCGAGGCGTCGCCTACGGCAACCTCTACCTGACCGAGAAAGCCGGCGGCGAGGACTTCACCGAGGAGGACCAGGAGCTCGTCGAGCTGCTGGCAAGCCAAGCGGCGGTCGCGATCGAGAACGCGCGCCTGTACGAGGCCGCGACCGCCTGGTCGAGGCAGCTCGAGTCGCTGAACGAGGTCGGGAATGCGCTCGCGACGGAGACCGACCTTGATCGGCTGCTCGACCTGGTCGCCCGTCGGTTGCGCGAGCTTCTGGATGCCCGCCTCGTCACGGTCCTGCTCCCGAGCGGCGGCGACCAGCTGCGGTTCGCCGCGGTGGCCGGTGAGGGAGGCGAGCGGCTGCGAGGCGAGACGATCACGCGGTCGACTTCGAAGAGCGGCCGCGTCCTCGAGCGCGGGCAAAGCGAACGCGTCGAGTCGGTGCTCGACGATCCCGACGTCGATCACGAAGCGACGCGCCTGATCGGCGCCCGCACCGGCCTCTGGGTGCCGCTGCTCGTCCGCGGCCGCGCGATCGGGGTCCTCGCAGCGCACGACAAGCTGGGACCGGACGTCCGCTTCACCGACACCGACATCCGCCTTGCGGAAACCTTCGCCGTCCGCGCGGCCCTCGCGGTCGACCTCTCCGAGCGAATCGCGCAAGACTCGCTCCGCCGGGTCGTCGAAGCCCAGGAGCTCGAGCGCCGGCGGTTGGCGCGGGAGCTTCACGACGAAACAGGCCAGGCGCTGACGTCGATCCTGCTCGGCCTCAAGGGCCTGGAGGAGCGGTCGAAGGATCCAAACTCGCGCGCCGCGACTGAGGAGCTGCGCGAGCTCGTCGTCTCGACGCTTCAGGACGTGCGCCGGCTCGCCGTCGAGCTGCGGCCGAGCGCGCTCGACGACTTCGGCCTCGTTGCCGCCCTGGAGCGGCTCGCCGAGTCCTTCGCCGAGCAGACGGGGATCTCGGTCGACTTCCAGACGGCGCTCGCGGACGAGCGGCTCCCCGAAGAGGTCGAGACGGCCCTCTATCGAATCGTCCAGGAATCGCTCACGAACGTCGTCAAACACGCCCGCGCGCGCCGGGTCAGCATCCTGCTCGCGCGAAAGAACAGCGCCGTCAAGGCAGTGGTCGAGGACGACGGGCAGGGTTTCGACCCGGCCGAGCAGACCGACGACGGCTTCGGGCTCGTGGGCATGCGTGAGCGCCTTGCTCTGCTCGGCGGGCGTCTGGAGATCGAGTCCGGTCGCGGGGGTGGTACGACCGTCGCTGCCGAAGTGCCCGTTTAGTGAGCGTTCGCGTGCTGATCGTGGACGACCATGCCGTCGTCCGGGCAGGTCTGGCGATGCTGGTCAACGCCGAGGACGATCTGGCGGCGGTCGGTGAGGCCGGCAGCGCCAGCGAGGCGATCTTCGAGGCGCGCAGCACGAAGCCCGACGTCGTGCTGATGGACGTGATGATGCCCGACCAGAGCGGGATCGAGGTCGTGCCACAGCTCCTGCACGAGTTGCCCGAGGCGAAGGTCCTCGTTCTCTCGATGCAGGACGACCCGCGTTACGTCCGTGAGGCGTTCGAGGCCGGGGCGAGCGGGTACGTGCTCAAGGAAGCCGCCGACACCGAGCTCGTCGCGGCGATCAGGGAGGTCGCGCGCGGCGGCCGCTACGTGCATCCCGAGCTGGGCGCTCGACTCGTTTCGGCTGAGACGGCCGAGCGGCGGCACGCGGAGGAGGACCCGCTCTCCGACCGCGAGCGCGAGGTCTTGCGGCTGCTCGCGCTCGGCCACACGAACCAGGAAATCGCGAAGGAGCTCTACATCTCGGTGCGCACGGCCGAGACGCACCGCGCGCACATCATGCAGAAGCTACGTCTCTCCAGCCGCGCGGAGCTCGTTCGCTACGCATTGGACGAGGGCCTCCTCGAACCTTCCTGAATAGGGAACGGGCCGCCAGAAGGCGGCCCGTTCCTCGAGCGACGGAGGATTCCGTCTATGCGTGTACAGCGGGCGCGGCCTTGGCCACGGGCTCCCGCTTCCGCAGGACGGTGAAGACCGTCTGCGGGTTGCGCAGGGCGCCGCCAATCGCGAGGATCGCGAAGCCGAAACCGCTCAGCAGCAGCGCGATCCCGACCACCACTCCGAAGAGCGCGATCCGGTCGGCCATGTAGCTGGCGTTGAGCGCCGTCGAGAGCGCAGTCTCGGTAACCCATACGCTGCGGCGGCCGTTGTCGACCGGCTGCTTCGTCGTCGGGTCGAGGGCTGCGTACTTCGCGTCGTTCGTACCGCCGATCCCGTCCGTGAACTGCTTCGGAGCGGTCGGCAGTGCCTGATAGCGACCCATCTGCGCGTACGGCAGACCCTGGGTTGCCTCGAGCGCGTGGATGCGCATGTAGCCCGCGAACGCGTGCGCCCGGGGGCCGCTGTTGATCGTCTTCCCTGCGACCGCCAGCGTCGGGAAGCTGATCTTGTCGACCGCCAGGCCCGAGTCCTTCGCCTCGGCCTTGATGGCCGCCGGCGTCATGTCCGGCGTGCCGACGATCTGCTCCTGCTTGAGACTGTTTGTGACCGTCGAGCGGCCGTTGAAGCCCATCACGATCGCTGTAATCCCGAATGCGATCAGGACGGCGGCTGCAACCACTCCTCCGATCTCGAATACCTTCCGCATGATTCTCCTTCCGTCGCGTCGGGGTCTGCGTCCTGCCTCGACTTTTTTCGCAGTCTCGGGGCGATGGTCGTCCCTGCCATCGGGGGCGTTCCGCGATGTTCGTGCGGCATCCCCGGTCACGGCTTGCGGGTTTTCCGTAGCCGTGCGGGGCATTTCGGTCACCAGCCTGCGAACCCGCTGGCGCAGAGCTCATCGCTTATCGAACCGCCGCTCGTGCCGGAACGCCTGCTGCCACATGAGGGCCGCGGACGACGAGGACCGGGCGCCGGCTCTCGAGCAGCACGCCTCGGGAGACGCTGCCGATCGCAGCACTCGCGACTGCGCCGTGGCCGCACGAGCCGACCACGATCAGATCGGCGTCGATCGTGTCGGCGTACGTCACGATCTCGTAAGCGGGATTGCCTTGGAGCAACTCGGTCTCGACGACGATGCCCCTTCTCTCTGCGATCTCGAGGGCCTCATGCAACGGCTTGCGGTCGTGTTCGGTGAGCTTGTGCGGAATTGTCGGGGTGGCCTTAGCGAAGCTGACACAGGGAATGGCAACCACACGCGGCGCAACGTGGAGGACGAATGTCTCCGCGTCTTGCTCCCCGGCGAGGTCGAGCCCGAGCTGGAGGACCTCGTGGGCTGAATCCGAGCCGTCGGTTGCGATCAGGATCTTGTCGATCATCGGTTCCTCCTTCGTGAGACGTGTTCATCCGCAGCGTCCCCGGCCGCTCGTCCGCGGGCATCGAGCGGGTCGCCGTTGTGAGTCGCGGGGAACTACGGAGCCCCGGAGCTGAGTGAGGGTTTCTACGCACCCACGGTCAGCGCCCTTTGCTGATGTTGAGGCTGGCACGGGCGTCTTTGCTTACAGCCGATGACCGACCTGAAGAGACAGTGGCTGCTGGCCCTCGACGCTTCGGCCGCCGCGATCGTGGCCGCCGCGCGCGCACACCTCCTGTCCGCGGAGGAGAGCCGGCGAGGCGGCAGGCTTGCCGCCGAGCGTGCCTGGCTCGAGGTCGTCGACTGGACCGCTCTGGAGCTCGGTCACGGCGCATCGATCGCGGCGCTCGAGAGGCCTGCGCCGATGACTCAGCCTTCGCTCGTCAGGGCTGCCTAGTAAGAGGTCCCGATCGATGACCGCTCCCCGCGAGCACGAGAACCTGCCCGAGCTCGTCGAGAGCTATCTGGCGGGTTCGCTCCCCGAAGGCGTAGCCCTACCGGCTGCGGTTCGCGTGCGACAGGCGGGAGAGATGTTGAAGAAGCCCGGGCCGTCGGCTGCGCTTCACGGCGACCGAGGACTTCGCGGTCGACCCGGGTTCGCTTCTTCTGGCGAGCCAGGTTTCCGATCGCCGGGCCGCTGGCGCTGACGGTTGTGGACCAGTTGGCCGATGGCGAGGGGCAGCTATGTGTCTCGCTGCTCGGTCTCAGGCTGCAGACGCAAACCGGCCCCGAGCTGACAGTTGAGGAAGCGATGCGCTATCCAGCGGAGCTCCCCTGGGCGCCCCATGCGGGCGCCGCGAACAGAGAGCTGGAATGGCGGGAGGTCGACGAGCGGACGGTGGAGGTTGCAACCGGCGCTTCAGCGACGAGAGTGGCTGTCCGTTGGCGCTTCGGCGACGACGGCGACGACCCAGTCGGCGTCACCGGCGAGCGGCCGTTCCCGGTCGGGAAGAGCTTCGTCTCCAGACCCTGGGGCGGTGACTTCGGCGAGTACGCGAGCTTCGGCGGCACGCGCGCGCCGACGTTCGGAGAGGTGGTCGTGCACGAGCTCTGCCATCTGCGCGTGGCCGACCATTTGCGGCGTTTCTGGACGCTCGTCGAGCGGCAGCGGCCGCACTGGCGCGATCAGCGCGACTGGTTGCGCGAGCACGGACCCGAGCTTCAAGCCTTCAGTCCGTCGAACTAAACGGGGCCGGATCGCTCAGCCGGTGCGGCGCGTGGCGGCAGATCTCGCGATAGAGCACTTCGAGTTGTTCGGTGATCTCGGCGAGGTCCGCCTCACATACCTATTTGAGATCCACAGGGGCCGGTCTTGCCTGGGGTTCCTCTATGACCTGGTTTATTTGTGCGACCGGTCACGAGTTTAATCCACAAATAGTTATTTGCAGGGACTTTTCGAAAGAGGAGTGGGCCACGATCGGGCCACAGCGACCTCGTAAACGCCTCAGCCGAGACAACGCCACTGGTAATTTGCAGGGGAAAATCTTAGCGGGAGCGACGGGACTCGAACCCGCGACCTCCGGCGTGACAGGCCGACGTTCTAACCAACTGAACTACGCCCCCAGGGCGAACCCGAGTGTAGCTAGGAGATGTCCGTGAGGCCTAGCTGCCGCAACAGCGTGATCGAGTCCGAATAGACGTCCTTGCGGGCGACCAGGCCGTCGCGGATCGGGATCACGTCCATGCCTTTGTACTCGACCTTCCTGCCGGTCGGCTCGACCTTGACGCCTCCGCGGGTCATCGTGCCCTCGTGGGTCCCGCGCGCGGTCCACTCCTGGACGACCAGGTCCTCCCGGATGTACTGGCGGCGGCCTTCGAAGTTGAGATCGGGGAAGACGGAGAAGATGCCCCGGACCGCGGAGCCGATCTGCTCGCGGCCCACGTTGACATCGCCGGTGACGTGGTTCTCGAAGACCGAGTCGTCGGTGTGCATGGCGACGATCGCGTCGACGTCGTGCGCGTTCCAGGCGTCGTTGTAGCGGTCGATGAACTCCTGTAGCT
>Ga0137371_10003545_pt1 | contig 12257 bp, 16 predicted proteins | sample SagtaG_7_FD_104919 | JGI IMG/M metagenome (GOLD analysis project Ga0137371, IMG submission 104919) | Vadose zone soil microbial communities from Sagehorn Ranch, Mendocino, California, USA - Sage1_R_40_16 metaG | ecosystem: Environmental > Terrestrial > Soil > Vadose zone | place: USA... | reverse complement strand
CTGCGAAGATCTCGCACACGGAAAGAGAATGACCGTACTCTGTGACTCTTGTGCAGCCGCCGAACCAGTCGATCGCCAGTCACTCCAATAAACACGACCGCTCCCAGTTCAAATGCTCTTGATAGCAGCCGTTCATGGCCCGCATGAACAATGTCGAAAGTCCCACCTACAGCCACGCTTGGGTGTCGAAACTCGCCACCTGTCGAGCCCTCGCCTTTCATGTGGTGCCTGCCATGATTGGATGGCGCTGGGGGACGCATCTTCATACCAGATCTATTCAATTTATTGGACCGCATTTTAGGTCTTAATCTCCGTCCCGCTGAAGCTTTCAAGAACCTAACTCTGAGGTGCGGCCTAGTATTATTCAGTAAGTCTCGCCAACATGGTCGTCAATCGGTAGCCCGGGGGAGATTCGAACTCCCGTCAGCAGGTGACTCCTCCCTCCGTTCAAAGAGGATCCAGAGCCCACTAGGGACGTCGATGACATCTGGCCCAAACGTCCGTGCTATGCTAGACCACTACACCACCGGGCTACGAGAAGCTACCCGCTCTAACTCGTCAATAATAGGTTTCGAGGTGCGAGAACCGAGGTTACCTATATACTTGTCGAAAGTCTTATATATGCTCACGCGGCTACTCTCTCACTTTCCTGTGATGCAGCCTTCTGTCGAGGATACGACCCGTTTTGGTGAGACGGGCAGGAAAGCTGGAGGGAATAGAATGACAACGCCATCGGCTCCCGGGGGAAAAGCGCCTGGGATTCATGTTTGTCCTGAGTGTGGCGGTGTCAACCTCATCGAAGACTTTGATCAAGGGGAGACCATCTGTCAGGATTGTGGGCTGGTTCTTTCCCAGAACCTCATGAGCCGGGGACCTGAGTGGCGCGCTTTTACCAAGGAAGAGAAGGATGAGCGTGGACGAGTCGGGATACCGACCTCGTTCTCTATCCATGACAAGGGCCTTTCCACGGTAATAGATCGGGTTAACCGGGATGCTTATGGTCGCCAGCTCCCAATGGAGACGAGGATGGAGATGCTCAGGCTTCGGAAGTGGCAGATCCGTACCCGGGTGCATTCATCTTCGGATCGAAACCTTGCTCAGGCCATGGCTGAGCTTGACCGTCTCACGGACAAGCTGCACGTTCCAGCAAGCGTGAAAGAAGCCTCGGCAGTTGTCTATAGAAAAGCGCTTGACAGCGGCCTCGTCCGTGGACGGTCGATCGCTGCTATTGCTGCTGCTTCCCTCTATGCTGCATGTAGATCCTCGGAGACTCCTCGGACCCTAAAGGAGGTCGCGGGAGCGAGCAGAATAAAGAAGAAGGATGTTGCACGGTGCTACAGGCTGCTTCTTCGAGAACTCGAAATGGCCATGCCGGTCGAGGACCCGGTAAGATGCATCTCCAAAATCGCTAGCAGAGCTGAGATAACTATGCAGACTCAACAGGCGGCCATTAGAGTATTGAAGGATGCCAGAAACAAGGGAGTAGTCGCTGGGAAAGACCCGATGGGTCTGGCAGCGGCCGCCCTCTATGTCGCGTGCGTACTGGAAAGTGAGAAGAAGACACAGAAAGAGATCGCTGAGATCGCTAACGTGACTGAAGTCACGGTTCGGAACAGGTACAAAGGGCTGAAAGACGCCCTTGGCCTGTCCGCCTGAACCGCAAACCTACCGGAGATACTGGCGCATACTCTGGATATTATTGAACACGGTAGTCCATTGCGGATGCGAAGTCGCACTAGCACTACTGAAACCGTTCAGCGCTATCGAGAATTTGACGCGAGGATCACGCGAATAGTAATAGATAATGTCAAGTTTCCTTTTCGGCGTCGCATTAGATAGGCTCCTCTTCAAAGCGTTAAACAAATACTTGTTAAAGAACTCCAACTCGATTGAAACGGATATACGCTCGCTCATTCTCCCACTAAAGCTAACAACCGTAGCCGTCCTGAATATTTATCACTATACGTTCAATCCGACGGATTGGCACATCAAAAGCCTACCCCGGAACCCCCCAGCAATCCCTAGTACGCCAGAGATTCCTGCCCGAATCAGCTTGAGACAAGCCAGTACCGCTGGTCTCAAACTGTCGGTTACGAATCGGATTTCATCCCTGAGAGAGCATTTCATCACTGGCGACGTCATGCGGGAAAAACCAACCGTTTTCTTCGTGCTGCTAGGAACATGGCTTTTCTGGTTCGTCTTCTTTCTATCCATTGGACTCTAGACCTGGCTTAGAGGGCACGCTTAAATACGCGGAACGTGAATGAACTGTCGTGGACGAACCGAAAGGAGTCTTAGGCTTCTAGAATGGCCGACGTTTGCTCGACCTGCGGCCTCCCGAAAGATCTCTGTGTATGCGGCACCATCAGTATGGAGCAGCAGACTGTCAAGGTCCGCATGGAGATGCGCAAATGGGGGAAACCTGCGACAATTGTTGAGGGCATCGATGGAAAGAGTGTCAATCTCTCAGACCTTGCCACGAAACTCAAGACGTACTGTGCATGCGGTGGTACGTCGAAGAACAATTCGATAATTCTCCAGGGGGATCATCGCGACAAGGTCAAGAAGGTACTCGTCGGGTATGGATTTCCCGAGACGAGTATAGAGCTGCACTAGGAAACTTTGCAATGTCGACACTAATCGATGTTTTCCGATCTATCAGGCGCGGCACGCGTGGATCTCTCTCATGCCCGCAATGCGGGGCAAATGTGAGACGGTCACGGGCTCCTTTGGAGGGCTGGATACTGCCGATCAGGTATGTGTGTGACAAGTGCGGCTACTCCGGCTTCCTCGCGTTAGAAGACGAGTATGACCGACCGATAGGATCAGAGTAGTCTTCTGCAACAGATCCTTACGCGCGAGTGTTCCAGAGCTCTACTGTCTTCTTCAATCCTTCATCCAGCGAGAATCCAGGTTTCCAGTTTACTTCTTTACGGATAGTTGTGTTGTCTAGGACCAGATATTGTGGATCCTGGCTTTGAGGCCTCTGTGGATATCCTGGAGGATATGAGCCGAAGACGGTTTTTCCTTTGAATCCAGTTATCGCGGACAGTTTCTTTGCAAGCTCAGCATTCGTGACCGGATTGCCTGGTGAGACATTGTATACTCTTCCGATCGCCTTCTCCGTCTGCGCGACGTCGACGTATGCGTCAACGTGATCGTCCGCGTACATGTAGTCTCTGATAGAGTCGGGTGCGCCGACATAGCAAGTTTCTCCCCGCAACATTTTCGATACGAGATATTCGGTGTAGAAGCCGCTCTCCCAGACGCGGCCGTAGCTGTTGATGGGGCGAAGGATGGTGCCTCGAAGATGATAGATCTTGTTGGCCATCTGAATATACTGATCTGCGGCGGCCTTAGTGACAGCGTACGGAGAGGCGGGCCTCAGCAAGGCCTCCTCTGGTATGGGTTTATCCCCAGGTTGCCAGCCATACACCTCCGCCGTTGAAGCCGCGATAAGCCTCGCGTTTGGTGACTGCCTCAAGACAGAGTGGACGAGGTTTAGTGTCCCATCAAAATTTGCTCCGACGTAAGGATAGGGATCATCGAATGAGAGTCGAACAGGCGTTAGTGCTCCCAAGTGGAAGATGATGTTAGGATCGGAGGCCTCGACGGCAGAGAGGACCGAGTGATACCTAACCAAGTCGCCTTCGATCAGGTGGACCCGCGAGATTATGTGTTCGAGCCGCTTGAGTTCTCTCTCGGAGGAGTGTCTGACTAGACCGTAGACGTTGTCCCCTCGATCCACCAGCTTGGATGCGAGTCGTGATCCTATGAAACCGGTTATTCCGGTGACGAGCACATTCAGCTGAGCTTCCTCCCGTGCAGTGTCTCTTCGGCTTCCTCGAGTTCTCTTAATGAGTTGACCGTTGTGAATGAGCCGGAGTGTCGGAAGACCGATAGTTTGTGAAGTCGTGACAGCCTTGGAAAGGTCGATCTCTCAATATCGCCCCGGGTTGGCATGTATTTAGTGATCTTCTTTTCGAAGATGTAGACTCCTGTTGAGATGAACCTGTCTTCGAGGACTGGCTTTTCTAGAAATCCACGACAATTGTTCTGTCGGTCGACCTCGACCAGTCCAAATGGGAGTCTGGGATGTACTACTGCAATCGTTGCCATGGCGTCCTTTTTCTTGTGATTGCCGAAGAGAGATTTGAGTTTGACATTTGTTATCTGGTCGCCGTTCAGCGCGAAGAAGGTTTGCTCATCAACATAACGGGTGATGGCCAGCCGGAACCCTTCTCCTGTTCCTCCCTCGACGGTGTGGACGCTGTAGGTGATGTTGACCCCGAGGCGGTCTCCATCGCCGAAATATTCGATTATGCGTTCCTTAAGATGGGCGACGCCGATTATGATGGTCGTGATACCGTTTTCCTTAAGCCATTCGAGGACCCATTGCAGTAGGGGCTTGCCTCCGACCTTGACGAGACCCTTGGGAAGATCGGCTGTAATAGGACGCAACCGTATCCCTTCTCCCCCGGACAGCACTACAGCAGTTCGTGGATAACCGCGCGGATGACGCAAAGGGGGACCTTGGACGAGGCCGATTTTGGAGTGATTATAAGGATTCTATGCGGCGAACCAGGTCCGTGGCGGTTCGCGACGGTCATTACTGTGGCGCTTTCTCGAGCGCGCGTAACTGCACATTTTTTTGCAAAAAAAAAGGATTCTTGTTTTTGTGTTCCGCGTTTTTCGCATTGTAATTACGATTTCTTGGATGTAGGTGGTCGTGAGTAATTACCTGCATCATTCGTGCTCGGTGAAATTATTCAGGTAGGATGGGATTGGTCGCGTCCCCGTAACCGTTTAGCGGTTTATGGAAGCCGGGCGATGCGCTTCAGAAACCACCGATTCTAGGGTGGTTTTCATTCGTTTTGGGTAAATTTGCAGCCTTCTGGAGGGTCTCCAAGCGGATTGGGTCCAAGTGAGCCCCCGTTGACGAGTAGGTTGTTGCAAGCTACAGTTTAGGCGAACGGTTACCGTAAAGATAGTTGAGAGAAGGGAATTCTCGGTGGCGTTTTGACTTTGCTAGTGACAAAGAGTAATTAAGTCCTGGAAGATAGCTGGAGCTAGATCGTCCATGAGCCAGGACCCTCCGCCGGCAAGGTATGTCGTTGAGATTACCCAGCCGGAGAAACCACCCCCTACGGCCAAGCAATACGTGGACGAGTTGAAAGGCGTGGCCGGGGGAAAACAGATAGCTCGAATGAAAAAAGAAGCGGTGGCTTGTCCTGTGCTCAACAAGACCGTTTCGTTTGTTCAATGCTTTGCCTGCCCCAACTTCATCCGACGAGTTAAGGGGAAGGTGGACTGCAGAGGTTTTCCCCTCACGACCGCATAAATTCGCAACCGCGTTTTTCAAAACGAAAAGTCTGGCCTAGTTCCTAATATTCGGCTAGGGAAGGTTCTTCGAAGCTTCTAATCCAAGGACCAACTGAGCAAGAAGCGAATTGTATGGGGTTCTGACCCCTAAACGTTTGCCGATTGACGCAAGCCAACCGTTGAGCTGTCGGATCTCCGTCCTCTTTCCAGCCTCAATATCTTGAAGCATCGAAGACCTATTTTTTCCCGATGACGCCAAGACTTTAGAGAGTAGCAATGCGGGTCTTGGGCTAAGTCTGACTCCTCGAGCTTGAGCCACCTCAAGACCCTCGCTGATGAGCTTCCGAGAAGCGTCGGTCAGATTCGCGATTCTGAGCAGGTCCTTGTTTGGTACTCGCGCAAGCGCAGATATCGGATTTATCGCAGAGTTTACAATCGCTTTCGACCAGATTACGCCGTTAATGTTACTGCTGGTTTCTGTTCTAAAGCCCGCGTTGCGAAAGATTTTCTTGATAGTAATGCATCGTTTCGTCGCTCTCACTGTGACCTCCCCGATCCATGTGAAGCCTCTTCCCGTATGCGCAATCAAGCCCGGACGGGTTTGAAGGGCAGCCTCAGTTGTGGTACCAGCGATAATTGATGAGGCTGGAAAGTATCGGGATAACGTCTCGATATTTCCTAGTCCGTTCTGAAGGCTTAGGATCGGAACCTTGCGGCCGACTTGTCTTTTCAGACTTCGAGCTGCCATTTCCGTGTCGTACGCCTTCACCGTCAGTACCACCAAGTCTGGATGGTCCCTTTCGGATAATGACTGGTTCACTTCGACGCGTCTTCTGATGATCCTTCCCGAGAGTTCCTTCAGAGTCACGCCTTTGTTTCTGATAGAGGCGACGGTCTGACGATTGTGGTGTATTAGCACTATGCTCTGCCCCGACCCGTGCAGACGTATTCCGAAGAGACACCCGATCGCACCGGCTCCGACGATGACTATTCGCAACCGTCAGGTCTTCCGTCGAGAGTTAAGACCGAGTTTTCGATCCTCGTCCATTCTGAATACGTTCTGCTCCTCTGGAAACTGGCCGCTCCGCACCTCGCCCGTGTACTTGTCGAGCGATTGTTTGATGAGTTCTGCCACATCAGCGTAACGCTTCGCAAACCTAGGTGTAAACCTAGGATAGAGTCCGATAATATCATGCAGGACAAGCACTTGACCATCGCAGTACCTGCCCGACCCGATTCCGATTGTTGGAATCGAAATCTTCTCGGTTATCGTTCGAGCCGCTTCCTCGGTGACCATTTCGAGGACAAGGCCAAACGCTCCCGCCTCCTCAAGAGCAATCGCGTCTTCTAAGAGAGCCTTTGCAGAATCTGGGTTCTTTCCCTGAATCCTGTAGCCGCCATGCAGGCTCGCTGTCTGCGGAGCGACCCCGATATGTCCAAGAACTGGTATTCCAGCCCGAGCGATCGCGCTGACGATCCGCGACGCATCTCTTCCACCCTCAACCTTGACAGCTTCCATTCCACCCTCTTTCACGAATCGTCCCGCATTCCTCACTGCTTCTTCGGCTGAAACTTGGAAGCTCATGAACGGCATGTCTCCGATTAGAAGGGGGTGAGCCGCCCCTCTCTTGACTGCTCGACAGACGGGCAGTAGCTCATCGACTGTGACCGGGACGGTAGTGTCATAGCCGAGGACAACCATGCCATACGAGTCTCCGACTAATACCGAGTCCACTCCAACCTCGTCCGCGATTTTGGCCGTGGGATAATCGTAGGATGTCACCATGACTACCTTCTGGGCTTGGGTCTTCATTCGTCCGAAAGTCGAAACGGAGACCTTTCTCCGCCCATTCTTTTCCAACTCACTCAATCTCTTACCCACCCTCGAAGATAATGAATCGCATCTTCAATCGACTCTGCGAGATTCCGATCATTGTCGAAAGTACTAACCAGTCTCGCCAGACTTTTTCCTCGCATTCTCCTCATTCTTGCAATGGCCCTGAGCAAAGCTGGGATGACCCTTACCACGTTGTCAACTATTGAGACAAAGGCGACTTGGGAGGTTCGCGAGAGCGGGTTCAAATCTACTGCGATCACTTTTTTTCCGGCTCGCTCTAACGCTTGAGCCCTATCACCATCTTCCAAAGGAATCAGAACCACATCTGCTGTTCCGATCCCTTTCGGGTCGGTGCGTCTTCGAGGACTAGATATTCCCCGAATCGTCGTCCGGGCGGCCCTACCGACGCCGAGAACCTCCTCCGCGCCTAGCCGTGTGAGGTAGCGTGCGATGAGATGTTCTCGTCGAGCTGTTCGATGAAACAGGTTGACTTCGATTGGTGCGTTAAGCATTGACGCCAGTTTGACAATGTCTCTTCCAACAAGTACAGCTGTGTTGCCGTTAACTGAAAGAACAGGATGGTCGGCTGTTAGGAGGAGCGCAGCGGCAGCTGACGTTGCGCGCGCTGCAGCTCTACTCGTTTTCTCGCCCGTAATATAGTCGAAGGCCTCTCCCCTCCCATGAGCAATCAATCCCTGTGGAACTACAATCCCTGTGATCACAGCCCTGGTCAGTCGTTCTCTAACCACCAGAGACCGAAACCGGGGGTGGTTTTCGCCGATATTCAAAGCAGGTGCGCTCCCGATCTGGAAATCGGGCAAACGATGGGTTTCAAGCCTTCCCTGCGAATACGAGTCGCAGTTTTCGCCGCTTCGTCGTCTGAATCGATTCCGAATAGTGACTCGCCTAACATCGCCATGCTGGATTCGAATCGTGTCGAGTCCAAACTATGGCTGAGACGCTCCAACCTGCCGGACATCAGACCGAGACAGTCCGAAAACCTTCGCGAAACCCTCATGAAACTTGTTCGCGGATGATTCAAGTCGAATTTCTTGAGGAGACTCCTGGCGCACCGGTTGGCTCGATCTTTCATGGGCTTGCTGCCGAGGACACTTCTGGTTGAGACAGGTCCAAAGGTTGCCGCCACAACCCGAAACGATATAGGTAAATTGACCCTTCTGACGGTTCCCACGCCGGGCGCTCCTGGAACGGTTCTAAGCGTCAAGCCTCCAGAAAAGGCGGAGGATACCGTTCCCAATCCTGTCTTGCACACGATTTCGGAAACATGTGCAATCTGGGCTGTCTCAACTCTGTCCAGAGATAGACCCATTATTTCGTTTAGCCCCAGCGAAAGACTGAGGGCTCCAGCACCGCTGGTTCCAAACCCGCAACCGATGGGAAGTTGACTCGTATGCGCAACATCAATCTGAATGGTCCTACCGTTAAGTTGGATGTACTTCTCAGCGACGAAGTTGGATACTGACCGTCTGGGTAATGGTCGGCCGTTAAAAGTTGCGCGAATCCTCGTTCTACGCGCCTTCCTAAGCCTGACGCGCGTTATCACCCCCAGCTGTAGAGCAACGGCTGCCCCTGTGGACCCAATTCTGAGAGGATCGAGGGATGTGTCGTAGATTCGGAAGAATCCAGTTATGTTGCAAGGTGAGAACGCTGCGACGTCTGTCAATAGTGATTTCTGAACCGGCCCTAGGTGGTGCGGTGTTCGAATTGCACTGTTCCCCGTTATTCTCCGTGCCTCTCTAAAGAATGAGGAGGAGTGAGTCCCGTTGCCGGAATGGTTTGGGCTGATCCGGCAATTATACTTTTTTAAGTATAGATAGTAGCTAACGGTTCAGCCTCGTCTTTGATGGAACCCAAGGGATCCGGGTAAAGAATTGACTCGAACAATGCAAGCGAAAAGGTCGCGCTTTCACATGGATCCGGTTGTCATCCGCGACCGAACGCAACCACGAGAGCAAGTAATGTGCGAAGGTGTTAACTAAGAAATGCATGCCTAATGACGAGTGAAACAGCTCGTTCGTTGAAATCAGCATGGACAGCACGTTTGACGATGAGCCTAAAGCTCGATGCCCAGACTGTAATCAGTCGCTCACGTTTGTGCGTACAAAGGCTCACGAGAAGCGATGGTACTGTTATGGCTGCGAAAAATATGTCGATCATTTGCCAGAGGTTCCTCAGATCAAAGAGAATCATGCGAGACTCGACGCCCTAACCGGGCTCCAAGTCGTCGACTCCCATGGGATACTCGTAGGCAGAGTCAGAAAAGCGATTCCCACGGACACAGGCGAGATCAAGTCATTACTGTTGTCGGTCGACAAAGAACAGTTCAAAACACTCCTTGAAGACAGAGACCTATCCAAAGAATTCGAAATCTCCCACGACAAGATCCTAACTGTAGGCGACGTGGTCATTCTCTCAGACGTCTTCTCTCCGAGTTCCCTCGCACCTCCCAAGCCCGCTGAAACGACCGCTAGGGGGGCGGGATGGTGTAGAAAGTGCGGGGCTCAATTGATCAGTGGAGCAAAGCATTGCATAAAGTGTGGTGCATTGCTAGACTCGACGGTCTGTCCGTCATGCGGATCAACAAACCCGATGGAAGCCATGTTCTGCAAGAACTGTGGCAACAAGCTTTCCTAGAAACCCTAGCGCCTTTTTCGTTACGCTTCGAGAATTCTCAATCCGCTAGTGGTCTGCTTGGAAGGAATTGAGTGATAAGAAGACCGAGGACAGCCGAAGCAATGAGTACGGCTTCCCATGTGAGAAGGTACCGCCCAAATGGAAAGACTGAGGGGATCCATTCTTGCATGCTGATGTTTGACTGGTACTCGTCGGCGAGTCCGGAGTAGAGCGCGATTGCGATACAGCTTTGGACAAACGCCGCCAGACCGAACTTCGTGCTGGGATCTGACAGGATTCCGAGCCGTGATTCCCCGGGTTCCACAGTCTCCGGAAGTGAAGACTCACCATCAGGCAACGCGCCGGGCGCCGAGACTGGGTCCAATGTATTCCCGTCTTGACCTTTATTGACTGGGCGCGTGAACGAAAAGGCTGTGCAATTTCCGACCCCACTAATTACAAGGGTTAGCCCGAGAGGAGGCAGTAGGATCGAGAGATAGGAGCCTATGATCGGAGTCCCAAACGGTTTCAGATATTTGTCCAGAATCAAAATCACCCAGAGTGAGCCTCCAGCCACGATTGCTGTTAGCCCAATCAGAAACCTCGGGTCCCGCTCTTCTTCCTGACTCGGGCTGAAAATAGCCTCCACCCCTTTGCGGCCGAGCCTCTTTCTCGAGAGAGCTAATGGCAAGACTGGACCGCGTTATTATCGGTAAAGGCTATAACAGCATTTTCGTCGCGAATCCTCAACGAGCGGGATGTGAGAGGCTTGAAAGGACTGATACTTGCCGGAGGTTTCGCTACGAGACTGAGACCTTTGAGTTGCTCCAAGCCGAAGCTCCTCTTTCCCCTAGTGGGAACTCCCCTCATCGAGCACGTGTTCGACTGGCTGGTTGAAGGTGGCGTGGGACAGCTGATACTGGCGGTTAACCATCTCTCGCATAGGTTGAGGCTAGAGCTTGCTGCGAGGAAGATCGAGGATCGGGTGATTTTGTCTGTTGAGGAGACTCCTCTGGGAACGAGGAGCCCCCTGAGACTTGCTGCCCCCTTGCTAGCTGGAGAGGATCGCTAGTGGTCGTCAATGGAGACGTCATTAGCGATATCGATCTCGCTGAGCTTTCGAGGGCGCATCTGGAGCCTGGTGCCGAGGCAACGATTGCTCTTTTCTCAGTCAAGGACATGAAGACCTTCGGACTAGTTACCCTAGACTCGCAAGATCAGATTGTTAGTTTTGAGAAAAAGTCTCCGAAGAACGAGGGTCTTCGATGGATAAACGCGAGCGCCTACATCCTGAATCCGAGCGTGATCGACATGATACCCGCTGGAAAGGTTAGTCTTGAGCGGGAAATCTTTCTCGTCTTAGCTAGTAGAATGAAGCTGAGAGGATGGAGACATATCGGTTTCTGGTATGATATTGGGAAGATTCTAGACTATGTGACAGCAGCTCTGGAATTACTTGAGCGACAAGACTATCCTTCTGCGGAGGCAAGGCAGCAAGCATCGGTGGCGGGAGTTGAGCAGCCCTCGTATCTTGGCGATGATTGTATCGTCGAAGAGGACGCGAAACTTGGCCCCCGCGCCATTCTGTCTCCCAAAGTCAGAGGCAAGGCGGGCGCGAAGGTCCGAGATACGATAGTGTTCCAAGAAACAGTCTTCGGCGAGAACTGCCTGGTGGAGGAGTCATTGATAGCCGAACGAACCGTGATTGGAAAAGGAGTAACAGTAGGCAAGGGCTCCATCATTGCCGGCCAGATCACGGCTCCGGAGGCAGCGAATGGGAGTCCCGGATCGATAGTATTGAACTAGGGATGGTTCTTGCAAGCCCCACGCCTCTTCGGAACTAACGGTATCAGAGGAGTCGTCGGGTCGACTATCGATGCTGGCTTCGCTTATATAATTGGTTCGAGTGTGGCTATGCTCTTCCGAGGGAAAGCCGTTCTGGTTGGGTATGATGGTAGAACTTCGAGCCGGATGCTGGCTGAGGGAGTTGTTGCGGGTATTCTCGCGCAAGGCAACAATGTCGAGGATTGTGGAGAGATCACTACTCCAGGCCTCCAATTCCTGGTGAAGTGGTCTACTGGTAAGGCAGGCGTGATGGTTACGGCCAGCCACAATCCTCCCGAGTATAGCGGCTTCAAGGTCGTGGACCTGGACGGGGTCGAAATCGCCCGAGATAAAGAGGAGGTGGTAGAGCGACTTGCGGCGAAAGAGTCGCGCGGTATCAGCAAGGTTCCAGGAGAGAGGACAAGTCCATCGGAGCCTATTGACCCGTATTTGTCGAGCCTGTCGACCTATGTGAGCAGGAGAGAGCTCCGTGAGCCGATGACGGTGGTGGTTGATACTGGGAACGGTGTGGGTGCATTGACGACGCCAGTTCTGCTTCGGAGACTCGGCTGTAGGGTCGTCACTATCAACGATAATATTGATGGAGGTTTTCCAGGTCGTACGTCTGAGCCTAGGCCGG
>Ga0137371_10003541_pt1 | contig 12263 bp, 9 predicted proteins | sample SagtaG_7_FD_104919 | JGI IMG/M metagenome (GOLD analysis project Ga0137371, IMG submission 104919) | Vadose zone soil microbial communities from Sagehorn Ranch, Mendocino, California, USA - Sage1_R_40_16 metaG | ecosystem: Environmental > Terrestrial > Soil > Vadose zone | place: USA: California... | reverse complement strand
GGAGCCGCCCACCATGCGAAGGGACATCTTCACCGAGGAACACGACGCATTCCGTGACATGGTGCGGTCCTTTATCGCCAAAGAGATCGAGCCATATCACGACCAGTGGGATCGCGACGGCGCCGTGTCCCGTGAGTTGTGGCTCGCGGCCGGACGCGCGGGGTTGCTTGGCATCGACGTCGACGAGCGTTATGGCGGCGGCGGTAACCCGGACTACCGGTATTACGCGATCCTCAACGAGGAGCTGTCTCGCGCGGGTTTTTACGGTCCTGGCTTCGCCGTACACAACGATATCAACGGGCAGTATCTGCTGCGATTGTGTACGCAGGACCAACGCGAGCGCTGGCTGCCTGGCTACTGTTCCGGCGAAATCATCACCGCGATCGCAATGAGCGAGCCCGGTGCCGGCAGCGACCTGCAGGCGATCCGCACCGTCGCCGAGGACCGAGGCGATCATTTTCGCCTGTCCGGGCAGAAGACCTTCATATCCAATGGGCAGCTTTGTGACCTGGTCATCGTGGTGGCCAAGACCGACCTGGGGGCGGGCCACGAGGGGTTCAGCTTGCTCGTGGTCGAACGCGGCATGGCTGGATTCGAGCGCGGCCGCAATCTCGACAAGGTTGGCCTGCACGCGCAGGACACCTCGGAGCTGTTCTTTTCCGCCGTCGACGTGCCGAAGGCCAACCTGCTCGGCGAGCCAGGCAAGGGCTTCGCCTACCTCATGCAGAACCTGCCGCGCGAGCGGGTGATGATCGGCGTCACCTCGCTCGCGGGTGCGGAGTCGGTGTTCGAGCAGACGCTCGAGTACTGCAAGCAGCGGCAGGCGTTCGGGCGTCCGATTGGGAAGTTCCAGCACAACCGGTTTGTGCTCGCCGAGATGGCCACTGAGCTGGCCGTGGCCCGCGCGTTCACAGACCGGGCGATCACCGAGCACAACGCGGGACGGTTGAGCGCCGAGGAAGCCTCCATGCTGAAGTGGTGGAACACCGAACTCGGCAACCGGGTCGTGGACAGATGCGTTCAGCTGCATGGCGGCTACGGCTACATGCTCGAGTACCCGGTCGCTCGCGCCTACCTGAACGCGCGCGTTCAGACCATATTCGGCGGTACCACCGAGATCATGAAGGAGATAATCGGGCGAGGCCTTGGGCTCTGACCCGCGCCGTTTACATTGCTTGTGACCTGTGATCCCTAAGCGAAGCGGGGGATCACAGGGTTTGATGTGGTGTTTCGGCGGCGTCACGGTCACCGGCTCTGGCGGCCCCCCGGGCCCGCTACAGCGGTCCGGAGGGCCGCTACGGCGGCTTTGTACGCCAGGATGTCGTTATTGGCCGGTGATTCCGGGGCCGGAACAACATCCTGGAGTACAAAGCGTTCCCGGCCGGGCCACGGCCCCGGGCCGGGCGGAGGGGACCACGCCGCGGTCACCCGCCATGACAAGCCGCTCCAGCGGGTAACGGTCCCGGACCACCAGGACCACCCGGACCGCGGCCAGCGCGACTGCGGCGGCGCCGCAGTCCCGCGCATCTACGACGCGTCCGGCCTCCTCGTCACCTGCCACCGGCCCAGCCATGCTGGCACCCTCGGGGCCACCATCACCGACACAGCGTCCTGCGTCGGGCTCACGGGCTCACGGGCTCACGCGTCGACCGGCGCTTTGACCTCGGCCGCCAGTTCAGCAGCGGACCGTGATCGTGCCAGCCCTGCCGTTGTCGCCGACTGGCATGTGGACGGCTGTCGCCCGGTGAGCGCGGCGATCCCGAGCGCTGCGGCGAGTGGGAGCGTGACCAGCCCAGGCAGCTGGTAGCGCCAGGAGAACTCGATGATGTCCGCGCCGACAAGCAGCACCGCGCCGGTGGCGACGACAAGGAAGCATGCCGACCGCAGCCCCGTCGGCCACAGGCTGATCAGGTCAGCACGGCCCGTCGGCCGCCAGCCGACCGCGCCAGCACAGCCCGCCCGGTCAGCGCGGCCCGCCGTGCCAGCACGCCCCGCGTGCCGTTTCCCGCGCCGCCAGACACGATCGGCGCCAGCCGCACCGAGCACGCCGATCAGGCCAGCCAGGGCCAGGGCCGGTCCGGGCGTGTAACCGCCGTCCAGTTGGTAGGCGCGCGACGCGGCGGCCAGCGGCCGCACGACGCTCGGCCTGCCGCCACCGAACTGCCGCACGATCTCGGCCTCCCTTGAGTGCGCCAGGCCTGGCGGGAACTCCGGGTAGCTCGTCTGAAACTGCCAGCGGAAGATCGGGGTGTCGGCCTGGCCCGGCCGGCGTGGGTAGCTGAAGCTGCCGGCGACATCATCGGAGATGGCGGCAGCGACCCCGATCGGCTGCTGAAGGAGCACCTGCCGGGTGAAGTCACCGCGCAACGCACGTGAGCTCATGCCGACTGGGGCCTTGAACTTCAGCGCGGGGGAGCGGGGGTTGTGCATGAGGCCGTCCACTCCGAGCGCACGGGCAGCGGGGGTGGGGCACAACGCGGACTCATAGCTCGGGATGCGCAGCGTGGCGCAGTTGGCCGCAGCCGCCACCCGTCCGTAGAGGTTGCTGCCTTGCCCGGCGAGCTCCATCCGCCCGGTGGCGGCGAAGTTTCCGAGGAGATAGCCGACGACCGGCACCGCGAAGCTCGCACACAGCAGGGCCGGACGGCTGACAGGATGCCGCCAGATACGGCTGAGGGATGGGGCCAGCGACCGGCGCGGCAGGCCCGCGGGCGTAGGCCGCAGGCGCCGCGCGGCCGGCCCCGCGGCGAGCTGGCCCCGGGCCTTCCCCGCAGCGAGGTGTCCCCGCGCTGCGAGCCACACGTAGGCGGCCGTCGGCGCCACGACGAGCAGTCCCACCTCGCGGACGATGGCGGCCAGCCCAAATGCCAGACCGGCCACGGCCACGTTGCGCAGGCGCGGATGTGAACGCCACAGCAGCGCGACGAGCCCTGCGAGCACGACCGCCTCGAAGAAGGTGTCGGCCATGATGTTCTGCTCGAGTTGCAGTTGGTAGGCGTCGAAGAGCACCGGCGCCGCGGCAAGCGCGCCGACGAAGCGCTTGGCCCCCCAGCGCAGCGCGAGCGAATAGATCGCCGCAGCCATGAACAGCCCAAGCAGATGCTGTGTGATCGCTACCAGGGCCAGACCGCCGACTTTGAGCAGCGGCCACAACAACACCAGATAGCCGAGCGGATCCCAGTTCGATTCCGCGTAAAGGTAGCGGACAGAGTCGATGTACAGCAGCGCGGGCCAGTATGCGACCTGCACGACTACCCGCAGCGCCACACCGATGATCAGAGCCGACGTGAACAGCCAGTGTCGGCGCGCGGTGCCGACCGCTCGCAGGATAACGACGTTCACACAGCTCCCAGCGGCACGATCCGTGTGATCGACAGTAGGGGATCGGGCGTCGGTTTACGCGCTTAACAGACCGGACAGTTCCCAGAACGCGCGCTGCGTCACATCGTCGGCCGTCTTTGCTTTTTGTGACGCTCTGACGCACAATTCGTCGTACGGTGTCACAAACGGGCACGGACGGGAGGGCGCGAGGTGTCTTCAGCCGAGCGGGAAGAACCAGCCGGGTTGGTGATACCGGAGGGTGGGTTCTGGCCCGCACCGGAGATCCCACAGCCCAACATCTACCCGATGGAGTGGCGGGTCGAGACCGAGAAGCTAGCCGCGATCTACGAGAAGTCCAAACGGGTGGCGTGGAACCCGGCCGACCTGCCCTGGGATGGCCTTCGTGCCGAGGACTTCACCGTCGAACAGCGCCTTGGGATCATGTACTGGTTCGCAGTGCTCGCCAACTTCGACGCCTCTGGGCCAGCCGTGTTCGCGCGCGCCACCATCCACGCCTTCGAACAGCATGAGGAAGATCCCGTACGTAAGTGCTTCTTCTCGATCACCAGGGACGAGATGAACCACGAGGAATGCTGCCAGCGGACTATCGCGAAGCTGTGGCCGGGTGGCCCACTGAACTGGACGCCGCGGACCGACCTCGAGCATGCGGCGCACAACAATATCGGCTGGCTGTACCACAACGGCGGCAGATACTGGGGTGGGTATAACCGCGCGGTGGGCAAGTACTCGCTGCCCGTGCTGTTCACCAGCTTCATGATGGGCGAGATGGCGGCGTCCACTCTGTTTCGCGGCATGGCGTCCGGGACCCGCCATCCGGTCTTCAGCGAGGTGTTTCAGCGGATTGGCCGAGATGAGTCACGGCACCTGCAGATCTGCATGACGATACTTGAGAACGAGTGGCCCGGGTTGACTGACGAGGTCAGGCACCTGATCACCCGCCAGCTCAGGGCGGGGTTCATCTTCCTGTCGATGATCCTGTGGGAGCCGCCGGAGGGGTTCTGGGAGCTGCCGCCTTACTTCCTGCCAAACCACCGGATCCTCATGAACCACGCACGCGACGCCGGCCTCGGCGTGCTTTCTTACGCGGAGCAGGCCGAGAACTGGCGGATCGCCATGGCCCGCGTCCGTGCGATTGTGCAGCGCTGGGGCATCGCTTTCCCCGCCATCCCCGAACTAGATATCGAGGGCGTGGACGTGGCCGCGGACATCAACCCGGAGGACATCATCCCGGTCTTTTGAGGCGTCGGTCCGCCTGCGCGGCAGCGAGCCCGCGATGAGCGCTGCGACAAGGGATCACTCGCCCAGGTTGAACAGGGTGATGAGGGCGACAAGGACGAGCGTGGTTGTCGCGATCATGACGTGAAGGGTTGCCGACCAGACGGGGAAACCGCGCCGTGGCTCCACTGGCCGGACATGTCGGCCGTTGCCGTCCCGCCAGCGGTCCACCACGCTGATCCCGAGCAGCGCGACGACGCCGAGCAGGATCAGCGCGCCGTAGGCAAGAACCCTCCGGTCGTACATGGCGTAGCCGATCCACAGCACAAGCCCCGCGCCCGCGCAGGCGAAGTGAAGGCCCATCAGCGTGGCGCGGATGACAGGCGGGCGCACGCCCGGTTGACTCCGCCCGGACATCGCGTACAGAAACAGCCGGTAGGCCTTTCCGCGCAGCAGCAGGTTGGCCCCGAGCATGGCGGTCAACAGCCAGCTGGCAAGCGCCACGAGCGTCAGCGTGCTCGCGCCTCGGAACAACGCTCATCCCCCTCGTTTTCGGCGCGGGCGGGAGGGCTGGACGCGAGGGACGCGCGCCGCCAGCACCGAACGGGTACCTACCAGGCAGCCACGTACAAAACCTGGCAGGGGTTCGGATTCTCGCAGAATTCGCACCGCGGTAACAGGTGCCCTGACCTGCATCGACGACGGCGGCGACGGGCGGCGCCGCGTGCCAGTCACGCATTGACGCCCCAAAGCCGCTGTGCGTAACGGTGGCTGCCTCGGCGCCGATAACGAGGTAGATGCGGTTGACGTGGGTGCCCCCGAGCTCACGTCAGCCGCGTCTCGGCGGCTGCCATATTCTGCGCTGCCACATTCTGCGGGCTCACCAGGTCGCGGGACCTGCCGCCGCTGCCAGCGGCCCGGTAGCGTTTCGTTCATGACTCTTACGCAAGCTCCGCCCTTTGGCCGGATGCTGACCGCCATGGTCACGCCCATGACGGCCGACGGCGCCGTGGACTACGACGGCGCCGCCAGGCTCGCGACCCACCTCGTCGACGACATGCGCAACGACGGCATCGTGGTCAGCGGCACCACCGGCGAGTCGCCGACCACCACGGACACCGAGAAAGAGCGGCTGCTCGCCGCAGTGCTCGATGCGGTGGGAGACCGGGCAACTGTCATAGCGGGCGTCGGCACCAACGACACGGCACACACCATCGAACTCGCCAGGCAGGCGGAGCGGGCAGGCGCGCATGCCCTGCTCGTCGTGACGCCCTACTACAACAAGCCGCCGCAGGCAGGTCTCGAACGGCATTTCACCGCGGCCGCCGATGCGACGGGGCTGCCGGTCATGCTCTACGACATCCCCGGCCGAACCGGGCTGGCCATCAGCACCGATACGCTGGTCAGGCTTGCCACCCATCCGCGCATCGTCGCGGTGAAGGACGCCAAGGATAATCTCGGCGCCAGCTCCCTGGTGCTCGCGCGCACCAACCTCGCCTACTACTGCGGCACCGACATGCTCAACCTGCCATCGCTTGCGATCGGCGCCAGCGGGTTCGTCAGCGTGGTCGGACACGTCGTGGGCGACCGGCTGCACGAAATGATCGACGCATTTGCCTGCGGCGACGTCGCGGCTGCGCAGGCAATTCACCAGAGCTTGCTGTCCGTGTACACCGGCATCTTCCGCAGCCAAGGAGTGATCATGACGAAGGCCGCGCTGAAGCTGCTCGGGCTGCCGGGTGGTACGGTGCGTGCCCCCCTCGTGGACGCTGGACCGAACGAGGTCGAGACGCTGCGCGCTGACCTGCTGGCCGGCGGGGTAAAGATCCCAGCGTGAGCGCGGCGCGCAGGGCCGGCCGCGGGCGAGCGAGCCGGGCAGCGGAAGGGGTGATGCGGTGAGCCATCCGCACCCGGACCTCGGACGGCCACCCCCCCTTTCCCTTAACGGCTTGCGCGTCGTGGCGCTTGGCGGCCTCGGCGAGATAGGCCGCAACATGACGGTCTTCGAGTACGGTGACCGCCTGCTCATCGTGGACTGCGGCGTCCTGTTCCCAGAGTCCGACCAGCCTGGCGTCGATCTGATCCTGCCCGACTTCGACTACATCCGCGGCCGGCTGGACAGCGTCGACGCGCTTGTGCTCACCCACGCGCACGAGGATCACATCGGCGCGGTGCCCTACCTGCTGCGCGAACGTGGTGACATACCGCTCGTCGGCTCGAAGCTCACTCTTGCGCTGGTGGCGAGCAAGCTCGTCGAGCACCGCATCGACCCCGTCACAGTCGAGGTGAGTGAGGGGGCGCGGCAGCCGTTCGGGATATTTGATCTTGAGTTTTTTGCCGTTAACCATTCCATCCCCGATGCGCTCGCCGTCGCCATCCGTACCCCGGCCGGGCTGGTGCTGCACACGGGTGACTTCAAGCTTGATCAGCTGCCGCTTGACGGCCGGCTGACCGACCTCGGCGGCTTCGCCCGGCTCGGCAACGAGGGCGTCGACCTGCTCATGTCCGACTCAACCAACGCCGAGGTGCCGGGGATCGTCACGAGCGAGCAGGACATCGCGCCCGTGCTTGCCGAGGTGTTCGCGAGCGCGGAAAAGCGGATCATCGTGGCGTGCTTCGCCAGCCACGTGCACCGGGTGCAGCAGGTGCTCGACGCGGCGGTCGCACACGGTCGCAAGGTCGCGTTCGTCGGCCGCTCGATGGTGCGCAACATGGGCGTGGCGCGAGATCTCGGCTATCTGCGGGTGCCGGGCGGCCTCATGGTGGAGGGGCGCGAGGTAGACCAACTGCCTCCCGAGGAGGTTGTCCTCGTCTCCACCGGCTCGCAGGGCGAGCCCATGTCGGCGCTTTCCCGGATGGCGACTCGCGATCATCCGATCCGTGTCGTCGCAGGTGACACGGTGATCCTCGCATCCTCGCTCGTGCCGGGCAACGAGACGGCGGTATACCGGGTGATCAACGGGCTCACCCGGTGGGGCGCGCGCGTGGTGCACAAGGGCAACGCGCTTGTACACGTCTCGGGGCACGCGCCGGCGGGCGAGCTGCTGTACGTGCTGAACCTCACCCGGCCCGCCAACTTCATGCCGGTGCACGGGGAGTGGCGCCATCTGCGCGCACACGCGAAGCTCGCCGAGCTCACCGGTGTGCCCAGTCGCCGCGTGGTGATCGCAGAGGACGGGGTCGTCGTGGACCTGGCGGACGGGCGGGCGTCGATCTCCGGCGCCGTCCCGTGCGGGTATGTCTACGTCGACGGCTTGTCCGTCGGTGAGGTCACCGAGTCGTCGCTGAAGGACCGGAGGATCCTTGGCGACGAGGGTTTCGTCTCTGTCGTGATCGTGCTCGACTCGACCACGGGCAAGCTGGTCGGCGGGCCGGAGATTCACGCGCGCGGATCCGGTATCGACGATGCGGCCTTCGTGGAGGTGCGGCCGCGCATCGAGGAGGCGCTCGCTCACGCTGCCGCCGATGGAATCACCGACACCCATCAGCTGAGCCAGCTCGTTCGCCGAACGGTGGGACGCTGGGTGAACGAGAACTACCGGCGCCGCCCGATGATCATTCCGATGGTTGTCGAGCTCTGACCGGGTGGGGCCACGCCGGCTTGGGTGCCCCGCGCCCGCGACCACCCGTGGCAATCATCGCGACACGCGCGCCGGTGCCTTTGGCGCCAGGGCAATGCTCTGTACCTTTGAGACCATGGCGACCCGTGCGCCTCATAACCCACGTAACAGCCCAGGCAGCGCAACGGCCCATAGGTCGGCTGCGCCAGCCGGGCGTGGCGGCGTTGCCTCGCGCGCTGGTTCGGGCACGGGGTCGCCACCCCGGCCCCGGCGGCCGGCCAGCAGGCAGCGCGGCCCGCAGACGGGCTGGCAAGCACGCAAGCAGCGCTCGCCAGGCCGAAAGGGACGGCCCCCCGGCAGGCGCAACGGCGCCCGCAAGCGGGCTGGCGGCAGCGCTCAGCGGCCGCCGGACCCATTTATGATCTTGTTCGGATGGGTCGCCAAGGCGGCCTCCGCCGCCTGGATGGTGGCCGCGCACGGCGTCGGTTTCGTGGCGCGGGCGATCGGGCGAAGCGCGCGTGACCTGGATCCGCTGCATCGCAGGGACGGCATCGGCCTAGCCGTGCTCGGCGCGGCGATCGTCACCGCTGCGACGACCTGGTGGCACCTGGGGAGCGTGGTGGGCAGTGCGGTGTCGGCGCTTGTGAGTGGCGCGTTCGGGGCCGCTGCCTGGTCGGTGCCTTTGCTGCTTGTCCTGCTCTCCTGGCGTTTCTTGCGTCACCCGGATCGAAACGCGGAAACCGGCCGGATGGTGATCGGCTGGCTTGCTCTTGTCGTAGGCGCGCTGGGTCTCGTGCACATTGCGAACGGCACCCCGCCGCCGACCGCCGGCGCCGCGGTCATGCGCTCGGCAGGCGGTTTCATCGGTTTCTTCGCCTCCGCGCCGCTTGTCGCGGCGGTCACGCCATGGCTCGCCGCGCCTCTGCTCGCCCTACTCTGCGGTTTTGGCTTGCTCGTGATCACCGCGACGCCGCTGCACCGGATACCCGAGCGGCTGGCCGATCTGCGTGGCCTCGTGCGGCACGCTGACGCGGCCGCCCCTGGCCCGGGCGCGGACGAGGCCGCCCGTCGCGGCCCCGGCGGCCTGGCCGGTCAGCTCATGCGCGGCGGGCGCGCCCGCAAGCCTGCCATCGAACCAGGCGATCACGAAAAGCCCTACGACACCCCGCTGCTCTCCGACGGCCCGAGTTCGCGCCGGGCCGCGATGCGGGATGGCGACGCGGCGCCACGCGGTGCGCTCGCCGGGGATCATGGCAGCGGGGCAGGCGACGGCCACGGCGAGGGCGGTGGCCAACGCGGGCACCGAGCCGACGCCGACGACCTGCTCGAAGCGCTCGGTTTCTGGCCAGCGGGCGCCGACAAGCCTGCCGGGTCACGCGGCGGCGGGCACGAAAGCGCCCCCGCGCCGCCTGGCACCCTGCGCGGCCGAGCCGAGCAGTTGACCCTCACCGGGTCTGCGGATGGCAGCTATACCCTCCCGCCGACCGCCCTGCTCCGCCCGGGCGCGCCGCCCAAGATGCGAACCCGCGCGAACGACGCGATGGTCATCGCGCTCAGCGAGGTGCTTGAGCAGTTCAACGTTGATGCGCAGGTCACTGGATTCGCCCGGGGCCCCACAGTGACCAGATACGAGATCGAGCTCGGCCCGGCGGTCAAGGTCGAGCGGGTGACCGCGCTGTCGAAGAACATCGCGTACGCGGTGAAGAGCGCTGACGTGCGAATCCTTTCGCCGATTCCGGGCAAGTCAGCGATCGGGATTGAGATCCCGAACACCGACAAGGAGATCGTCAGCCTGGGCGATGTGTTGCGCTCTCCCGTCGCGGTGAACGATCACCACGCGATGGTGGTGGGTCTGGGCAAGGACGTCGAGGGCCGCACCGTGGTGGCGAACCTGGCCAAGATGCCGCACCTGCTGATCGCAGGCGCCACGGGCTCGGGGAAGTCGGTTTGCATCAACGGCCTTATCACCTCGGTCCTCACCCGCGCGACCCCGGATGAGGTGCGCGCGATTCTCATCGATCCAAAGCGCGTCGAGCTGACGATCTACGACGGGATCCCGCATCTGATCACGCCGATCATCACCAATCCGAAACGGGCAGCGGAGGCGCTGGAGTGGGTCGTCGGCGAGATGGAGCGGCGTTACGACGACCTCGCCGCGTCGGGGTTCCGCCACCTGGATGACTTCAACAAGGCGGTACGGGCGGGAAAGCTGACCGCGCCGCCCGGCAGCGACCGCGTGTACGAGCCGTATCCGTATCTGCTCGTCGTCGTGGACGAGCTGGCCGACCTGATGATGGTCGCGCCACGTGACGTTGAGGACTCCGTCGTCCGGATCACCCAGCTCGCCCGGGCCGCGGGCATCCACCTTGTGCTCGCAACGCAGCGGCCAAGCGTGGACGTGGTCACCGGTTTGATCAAGGCCAATGTCCCGTCGCGGCTGGCCTTCGCGACGTCCAGCCTCGCCGACAGCCGGGTCATCCTGGATCAGCCGGGCGCGGAGAAGCTGGTCGGCCAGGGCGACGCGCTGTTCCTGCCCATGGGCGCGAGCAAGCCGCTGCGGCTGCAAAACGCCTTCGTGACGGAGAAGGAGATCCGTGAGATCGTCGCGCACTGCAAGAAGCAGGCGCAACCCACCTACCGCGAGGACGTGACCGCCGCGGTCGGCCGCAGGCGCGAGGTCGACGGAGACATCGGCGATGATCTTGACCTGCTCGTGCAGGCCGCGGAACTCGTCATCGGCACGCAGTTCGGCTCGACGTCAATGCTGCAGCGCAAGCTCCGGGTTGGTTTCGCCAAGGCAGGCCGGCTGATGGATCTGCTCGAGAGCCGCGGCATCGTGGGGCCCAGCGAGGGTTCCAAGGCCCGCGACGTTCTGGTGAAGCCGGACGATCTTTCTGAGGTCCTCGGCAGTTTGCGCGGCGAATAAGCGCCGCGGCCGAGTGAGTGATCATGGCGCCGGTGGTTGTCGGCCTGCAACGCCGGGTATGAACATGATCGCTCCGGGGGGAGTGATCATCACGTGCTGATTTCGCCTTTTTTGCTGCGGGGGGCGTCTCGCTGGCACCAGGATGGCTGTCTACACTTGGTGAGCGGATCGGAACTCCGGAGGCGTAGCGGAGGAATGGCGTGAGTATCGGCGATACCCTGGCACGCGCCCGCCGGGAGGCCGGTCTCAGTATTACCCAGGTCAGCCAGCGGACCCGGATCAGGGAAACAATCATCCGCGGGATCGAGAACGACGACTTCTCGGCGTGCGGTGGTGATTTTTACGCGCGAGGCCACATTCGCGGCATCGCAAAGACCGTCGGCATCGATCCGGAGCCGCTGATCCAGGAATATGACCGGGCACACGGCGCGCTTGGCCAGGTTTCCGCCGCTGAGGTATTCGAGCCGACCAGGCCGATCAGGATGCGCGAGCGCCGTACGCCAAACTGGAGCGCGGTTATGGCGCTGGCGATCATCGGGGTCATCGTGTTCGTGATAGTCCAGGCCTTTAGCTCCTCACACCATGTGAACACCGCGGCGCGTGATCAGTTCAAGAAGCCGTCAGCGGCGGCCTCTGCCACGCCGCCTCCCAGCCCAACACCGGCCGCCAGCCAGCCGCAGTCCTCGGTGGTGGTCCAGCTCGCCGCGAATCAGGACTGCTGGGTCGGCGTGTACAGCGCGAACGGGGTCGAGAAGTGGCAGGGGATCATCTCGGCCGGGATGACGCGGTCCTGGAACTTCACCCGGCAGGTGTCCATGAAGATCGGCAATCCAGGCGGGATCACGCTCACCGTGAACGGCCGCAGCATGGACTCGCTCGGCACGCAGCCGGTCACCCTGAACTTCCAGCCCGGCAGGACGGTCTCAGGCTAGACAGGCCAGCGAACCGGCACCGCACCCGCCAGCCGTCGTGCGGCCTCACGCCCAGCCGTCTCGCGGCCGCGCCAATCGGCCGTCACCGATGCAGCCCGCAGTCGGGCGCTTACCGTAGTCTGCCGGTGTGTCATCGAGCACTCCTGGCGCCAACCGGACCGTCCGTCTCGTCACCCTCGGCTGCGCGCGCAACGAGGTGGACTCCGAGGAGCTGGCCGCCCGCTTGGAGGCTGCGGGCTGGACACTGGCCGGCGGAGATGACGACGGCGGCGGCGCCGACCGCGGCGG
>Ga0137371_10003536_pt1 | contig 12268 bp, 7 predicted proteins | sample SagtaG_7_FD_104919 | JGI IMG/M metagenome (GOLD analysis project Ga0137371, IMG submission 104919) | Vadose zone soil microbial communities from Sagehorn Ranch, Mendocino, California, USA - Sage1_R_40_16 metaG | ecosystem: Environmental > Terrestrial > Soil > Vadose zone | place: USA: California... | reverse complement strand
GCGCGCCGCTTTCGATCACCACGAGCGAGCGGACGAAAACCGCCGCCGGCGCGCCGCCAGCATTCACGAAGACGAGATGCAACGGCTGCGCCAGCGCGGCGCCTTGCGTGACGTGGATCAGTGCGCCGTCGCCCATGAAGGCAGTGTTGAGCGCGACGGCGACATCGTTGGTCGGAACGACATGGTTGAGATGAGTGAGAAAGTCGCGATTCCCGGCCGCCAACGCCTGCGCCATGGAGCCAACGGTGAGGCCGGGCTCGAGGCGAGCAAGATCGGAGAGTTCCGGCGCAAAAGCGCCGTCGACGAACACGATGCGGCGGGCGTCGATGGCGGCAAGTTGACCGAGCACGTCTCTGGCGCGAGCCTTGGCGGCCGCGTCGGGAACGCCCGCGAGCGGCTTCGCCTCCCGCATGAGTGCCCGCAAGTCGGTATATTTCCACTCTTCGACCCGCCGATGGGGCAGGCCTTCGGCTTCGAAACGGCGGAACGCGTCTTCGCGCAGCGTGCCGATGGCCGCGGCGCCCGGCAGCGCGGGCTTGGCGGCGGCAAAGTTCGTCGCCAGCGCGGTCTCTGCCGCAGTCTTGATCGGACGCACCTCGGCGTTCATCGCAAGCTTCACGCCATCTCTTCTTGATATTGAGCGTAGCCGGTCGCTTCGAGATCGAGCGCCAGCACCTTGTCGCCGGTTTTCACGATGCGGCCGCGCGAAAGCACATGCACCACGTCCGGCACGATGTAGTTGAGCAGGCGCTGGTAGTGCGTGATCACCACGAATCCGCGCTCGGGCGAGCGCAGGGCATTGACGCCGTCCGCGACGGTTTTGAGCGCGTCGATATCGAGGCCGGAATCCGTCTCGTCGAGCACGCACAGCCGCGGTTGCAACAGCGCCATCTGCAGGATCTCGTTGCGCTTCTTCTCGCCGCCGGAGAACCCGACATTGACGCCGCGCCGCAGCATCTCCTGTTCGATGCCGAGCTTGCCAGCGACCGCGCGCACGTGCTTGAGGAACTCGGGCGTGGAGATCTCGGCCTCGCCTCGCTTCTTGCGCTGCGCGTTAAGCGCGGTGCGAAGAAACGTCATCGTGGCGACGCCCGGGATTTCGAATGGATACTGGAAGGCGAGGAAGAGACCGCGAGCGGCGCGTTCGTCGGGCGGCAGCGCAAGAATGTCCTCGCCGTCGAGTAGCACCTCCCCTTGCGTAACGACGTAGCCCTCCTTGCCGGCGAGCACGTGCGCGAGCGTCGATTTGCCCGAGCCGTTCGGCCCCATCAGGGCATGCACGCTGCCGCGGCCGACGGAAAGTTCAAGCCCGTTAAGGATTTTCCTGCCGTCGACCTCGACGTGCAGATTCTTCACTTCCAGCAGATTCATTTTTATCCCACGCTGCCTTCCAGGCTGATCGAGATCAGCTTCTGCGCCTCGACGGCGAATTCCATCGGCAGCTGCTGCAGCACGTCCTTGACGAAGCCGTTGACCACCAGCGCCACGGCCTCCTCCTCCGAAAGGCCGCGCTGCTGGCAATAGAACAGCGTGTCCTCGGAGATCTTCGAGGTGGTCGCCTCGTGCTCGAACACGGCTGAAGAATTCTTCGCCTCGATATAGGGCACCGTATGAGCGCCGCACTTGTCGCCGATCAGGAGCGAGTCGCAATTGGTGAAATTGCGCGCGCCTTTCGCCCGGGGATGCGCCATCACCAGCCCGCGGTAGGTATTGTTGGAGTGCCCCGCTGCGATTCCTTTGGAGATGATCCGGCTCGTGGTGTTCTTGCCGAGATGCAGCATCTTGGTGCCGGAATCGACCTGCTGGTGACCATTGGAAATCGCGATCGAGTAGAACTCACCGCGCGCATTGTCCCCACGCAGGATGCAACTCGGATATTTCCAGGTGATGGCTGAGCCGGTCTCGAGCTGGGTCCAGGAAATCTTCGAGTTCTTGCCGCGGCAGTCGCCGCGCTTGGTCACGAAATTGTAGACGCCGCCGCGCCCGCTGGCGTCGTCCGGGTACCAGTTCTGGATGGTCGAATACTTGATCTCGGCGTCCTCGAGCGCGATGAGCTCGACCACCGCGGCATGGAGCTGGTTCTCGTCCCGCATCGGCGCGGTGCAGCCTTCGAGGTAGCTCACATACGAGCCCTTGTCGGCGATGATGAGCGTGCGTTCGAACTGGCCGGTGTTGCGCTCGTTGATGCGGAAATAGGTGGACAGCTCCATCGGGCAGCGCACGCCCGGCGGCACGTAAACGAACGAACCATCCGAGAACACCGCCGAGTTGAGCGTGGCGTAGAAGTTGTCGGAAATCGGCACCACGGTGCCGAGATATTTCTTCACCAGATCCGGGTGCTTCTGCAGCGCCTCGGAGATCGGCATGAACAGGACGCCGGCCTTGGCGAGCTCCTGCTGGAATGTGGTCGCCACCGAGACCGAGTCGAACACCGCATCGACGGCGACGCGGCCGTAGCCGTTTCCGCCTTCTTCGCCCTCGGGCTTGACCACGCCCTCCAACACCGCCACCTCGCGCAGCGGAATACCGAGCTTCTCGTAGGTCTTGAGGATCTCGGGGTCGATCTCGTCGAGCGACTTCGGCCCTTCCTTCTTCTTGGGGGCGGAGTAGTAGTAGAGGTTCTGGTAGTCGATCGGGCCATAGCTCACGCGCGCCCAGCGCGGCTCGCGCATCGTGAGCCAGCGGCGATAGGCATCGAGCCGCCACGCGAGCATCCACTCGGGCTCGTTCTTTTTGGTCGAAATGAAGCGGACGATGTCTTCAGAAAGGCCCTTGGGAGCCTTGTCGGATTCGATGTCCGTGACGAACCCGTATTTATACTGGTCAACGTCGATCCGGCGCACCTGATCGACGGTCTGCTGTACGGCCGGCATTCTTCCCTCCGCTGCGGTTTCAAGGACCGCGGGTTGGATCAGTCGGTTATGGTCGTTTGCTTTCCGGGTTAGCTCGACCCTTTTGTTTCAGGCGGCCATGCCCTCTGACTGTCTAAGTAATGATCCGGACACCTTAATCCAAGCTTCAATAAAGCGCTCGATCTCGGAGTCGGGGGTGCTCGGACCCAGACTCACGCGCACGGCTGCGCCCGTGAGTTGCGGCGGAACTCCCATGGCGGAAAGCACGTGCGAGGGCTGGACCTTGCCGGAGGAGCAGGCCGCGCCCGCGGATACTGCAACCCCGGCGAGATCAAAGGCAATGACGGCGGTTTCAGCCTTCATTCCCGCCACCGCGAACAGCGTTGTGTTGGGCAGCCGCTCGGACTGGGCGCCGAAAATGACCATTTCGGGCGAAGCGGCTTTGAGTCGCGCTTCGAGCCGCTCGCGCAGCGCCGCCATGCGCGTGCGCTCGCTCGCAAGGTCGGCGCGGGCCGCCGCTGCCGCGGCCCCAAACCCCGCGATTGCCGCCACATTCTCCGTGCCTCCGCGTAGGCCGTGCTCCTGGCCGCCGCCCTTGACGAGTGGATCGAGCGCGACCGCATTGCGCCCAACCAGCGCGCCTACCCCCTTGGGCGCGCCGATCTTGTGCCCGGACAGGGTGAGGAAATCAGCGCCGAGCGCATTGATATCACAAGGAATTCGACCCGCGGCCTGGACCGCATCGACGTGCAGGGTTCCACCTGCCGCATGGATCAGGCTCGCGGCTTGCGACACCGGCTGCACGACACCGGTCTCGTTGTTGGCGAGCATGAGCGACACCAGCGCCGGGCCTGCGAGCGCAGCCATTCGCGCCTCGAGCGCATCAAGGTCGACTTCACCGCGGCCGGTCACCGGCAGGCGCTCCACGCTTTCTGCCGCAAAGCGCCCTCCGGCGAGCACCGACGGGTGCTCGATTGCTGAAACCAAAAGCCGGTCGCGTGCGGCGGTCGGCACGAGCGCCGACATGTTCGCCTCGGTTCCGCCCGAGGTGAACACGACGTTGCGCGGCGCGGCTCCAACGAGTGCGGCCACCTGTTCCCGCGCCTGCTCGATCAGATGGCGTGCGGCGCGGCCCTCGCCATGGACCGAGGACGGGTTACCGACGAGGTCGAGCGCGGCAAGCGCCGCGGCGCGCGCCTCTTTGCGCAGTGGCGCGGTTGCGTTCCAATCGAGGTAGATGCGCTCGTTCATAGCCTTCGGTCGGGTGCGATGAGGTGGCGCCAAGCTTCAGGCGCGTCAACGCGCTGCGAAACCCTTGCTTTTTGCCCCCGCACCCGTGCTAGAAAGCGCCCGCCGCAAGCGCCGGTTGGCGTCGGCGACGCCGCTTGCGAAAATCTGAAATGGTTCTAGATACTTAAGTGTGCTCGCCGCAGCCGTCAAGCGCGCTCTGAGGCAGCCGCCGCGAGTCGCGATCAACCACCCAATCGAGGTTGTTCATGCCCGAGATCATCTTCACCGGCGCGGCCGGGCGCATTGAGGGCCGCTATCACCCGGCGCGACAGCGCAACGCCCCGATCGGCATCGTGCTGCATCCGCATCCCCAGTTCGGCGGCACGATGAACCACCAGATTGTGTATCAGGTGTACTACGCGTTCGTGCACCGGAACTTTTCCGTGCTGCGCTTCAACTTCCGCGGGGTGGGGCGCAGCCAAGGTTCATTCGATCACGGCCAAGGCGAGTTGTCGGATGCGGCTTCGGCGCTCGACTGGGCACAGTCGATCAACCCAGAGGCGAGGAGCTGCTGGATTGCCGGCTTCTCCTTCGGCGCCTGGATTGGGATGCAACTGCTCATGCGCCGGCCTGAGATCGAGGGCTTTATCTCGATCGCGCCGCCCGCCAATCTCTACGATTTTTCGTTCCTCGCGCCGTGCCCATCCTCCGGCATGATCGTGCATGGCGATAAGGATGCGGTGGTGCCGCACAAGGACGTCTGCGGCCTCGTCGAGAAACTCAAGACGCAGAAGGGCATCGTGATCGAGCAGAAGGTGATCCCGGGCGCTAATCATTTCTTCGACGGCAAGGTCGATACGCTGATGCAGGCAATCAGCGGCTATCTCGACAAGCGGCTCAAGACCGAGCGCAAGCCGAGCGCCGCTTGAGATCATCTTCATCCCCGTAAAGTCTGCGCTCGCCCGCGATGGCGCGCCGGATGTCATTACTTGCAGTTCTTCTCATTGTTGGCATCGCAGCCGCCGGGTATGGCGCGATGCACTACATGACCTCCATGCCCGGCAAACCCCATATTGGGGCGCCGCCGCCGCTCACGCCGGAAGAAGCGGCGCTCGCCCAATCGCTCAAGCGCCATATCGCGACGATTGCCGCGCGCGAACACAATCTCGCCCACTACGACGAACTCGAGAAGGTCGCCCGCTACATCGAGGCGACGCTCGCTTCCTTCGGCTACACCATCGGCCGGCAGGAATTTCTGGCCGCGGGCAAAATGGTGCGCAATATCGAGGTCACCGTCGAACCGGGGACGCAAACCTCCGACCCCCGGGTGATCGTGGTCGGCGCCCACTACGACAGCGTGTCAGGCTCGCCCGGCGCCAACGACAATGCGACTGGCGCAGCCGCGGTCATCGAGCTCGCGCGGCTCGCACGCGATCTCGACGCTGTCGGCACCAAGCGCATCCGCTTCGCGTTCTTTGTCAACGAGGAACCGCCCTATTTCCGGACCGAGGCGATGGGCAGCCTGCAATATGCGCGGGCACTTGCCAGACGCAACGAGCGGGTCATCGCGATGTATTCGCTCGAGACCATCGGCTTTTACTCGAGCGCGCCGGGAAGCCAGATTTATCCGGCACCGTTTGGCCTGATGTTTCCCGATCGCGGCGACTTCGTTGCATTCGTCGGCATGCTGGGCTCGCGCGCGCTTGTGCGCAAGACGATCCGGTCGTTCCGCTCCCACACCGCCTTCCCGAGCATCGGCGGCGTGGCGCCAGGTTTCGTGCCCGGCATCGGTTGGTCGGATCATTGGGCCTTCGCGGAGCACGGATTCGAGGCCGTGATGATCACCGATACGGCGCCGTTCCGTTATCCGCATTATCATCGGCCGAGCGACACGCCCGATAAGATCGACGCGGAGAAGGTGGCGCGTGTGGTCAAAGGAATTGAGCGCGTGATCCGCGACTTAGTAAATGAGCAATAGGATCAGCGCGACAAGCGCATAAGTTCTGACTGTCATTCCGGGCACGGGCGCAGCCCGCGAACCCGGAATCCATAATCACAGCCTGTGATCATGGATTCCGGCTCTCGCCGCTACACGGTGCTCGGCCGGAATGACGAGCCCAGGATTGGCACTTAAGGACGCGCTACAATGCCGCCGGTCAGTGGCCGCGGCACGCCGGTCGTAGTCGGATAGGTGAGCGGCAAACCTTTGAGCGTGCGCACCGCGAGATAGGCGAACGCCTGCGCCTCGAGCGCATCGGCCGACCAGCCAACAGCGCCGGCGGTCTCGACTGGCGCCGGCGCGAGGCGCTCTGCCAACATGCGCATCAGGGTGGGATTGCGCGTGCCGCCGCCGGCGACGATCCATCGCGCCGGCGGCCGCGGCAACATGATGATGGCGCGAGCGACCGCAGCGGCGGTGATTGCTGTGAGCGTCGCAGCGCCATCCGGCGTGCTCTTGCTCGCAAGCCGGCCCTCCTCCGCCACCCAGTGACGAAAGGCGTTGCGATCCAGCGATTTGGGTGGCGGCTTGGCAAAGAATGGATGCGCCAGCACGCGCTCGATCGCGGCCTCGTCGACGATGCCGGCGGCCGCGGTACGTCCCTCATCATCCTGCGGCTGACCGCTGCGCAGGCGCAGGAAATCGTCGATCAGCGCGTTGCCAGGGCCGGTATCGCAGGCGACGAGCCCAGCGTTGCCGTCGACGAAGGTGACGTTGGCGACACCACCGAGATTGAGCACGCCCACGGGGTGCTCTCGTTTAAGCAGGCGCAGCATCGCGCGATGAAATACGGGCACCATCGGCGCGCCGTGTCCTCCGGCGGCAACGTCGGCAGCGCGAAAGTCGTAGACCACGGGAATGCCGAGTCTGCCGGCCAGCGCTTTGCCGTTGCCGAGCTGGATGGTGAGGCCGCGGTCAGGGCGGTGCAGGACGGTCTGGCCGTGAAAGCCCACGACGGCGACCTCGCTCGGCGCCATCGCGTTGGCTGCGAGAAACGCCTCTACGGCCTCGGCGTGCATGTCGGTCACCAACTCTTCGGCCTCGGGTAGCATCGCCGGGCGTGCGTTGCGGTCGGTGAGATGGACGGCGACCGCGATCGCGCGCCGCACGACCTCGCGTTCCTGATCGTTGTAGGGGCGATAGCCGGTCGGACCGAGCCGGCCGATCGTCTCGCCGTCGGTTTCGATGAGAGCGACGTCCACCCCATCATAGGAAGTGCCGCTCATCAAACCGATCGCAACAGCGCGCGCCATCGAGGCGTCCTTGGTTTCAATCCCGCGCTGGACCTGTTACACCACCGGCCGCAAACAGGCGATTAAAAGAGGCGAGGCGGCATGAGCGCCTACAAGTCCGATTTCCTGCACATTCTCGCGGAACGCGGATTTATCCACCAAGTTTCGGACGCCGAGGGCCTCGACGCCAAGGCAGCCGCCCCCCCGATCACCGCCTATGTCGGCTTCGATGCCACCGCGCCCAGCCTGCACATCGGCAACCTGCTGACCATCATGATGTTGCGGTGGCTGCAAAAGACCGGCCATCGCCCGATCGCGCTGATGGGTGGCGGCACAAGCAAGATTGGCGACCCGTCCGGGAAGGACGCGAGCCGTGCGCTGCTGACGAGCGGACAGATCGAGAGCAATATTACCTCGATCCGGAGCGTCTTTTCGCGCTTTCTCGATTTTGACGCCGGCGCCATCCTGGCGGACAACGCCGAGTGGCTCGATCAGCTGCAGTACATCCCCTTCCTGCGCGATGTCGGGCGGCATTTCACCATCAACAAGATGCTCACATTCGATTCGGTGAAGCTTCGGCTCGAGCGCGAGCAGCCGCTGACCTTTCTCGAGTTCAATTACATGATCCTGCAAGCCTACGATTTCGTGGAGCTCTACAAACGCCACGGCTGCATTCTGCAGATGGGCGGATCCGACCAGTGGGGCAACATTGTCAACGGCATCGACCTCGGCCGCAGGCTGCTCAACGCTCAGCTGTTTGCGCTGACAACGCCGCTGCTGACGACATCGTCTGGAGCCAAGATGGGCAAGACCGAAACCGGCGCGGTTTGGCTCAACCCCGACGCAATGACCCCGTATGATTACTGGCAGTTCTGGCGCAACTGCGAAGACGGCGACGTCGGCCGCCTGCTCAAGCTGTTCACCGAACTGCCGCTCGAGGAGATCGCGCGCCTCACTCGCCTTAAGGGGCAAGAGCTCAACGAGGCCAAAAAGGTCCTGGCGACTGCGGCAACCGCGCTGCTGCATGGCCGTGCCGCCGCCGAGCAGGCGGCGGAAACCGCCCGGCGCACGTTCGAGGAAGGCGCGCTCGCCGAGACGCTGCCGACGGTGGAAATTCCGAGTGGGAAGCTAGAACCCCTCAGCGTCCTCGATGCTGCCGTACACGTCGGCTTGGTCTCCTCGAAGGGCGAGGCACGCCGGCAGATCAAGGGCGGGGGTCTCAAGGTCAACGACGTCGCGGTCGCTGATGAGAAGATGATGCTCACGGCGCGCGACCTCACACCGCAGGGCGTAATCAAGCTTTCGCTCGGCAAGAAACGGCACGTCTTGTTGCGGCCGGTATAAGCCTGTCCTCAGATCCGGTCCTTACGGGCGAGGGCCTCCGTCCTAATACCGGCCAGCTGGCTCGGCGTAGCTTTGCGCCGGCATGGGAGCATTGCCGCCCGGGAACTCGAAGAATTTGCGCAGCAAGCCCGGCGCTACCGCGGAGATTGGATTGACGCGCAGCACCGGCGTACTCGGCGGGCCGACCACCTCATAGGTCACCCCGAGCAAGCCTTCGTTGCTGCCGCCCAGGAACGGCCCGACGATCGGAAGCTGCCCGAACATATTGTTGAGCCCGTATAGCGGAACGAAGGTGCCGCGCATGCGCACCTCGTCGCGATGATAGTCGATATAGCCCTCAACCGTGCCGCCGATCGTAGGTCCCTTGAGCAGGCCGTCGCGGATGGTGAATCGCCCGAGCGAACGCGTGAACTCGACCCGCAGTCGAGAGAACTGGACGCCGGGCGATCCGCCGCCGGCTTGCTCCGGAGCGGCAGCGACGCGCTCGAGCGCCGCTTCGCCGCGCACGACGAAGTCACGAATGTTGAGAATACCTTCCTGGGGCGCCAGATCCGCGCTCTGCGGATCGAGCGCGACCCACATCGCGCCGCCGGCAACCTTCGAATTCATGTCGGTGAAGCGGAAGAAGGCGCCGGCGTCGTTACTCTCGATGAAGACAAGTTGCCGGCCGTTACTGCCGCGCCCGCGCAGATCGCCGGTGAGCGGCGCATCGCGCCCGAGCTTGGCGTTCAATGCGAGACTCGTGATGACGCCACTGCGCCGCGACAGGCGCAGATCGAGCCCGCGTAGCGTCTCGCCGTTGAACCCGACCACGGTGCCGATCTTGATGTCGAGATCGACGTCCTTGTCGGTCTTTTGTTTGCTGTTGGCAGGGCCGGTCAGAGTCGATTTGACGAAGCCGCGTCCGTCATAGACATCCCCGCGTACGCTCACCCGCAACGCGCCATCGGCGCCGCGCTCCGCTTTGAGCGTCGCCTTGTCGCCGTCCGAAACGGCAAAGACGGGGAAATTTGCGGAAACGACATCGCCCGCGGCATCAACCTCGAGCGTGCCTTTGACTGAAGTTCCCGCCCCTTCGACCACCAGGTCCTCGATCCGGGTTGCCGGCGGCTGCTTGATCAGCGTGAACGTTGCGCGACCGGGGCGGCCCGGAGGCTTCACCCATCCGGGCAGGAGGTTGTCCACTTTGGACTGTGTGAGATCGGCCTCCACGGCAAAGCGGCTGTCGCCGTCGTTTGCGGCAACGCGTCCGCTGAGCTTGATCGGCACCGGCCCGGTGAGAACGCCGCCGAGATCGAAGCCGAACTTACTGCGCGCGTTCTCGTCGAGCGTGGCCTGGACGCGGACGTCGGCATCACCGTCGCGTGGTTTACGGTAGTCGAGCACGCTGGGAACGCCGTTCATCTTGACGTCGCCCCTGATCCAATGGCCGAGATTATTGGCGCTCACCTTGAGCAGCGCGGCCTCGACCTTCTGCCCCATGACCATGCGTTCGGCGGCGAAGTTCGCGATATCCATGTTGACCGTGTAGAGCGATGAGCCGGGCGCCAGATCCTCCTTGAGCGGCAGCGCGAGTGTCACCTGCGCGGTCAGTGTCCCGCGGCTGGTCGAAGCCTCAATGGGCGCGCCCGAAAAGTCGCGCAGCCGTTGCATGCTCAACAGTTCGACCGCGGCCGGCACCGACCCATCGAGACGGAAGCGGACCTTCGCCGGCGGCGCCTTCGGGAAGGTGTCGGGCACCTCGAAGACGCCGTTGGTGATCGAGAGCTTGCGGCCAGCCGATATGTCCACGTTGCCGCGGCCGATATTGATCACGGCCGTGCGACCGGAAATGTGCAGGTTGACGTCGGCATCGCGGATGGCCGGCAGGCCTTCGACCGGGCGCATTTCGCCGCCGTGCCCGGTGAGCTGGATCAGTAAGCCATCGTCGGGAACGGGCGGCCCGCTCGACTTGAGCGTAGACCAAGGGGCGTTGGTCGAGATGTCGATGCGTTCGATCGTGCCAGCCTGGACATGGTCGACGACCCAGGCGCGCACCTTCGAGGCCACCGTGACCGGCCATAGCCGTTTCATGGCCGCAACCGACATGCGCGTGCTCGCAAATCCAAGCGTGACTCGCGGATCGTCGCCGGAGAAATCCAGGCTACCGGTGAGCGCGATGCCGAGATCCGTATTGCCTACCTCGCTCGGGTCGAGATCGATGCGCTGCTTGGCGGGATTGATCCGCATCCGCAGCAGGACGCGGTTGAGAACCAGCGCGTGCGGGTCGACCGGCGCGGACGCCAGCACCGCGCCGCCGCCGGAGATTTGCAGACCCCAGATGCCGCTGCCGTCGTGCGGCGATTCGAACTGCGCCAGCAGCGTGATGCGCGTGCCGCCGGAGACGACCTGGAACGGCGCGACCAGCGCGCGCCGGCTCTTATCCCAATCGAGACTGATCTCGGCGCGATCGATTGGAACGCGCACCAGCGGATCGTCGAGATCAACGATGAGGCCCTTCTCCACCACGATGCGCCCGTCCAGCATGTACGGGATGCCATCGGGACCGACATCGGCGCGGATGCGCCCGGACAGCGGCAGGTCGGACTCGTATTGATCCGCGTTCAACCGCATGGCGAGCATCACGTCTTTGGTCGAAAGTTTTTGTGTTTCGATATCGATGATGCGGTGACCCTGCTGGCCCGGCGTCATCGCCGCGCGCAGGTGCCAAGGCCGCTCGAGGCTGTGCGAGCCGAGCGCGACCGCGATGCCTCCCCCCTTCGGTCGCGTCACGCTCAAATCGATATTGGTAAACGTCCATTGCTTGCCATTGCGCTGGTCGTCGACGGTGAGATTGCCGCCTTGCAACCCGATCTCGGTGAGCTCGCGGCCATCGAGCCCGCTCGCGTCGAGACGCTCGATCCAGGCGATCAGCGCGGCGAGATCCGGAACGCTGCTGCGGACGCTTGCGGGCGCGGCTGGAGCGAGGGGAGCGGCCGAGGCGGGCGGCTCCGGCCTCGCCGCTGCGGCTGCGCGCTCGGCGTTTGCGGGGGAGCGGATCGGCTGCGACGGCGCTGGCGCCGAGGCGGCCGAAGCGGTGACAAAGGGGCGCTTGTTGCTGCCGGCGAAAACCGTGAGCTTGCTGTCCGATTCGATGCGCACCGCCATTTCGGCGCCGACCAAGCTCAAGCGCTCGGCGCGGATGCGACCGAGGAGGAGACTCACGCCAGAGATGCCGACTTCGGCCTTCGGGGCGCTGGCGACGATGGTGCCGTCGGCATCGCGCACCACGATGTCGCGAATGCGCAGCGACGTGCGTCCCTTCTTCGCGTCACGCTCGAGTTGGGTGCCGCCAATCTCGACCTCGTGCCCGGCACCCAAATTTTCCTTGATCGCCGCGGTCAGCCATGGGGTGGCGATATCGAGCTCGATCGGACCGCTGGAGAGCCGCCACCACAGCGCGAACAGCGCGAGCATCACCGCGCCGCCCAGCGTCCCGCTGACAAGCGCGAATTTGCGCAGCCGCGGAGACCACGCGTGCAGCAGCATTCGGATTTTGCCGCAGGTCGGTCGGCTCAGCTGGGATGGCGAGGCGCGAGCCGTGTCGGTGTCAGCCTGCGCCGATGCATTAT
>Ga0137371_10003535_pt1 | contig 12274 bp, 10 predicted proteins | sample SagtaG_7_FD_104919 | JGI IMG/M metagenome (GOLD analysis project Ga0137371, IMG submission 104919) | Vadose zone soil microbial communities from Sagehorn Ranch, Mendocino, California, USA - Sage1_R_40_16 metaG | ecosystem: Environmental > Terrestrial > Soil > Vadose zone | place: USA... | reverse complement strand
TCTTCCGCTTCTCGCTGGTACTGCGTCACAATAGTGTCCATTCCCACCAGGAAGCCCGATTGAGCGGCAAGGATCGCCCGGATATATGGTAAGAAGGCCGAGGCAGGGACCGCACCTGGATGTGGCCCCTCTGGCTTAGCTATAGTGAGCAATGCGTTGGATGCTCGCAGCATGGACTCTTACTCAGGTTCGATGTTAGCAAAGAGCCGTTTCACGGTTTCGCTATTATTACCAGGTAGTCCCAGGGCGGTATCTCCATGCTGCAAACCTTCCTGGCTGCCCTGCCAGAGCACTATGACTCCTCGCAGCTCGTCCGCGTTTTGTTGACGTGCATCGGGGAATACTTCGAGCGCCAGAGCGGCTTTACTTAAACGCTGACTCAGCATGCGCTGGCGCCCAGCAATGTTGATTACCAGCGCATCACTCGATTGCTGTTGCAGTGCTGACTGGATCACTACCTGGCCGAGCACAGTCAGCAAGGCAACAGTACTAAGAGCTGTGATATAAAGCATTGACAGACGACGCGTTGGAGGTCGCTTTTGTACTCTTGAGCGCATACAGATTATTCCTTTCAGACGCATGAGCGAAGCTAGAAGCGAAGGCTTCGTTTGCGTCTGAATAAGGAGCTTCATTCCTTTCAGTCAGATGACGCGAAGCGTCGACACTTCCGCTCTGACCGCCTGACCGAAGGTACTTCCTTTCGGTCAGATGACCCGAAGGGTAGAGACGCAGTCTCGTTTCTGACCGAATAAGGATCCAGGACATCGGACGCCCGGCGGTCAGAATACAGAGCTAGAAGACAGCGGCGTTTCTGACTGCATAAGGAGCTACACTTACGCTGCCTTGCTTTCAGCTACCATCGCAGGAGCGACACGCCACCCTCGTTGCAATGCTACCAGGAGACGCAAGGCCATCAGGGCGACGAAGGCGATCAGCGCGAGCACCACCAGTCCGAGGCTATAAGAGCCACTTAGTTGCTTCACGCTCCCCAACAGCGCTGGTAGGAAGAAACCACCGATTCCCCCGAAAGCTCCTACCAGTCCGCTAGCAACACCTATTTCGCGGCGGAAGCGTAGCGGCACAAGTTGAAAGATCGCGCCATTACCCATACCCAGGCAGACCATTATCAGGAGTAGTAACCCCATCATCACGCCGACGGCAGGTAAGAGCGAGACCAGGAGATAGATGGCTCCAATGGCCAGCAGCAATACTGTAAGCATCCGAATGCCGCTGAGTTTGTCGGCGAGGAAGCCACCAAGGGGCCGGAATGTGCTTCCCAGGAAGGCTGCCAGGGCGGTAAACAGGCCCGCTGTCACAGGATTGAATGCGTACTGGTTCTTAAGGAAGAGTGGCAGGAAGGTGCTGAGGCCGACAAAGCCACCAAATGTGACGCTGTAGAACAGGCAGAACCACCATATATCGCCGCTTCGTAGCGCCGATAGGTACTGGCCGAGTGACAGACCCTGAGGGCGCGTAGGACTTTCCTTCGCAGTCGAGAAGAATACCAGGAGTACTACAGCCAGGGGAATCATCGACATCCCCATGACGGCGTGCCAACCATAGGATTTAGCCAGTGATGGTGCAAACAGATTTGCAACAACAGTACCGATATTACCGGCGGCGGTGATCCCCATGATCAGACCCTGGCGAGAAAGGGGATACCAATGGCTGGCGAGAGGCAGAGCTACTGCAAATGATGATCCGGCGACTCCCAGTATAAGTCCGATAGCGATAATGCCAGAAAAGTTTACCGGCAAGAGCCATCCGAGAAGCAAGGGCAGAAAGAGGAAGAGCAACATAGTGATGCCAACGCGCTTGCTGCCGAAACGATCACTCAACATACCCATCAGGATGCGCATCAACGACCCGCTTAGCGTGGGAATCGCTACCATCAAGCCTTGCTGAGCGCTATTGAGTCGAAGGTCTTTAGTGATGTAAATACCTAGCGACCCTAACAAAACCCAGAGCGTGAAGCACATATCAAAGTGTAGGAAGGACGCAAAAACAGTTGATGCCGACCCCTTGTGAGCAGATACGGATGTTTGCATATACTTACTCCTTTTACTGATATACTACCTGTTCCTTGAAGAAAAGCACTATGAAGACATCAGCCAGAAAAGGCATAGCACTTGCACCCTTGGTTCGCACTAGCCTCCTACCCCATGTATTCGGCTAGCGCTTTAATAAGATATCCTACTTTGGGATGTTCTGGCTCTACATGAGGTGTCACCCCGAGATCCCGTAAGACGGCTGTGCAGGTCGGCCCTATGGAGGCCACAACGGTTTGTGTATTCAACGCCTGAGCCAGTTCGTCGGGAGGAACCGTATCCGCCGCGATGAGGAACAGGTGTCGCGCTTGAATCTGGCTGGTAAAGACGACTGCATCTACGCGCTTCTCGATGATGTTCTTCACAAGGGTACGCAGAGGCGTTGTATCTTCAGACAAAAGCCATTCATAGAGTGTGAGCTCTTCGATATGAGCCCCTCTGGCCTGTAGCTTCTGCACGAGGAATTCATTACGCTCTCCGTAGTGCACAACTGCTACATGTGTGTCTTTTAGCGCCAGGGGTTGCATTGCCTCTAACAGTTCATTGGTGGTGTAGGGTTCTCCCGCGCTCGCTGCTATTGGCACGTTCAAGCGTTTAAGTACCGCGCCCGGTTTTGGTCCCCGGCAGACAACCGTTACGTTGTGCAGCGCAGAGAGCAGTTCGGCATCCCGACCAAGCTTCTCCGCTACACGAAAGAGCGCGTTGACGCCTACCCCGGTGAAAAAGACGACAGTCTGTAGCACTGAGTGGGTAAGGTGATCAATAAATAATGACACCTGGTCTTCGCACTCCAATAAGACCTCGCGCACTGCTGGAGCACAATATGGTTCACCGCCGTAGCGACGGATCATATCCGCGATTTCGCGGCTCATGCGCGCCTCTAGAAGGGCAACACGCGCCGCTTTGAAACTGCTCATAGGCTTTCATCTTCCTTCGCTAGATATCCAGGGTGAGCAGGATATCACCTGCCTCGTTTAAGGAAACAGGATAGACTCGTAGCTGCTCGCACGGATTTTCGATGGGCTGACCTGTTGCCAGATTGAACGCGAAGCTATGCAGTGGACAGATCACTTTGCCAGATCCGATCAGACCATCAGCGAGCGGCCCTCCCCGGTGAGGACAGTTCGGTTGTGTAGCGAAGACATTGCCATCTCGTGTGCGAAAGATAGCAACAATAGTGTCCCTTACACGAAACGTTCGTCCTTCGCCCAGGGGAATACGCTGGATCGAGCCGAGATTATATGTCACGCGAACGGTGGCAGTCCCGGTTTCTAGAGATGTCATCTCCTCTCCAAGAACACTCATGACTGAAGTGCCTCCACTTTCTCCACAGTATTGACCGTATCTACAACGCTTGTGAACTGGACAGGAGATGTAGGTGTGATTGCCTCCTGCCAGGGGTCCTTGTAGGCATCTACAGCCGCCTGAATGTCCTCGTCTAAGCGCTGCCCTATACCTTCCGCGTCATCCACCAGCATACGCCGCAGATGCTCGATGCCGACACGCTCAACAAAGCCGTATGTTCGTTCCAGGTATTTGGCGTTTTCGCGGTAGTATTGCATGAAGCGTCCCATGTATTGCAACACCTTTTCGTGCGAATCTACCACGCATAGCACATCGCCTTTGCGTACAGAAGCTCCCGCCGCACCACCAATATAGATTTCCCACTTGCCCCCTTCGATTGCCACCGCGCCCAGGTCTTTGACAGTTGCCTCGGCACAGTTGCGAGGACATCCAGAGACGGCAAGCTTCATTTTGTGCGGCGATTCGATGCCCTGGAAGCGTCGCTCGATCTTCATGCCCAGGTTCGTACTATCGCCTACGCCGTAGCGACAAAACTCGGTACCCACGCATGTCTTACAGGTGCGGAACGCCTTGGTGTAGGCATGACCAGAGGGGATGCCCAGGTCTTGCCAGACTGCCGGTAACTTTTCTCTCGGAATGCCCAGCAGATCGATACGCTGCCCCCCGGTAATCTTTACCATAGGAACATTGTGCTTTTCAGCGACATCCGCGATACGACGCAGTTCCTCCGCTGAGGTCACACCGCCGTAAATGCGCGGCACAACGCTAAACGTTCCGTCACGCTGAATGTTGGCGTGTACCCGGTCATTGATGAAACGGGCGTCGCGCTCGTCCTGATAGTCCTTGCCCCAGATGGTCTTGAGCAGTGAGGCGAGACCGAGCTTGCTGCCGGGATCTTCTTTGCCATCGGCAAGGGCTGCGAAGACGGCAGAGACGCTGCGTAGATCGCGCTCCTTGATAGCTTTTATCAATTCGGGCCTGGTCAGTGGTACTCCCGGCACGTAATAATGGATCGATGGATCTTCGACCAGTTGATCGCCTGCGGCCAGTTCCAAAATTTCCTGGACCTGGGCCTTGCAGGTGCCGCACCCCGTACCGGCACGCGTGGCATCGCAGAGGACCTTTAAACTGCGCTTCCCCGCTTTGACAGCAGCGATAATCTTGCCTTTCGTGACTCCATTGCAGTTGCAGATCTGCGCACTATCGGATAGATCGGCGACACTGGTAGCTTTACTCTCATTCGCTATGGGGAATAACAGTTCCGCGCGATTCACAGGCAAGGCCCCTTTGCGATCAAAGAGTTGCAATAACTTTGGAGCCGTCTGGCCATCACCCATTAAGATCGCACCCACAAGCTGATCATCGTGAATGATCAGCTTTTTATAAATGCCTCGACCTGGTTCGGTATAGGTCACCACCTCGTCGTCTTCGCAGCAGGGATCTTTCTCACCCATCACCGCCAGTTCCACGCCCATCACTTTCAATTTCGTCGAGACCTGGGACCCCTGGTAAAGCGCCCGGGCGGTCTCGCTTGTAAGATTCTCGGCAAGAACCTGGGCTTGCTCCCATATAGGCGCGACCAGGCCATACGTCTGACCGCGATGCTGGACGCATTCGCCGAGGGCGTAGATATCCAGGGTGTCTTTACAGGAGAGATCGTCGTTGACGATGATCCCCTGCTCGACAGCGAGGCCAGCCTGCTGCGCAAGCTCTACGTTGGGACGAATGCCCGTTGAAATGACGACCATATCACAGTCGAGTGAGGATCCATCCTGGAAGGCCAGGCCGGTGATCTGTCCATTGCCAAGAGCAGCGGTGGCTCGCTTCTTCAGGTGGAGATTCACACCCATATTTTCTAAAGACTTCTTTAAGATCTTGCCAGCGGGAGGATCGAGTTGCACATTCATAGGATGGGTCGTCACATGGGCCACGTGCACTTCGAGGCCGCGATTGAGCAGACCACGCGCGGCCTCAAGTCCCAGCAGCCCGCCGCCAACCACCACCGCGATCTTCGCGCTGGCAGCGTATTCAATCATCTCCTGGCAATCATCCATTGTGCGAAAGACGAAAACGCCATCTCTAAATTTACCGCTCCTATCTGTGAGATTCTCTAAGGCTGGCACAAAAGGAGAACTGCCGGTGGCGATTACCAGCGTATCATAGGGTTCTACCAGGTCTTCTCCGGCCAGTACTACTTTCGCTACGGGGTCAATCGCACTCACACGCTTCCCCGCGTGCAGCACAATGTTGTTCTCCTCATACCAGGTGAGAGGATTGATAAAAATATCCTTCGGGTCGTGAGTGCCAGCCAGTACGCTAGAGAGGAGAATACGATTGTAATTGCCATATGGCTCATCGCCAAACATGATGATCTCAAAAAGCTCACCACCCTGGCGCGCTAACACTTCCTCGACCAGGCGCGCACCAGCCATACCATTTCCGATGATCACAAGACGTTGCTTCTGGGTCATAGTTCATCCTCTCGCGTTGCTACTAGCGATGCGAACTGCGCATACTTTGAACTCCGGCATGCGACTCATGGGGTCCAGCGCCGGGTTGGTTAAACGATTGACAGATTGGTTTCCACCCCAGTGGAAGGGCACGAAGATGGTATCTTCGCGAATATCCATTGTGACTTTCACAGTGAACGTTGCGGTTCCGCGCCGCGTCGCCAGTGTTACACTGTCGCCATCAGTGAGCTTATAGCGTCTCGCCACGATGGGATGCATCTCTGCCAATGGATTCGGCATGATTGAGCGTAATGGCTCGACGCGCCGTGTCTGTGTTCCCGATTGGTACTGAGCGAGCACACGCCCGGTGGTTAAATACAAAGGATACTCGCTATCTATCGTCTCGGCAGGGAGCTGATGACGAATAGCGTGAAAACGAGCCTTGCCTGTAGGCGTGGGAAAACGTTCCTGGAACAGGCGTGGCGTGCCGGGATGACCCTCAGACGGACAGGGCCAGAACACCCCGTCATTGTCCTGAATTTTTTCATAGGTAATGCCCGAGTAATCAGCAATGCCTCCAGCACTGGCCTGGCGTAGTTCCGCAAAAATCTGCTCCGCCTGACTACGCCCGTTATACTCAAAGTACTGACCCTTTCCCAGGCAAGCAGCCAGGTCACAAAGCAATTGCGTATCGCTTCGTACTCCTGGCGGAGGCTCAAAGGCACGCTTGCGCAGAATGACGCGGCCCTCCAGGTTGGTCATCGTGCCTTCCTCTTCGGCTCATTGAGCCGTTGGCAGTACAATATCGGCAAACTGCGCCGTCTCTGAGAGGAAAAAGTCGGCGACTACCAGTATATCCAGCGACTTGAGACACTCCCGGACATGCACAGCATTGGGAGCGGATACGACGATGTTTGATCCCATGACAAAGAGTGCGCGTACACCATCTTCCTTTCCAAGCCGGTCGAGCATCTCGTAAGCCGACTTCCCCGAACCTGGAAGTTCGCTTTCCGCGATCCCCCACACTCTCGCGACGTGACGACGCGCAGCCGGATCGTCAATCTTACGATAACCGGGAAGCTGATCGGCCTTCTGGCCATGCTCGCGTCCACCCTGACCGTTCCCCTGCCCGGTCAGGCAGCCGTACCCACTGTAGGGACGCCCCACCAGGCCAAGCGCCAGCGCGATATCGATGTATGCCAGCGTATTATTTACCCCCTGACTCTGCTGCTCAGCACCACGCGCCGTGAAGATCATCGCTGATGCAGCCGTACCGAGCATATGCGCGGCCTGCACCAGTTGCGCTTCCGGCACTCCTGTCAGGCGCTCCACGCGTTCCGGCCAGTAGGTTGCGGCAACGGCTCTCACCCTGTCGAATCCCTCGGTTCGTTCAAGAATGTAGCCGCGATCGATCAGGCCATCACGGATCAGGATATGCAGGAGACCATTCGCTAGAGCAGCGTCCGAGCCGGGCGTAAGACTGAGATGCAGCGCGGCAGCACGCGCAGTCACAGAGAAACGTGGGTCCACAACGATAAGCTTGCCGCCATTGCCGCGCTGTGCCTCAATGTACTGCATCATGGGAGGCATGGTCTCAGCAATGTTGCTGCCGAGCAAAAGCACTACTTCAGCATGTGGGATATCGGCAAGTGGAAAGGGTAAGCCACGATCAAGGCCAAAGGCTTTCTGAGAGGCGGCTGCGGCAGACGACATACAAAAGCGTCCATTGTAGTCGATATTCGAGGTTCCCAGGCCGACGCGAGCGAACTTGCCGAGGAGATAAGCCTTTTCATTGGTGAGTGAGCCACCGCCAAAGACGCCCACAGCATCGCGTCCGTAGTGCGCCTGTACACGCTGAAAAGATTCCGCAATGTGTGTCAGTGCCTCGTCCCACGTTACTGGAACGAATGTCCCACCCGCATCACGAACCAGGGGAGAAAGCAACCGATCAGGATGGGACAGTGTGCCGGGAGCTGTCCACCCCTTGACACATAGCCCTCCCTTGTTCACCGGAAACGACGCGTTTCCAGCTACCGTGGCGTTCTCACGCGGTCCCTTCAGATACATCCCACATTGAAGAGCACAATATGGGCAGTGAGTAGCAACGCTTGAACGAGCAGTAGAGACTTGTGTTTGTTCTAATGCAGTAACTTCCAGCACGGTTTCCTCCCGGTTCGCGCGGCGATACAAGCCAGCAGGACGTATTCTCGCGATCGCCCTGTTTCATACTTTTTACCTTTATGGGTTTTACCCTCAAAGGCGTCTTCGCCATCCGGGATATCCGTTTGTTTTCACTGCATCGTTGATACGTCAGGCTCTCTGCCGAGTATGAGGACAATAAACTACAGCGACACTGCTATGTATATGCTTTGACCAGCTATGAGAATAGTATAATGTGCACATTCCTATCTTTCAAGGTTGAGGAATATATCTTTCCTCTTCATCAAAAATGGTTATGTATTTAGCCATAATCAGGGTCACATTTTATATTTTGTGCAAGTAGCACAATTTTATCAACGTCACAAATGCAAAAGGCGCATTTACACAGATATAATGAGAAATTTAAACTTTTCATATCTGTAAGATTGGTCAATGTGCACAGAGCACGCTCATACAAGAGGAATAAATTGTTCCTCTTTAAGGGAGAGGCCGTGCGAGATGCAAAGATAGTAGAAATGCGGAGTGGAGAGGTCAGCGCTCCACTGGTCCATGCAATATTTCGCTCAGGGATCGGCTGGCCTGTCTCATCAGCAAAGATTGATCGTCGAGATAGTACTGCAAACGATAGAGGCGTTCGATGAGGCGTTGGTGACCATACATCTGAGCAAGGTGCGCCACCTCTACCAAAAAGGGCATGGCTTGAATGATTTCACCACTATGAACCAGTATTTCAGCATGAGTCGCCTTGAGCAACATATTCCAGAGGTTATTCGCGGGTAAGTGCTTTTCAGCAAGCTGGAGATAGTGAAGGCTCTTTTCGAGCTTGCCCATTCTCGCATAACCGCTTGCGTACTCTTCATAGACGGAGCCAGGGCTATAGAAAGTGAGAGGAGTAGGCGTTGTGGAAACAATACGCGCCATCTGCTCGGCACATGCCATCTCACGTTCAAAACCCTCGTAGTCTTCATTGCTTGAGTATGCTCGTCCCAGCAATAGTGCATTGTTACCCCGTGCTGCTGCATCGGCAAGCGGCGTACACTCACGCGCCTGCTCAAGATAGAAGATGGCCTGGGCAGCCTCACCGCGTCGGCGCAGCATATCACCCTGGTAGGAGAGCGCGAGATTGAGTAGCGTCTGATCATCGATGGCTTGCGCAACCTGTGCCATCTCCCGGAAATGGTAGAGCATATGCTCCACTTCGCGTGTTCTGCGCGTGATTGCCTGAATTTGACCGGCGAGACAGTAGGCCTGCGCGAGAGCGCGAAGAAAGACAGGATCTTCATTGCCAGATTGCCGTTTGAGATTGCGAAAAAATGTTTCGATGGTCGTGCGTGCCTCGACAAAGCGCGCCTGCGGGATCAAGGATGAAACGCGTTCAACAAGTTCTTGTACCTGTGCCGTTGTAGAGATATCATGCCTTGAGGCTGCGAGACCAAGCTCTACGGGATCTATCTCCAGAAGGTCCGCGATGCGACGCAGGTCCGAGATATTCTCTAGCACGCGTTCGCCATTCTCATACATGCGCAGTGTACGCGCTTCTACGCCCAGTTCACACGCGAGTTGTTTCTGAGTAAGCCCACGCGCCTTGCGATGTTCTCTGATGACGTGCCCAACGGCGGAAGAGCGGTATTTCGAACTATGAGTCGTCATCTAGCATCTCTGCCTTTCTACATGTCTTTCAACAGGTTGACGGTTCTCTCAACCAGTTTGTGAGCAATGAGATGGGACGCCTTATGCAGACAGTCCTTTTGTTTGTTGCGCTTCTGTTGCGAGAGACGGCTGTACACCTGGCTCAAGTGCCGGTACCTGCGTGACCCCTTTTTACAGCGATCTCGCTTCGAGCGGATCGTATCCAGTTGTTTATTATACCACTTGCCACCTTTAAAGCCGTCGATGTGATACATCCGGTAGTGTGTGTTTGTCCCTGTTGCCAGCGTCTTGATCCCCAGGTCATCTGACTCCCATGCAGGTATTGTCAAGATATCATGCGCCAAAGGGCGCATTGCTTCATGAGAAATCTTACCCGTGGGTAAGATTCTCGCACCCTTTCCCTCCACACATTTTTGCGTCTGCCGCAAGGCCTCCGTTCGCTTCGAGCTGATTGTGGGAACCACCAGTCGGCACACACCTCTTGCACTCTCGGGTAAGATATCTCATGAAGCAAGTGGGAGGATGCTCGTCGTGGCTGCCTCATCAAGAAGATCCCCCGGAAAACCATTTCCGCGCACGCTGTGGCCAGTGGAGGAGGGGTTGCGTCTTGCGCGTCCTCACGTGGTTTTTTGGCAAGAGAAGCGATCGGTTTTCCATGAAACTGGAGCGATGCATCTCCTCTTTTCCCCTACACCACCTGCGGCAGTGAACCTCTGTTGCAAGGAAGGAGCATTCCTATGTCGTCGAGTCCTGTCATCTCCTTGAGCTATGCCGCTCGTCGTGAACTCATCGAGCGAGTGGCACCTCTTTACCGTGAAGCCTTCTTGGCCCAAAAAGGGCTGCTGCTTGATAGGGTGGTGGCCATGACTGGCTATGCCCGCAAGTATGCGATTCGCCTTCTCAACCAAACCTCGGAGGGCAAGCGCACCATCCAGCGTCAACGGGTGCCTCGGTATGGCTCCCAGGTACGGCAAGCCCTCTTGCTCACCTGGAAGGCTGCCAGACACATCTGCGCCAAACGCTTGATCCCGTTTTTACCCACCCTGGTTGCTGCATTGGAGCGGCATGGACACCTGCAGTTGACCCGGGAGAGCCGAAGCCACCTGCTCCAGATGAGTGTTAGCACCGTCGAGCGCCTCTTGCGCTCCCATTGCACGCCCGCTCCTCGTGGTCTTTGCATCACACAAGCTGGACCTCTGCTCAAGCACCAGATCCCCATTCGTACCTTCCACGGCTGGGATGACGCTCAACCTGGTTTTCTCGAAGCCGATCTGGTCGCCCACGGTGGTGGATACAGTGAGGGATGCTCTCTGTATATGTTGACCCTCACCGATATTGCCACTGGCTGGACCGAATGCCTCCCGCTCCTCTCTAAGAGCCCGGAGGCTGTTCTTGCTGCTTTCCAACAGGCACGAGCGCTCTTTCCGTTTCCGATCCTGGGTCTGGATACCGATAATGGAAGCGAATTCATCAATGAGACCCTGATGAGGTATTGTGAAGCCCAACAGATCACCTTCACACGAGGACGCCCCCAGCTCAAGGACGACCAGTGTTTTGTCGAGCAAAAGAATGGAGCCATTGTTCGCCAATTTGTTGGCTTTGACCGCTTTGCTGGGCACCAGGCATACCTGCAACTTCGCGAGCTGTATCGAGCCCTGCGTCTGTATGTGAACTGCTTCAGGAACAGAGGAATGCTAGGCGCAGTCGCAAAACGCTGGAATGGCATCAGACCGCGCTGGGGTTCTTGCAACAGTATCTGGTGAGGGAGCGGCATCTTTGTTTCCTCAGTCAGATCACCGAAGGCGAGGTGCGAGGCTGGTTGGCGTTCCTGCGCACCACGTCTTCGGTCGCCGGAACGCCCAGACGAGCCAGCACGATTGCCACCTATGGACGCTCTGCCCGGGCCTTTTGTCATTGGGGGGTGCGCAACGGCTATCTGCAACACACTCCCATCACTCGTGGCCTCTTCCCCAAGCAAGGGAAAAACGCCTTCATCTGATCGAACCGGATGTGTTTGACCGCTTGCTGCTAGCTTGTCGACCAGAAGGAGCCATCGGCTCCATGGGAGAGCGAACGGTGGCACGCAACCGTACCATCCTCTGGATCCTGATGGACACCGGCATGCGGGCCTCTGAACTCTGCGGGTTGCATCTCTGGGATGTGAACCGTGAGCAGAAAACCCTCAGGGTTGAGGGAAGGGGCAAAGAGCGATGGCTCGGGCTCTCACCCAAGGGATGGGATCAGGTGCTCTGCTACTTGGAGCAGTACCGCCCAAAGAACGTGCGCTCGGAAGGGGGAACGGGTCCAAGAAGCTCCCCTGTTCCTCACAGAGACGTACGAGCCACTGACGATCAGACACCGCACACAGAAGGCCTTCCTGTAGACAAAAACGTTCGAGGAGAACCCATACACGAATCGTACCTACAGGTAAGATTTCTCGTGACGCAATGCGTACCTCCTCCTTATAAGAGAGTGGTATCGCTACAAACGGTTTTTCGTGGCGATATCTCTCTTATCTGTTATTAGTTATTCTAAGGAAGGGGATGGTAGGCATCTCTGCTGGTGGCCGTCTTGCCGCTTGGGTTTTGTCAGAAGAGCCAACGACTATAAGAATGCTTCCTGCTAGCTGATGAGAGATGCCAGAGCGATTTGGAGAGTCTC
>Ga0137371_10003532_pt1 | contig 12280 bp, 10 predicted proteins | sample SagtaG_7_FD_104919 | JGI IMG/M metagenome (GOLD analysis project Ga0137371, IMG submission 104919) | Vadose zone soil microbial communities from Sagehorn Ranch, Mendocino, California, USA - Sage1_R_40_16 metaG | ecosystem: Environmental > Terrestrial > Soil > Vadose zone | place: USA... | reverse complement strand
TTCGCCGCCGGGACGTTTACGGAAGTTCTGGATCGAGTACAGTGCCGCCCGAACGGGCCGAAACGCCGATGGGTGATTTCCCCGGAGGTTGCAACCCGGAGGTGGAAAGGAGTTGACGTGCCCGCCGAGATCGTGGGACTGGGGACCGCTGTCCCACCCTACGTCCTGACCAACGCGGATCTCGAACAGCTGGTCGACACCAATGACCAGTGGATCACCGAACGGACGGGGATCAAGGAGCGGCGCATCGCCGGCCGGACCGACTCAACGGGTTCGCTCGGCCGCCGGGCGGCGCTGCGGGCGCTGGAGGTCGCCGGGCTCACTCCCGCCGACGTCGACCTGCTGGTCGTGGCCACCGCCTCGCCGGACTATCCCCTGCCGTCGGCGTCCTGCGTCCTGCAGCTGGAACTCGGCATCGCCGGTTGTGCGGCGATGGACGTGATTGCGGGTTGCGCGGGGTTCGTGTACGCGGTCGCGACCGCCTCGCAGTTCGTGGCCTCGGGCGCGGCGCGGACGGCGCTGGTGGTGGGGGCCGAGACGCTCTCACGGATCTGCGACTACACCGACCGGGGGACCTGCATCCTGTTCGGCGACGGGGCCGGCGCGGTGGTGCTGCGCCCGAGCGGGGACGAACGGGGGGTGCGCGGCTTCTCGCTGGGCTCCGACGGGTCGCGCCTGCGGCTGCTGATGACCCCCGCCGGCGGTTCGCGCTTCCCCGCGACCAGCCGCACCACCAGCGAACGGCGGCATTACATCCTGATGGAGGGCCGTGAGGTCTTCAAAGGCGCGGTCACCGCGATGGCGGCCTCCAGCCTGGAGGCGATCGCGCGCTCCGACCTGCGGCTGGAGGACATCGACCTGGTGGTCCCCCACCAGGCCAACCAGCGGATCATCGAGGCGACCGCCCGGCGGCTCAAGACGCCGATGAGCAATGTCGTCACCAACGTCGCCCGCTACGGCAACACCTCGGCGGCCTCCATCCCGATCGCCATGGAGGAGGCCTGGGAGCAGGGCCAGATCCGCCCCGGGCAGCACCTGCTGCTGACCGCCTTCGGCGCCGGCCTGGCGTGGGGCTCGCTGGTGCTCGACTGGACGCTCCAGGGCCCGCCGGCGAAGCAGCCGGAGGAGCCCACGCAGTCGGCCCTGCCGATTGTGCACGGCCTGATCGACGGGTCGCTGTGGGAGGGCGTGCCGATCGGGCCGCCACAACCCGCGGGCCCGGTGAGCGGCGCCCTCCTCCCGGACGCCGAGGCAGCGACGGCGGAGGCGGCGACGGTCGTGGAGGCGCCTGGTGACTGACGCCGGCAAGCTTGAGCTGGAAGGGCGGACCGCCCTGGTCACGGGCGCGTCGGGGGCGATCGGACGGGCCTGCGCGGTCGCCCTCGCCGGCGTCGGGGCACGGGTGGTGGTCGCCTACTCGAGCGACGAGCAGGGTGCGCAGGACACCGCCGAGCTGGTCAAGGCCGCGGGGGCCGAGACGGTGGTGGCACAGGCGGACCTGGCCGACGCGGACGGAGCCAAGCGGCTGGTCGAGGCGGCCGGGTCTGGCGGGGTCGACGTCCTGGTCAACAACGCCGGCGTGACCCGCGACGGGCTGGTGCTGCGGATGCGCGACGAGGATTTCGCGCGGGTGCTGGACGTCAACCTGGTGGCCGCGTTCCGTTGTACGCGCGAGGCGCTTCGTGGGATGCTGCGACGCCGCTGGGGCCGGGTGATCTCCATCTCCAGCGTCGTCGGGCTGATCGGCAATCCCGGCCAGTCCAACTACGCCGCCGCCAAGGCGGGCCTCATCGGCTTCTCCATGAGCGCGGCCCGCGAGGTCGCCAGTCGGGGCATCACGGTCAACGTGGTCGCGCCCGGCTACATCCCGTCCAAACTGACTGAGGCAATGAGTGAGGAGGCCAAGCAGGCGACGTTCAGCGCGATCCCCGCCGGGCGGATGGGGACGCCCGAGGAGGTGGCCGCCGCCGTACGGTTCCTCGCCGGCGAGCAGGCCGCCTACATCACCGGTCAGGTCCTGGCAGTCGACGGTGGCGTCACCATGGGAGCCTGAGCAGCAAGGCAACGAAACAGAGCCAACGAAGCACCGCAACAGAGGCGGACGAGAAGGAGAGCATGCACTATGCCGGAGTCGCGCGAAGAGGTCGTCGACACCATGAAGGAGGTCCTCTCCTCCGAGCTCGGCGTCGACGCCGACAAGATCACCGCTGACGCCCGCTTCAAGGAGGACCTCGACGCGGACTCCCTCGACCTGGTCGAGGTGGTCCTGGCGCTCGAGGAGAAGTTCGGCATCGAGATCCCGGACGAGGAGATCGCCGGCGTCAAGACCGTCGGAGAGGCGGCCGACCTGGTGATCTCCAAGCAGAGCGCGGTGGGGTAGCGAACGTGCGACGCGTCGTCGTCACCGGCCTCGGTGCGGTGACCCCGGTCGGTGTCGGCGTCCGGGCGTACTGGGACGGGATCTGTGCCGCTCGCTCGGGGGTCGGCCCGCTCACCCTGGTCGACCCCGAGCAGCTCCCGTCCAAGGTCGCCGCCGAGTGCCTCGACTTCGATCCGGCGGCGCACCTCGGGGCCAAGGAGGCACGCCGCCTCGACCGCTCGACCCAGTTCGCTCTCAGTGCAGCCCGCGAGGCGTGGGCCGACGCCGGGATCGACGGGACGCTCGACCGGGACGAGACCGGCGTGGTGTTCGGCACCGGCATCGGCGGGATCACCTCGCTGCTCGCCAGCGACAAGGTGCTGCACGCCAAGGGCCCGAACCGGGTGTCGCCATTCACCGTGCCGCAGCTCATGCCCAACGCGGCCGCCGGGCAGATCGCTATGGCGTTCAAGCTGCGCGGCCCGAACTTCACCACCACGACCGCGTGCGCCGCCTCCAACCACGCCATCGGTCTCGCCTTCCGGATGATCCAGAGCGGCGAGGCGCAGGCGATGGTGGCCGGCGGCACCGAGTCCGCCTTCGCCGATATCGCCTTGGTGGCGTTCGCGCAGATGACCGCCCTGTCGACCCATTTCAACGACCGTCCCGAGCAGGCCTCACGCCCGTTCGACGGGCGGCGCGACGGCTTCGTCATGGGCGAGGGCGCGGCCGCGCTGATCCTGGAGGAGCGCGAGGCGGCGCTGCGGCGGGGCGCGCGCGTCTATGCCGAGCTGGCCGGCTTCGGGCAGTCGGCCGACGCCTTCCACATCACCGCGCCCTCTGAGGACGGCGGCGGCGCCGCTCTGGCGATGCGCAGGGCGCTGCGCTCCAGCGGCATCGACCCGGAGGCGATCGGCTATGTCAACGCCCACGGCACCTCCACCCCGCAGGGGGACGTCTCGGAGACGAGGGCGATCCGGCTGACGTTCGGCGACCACGCCGACCGGCTGGCGGTCTCGTCGACCAAGTCGATGATCGGCCACCTGTTCGGCGCGGCGGGCGCGGTCGAGGGGGTCGCCACCATCCTCGCGCTGCAGGAGGGCGTGCTGCCCCCGACCATCAACCAGACCGACCCGGATCCCGCCTGCGACCTGGACTACATCCCCAACGAGGCCCGCAAGGCCGACGTCGAGGCGGCCATGTCGAACGGGTTCGGGTTCGGCGGCCACAACGCGGTGGTGGTGTTCCGCCGCCACCAGGCGTAGCCACGAGGCGTAGCCACCAGGCGTAGGCGCGGGCAGGTTCGGCTCAGGCGTCCTCGCGGCGGGCGGCCCGTGCGCGCGAGCGCGAGCGGGCCGCGTGGCTGCCACCGTAGGTGACGCCCGGCCGCCAGCCGACGACCACAACGGCGCCGGCCATGACCAGGAACACCACCACCGTGAGGGCGAGCGGGAGCGGTGCTCCCAGCAGCCGGTGCCGCAGCACGTGGGAGAGGGAACCGTTGGCGGCTGCCTGCCGTTTGGGGAGCAGCCGGACGTCGGCGGCGCTGCCAGCGGCCAGGCCCCGGCGGGCGCCGCGGCCGAGCACCTCGTCCAGCGGGCTCGCCGGAGTGGCGAAGCCGTAGGCGAACATCGCGCGGACGTCGCCATAGCTGGCGGCGGCTGTCGGTGCGCCGAGCGCCACCGCGATCAGGGTGCGGCCGCCTCGGCGCTGCGCGGCCACGATGGTGGCGTGGGCGAGGTCGGTGAAGCCGGTCTTGATCCCGATCGCTCCCGGGTCGCGCCCGAAGCTGACGAAATGGTTGTGGTTGTCGAGGATCTGCACGTGCCCGCTCGGCCAGCGGTAGGGCGTCGAGCGGGTGGCGACGATCTTGGCCAGCAGCGGCCTGGCGAGCAGCGCCCGCCCGAGGACCGCGAGGTCGGCCGCGCTGGCCCGGTGGCCGGGGGCGTCCAGGCCGGAGGGGTCGCGCCAGGAGGAGTCGGTGCAGCCGTAGGCGGCGGCCTCGTCGTTCATGGCGCGGACGAAACCCGCCCTGCCTCCATGGGGGTAGGCGGCGGCGAGCGTCTCGGCCGCGTCGTTGGCCGAGACCATCAGCAGCGCCGTGAACAGGTCGTGCAGCTTGATGCGCATGCCCGCCTGGTAGCCGAAGCGGGTGCCGTCCACCTTCTCGGCCGCCGTGGGGACGGTGAGCACCTGGTCGGCCGGGTAGCTGTCCTGTGCCACCAGGGCGGTCAGGATCTTGGTGGTGGAGGCGATCGGCACGGGGCGATGCTCGTCGCGCTGCCACAGCACCGCGCCGGTGGCCACGTCCATCACCACGCCCTCCGGCGCACCGACCAGCGGTGGGGCCGCCTGGGCCTGCGCGGCGGCGGGAACGGCGCTCCAGCCGGCGGCCAGGACGGCGGCGACCAGCGCGACGAGCAGGTGACGGACTCGGAGGAGCACTGGGGAAGCGTGCATGGCGCCTAGTATACGGCGCAAGCCAGCCGAGCGTGACAATCAAGGCAAAGAGGCAGGGGACCACGCGGTCACGAGGACCGTCAGGGGGCCGGTCGCCTGGGCCAACTGGAGCCAAGCGACCGGCGACACCCGTCCTTCCCGCCCGAGACGGCGCGACGCGGAACCGCCCGCCGTCCGGGGAGTCTCGCCCAGAGGCGCGGCACCAGCCCTTCGACTGGCGGGCACCCCCTGCTGCGTCAGCCCGGGGATCCGGCCCTTCGACCGGACCGCCGGATCGACCGGCGATACTCCAAGAGTGACACAACATCGCCGACTTTGCCCACCCCAGTGGATGAAGTGAGCATGGCGGTCATCCGAGGAGCAGCAGTCGGCTCCCCTGGAACCGATTTGATCCCTCTAAATAGAAAAGAAACCTGAAAGCATCGATCCTGGCAAGGACTTTTACCTCCAGAACGTTCCAATTAGGGCGCCGTTTTGCATTGACTCGCGGAACGCGGCATTCTCTACGCTCGCCCCCATAATGCACCGGCCCGTCCCCGGTGTGTCTACGTGATTTCCTATTCGATCAGGGAGCCCAAGCGAGACGGAAGTAGCGAATGTCACAGACTTCTTCGGGAAGGCATTTGGCGACACGGCCGGGCCGCCCCTCGGGCCTTGCCACCTCGATGATCGTGGTGGCGGTCGTGGCCCTGCTGGCCGTCAGCTTCGTGATCTTCAGGCAGTCGCATCGCACCAGTGCCGCCGCCAGCTGCGGCCAGGGCCAGGGCCAGCTTCCGCTGACGGTGGTCGCCTCCCCGGACGCTGCCGGCCCGCTCCGCCAGGTGGCCCAGAGCTACACTCGGGCCAACCACGTGGTCGCCGGCCGCTGCGTCAGCGTGTCGGTCCAGAGCCTGGAGGCGTCCCAGGCCGGCGCGGCCCTGGCCAAGGGCTGGACCGGCGCGCCCGCGGTGCCGCGCCCGGACGTCTGGGTGCCCGACTCCTCCAGCTGGGCGCAGCTGATCGAACTCCAGCTGCGGCAGGCTCACCAGGTCGACCCGATCCCCACCGAGCGACCGAGCATCGCCACCTCGCCGCTGGTGATCGCCATGCCGGAGCCGATGGCGCAGGCGCTGGGCTGGCCGCGGCGGCCGATCGGCTGGGGCGACCTGCTCACCGCGCTCCAGAACCCGCAGGGTTGGGCGGCGTTCCACCATCCCGAATGGGGGGCCGTCAAGCTCGGCAAGACCGACCCCACCCAGTCGACCTCCGGGCTGGAGGGCGTGCTCGGCGCGCTGACCGCTGGGCTCGGCGGCCCGATCTCCCCGCAGGCGCTGACCGCCCACAGCGAGCAGGTGCGCGAACTGATCCTCGGGCTGGAGCGGGCGCCCGGCGAGCAGTCCGACACCGACAGCAACTTCCTGGTCAGCCTGCGGCAGGCCGACGACAATGGCGGGGCGCTCAAGTTCGTCTCCGCGGTCCCGCTGGGCGAGCAGCAGGTGCTCGACTACAACCAGGGCAATCCCGGCGGCGACCCGGGCACCCTGGGCGACCACGCCAAGCCGAAGGTCCCCTTGGCCGCGGTCTACCCGAAGGAGGGCACCCTTGAGGCCGACCATCCCTGGCTGGTGCTGCACGAGGCGTGGGTGGACGACGCCAAGCGGAGCGCGGCCTCGGCGTTCCTGAACTACCTGCTCTCCCCCACGGTTCAGGCGAAGCTCCAGGCCGCCGGGCTGCGCGACCCCGACGGCAAGGCCGGCTCGCTGGCGACCGAGGCCAACGGCCTGATCGCCAGTCAGCCGGCGCGGGTCATCCCCAACCCCAGCGCGTCGGTGGTCGGGGGGATCATCAGGGGCTGGAGCGCCGCCTCCAGGCGCGGCAACGTGCTGGCCGTCTTCGACGTCTCCGGCTCGATGAACGAGCCGGTCCCCGGCACCCACACGACCAAGATGGGCCTGGTCAGGCAGGCCGCCGCCGCCGCGACCGGCCTATGGGCGCCGGAGGACAACGTCGGCATCTGGGCGTTCTCCACCAAGCTGCCCCCGGACGGCAAGGATTTCCAGGAGATCGTGCCGCTCGGCCCGGTCGACGCGCAGATCCCCGGCACCAACCGGACCCGCCGCGAGCTGCTCGGCGCCGGCGTCTCGAAGCTGCAGGCCACCACGCACGACACCGCCCTCTACGAAACGGCTCTGGGTGCCTTCCAGCTCGTGAAGAGCCATTTCGTGCCCGACCGGATCAATACGGTGGTGCTGCTGACCGACGGCATCAACGACGACCCTGACAACGCGCTCAGTCTCCAGCAGCTCGTCCAGCAGCTCAAGGCCGGCGAGGCGGGCGGCCAGCAGGTCCGCATCATCACCATCGGCTACGGGCGCGACGCCGACGCGAACGCCCTGCGGGCGATCGCCCAGGCGACGGGCGGTGCCTACTTCTCCGCCGCCGATCCCCGCGGGATCCGGAGCATCTTTATTCAGGCCCTGTCGAACTTCTGACGACCTAGAGAGAGTCGTTCGCAGTTTCGTCGAGGTGCCGGACCCGCCGCCGGCCTGCGTGCCTTCGGGCGTGGGGGTGGGGCGATGCGGAGGTTCCTCGTTGGCGGCCTGGTCACGGCACTGGCGGTGACGCTCGCTGCGCCGGTGACCGCGAGACCGTTCATCCCGCCGGCGCTTCCCGGCGCCGAAATGACCGATATGGCCTGGGCAGCCGGCTCCCACGGCGCGCCGCCGACGGGCGGGACGCAGGCCTACGTGGTGCTCTACGCCAGCGGCGCGTCAGCGGCCGTGGCCCGCGCGGCGCTCAGGGCGTCCGGCGCCACCATCGTGGCGGAGAACCGCTGGGTGGGGCTGGCCACGGTGCGGACCAGCAATCCCCAGTTCCTGGAGGCGGTGGCCGGAGAGCGGGCCCTGGCCGGTGCCGCGCACGACGACGCCATCGGCTGGGCCCCGCCCCAGGCGACCGCGAGCGCGAGCGCGAACGCGAGCTCGGACCCGGACCCGGACCACTCGAACGGCGCAGCGCGCGGCACCGCGACCACGATGGCGGCGCCGGGCACCGGCAGGGCGCCGGGCGCCCGCAACCGCACCACCGGCCCGGAGCCGCTCAGCGCACGGCAGTGGGACATGCGCGTGATCGGCGCCACACCGGATGGCTCCTACCGGGTCAACCAGGGCAACCGGGGCGTCCTCGTCGGCGTGATCGACACCGGCGTCGACGGCGGCCACCCCGACATCGCCCCCAACTTCGACCGCGACCTCAGCCGCAACTTCACCCGCGACATCCCGTCGGTCGACGGGCCCTGCGAGCACCCCTCCTGCGTCGACCCGGCCGACGAGGACGACGAGGGCCACGGCACCCACGCGGCGGGGACCATCGCTGCCGCCCTGAACGGCCTCGGGATCGGCGGGGTCGCACCGGGCGTCACCCTGGTGAGCCTGCGCGCCGGGCAGGACTCCGGCCTGTTCTTCCTGCAGCCGGTGGTGGACGCGCTGACCTACGCGGCCCGCAACGGCATCGACGTGGTCAACATGAGCTTCTACACCGACCCGTGGCTCTACAACTGCCCGGACAACCCCGCTGACACCCCGGACGAGCAGCGGCAGCAGCGGATCATCATCGCGGCGATGCAGCGGGCGGTGACCTTCGCCCGCCGCCACGGCGTCACCCCGATCGCTGCCCTCGGCAATGAGCACACCGACCTCGACCATCCGGCCACCGACGACACCAGCCCCGACTACCCGCCGCAGTCCGCCAGGCGCCGCAGCATCACCGACGCCTGCGTGAGCGTCCCAACCGAGACCAAGGGGGTCGTCGCGGTCTCAGCGCTGGGCCCCGACGGACGCAAGGCCGCCTACTCCAACTGGGGCCTCGGCCGCACCACCCTCGCCGCACCCGGCGGCGACCAGGACGATTTCCCAGGGTCCGGCCAGTACGGCCAGCCGGAGAACGCCGTCCTGTCCGCGTACCCGGAAAACGTCGCCAGGGCCAACCACGACCTGCGCCGGGACGGCACCCCCGCCAACCCGTCGGTGCTGCGGGACTGCCAGCACGGCGTGTGCGCCTACTACCAGTACCTGGAGGGAACCTCGATGGCCGCCCCGCACGTCGCCGGGGTGGCCGCCCTGATCGTCAGCGCCCTCGGCCGCCCGGACCCGCGCCACGGCGGCCTCACCATGGACCCGGACCGGGTCATCCGGATCCTGCGCCGCAGCGCCACCAAGACCGCCTGCCCCGCGCCAGTCCTCACCTACCCCGGGCACGGGTCCGACTACGACGCCCCCTGCCAGGGCAGCCGCCACGACAACAGCGTCTACGGCCATGGCATCGTCAACGCCCTCAACGCCGTGCTGCCACAAGCCCTCCAGTAAGATCGCCGTGGAGGTGTCCGGGTCCTGGTGGGCCCCGCGGTCTTCAAAACCGTTGAGGCGGGCGTCCCCCGTCTGGCGGGTTCGATTCCCGTCCGCCTCCGCTAGCTGGGAAAATGCAAGAGAGCGCCGCCTTGGCGGCGACCGCTGACGCGCTGGAGCGGGCCATCGCTGCCGCCAAGGTCGAGGCCGAGCAGGACCAATAGCGTGTTACTGACCCAACGCGGTCGCCGAGTTCAGCGCGTGCAGGAGGCCCTGGCGGCGACCAAGCGGGGCCCTCGCAGCATCGGCCTCAAGGCCATTGGCGAGCCGCTGCGCGCTGCCGCCGAACAAGGTCGGTATACAGCTCGTTGGTCAGGTCGCTTCGGGGGATGCGCAGGTCGTCGAGGACGCGATGGATGGCGTCGAGCGCCGGCTGAAGTTCTGCATTGTCCTCGACGAGCGTCTCGACCTCCAAGAAGGACCCGTCCAGCTCGGGGACGCGGGCGAGCGTTGCTTGGAGGCGCCGACCCTGCGCGTGGAAGGTGTAGTTGGTGCAGTGCTTCTCGAAGGCGATGTCATGCTCGAAGCCGAGGCCGCGGAGGATCGCGTCGATCGCCTCGGGCTCCTCGACCGCGGTCTCCCATTCGGGTTTCGACCCACTCGCAGGATCAGCCGCCGCGTCCTTGTAGGTCAGCAAGCACCGGCGCCGCCGATCCCCGTCGATGATGTCGATGCGGCGGACGCGAAGCTCTCGGTCGCCTCCGACAAGCCTGCCATCTGGCCAGTCGTAGTAGGTGTCGTGGTACACGCACATCTCCTCGCCCTCGGCTGGCAGCGCACGGAGCGCCTGCCGAATTCGCTCGGGCTCCCGCAGGTGGGCTTTGAGCTCGGCCTCGATCATGGTGCCTCCGACGGTGACCTCATCACATCACATCGCTCCACATCGCTTGTCGGGTCAGATGATGCGCTTGGCGCCCTGGCGGAGATCCTCGAACATGCGGCGAAACCCGCGGTGCAGCACGCCGCGTGGCGTGGCCGTGACCTTGTAGACCGGCGACTCGTGGCCTTCCCAGTCCTCCGCGAACACCGCGACGTACACCGTGCCGTCGATATCCACCAGCCGCCAGACCGGCAGGGTGTCGTACTCGTAGACCTCCAGCGAGACGGCCGGGTGGGTGCCTACCAGCTCGCGGAGCCTCGCAACCGAAAGCTGGATGCCGCTGGCGAACGACTCGACCGACTCGCCGATCTCCGCCGCGCGGCGCCGCGCGGCCAGCGAATCCGGGTTAAGAAGCAGCGCCCGGACCGTCAGGCGGCCCTCCCGCAGCCGGCCGGTGAGCGCGGCGCGCAGCAGCGAGTCATTCAACCCGAGGATGCCGAGGCCACGGACGGCCAGAACCGCCGCCAGGTCCTCGTCATCGTCGAGACCCTGCACGGCCTGTGCGAAGGCAATGGGGTGAATGCGGCGGGGATCAGATGGGCGACGGAGCACCTCGCCGAAGCGCTGGTGACCCTCGGTTCGACCCATCCAGCCATTCAACTGGCCGACCAGCTGGCCAGCGGCGCGCAGGGGAGGGACGAGCATCCGCCGCTGCTGACCCGCCCGCACGACTGGCCACGAGCAAGGTAAAGGTCGTCAAGGACGCCAAGGCGCCAGGCTGGGGGAGCAGTCACCCTCCGGTCCCAGCCTGGCGGGCGAGGAGCCGACGGCGAGGTCGAGGGAGCGCGTACAGGGAGACCGCTGCATGCCAACAGCGGTGCGCTTGGACTTCCCTCGCCGTCGGCCCGCCCCAACCGTCTCGACCCTCAAGCCCAACAGTCCGACTGCAGCCAAGCTTGCAGCCAAACAGGGAGGGACGACCGGGGAGCGGGCGTCCCCCTCCTGGCGGGTTCGATTCCCGTCCGCCTCCGCTGAGCTGTCGAACCCGGGGGTCAGCTCCCGGGTTCGGGCGTCGCCGCCAGCACCTGGTCCAGCTGGCGGCGGAAGGAGCTGGCGGAGCTGGTCTGGGCGCCGAGATCGCGGACCCGCTCGACCAGGTCGCGGTCGGAGGTGACCACGCGGAAGGACTCGGGGGCCGGGTCGGCCGCGACCAGCTGGACGATCTCGTGGTCGGCGGCGTCGCGGCCGCGGCGGGAGGCGAAGGCGACCTGGACCGCGCCGTGCGTGCCGGCCGTGACGTCCGGAGGGCGGCGGTCGAACATCACGGTGACGTCCTCGCCGCTGGCGGCGGCGTAGCGGTCAAGCTCGCCGATGAGGCGCCGGACGGCGGCGTCCGGGTCGTTCCACCAGCGGTTCGGGCGGGAGCCGATCAGGTTCATGCCGTCGATCAGCCAACGCGGCGCGGCGCCCTGACCCTCATCCCCGTGCTTCCCCATTTGAGGAGCCTACCGGAGGGCGGACCGGCATGCGCGAACTCCTCCGAGGCGGGAGACTGGCGCTGTGGGGACAGCGGATGCGGATTGGGACTGGGAGCTGGTCGTGGTCGGGGCCGGGCCGGCGGGCGCGGCCGCCGCGATCGAGGCCAGGCGGATCGACCCCGAGGCGCGGGTGCTGCTGCTGGACCGGGCGGTGTTTCCCCGGGACAAGGCGTGTGGCGACGGGATCGGGCCGCATGCCGTCGCGGAGCTGGTCTCGTTGGGAGCGGGAGCGGCGCTCGACGGCTACCCGCCGATCCGCCGGCTGCGGGTGCGGGCGCCTGGCGGGATCGAGATCGCCGGGGAGCCCGCCGAGCCGAGCTGGGTGGTGCCCCGGCGGGTGCTGGACGCCCGGCTGGTCGATCTGGCCATCGCCGCCGGGGTGGAGTTCCGCCAGGAGCGGGTACGGAGCCTGCGCCAGCGCGACGGCGCGGTGGTCGTCAACGGGACGCTGACCGGCCGGGTGGTGGTCGGGGCGGACGGGGCCAACTCGGTGGTGCGCCGCCTGCTCGGCGTGCCCTCCAGCGCTGACCGGCACACCGCGATCGCGCTGCGCGGCTACGCGCCCGTCCCGACCGGGTCGCACAACGGCGACGGCGTGGCCGCGGCCGAGCCGGAGCAGCTGATCGGCTGGGTCGCGGACGGCTGGCCAGCCTATGTCTGGAGCTTCCCGACCGGGACCGGCCTGGTGAACGCCGGCTACGGGCTGCTGCGCAGCCGCCTG
>Ga0137371_10003529_pt1 | contig 12283 bp, 12 predicted proteins | sample SagtaG_7_FD_104919 | JGI IMG/M metagenome (GOLD analysis project Ga0137371, IMG submission 104919) | Vadose zone soil microbial communities from Sagehorn Ranch, Mendocino, California, USA - Sage1_R_40_16 metaG | ecosystem: Environmental > Terrestrial > Soil > Vadose zone | place: USA... | reverse complement strand
TCGAAATCCGCTTCGAACGTGGCGAAGGCGGAATATGTGCGCGGGGATCTCCCGGGGAGCACCGGAGAGGACCGTCCAGCATTATACCCAGCCATGATCCAGATTTGACCGATTGGAGTATTAACGACTTTTAGCAGGCCTCCCCCGCCCGCAGGAGAAATAGAGCATGACAAGGAGAAAAGGACGGGGTTTACCTCAAGCCCGGGAAGAAGGGTTAATAATCAGTGAGCTTCCGGACGAAGTGCTGGTTTTGGACACCGGCGAGAACAAGGCGCATTGTCTCAACGATTTCGCTTCTCACGTCTGGAAACGGTGCGACGGGGAAACGACGGTGAAGGAGATGACTTTGCTCCTGGGAAGGGATCTTCAAAAAGACATAACCGAGGAGGCAGTCTGGTTAGCTCTGGATCGTCTGGGGAAGGCCAACCTCCTGATGGCGCCCTTGCCATTGCCCGGTGAGCTGAGCCGGCTCTCCCGAAGGGAAGCCGTACGGAAATTCGGCCTCGCCGCGGGCCTTGCCATGGTCGCCTCGATCGTGGTCCCGACAGAAGGGATGGCGGCGTCGAACTGTGTCGCAAAAACAAGTTGCAATCACATCTGCAGCGGAACTCACTTACCCTTCCCGCAGATAGGCCATTGTTGCAACTTAGCGGGAACCCTTCACTGCACCGCAGGAACCGTCAACTGCGCTACCTGGGTGGCTGGCCAGCCAGAATCGGGTGTGTGCAAGGCCCCGTGATGACGCGGACCGGTATTGACGAGAATGGAGATCCGGAACAGGTCGTGGCACGGGCGTCCCGCCCGTGGGTTGTGAGAAGCTGTGCCGGCTTCCAGCCGGCAGAGGCGCATTGAAATGCAAGGACTTATAAGCCGGCGAGACGCCGGCGCTACAATTTTTTACACGCTCTGAGATCTACCTGGGTGTTCATGGCCGGGACGGCCATGCCACGAAGATCCGTTCGTGGCATATGCCTTAAATCCGAAACTCGAAATTCGAAACAAATCCCAATGATCAAATCCCAAAATCCAAAACTGCCTGAGTGAGAAGGGCTCGTTTCGGGAATTTGACCTTTAGGTTTCGATATTGTTTCGGATTTCAAGTTTCGAATTTCCAAATTTAACCGAATTGTGAACTTTGCGCGCACCAAGAAAACCTAGATGAGTATCCCTGGCTTGCCAGTCGGAACACCTGAAACCCACGGGAGGCTGCTGGCTTCAACTCTTGCCGGCAGCTGGCGACGGCATCCGTCAGCCGTGGACATACCTGTCGAGAAACTCAAGGAGATCGAGCCGTTTCTCCTCCATAGCGGGACTGCCGGGTTATGCTGGGGGCGGCTCCGCAAGTCTCCCCTGAAATCCTCCTCGTCAGCGGATCCGTTTCAGCAAACTTACCGCCTTCAGACCCTGCATGCTGAAATTTATGAGCGTCAGATTGAAGAAGTGTTTCGGATCCTTAGAGCTTCAGGGATCGATCCGATTCTGGGAAAAGGGTGGGCAGTGGCTCGCCACTACCCGGAGCGCGGGCTGCGGCCTTCAGGCGATATCGACCTGTACGTCCATCCTGAACAACATGCCATGGCCACGGCGGCGCTGCAGGGCTCCTCGGCGCCTTGGGACAGGGTGGATCTTCACAGTGGGATATCGCATCTGCGAGACCGCGCCTTCGGCGATGTCTACGATCGGTCCCAGCTCGTTCATTTGGGAAATACGGAGGTACGGGTTTTTGGACCAGAGGATCATCTCAAGCTCCTCTGCATCCATACATTGGGGCATGGCGCCTGGCGTCCTCTGTGGTTGTGCGATATAAGCGTGACGCTGGAATCCAGGTCTCCCGATTTTGATTGGGAGTATTTCTTACGTGGAACGCCGCGTCGCACGGACTGGGTTGCCTGCGCCATAGGCCTTGCGCACCAACTCCTTGGCGCGGACGTTGACGGCACTCCTCTTGTGAATCGCGCCCGGCAACTGCCGAAATGGCTGGTACCGGCCGTCCTGCGACAGTGGGGAGAAATCAAAACTCCTCATGGCCGCCGTACCCCAATAGCTGCATTTCTGAAGAACCCAAGTGGAATCCTGCAAGCGCTATTACTTCGCTGGCCGAACGGGATAGAGGCCACCGTCGGCGTCGGCGGGCCGTTTAACGAAATGCCAAGGCTCCCATTCCAGGTCGGTGAGTGTGTGGCAAGAAGCGCGCGATTCATTGCCACGTTGCCCAGGTTGCTTAAGTGATTGCGGATTGCCGATTTCGGATTGCGGATTGACTTCCAATCCCCAATGCGAAATCGCAATCGGACCGATAACAGGATAACGGGATCAAGGGGATTGTTTCGACAGAATAACAGGATTTACAGGATTGTTTGGAAAGGAGAACAGGATTTACAGGATCGATGCCCTATGAGGTAGCGGATTGGAGATTGCTTTTTCCAATCCGCAATCCGCAACCCGCAATCCGCAATCGGATCACATGTAGTAATCGAAATCCTCTTCCCTCCGAACGCGGCGGCGCAGCCGGAATATGTGCGCGGGGAGCTCCTGGGACTTCAGCTCTACATAATTTCTGGCGCCGTGCCACAGATACCGGACGTCACTCAGCGCGTCGTGCGCCTGGTAAGAGCCTTCGGGGCTGATACCGAAGTCCGCAAGAGGAATCTCGACCCATCCAGCCTGCGTGTGGTGCGGATCCAGATTGACCACCACGAGAACAATGTCGTTGCCGTCCTCGCTGTGCTTGCTGTAGCAGAGCATCTGCTCGTTGCCCACAGTATGGAAGCGCAAGTTCGCGTCGCTTTGCAGCGCCGGATTTTCCCGCCGGATCTGATTGACCCGCGTGATGACGTGCCTGAGGCTGTCCGGCCTGCCCGTGTCCCAAGACCGGATCTCGTATTTCTCGGAGTCCAGATACTCTTCGCTCCGGGATTCTCTGGCGCGGTTTTCGATGAGCTCGAAGGCCGGTCCATAAATCCCGTAACTGGCGCCCAGAGTGGCTGCCAGGATCAGTCGCGTTATGAAGGCCTGCCTGCCGCCGAACTGGAGGTACTCTGTCAGTATGTCGGGAGTGTTCGGCCACAAGCTGGGCCGAAAGAACTCCCGCACTTCCGTTTGGGCAAGGTCCGTGAAGTATTCTGTGATCTCCGGCTTGGTGTTTCGCCAGGTGAAGTACGTGTAAGACTGCGTGAAGCCCAATTTCGCCAGCTGGTACATTACCTTGGGGCGCGTGAACGCCTCGGCGAGAAATATGACGTCCGGCCAGTCTCGCTGAATGTCCTGGATCAGCCACCCCCAGAAAGGCAGTGGCTTCGTGTGGGGGTTGTCCACGCGGAAAATGCGCACGCCCTGCTCAATCCAGAAAAGCACGATGCTCTTCAGTTCGTCCCAGAGCTCCTTCCAGTGGTCCGTTTCGAAATCAAAGGGATAAATGTCCTGGTATTTCTTGGGCGGGTTTTCCGCGTACTGGATTGTCCCGTCCGGCCGGTGGCGAAACCATTCGGGATGCTCCTTGACGTAGGGATGGTCCGGGGAGCACTGGTAGGCAAGGTCGAGGGCGATCTCGAGCCCATTTTCTTTGGCCTTCCTCACGAGTTGCCGGAAGTCTTCCAAAGTGCCGAGCTGAGGATGGATCGCTTTGTGCCCGCCTTCTTCCGCGCCGATGGCCCAGGGGCTGCCGGGATCGCCGGGCCCGGCCACAACGGCATTGTTCTTCCCCTTGCGAAAGGACCGTCCTATAGGGTGAATCGGAGGAAGGTAGAGCACATCAAAGCCCATCGAAGCGACATAGGGAAGCCGCCGCTCGCAATTCTTGAGGGTGCCATGCCGGCCTGCTTCCGGAGCACAGGAACGAGGGAACATCTCGTACCAGGCGCTGAAACGCGCCCTTTCACGATCTACCCGGACCGTCAGCACCCTTTGGTACCGGGAAGCAAAGTGTTTCGCCGGATAGCGCTCCATCACGCCAGCCAGGTCCTCAGAGAGGGCGAGAGCGATCCGCCTCGTGACATCGCCGCTCTGACGCAGATCGCGGCCCCATTCTTTCAGACTTTGCGCGCCGGCGCCCGGCACTCGTTTGAGGTTTTCCTCGATCATGCCGGCTCCTATGAGCAGGTCGAGCTGAATGTCCTGGCCCGCGGCCGCCTTCTTCTGGAGATCGCGCCGCCAGGATTTGAAACGATCCACCCACGCTTCCAGACAGTACTCATATACCCCTGACTCCGAGACCAGGAATTGCCCTCGCCACCGGTCGTTCGCAAGCAATTCCATGGGAGACTCGATCCACGGTCCGGCGCCTTGTTTGCGGTAGAGCACGGCGGCCGAGACGGCATCATGACCGTCCGCAAAGATATCGGCCTCCACAATCACCTTTTCCCCGGCCGTCCTCTTCACGGGGTAGCGCCCGCACTCAATCTCAGGCTTCACATTCGTGATGACGACACGGCTTCTTCCTTCTTCCACTTCCATAGGAGTCATCCAGGGTTCATTTCACCACGCAAGGACACGGAGATACACGGAGCGGCGTTTCGGCCGCAACCACGAAGCGATTCTTTGCCACCCTTTTGCGCTCTTCGCGTCTTCGCGGTTAATTCTGGCTCAGTTTTACCGCGAAGGCGCTAGGTACGCAAAGGAATCGCGAAGGTCATTGGTAACGATAGGTAACGATCATGACTCGTTTGTGCCAGGGAGGTGTCATGTTAGAATCCCGGCAGTTGACTAAGGTACAACAGGCGGATCATGGAATTCAAAAGCATACCTCTTACCATTCCTGAAGGATGCAACATCATCGTCGGCCAGAGCCACTTCATCAAGACGGCGGAGGATCTTTATGAAGTCATGGCGACAAGCTGCCCTCAGGCCAGGTTCGGCGTGGCATTCTGCGAAGCGTCAGGCCCCTGCCTGGTCCGCGTGGAAGGCAACGACGCGGATCTCAAGAGAGCAGCCGCTGAAAATGCGCTGAATCTGGGAGCAGGACACGTTTTCGTAATTCTTCTGAAGGACGCCTTCCCCATCAATCTCCTGAACGCGTTAAAGTCCTGTCAGGAGGTGTGCCAGGTTTACTGCGCCACTGCGAATCCGCTGCAGGTCATTGTCGCTCAAACCGAACAGGGCCGGGGGATCATGGGGGTTGTGGACGGTTTTCCGCCCAAAGGGATAGAGTCGGAGGAGGACGTGAACAGGCGCAGGGAGTTCCTCCGGAAGATCGGCTACAAACGTTGAAATACGGGGACAGTCACTTTTTTTCGCCCTGAGGATTTCTCCCAACGGACGCTCCAGAGCGAAAAAAGGTGACTGTCCCCGTATTTCTTCGTGGTGAAAGCAGTGGAGATGATCAGTATTGAAGAGGCTCTGGAGCTGGTTCTTGCCCACTTGCCCGCGAAGCGCATGGAAGAGATTGATTTTCAGTCTTCGCTGGGTCGTGTTCTGGCGGAACGTGTAATCGCGACCGCGAACATCCCGCCGTTTCACCGTTCAGCAATGGATGGTTTCGCTCTGCGCGCAGAGGAGGTGGGAAACGCCCCCGTGCGCCTCAAGTGTGTGGGCGAGATTCGGGCCGGAGGCGGCCTCGTTCTGCGAATCGGCCCTGGGGAAGCTGCCGCCATCATGACCGGGGCCCCCGTACCGGAAGGGGCCGATGCCGTGCAGATTGTGGAGCTGACGGAGCGCTCCGGAGACGGCCAATATGTGGTCATTCAGAAGCCGGTAAGCCTCGGGGCAAACATCGCTCCCATGGGCTGTGAGGCGAGGGCGGGGGAGACCGTGCTGGAGGCCGGGCGCTGCGTCGGGCCGGCAGAGATCGCTGTCCTGGCCACATTCGGCGCCTCCCGGGTCAAAGTCTACGCGCGGCCGCGCGTGGCTCTGATCGCTACGGGAGACGAGCTGGTTGAAGTGGAAGACACGCCGCGTCCCGGCCAGATCCGCAACTCCAATGCCTATTCGCTCTCGGGTCAACTGCGTCTGATGGGCCTGGAACCCGAATACCTTGGCATCGCCCGGGACGAAAAGGGCGAATTGAGGCGTCTGATGCTGGACGGTCTCCAGCGGGACGTCTTGATCTTGACGGGCGGCGTGTCCATGGGGGAATACGATCTGGTTAAAGAAGTCTTCGAAGAGCTTGGCCTTCAAATCCTCTTTACCAGAGTCGCCATGAAACCCGGAAAGCCGACGGTCTTCGCGCGCAAGGGAGGGAAACTGGTCTTCGGTTTGCCCGGAAACCCCGTGTCCACGTTCGTCTCTTTTGAGAATTTTGTCCGCCCTGCACTCGGCAGGATTTGTGGATTCGCCCGCCCGGAGCTCCCGCGCATAAAGGGAGATCTCCTGAGTGAAATGAAGCAGAAGCCGGGCCGGACGGCATTTCTGCCGGCGTGGGTGGAGTGGGAGGAAGACCACTGGAGCATAGAACCGCTCCCCTGGAAGGGCTCCGCGGATATCATCGGTTTCTCGCGAAGCAACGCTGCCGTCATTTTCCCGGGCAGCCGGGATTGCCTGCGCCGCGGCGAGATTGTCGAAGCCATGCTCCTTCCGGATTTCGTGCTCCGTTCTCGGGGATCAGCGTGAAAAGGGCAGACCTGGGATCTCTTCACAAATGACAAATCAAGGATGAGAGATCTCCTCAGGTACAATTTGTCATTTCTCATAATTTCTCATTTGTCATTTGTCATTCGCCTCGATTCGCGAGGAACTCCATGAGAAGCAAGCGGTCCCTGACGCACATTGACGGAGGCGGGCGCGCCACGATGGTGGACATAACAGGAAAGGCCGTTACCTTTCGGCGCGCTGTCGCGGAGTCGTTTGTGAGGCTGTCGCCGGAGACGCTGGCGCTTATCGCCGCGGGACGATTGCCGAAGGGGAACGCGCTGGAAACCGCGCGGCTGGCCGGAATGTTTGCGGCCAAACGCACTCCCGACTTGATCCCCCTCTGCCATCCTCTCCTGCTGACTCATGTCGACGTCCAGGCCGAGCCCATGCGAACGGGTGTGCGCTTTGTCTCGAGCGTCACATGCTCCGGGCAGACCGGGGTCGAGATGGAGGCTCTGACAGCCGCCTCTGTTGCGGCGTTGACGCTCTACGACATGGTTAAAGCCGTAGAACGGGCAGCCTCGATCGAGGCCGTGCGTCTCCTGGAGAAGAGCGGCGGAAAGAGCGGCGACTATCGTTATTCTCCTAAGAAACGCTGATGGGTTTGGAGTTCAGGTTTGGAGTTCAGCCTTCAGGCTGCCCTGGCCCCGAGCAGGCTTAAACCTGTACTCCAAACGGACCTGCATGGAGTTCAGCCTTCAGGCTGCGCTGGCCCCGAGCAGCCTAAAACCTGTACTCCAAACAGTCGCTTTACGGGTTGTGACGACAGGGGTATACTGCCGTTCTATGATCAGGGTCTATACGCAGCCTGGCTGAGCCGGGTGTCATGAGGCGACAGAGTATCTGGCGCTCAAAGGTTGGGAGTTCGAAGAGATCAACATCCGGGCGACCCCTGGGGCGATTGACGAGCTACGTGAATTAGGGGCTCTGGCTACCCCCGCTGTCCTCATAGGAGACAGGGTGGTGGTTGGTTTCAATCGCGAGGAAATCGACAGGGCTGTTGCGGCTTTAGACCGGTGATTCGCGGAGGTCCTCACCATGCCGATCTACGAGTACGTTTGCCATAAGTGCAGGCGCAAGATGAGCTTCCTTGTCCTTTCTTCCGCGGGCGCCTTTCGGCCCGAATGCAAGTTCTGCAAGAGCGCCGACCTGGAGCAGCTATTTTCCCGGTTCGCGACTCCAAGATCCGAAGAGAGCCGTTTGGAATCCATGGCGGATCCCTCCAGCTTTGCCGGTCTGGACGAGAATGACCCGGGAAGCGTCGCCCGCTGGGTCAAAAAGATGGGCAAGGAAATGGGCGAAGACTTCGGGGAAAATGTAGATCAACTCGCCGAAGAAGCCGCTCAGGAAGCCGCCGGCGGCGGGGTTGGTGAAGAGGAGACGCCCGGGACCGGCACCTCTGATGAGCTTTAGACATTTTGACGGATATTAACGAATGACAAATGACCAATGACAAATGAGAAATCGAAGAGGAATTTGTAGATTCATTCCTCCCGTACAATTTGTCATTTTTCATTTGCCATTGGTCATTTGTCATTTGCCGCCGCGCCGCGGCCTCCGTGGCGAGGTCTTGGGCTTGTGCAATGCACACTGACACAACTCAAGCTCCGCTGGATACGGTTGAGACGCTGGCGCTTCGCTATCCGGATATTCCGGTAGAAGCCATCTTCAAGGAGGACATTCTTCGGCGCGGCATGGCGTGGTCCCGAGGTGCGCTCGAGATCGCCGCCGGCTACAAACCCAAGGCCTACTTCATCTTTTCCTTCGATCTGGTTCCCATCGCCGAGATGCGCCAGGGCGAGAACACCAAAGCTCCAGAGGAAATACGCCTCGTTGGCGGGCCCTACGATTTCAAGCCGGTCATAGTCTCTGTCCGGTTGAATCCATCTTCTCCTTACCGTGTGGAGAAAGGCGATGAAGGTTCCCTGCTCATGAAGCTGGACGGGCAGGTTGTAGCCGCGGTTGAACTGCAGAAGGCGCCTTCCTACTATCACCGCACGCTGGCTAACGGTAAACCCATCATGGATATCTCTCCCACCATAGAATGGGGATACTTGCTGTATTTGACCGTTTTCCGGCTGTGCCAATACTTCGGGGCCCAGGAGGAGTGCCAGTTCTGCGACATCAATGAAAACTACAGGCAGCAGCGGAAGGCGGGCAGGCCGTACACCTCGGTGAAGTCCGTGGAGGAAATCCTCGAAGCGCTGGAGATCATTGCGTCGACAGACAGCGACAGCAAAGCCTACACGGTGACGGGCGGAAGCATCACGTCGACGCTCGAAGACAAGTCCGAGATCGACTTTTATGCGCGCTACCCCGAAGCCATCGAGAAAAGGTTTCCGGGACGCTGGATCGGAAAAGTGGTCATCCAGGCTCTGCCGAAGGACCAGGTTCAGCGGCTGCGCGACGCTGGGACAAAGATTTATCATCCCAATTATGAAGTCTGGGACAGGCGCCTCTTCGAAATCATCTGCGCCGGCAAAAACCGTTACATCGGCCGTGACGAGTGGATCCGGCGCATTTTGGACGCCGCTGACGTCTTTGGCCCCGGCAACGTGATTCCCAACTTTGTCGCCGGCATAGAAATGTCAAAACCTGCAGGATTTGCCACGGTGGACGAGGCGATTGCGTCCACGAGCGAAGGGTTGGATTTCTTCATGAGTCACGGAGTGTCTCCTCGGTTCACCACCTGGTGTCCTGAGCCCTTGAGTGTTCTCGGCAGAACACAGGCGGGCGCGCCGCTTGAATATCATGTTCGCCTGCTCCGGGCGTACCGCGACACCCGGGCCAGGTATGGTCTGAAGCCCCCGCAAGGATATGGACAGCCGGGGCTTGGGAATGCGGTCTTCTCCGTCTCTTCCTTCATGGACGTCCTGCCGCCAGCCGCAGCTGTGCAATAGAAGCAATGCCGGAAATGCCCGAAATCGAAACCATCGCGCGCAAGCTGCGCAAGGCCATCATCGGCAAGCGCATCCAGAAAGTCCATCTGTCGGGTTTGCCGTTGCGCAAGCCCGTGGCCGCGACCTTTGCGATCCAGGTCGAGGGCCGCAGCATCCGGAGAATTCACCGCCGCGGAAAATATCTGGTCCTGGAACTGGAACCGCTGTCCTATTGCTTGATTCACCTCGGAATGAGCGGAAGGATCGTCGTGGACCGTTCGGGAAGCCAGGTGGAAAAGCACACCCAAGCTGTCCTTTGCCTTTCCGATGCGACCGAATTACGTTACATGGATCATCGCCGGTTCGGGCTGCTTGCAACATATGAAGTGCGGCGAATCGGCCAGATACCGGAACTGGAACGCCTCGGAATAGATCCGTTAAGCGCTCGTTTCGGGCAGGACCGGTTGTGGTCCGAGATCCTCAAGAGCAGACAGGAGATAAAATCTCTTCTGCTGGATCAGCAGAAGATAGCGGGCCTGGGAAACATCTACGCTTGCGAGGCGCTGTATCGCGCGGGGATCCATCCCGCCCGCCGGTGCTACACTCTTACCAGAGATGAGACAGGAAAACTGACGAATGCGATCCGGAAAGTTGTCCGGGATGCCATCCGCCATCGAGGCACCAGTTTTTCTGACTTCATGGATTCGGACGGCCAGGCCGGCGAGAACCAGAATTATTTAAAGGTGTTTCAGAGAGAAGGACGCAAGTGCCGGCGATGCAAGACCGGGATTCAAAGAATCCGGCAGGGGAACAGGAGCTCCTTCTACTGTCCTCATTGCCAGACCGAGTGAAAGGATGAGGGGACAGTCACCGAAATTCCTGTGTGCCGAGATCCTACAGTTGAGCGGGACGGGAATTTCAGGAATTTCGGTGACTGTCCCCTCATCCTTCGTCATTAGGAGGATGGGCCATGGAGGAGGCGTACCGGAAATGCTCCCACTGCAGAGGAACGGGGATTTGCCACGTGTGCAAAGGGAGCGGCCGCCTGGCATTGCAAAAAGGAAAGCAGTGCATGTCCTGCTACCCGCACGGCAGCGGGAAGTGCCAGAACTGTCGCGGTCTCGGAGGGTTCGATGACGCGGGAAAACCCGCCGCCCCTCCCGAACCCGTGAGCCCTTAGCGATTCTTCGCGTCTTTGCGGCTTAGCGGTGAATATGGCTCTGTTTCTCACCACAAAGACGCAAAGGCGCGAAGAAGTCTCTATACCGTCTTCGTCACTTTGGTGAGGGTTCGCGGCCGGTCAGGGCTGAGTCCCTTGCGCTCGGCAAGCCTGGCGGCAAAAATCTGTCCCGGGATGATGTAAGGGATCGGTGAATAAAGCTCCGGGATACCTCTGGGCATCTCGATGCCGCACCGCGCCAGCCTCAAGATGCCTTTCTCGCTCGATATCGTAAGTGTGTCTGCACGGAGTGTCCGGAGTCTTTCCGCAAGGTCCTTGAGAAATGGAAACACTTTTCCTGGGGGAGCGAAGACGAAAACCGGAAAGTCCTTCTCCACCATCGCAATCGGACCGTGAAGGAAATCGGCCGACGAAAATCGCTCGGCGATCACGTAGCAGGTTTCCATCAGCTTGATCGCAAGCTCGTAGGCATTGGCATAGTTGAGCCCGCGCCCCACCACCACACAGTGGTTCATAAACCGATAGCGCTCCACCATGGCCTCGATCCGGGGCGACAGACCAAGGGAAGCCTGGGCAAAATCCGGGATCTGGTGAAGCCCTTCGAAATCGCCGCCGGCGAGCGCTTCGGCCAGCATGTAGAGAAGCATTAACTGGCACGTATAGGTTTTTGTCGCCGCGACACTCCTTTCCTTGCCGGCGCGGGTTACAAAGGTTTCGTCGGCGATCCCAGCCATTGCGGAATTCCCGTTGTTGGTTATCGCCAGGACCTGGGCCCCGCTTTCCTTGCAGCGCTCCAGGACCATGTTCACGTCCGCGCCCTCGCCGGACTGGCTGATACCCACAACCAGGCAGTTCTTGAGGTTCAGCTTGCGACGGTACAGCGTGTGCACGGACGGCGCCGCCAGGGAAACCGGAATGCCGGTGGTTATTTCCAGAAGATAGCGGGCAAACAGAGCGGCATTATCCGAAGTGCCGCGCGCCGCGAGGACGATGAGGGGCACGTCTCTCTTCCGGATCGCTCGGGCGACTCGAATCATCCGCTTCGCTTCGGCTCGAAGCGTTCGATCGAGCGCGTCCGGCTGCTGGGCGATTTCGCGGAGCATTATGGACATGGCACGCTGCCAAAGAGTAGATTATAGCCCATCAGTTTCCTCGTGATTTCGGAGTCTTTGCGGCTGCGGCGTTGCCACCGAAATGCGAAGACCCGAGGAATCACCACGGGAAAGGGAGGTGCTATGGACTATCTCATACAATCCCCGCCGGAGTTTCCGAACCCGCATGCCGAGCCTCCTCGACAGGTATTTCCTCCTGTGCCTGTGACATATGAGAAGCGTACCGCGAAGGTGGAGTACCGCGTTTTGGAGTGCCGGTCCCAGGAAGACGGCAAACTTGAGGAGCGACTGAATGAGCTCGGCGGCGAGGAATGGTGGCTTGCGGCGGCGGTGCCTCAGGAAAAGGGTGTGCTGCTGGTCTTTATGCGCCCGTCACGCCGCTGAACATTTGCAGTTTTCTTTTACCGCGAAGGCACAAAGGACGCGAAGAAACGCAAAGGATTCGCGGTAGGATCGTCTGCCAGGGGGGCATTATCGGTCGAGGTCGCCGGGAGCTTATAGACACAAGAGCCCGCGTCGAGCGGGCCGGGCTTGTAGGTTGCTACTTT
>Ga0137371_10003522_pt1 | contig 12293 bp, 9 predicted proteins | sample SagtaG_7_FD_104919 | JGI IMG/M metagenome (GOLD analysis project Ga0137371, IMG submission 104919) | Vadose zone soil microbial communities from Sagehorn Ranch, Mendocino, California, USA - Sage1_R_40_16 metaG | ecosystem: Environmental > Terrestrial > Soil > Vadose zone | place: USA: California... | reverse complement strand
GAATGCAGAACAATTCGAAGAAGAGTATAGTGAAGGAAATCAGAAACGTACGCGCTCGCTTATCGGCGATAAAAGGGTGAGTAGGTGTAAACCAGTCCAGGAAATTAAACAGGGTTGTGCTTAATTGTTTCAGTCGTTCAAAAAACGACGCATCGTTCGTTGATACCGGGAAATCTTTCATGAAATGTCCTTTCTACAAGAGTCCAAATCATTAGCGTAAGGCTTTTACTTCTTGACTTTGTTGAGAGGGTAGTTTGGGTAATTGGTGAGGTGAAGAAATCAATATCGCTGATTTAGAGCGCAGGCGTAGGGCGAGCAGGGGCAAAATCCATATCCAGAGGCCAGAGAGATAATTCCATAGGAATCCTGGAAGTAGGGGTATAAAGGCATGCAAAGCTCCCCAGGTATAGAAACAGTATAGACTGAGCATGCTAAAGGCAAGAATACGTGTAGCTAGCGGTAATTGTAAAGAGTAAAAAAGCCATCTATCACGTTTGCTGGTAGCTTCAATGAGAGCAAAAAGACCAAAAAACGTGACAAGATACCAGGGATAGAACCAGGGAGAACCAATGGCACAATAAAGTAACCAGACTAAAGCCATCCAACGAATGAATTTTGGAATGGTATTGATATGATCTGGACCACGTATGGCTTGCCAGCAGAGTAGAGCATAGACAAGGACGAAGATTACAATACTCAAGTTGTGAATTATTCTTTCAGGGGGCGTGGGCATAGCTGAAGAGAGAGTGTAGGCATTGCCGAGCATAATACCCTTATAGAGATGACTGATAAAAGTAGGCATGCTATTAACATTTCGTGTAGCTGCCGGGTTGATCAGAAATACACTAAGCGTAGCTTTGCCTTGCCAGTAGGGGATATAGAGTATGACGATGATACTCACATAGGTTGCTAAAGTAGCGATAACATGAGAAATTTTCCAAGGTCGCTGCGTGTAGAGAAAGAGAAGTAGGCCGGGAACCAACAGGACGACATTGATTTTGACACAGGTAGCAACTGCAAACAGAGCAGCGGCGAGTAGATATGAATAGATGTTCAGTGGCGTTCTACGAACCAAGAACCAGATGGCAAGCAAGATGAGGAACAGGAGTGTTGCGTCAACATGGGCATTGACACATGCTTCAAAAAGCAGGAACGGATTCCAGGCAAAAGCCAAGGTCGCCCGCATACGTTGCTGTGGTGACTTGAATGCCGTTAAGTGCTGTAGATGACCACTTATGGACCAGATGAGTAGCGTTGAACACAGATGCATGGAGAGTCCGAAGAGGCGTAATACCAGTATCATGTGCAAGGGGCCAGAAGAGCCTGAAAAACCTAAGAGCCATTGGAACAAACAGGTAATACTTACCCATACGGGGCCATACGCTGAAGGTTGTTTAACCCAGTAGATGTAGGGCATGACTGGATCAGTGTGTATCGCTACTGGCCATGTGGTCAGGGGATTCAGATGGTAGATCACACCAATGCGAGAATACGCAATATATGAAAATATGTCCGAAGATGTGACTACGGGAATAAATAAACAAAGTATGCCCAAAAACAACGTAGAGGTGAAAAGGAAGCGGCGACTAATTAATTTAGGCAGGTAGTGCAAGGCAAATAGATAGACTAGAAAGAGAATCAGGAATGCGCTCAGGAGATAAGCTGTTTCTTTCCAGCTAGTTATCATTGTTAGTGCTGCTGAGCGCATATTGGGCATAAGGAGTGTGATTGCTTGACCGGGAAACAGGATATGGGTAGGTAAAAGAAAGACTGAACTAGTGTGTGAGAGCAATGCATCAAAAGAACTGATCCCTTGTAAAGGCAGTATTGCATCTACAAGTAAAAAAGCAGCACTCATCATTAAAAGAAAGACAAAAGGTAGGAAACGAGTAGTGACATGTGCTGGTATTTGAATAGCTCGTTGCTCTATACGTGATTTTTGGATCATAGATTGTACTCACTAAAGTGAAAAAACTGAACCAAATAAATGTTATGCAGAACAATTGCATGTACTGGACCCCTTATACAAGGGGTTCCTAAGGGCGCGATGTTAACGGGCCTATTGTACCTGTAGTAGGTAATGAGCGTCAAGTAAACCAGGACAAAAAGTAGGGCAAACGCATCTCCTTTTCCAGGTGGCTTGCGGAGCACACCTACGTTTCCTGTCATCGTCAGGGCGGGACAGGAGCGGAAGTAGCATAGTGATCCTCGCGGTCTCCCCTGTACCCAGAAAGTGTCGAGGAGCGGTCCCCATTGAGTCTCCGGTTTCTAGTGGAGCGTACCTGCCACCAGTTAAAGAGATACGCCAGGGTGAGGAAGGCAAGAAGTGCATTGCGCGCTGTCACGCTCTCGATAAAACCTGGCCTGTATGCCACCGGCACCCTAAGTGGGATTGTATAGATATAGGGGTAGATATAGGTGGTAAGCAGCGAGATGGGGAGCCAGACAATGAGCCAGAAGCGATTATAAGCCCCGCTATAGGCCAGCAGGGGGATCAGCCACATGAGGTATTGCGGGCTGAATACTTTGCCTGTCACGATGAAGACCAGCAAGACCGCAATGAACGCCTGAGTAACATCCAGCTTGCCGCGCCAGTGCAGGAAGAGGGTGTAGATATAGCCAGCCACAAACAGCACATTTAAGAAGAACTCCACAAGTCTCTCCAAGCTACTGACAACATTGTACGAGCCAAAGGTAAACATATTCTTGACCGGGTAACCGAAATCGGCTCCCAGGAAGAGGATTGGACTGCCCGTGGATTCGATCTGCACCGGGCGATTGGCGAAGTAGCTGAACTGGCTCAACACAGCACTCTGGAAATTCAGTAGCGCGAAGAAGCCGGTGACACCGAGCAGGATAGCGAAAAATATGATGGTGGTTTTCCAGCGCCAGCGACGCGTGCCACGTAACGTCTGCCAAAGTTCTCCTGGTAAAGATGCCAGGTTGAGCGGTTGCTGCGGCATATAGAAGCGCCCCTCATCCCGTTGTTCCGCTATAAAAAGGGCAGGCAAGAGGAGCAGTGGGTAGATTTTTAGCAGGGAAGCAAAGACCAGCGCAATGTAGGCGAAAGTCCAGCGCTTGCGTTCAGCAGCGATGACACAGAGCAGCGTGAGCGCGGCTGGCACCAGGTCAAAGCGACTCTCTGCTAAAGCCCATGCGCCGATAAGCATATATACGGCAAAGGCTAGCCCTGCGCTGCGTGGAGCGTAGCGCAGTAGCAACCAGTAAATAAAGATCATTGTCAGTGCCATCAGGATCGCGAACACTATTGTATAGTAGTGCAAGGGCGCGAAGAGGGGAAGCGAAAAAAGGACAAGGGTGAACGGTGGATAATCAAGCGGCAGCGCGTGAAATGGGGGCATCGACAACGTTGAGGCTGGCAAAAATTTGCAGTGTGCTATAGGAGGATATAAATTGACCCCGCTACCACCGTGCCAGAAAGTGAGCGCATAGCAAGCGTAACGAGCCATAGAGGCTTGTACCAGGAATAACTCCCAGGACGCCCCCAGAAAGAGCAAGATGACTACTACAATGATAGCGAGATAGGCCACGATACCCTGACGTGTCAGCAATCTATCCCAGAGCATGATGGCTGCTTCCTTCGCTTTTCCTAATGGTTGTTTCTCTGTTATTTCTTTCTGCAACATACCGTACTATATCGCGCTGCACGCATGTGCACACACAACCTCCCTCACTTCTTTTATTGCGTGTGCCCTTTCAGAGGGAACAAGAATGCTATCCAGTGTACCATTTGGGTAGGTATTTCTACTGATATAAAACGCACATCTTGCTAGAAAGTCTCACTGTTTGCATTTTTTCAAAAGGCATGGTGGTCCTATAAGATGACTAAGCTTCCAGCCAGGGCTATTCCTGCGATAATTGCCCGAAAGGAGTGGCAGCAGCCTGCCACTATGTGGGCGACTTTCATTTGGCAGCCCATCCTGATGGTCCCATTGATCGTGGTTTTGATGCACGCACTCTTTAAAGGTGCCATTGAGAGATGTAAAGGCATCTCGCAATACGCTACTCTGCCAGCAGTTCCTCAATCTTTTCCTCGATTGTCTTTGCCGAGGGATAAAACGCATTCTCCTCTGGAGCATTATAGGGAGCGGCGGGTGCCGGTAGTGCCGAGATGAATGCGGGAGTGGCGTCGAGGTCGTAGAAGCAGTTCTGGACTAACCAGGAATGGAGGTGGCGTCCAAAGCTCGTCAGGTCGTATTCTTCTGTTACTACAATTACGCGGTTGGCCTCGCGCGCGGCTGCAGCGACCGCCTCTTCGTCAAATGGGGAGAGTGTACGTAGATCAACCACCTCGATAGCGCCGCCGTTGCGGTTAACTATATTGGCGGCAGCAGTACAGGACTCCAGTACCATGGTGCCCCAACTAATAATAGCCATGCTGCTTGGTCCGTTACCGATTCGCAAACGGCGGGCTTTGCCGATTGGCAGCGTATAGTAACCATCGGGGACGTTCCAGTATTCGGCTATGGCCTGGATAATGTTACCCTGGCTATCTTTAGGTGGATCAGAACGGTAGAGACGACCGCGCTCCAGGAAAGTAACTGGCGACTGTGCGCGTGCCGCTTCGAGTAGCAAGCCTTTGGCATCAAACGGTGTAGCCGGGCAGATCGTAATCATGCCTGGAATGCAGGTAAACCACTGCTCGCCTGCGTTGGAGTGACCAAAAGCACCCCCGCCAGCGCCGCCACTTGAAATAGGGCCCCCACCGCCACTGCCAGACTTCGTGCGGATGATTAGGGGAACAGTCCAGTCACCGTAGCTTTGATATGAAGTTCGCGCAGCCATGCGTATGGTTTGTGCAGCCGACTGGTGGTAGTCCACAAATTGGATTTCCGCGCAACGTGCCTTTCCGTCTACCATGCCTGCACCTGCGGCAATACCAACAATCAACTGTTCATTGAGAGGGCTGCTGATAGCACGGCCTGGAAATTGAGTGACGAGCGAGGCGGTTGCGCCAAATACTCCGCCTTTGGGGCTGCCTACATCCTGTCCATAGACGAAGAAGCCAGGATCACGCTGCGCCAGCTCAACCAACGCCTCGTTGATTGCTCCCAACATAGACGACTGCTTTTTTGTTCCCCGCGAGGTATTCTCCTGCCATTCGGGGACGTAGAGGATATGCTGCTTGACACGATCTGATGTAGGCTCAGGTTCCTGTAAAACCTCGGACTCGGCACGTTCCAGCTCGGCTCGTACTTCTTTGCGGGTACGCTCGATATCGGCTTCCTGGAGATACCCATGTTCGACTAGCCAGCGGCCAAAGTTTATCACGGGGTCTTTGGTAGCCGTTGTTGCTTCGATCTCTTCCTTCGTACGATAGGACTTGATATCGGTGCTACTAGAATGTGGGTCGAGCAGGCCCAGGCGGAGGTGCATCAGTGCGGGACCTTGTCCTGAGCGAACGTGCTCGACGAGGCGGACGCTGGCTTCATAGGTAGTCATAGTGTCGGTACCATCAACCTCTTCGGCGTAGACGCCTCCGCCTTTTGCCCATTCAACGAGCGATCCACCCCATTGAATGACCGAAGGAACGGTGATGGCCCAACCGTTGTCCTCAACCACCATCAGGACAGGCAACTTATGTACAGACGCCTGGCGGAAGAGCACATTGAAATCATTGGTCGCCGCTCCCCCATCTCCTGTAGTAAACATGATAATTTCTTTACGCTTATGCCATTGCAAAGAGAAACCGATGCCACCTGCAAAGGGAGCCAGCGCGCCCACCTCACTAAACGTGGGCAGGATGCGATGGTGCTTGCTGCTATAATGTGATGGCATGTTGCGGCCTGCCCCCATGGGGCCGGTTGTGCGTGAATAGACTTCGCGTAAAGGGGCATAGGTATCGCCTGTGCGTTGTAACCATGCCGCCAGGTCACGATAATAAAGGGCCATCCAGTCATCGGGGTTTAGTGCCGCAACGACGGCAGCCATACTTTCATGGCCTGCACAGCCAATGTAGAAAGGAAACCGGCCCTGAGTTTTACGAGTTTTCAGCATATCGTTGGTCACCCGTGCTGTGACCATTGTGCGGTAAAGTGCAAGGATATCCAGCGGCTCTGCTGTGGTACCGGCTTCCGTAGCTCGGATGTTTACTGTCATGCTTCCTCCATGAGTCTGCGTCTACTGTTCTGGCTAAGTGAGTTGAGGATTATGTTGTTGCAAAGTCATTATAGAATCTGTGTTTACGAAAATGCAATCTTCCCTTTTTCCCAGGCTTATTGCGCGTGCTTAAGTGTTGAGCATATAATACAGGCGAAATTAAGTTTGAAGTATGACTGGTCAGGTGGGTATTGTTGGAGATAACGTCTTTCTCTGTAGCTTCAGCATCTCTTCTAAAAGATCTCTATACCCGTATGCTTTTGACGCGTATAGTGGATGACTGTGCGTATAAATTATGGCAGCAGGGGCGAATTGAGTTTGCTGCCACCTGTCGTGGGCATGAAGCGGCGCAGATTGGAAGTGCTGTCTGTATTGAGGTAGGTAGAGATTTCACATTGCCCTATTACCGGGACCTTGGAGTAGTACTGACTATTGGCATGACTCCATATGAAGTATTTCGCACCTATCTACTGGCGCATGACAGGCAAATGGAAGACGATAAGCCTAGAGCGCCTAGCAAGCCAAGTGGGCCTGAACAGCAGCCTGTGCTGCATTGGGGCTACCATAAGCGCAATACGATTACGGGTGCCGCTCCCGTTGCTACCCAGATTCTGCATGCGGCTGGCATTGCCTTTGCATGCAAATTACGCAAGGAGCCTGCTGTTACCGTGGCATACTGTGGAGATGGAGCTACTGCCGAACCAGATTTTCTCGAAGGTATTAGCTTTGCTGTGCAGCACCAACTGCCAGTCGTATTTATTTACGAGCAAGATTGTTCTGATGGCCGTACATCTACTTTGGAGAATTTACTCCTTCCTGGTGAGCTTGAGCGCCATAGTGTCGATGGAGCAGATGTAATAGCTATCTATACAATTATGCAAGAAGCGATGAAACATGCACGTAATGGTCAGGGGCCTGTCTTGTTGGAGATGCGCGTGTGGCGATCGCTGGCTGGGCAAGCTGAAGAATTGCTGGATGAAGATAAAGTCAATCGAGATCCTCTTTTGCGTTGCGAGGGGCTTTTGAGGGAGCGAGATGCATGGGACGAAGAGTGGGCATCTCAGTTATATGCCCGTATCCTGGCAGAGGTTGAGCAGGCAGTGGAGGACGCTTTGAGAGACGTTTCATTTAGCGGCGGAAGATCCAAAAATCATATTGAGTAAGAGAGTCAGCAATAAGCTGAGAACGATAGATGTCGTGATTGGAAAAAAGAATGTGCCTTTTGTTGTAAGCCAGAGCATGTGATATACTTCTCAAGAAGAGTATACGTACATTTCGCAAGAGTCTAATTTTTTTATAGTGTCCAGCAGAATTGAGCTCATTACGTATATTTGCTTTGGCTTAGGGTCGAAAAGATTCTCTTTAAAAGCGAGGCACTCTTTATGAACGAGTTCGGCTTTACCACCTACGCTCAAGAAATAATCTTTGGTCCAGATGCTGTCACTCGATTGGGTGAAGCCGTTGAGCGCTTTCACTGGCGGCGGTTAATGCTCTGCTCGAGCGGCTCTCTTCGCAGGGCAGGTCATATCGCGTCGATTGAGAAGGCACTGGGGAGTCGATTAGTGGCAACTTACGAACACGTTCGTCCGCACGTTCCTGATTCCCAGGTTGCAGAAGCACTGGAGTTGGCGAGTGAGAAAGAGATTGATGCGGTAATCGGCATGGGCGGAGGAAGTCCAATCGGGATGGCAAAAGCAGTAAGTCTTGCATTGGAAGAGAAACGCACGGGGCGGCCAGCACGTGCCGCATTTCCCACAGAGCAGCCGCTTGTGCCTGTTGTGGCCATACCTACCACTTATGCTGGATCGGAGATGACGCCGATATATGGCATTACACATCATGTTAATGGCTCAGCTCGCAAGATTACTATGACAGATGCCAAGATCACACCAAAACTTATTATCTATGATCCGCAGCTAACACTTGATCTTTCACCGGAGATGACAGCTTCGACTGGCATTAATGCTCTAGCCCACTGTATCGAGGCGTTGTACTCGATCACACGCAATCCACTCTCCACGGCTGCTGCGCTTAGCGGTGTGCATTCCATCAGCCTTGCGCTGCCACGTTGCTATGCCGTCGGTGATGACCTGGAGGCCCGCACAGAAATGCTTGTAGGAGCTTTCCTGGCTGGTAGCGCGCTTGCTCATGTCGCAATGGCACTGCATCATGGCATGTGCCACGTGCTGGGTGGGACGGCTGGCGTGCCGCATGGTGTTGCCAACAGCATCATGCTGCCACATGCTATGCGCTTCAACCTGGATGCGACTGCTCACCAACTGGCGCAAGCTGCTGAAGCGATTGGAATTGGGCGCGATCAATCGGGCACCTACATAAGTGATGAGACTGCTGCAGAAGAAGCTGTGCAAAGAATCTACAATCTGATCGCGCAAATGAATCTGCCACAGCATTTACGCGATGTTGGAGTGCGCGAGGCAGACCTGCCTCACCTGGCAGAAGTGGCTCTCCAAAGCCGCGCGGTGCAAAGTAACCCCAAACCGATTACTGATGCTGCACAGATCGAGGCAGTACTGCGGGAGGCATGGTAGTGGGGAACAGAGGTTCAGGAGAAGGAGGTGACACAAAGGTACAATTTCGCTTACGTTTTGCAAAAGGATTTAGATAACGAGGTGTCGAGGAGGTACATTTATGCCTAAATTTCAAGTTCAAGGTGTGCATCATATCACCTTTGTCGGCTCTAACCGCGAGACGACGATTGACTTCTACCAGGGTGTGCTAGGTATGCCTTTGGTATTCGAGCAGCCCAACCTGGATGTTCCAGAAGAAACGCATCTCTACTTCGATGCGGGTGACGGACGGCTGATTACTTTCTTCGTACGTCCTTCACGGATGGATGACCCGGCACACAATCCACAAGGAATTGGCAATCTACACCATCTTGCCCTGACCGTTTCTCATGCTGTTTACACACAGGTCGCTGAGCGACTGAATGAGCTAGGCATCTGGAACACAGGGAACATTGATCGCGGCTTTATGGATTCGATCTACTTCCGAGATCCTAATGGACAGTTGCTCGAACTAGCCTGTTATAAGTTCGTCCCGCCAGAAGGCTATAGCTATGCTGATGTTCTCTTCACAGCCCATCGCATTCGGGTAGCCGAGGGAACCTACAACATCCAGGACTCTCACCTAGCTGATGCAATTGCCGAACTGTCTGCGCGAAAAGCCGTTTCCCTTGTAAGCAGGGAGGTACCATCGATATGACGTTTGCCTCCGAGAGTGGTGCACAGACCCTTGGCACCCTCTGGATGTTGAATCTTGAGGAGTTTTCGCCGAATAGTCCTGCACCGCACGTCACGGCGACCTTTCAGCGTGTTGGCCCTGAGGCTGCTCCATTACTCGCCCAGGCGATGGGGCTTGAGGACCCGACAGAAGTACTGCGGCGTTTTGCTGCTGGGAAAGGCTGTTATATTGGCAATGTCGAGGGGGTGCTTGCCACTTATGGTTGGGTAACTTTTGACGAAGAATGGATAGGGGAGTTACATCTGCGCATTCGCCTGGCACCGGGAGAAGCCTACATTTGGAACTGTGCAACGTTGCCAGCATACCGAGGGCTGCGTCTCTATCCTGCCCTGTTGGGGTATATGGTCAATGAATTGCACGCTGAGGGACTGCAGCGAATATGGATTGGAGCAGATGCAGATAACCTGCCTTCCCAGAAAGGTATGGTACTCACTGGCTTCCAGCCTATAGCGGATATGGTACTCGACCGTGCCCTGGGGCTACGCATGACCTGGGTGCGTGGACGCCCTGGCGTAGCCGAAAAGTTTGTAGAGGATGCTCGCCGTGCGCTACTTGGCCAGCGGTACGAGGTGTGGCAAAGTGCATTATCACTGGCCAGCTCGAGTGTTAGTTTGGATAGGGGGTAACTTGAGGGTGTTTTTCGATGATTGAACACTCTGGTCTAATACAAGGACCGCACCAGGGTCAACAGGTGCTGGCTTCTGGTGAGCCAATCGACCGCGCAAAGGCTGCGATGGTGATGGTACACGGGCGTGGGGCTACAGCAGAAAATATCCTTGAGTTGGCCTTTGAACTGAAGCAACCAGATTTCGTCTATCTTGCGCCGCAGGCTGCCGGGAATTCATGGTATCCAAACAGCTTCCTTGTTCCCATTGCTAGTAATGAACCTGGCATCTCATCTGGGCTGGCTTCTATTGCCAGTATACTTGCTCAGGTGGAAGAGGCAGCTATCCCACTTGAGCGCACGATGATCTTAGGTTTCTCACAGGGTGCATGTCTAGCGCTTGAGTTTGTTGCTCGCAATGCACGGCGCTATGGGGGGGTTGTGGGCTTGAGTGGTGGACTGATCGGCCCAGATGGCACACCGCGTGACTATGCCGGTTCGCTTGCAGGTACACCCGTCTTTCTGGGGTGTAGCGACAGAGATCCCCACATTCCGAGGGAGCGGGTAGAACAATCAGCTGAAGTGTTGGAGAAACTGGGAGGGAATGTCATTGCACGACTGTATCCCAGAATGGGTCATACCGTCAACCTGGATGAGATACGATTCGTGCGAAGTATGATGACTGCGCTCTTAGAGAGGTAAAATTTAGCAGCAAAACGGACCTTTCGTAGCGCTAAGACTAAGGGTTTATCACCGTCCTTTCAAGGATCAAGGTTAACTGATCCCCTGATCCTCCTCCGTGCTGGTGCGTTGAGTCCGTATTACAGCACTTTGCTGGTGAAGCATTGCATCCTCCACACGCTGACGATGTTTAGGGAGTGTATTTCCAGGTAACGCATTGGGCGAAAAATAGCGACTTTCGCGTATCTCTACGGTTGGATGGAGAGTTCCACCAGTGATACGGCAGCGGAAGGTCAGCACAACCTCCTGCTTTTGTGGTTTGGAATAAAGACCCACGAGTTGTTCCAGCACGACCTCCAGTCCCGTTTCCTCACGCACTTCGCGGCGAAGCGCCTCATCGACCGTCTCTCCAGCTTCCATTCCTCCCCCCGGTAAATTCCACCAATCGATGTCACGTCGATGCCCTAAGAGTATTTGCTCTTCGTCATCAAAGATCAGGGCAAAGAGACCGATACGAAAAATAGGCGAACTGTTCGCTGCATCTAAAGGCCTGGTCATGAGCACCCCTCCTCTCTAGAGCCTATAAACCTTATAGGCTGTATCATGTAGGATTAATTGCGCAAGGGAATATGCTTGTTCCTCATCAATCTCGCCGGCTTCGATCATCTCGATGAGCACCTGCCCGATTACACTACGTCCACGTATAGCACCTGCCCAATGCATTTCAGGAATGTTGATGCCGTCCGAACTATACATCAGCTTACTTGCAGGTGCCACACTTAATGCCTGTCTCGTGAAAGCCAGCATTTCCAATTTATCCAGAAAGGGAATAGTATACGAGAGATCGAAATAGACATGCGGATAGATTGCGGCAAGGTAGGCTCCTAGCTGGCAATATGGGTAACTCTCGTGGAGCAATACTACCTGCATCTTTTGGTAGTCATTTCGTTCCAGCACATCCCGCAGGTGCAGCGGATTACCCAAACGCATATCGGTATCCCTATCGCCATAGCCAGTATGGAACTGTATCGGGAGTTGCTGCTCCGAGGCGTGGCGAAAAGCGATATGGAGCAAGTAATCAATTAAAGGCTTGTGAACGATGCGTAACTGTCCGTTGCTGATGGCCGAACGGGCTTCAGCAAAAGAAGCGACGGTCTGGTCTTTGCTCCATTCGGCAATGTTCAAGCCTGTACGGTAGGCGACTATGCTTTTGAGTGCACAGTAACCGCGCCCGCGCACATCGCTCAGTTCGAGCGAGTAGTGTTTAACCATTTCGTCGAGGTCGTCGTATTGTACAATCAGGCTCTGCATCAATGTTTCCAGGCGTAGCATTTTCACTGTGCGGCAATGCCCAAGTTGTCCGATCCGTTCGGGTGTGTAGCATACCTCGGGGAGCGGAAAAGCGGGATCGAGAATAAGTGTGTCGATGTTTGCAGCACGGAAGAGGCGATCGATCAGTGTGCCGGCATCCAGGTTGTTCCGTGCTGCCAGTAGATCTTCTTCAATGTTCTGACAACCATAGAAAGTTGCCATCTGGCGCAGCATCCAGAGATAGTAGACGGTGTTGGGAATGTGCTTCTCTGGTAAACTTGAATCGGTTCCTTCTGTGAAATAGCGCCGGAAG
>Ga0137371_10003521_pt1 | contig 12293 bp, 10 predicted proteins | sample SagtaG_7_FD_104919 | JGI IMG/M metagenome (GOLD analysis project Ga0137371, IMG submission 104919) | Vadose zone soil microbial communities from Sagehorn Ranch, Mendocino, California, USA - Sage1_R_40_16 metaG | ecosystem: Environmental > Terrestrial > Soil > Vadose zone | place: USA... | reverse complement strand
TGAAGCAGCCAAGACAAAAGCGCGCATGCTCGAGGCGTTTGCCCTCAATGACGCCGATTGGGAGGCTTATCTACAGGAGCGCAAAGCACGGGAACACACCGAACTTCCCATTCCGCAATTCGTCAAGGTGGAAGGAACCAGCCAGCGCGGAGCCGTCGATGTCGCCCGTTATTTGAAGGGCTTTCCCGGCAAGCCTATTGAGCCGCAGAGGCTTGATGCAGCGCTGACGCGGCTCACCGGCGTCGGCCGCCTCGACTCGGCGAGCTACTGGCTTACGGAACAGGACGGAAAGGCTGGACTGCTCGTGCGCGTGGTCGAAAAAAACGACGCGCCGCCCATGTTTCAAATGGCATTTGAAGTGGACGGATCCCAAGCCGGCAACGTGGACTTCACCATGGGAACGCGCTTCACGTTCATGGATGTCGCCGGGTACCGCTCCGAGTGGCGGACCGACCTGTTGCTGGGAAACACCTATGGTGTGCAAACTGAACTCTATCGTCCCTTCTCGCCGGAAAGCCGCTGGTTTTTTGCGCCGCGTGCCGACGCCAGCGACACGACGTTTCAAATCTATGCGAAGAACGATCCGCTGGCGGATTACCGCATCTACCGCATCAACATCGGTGGGGATCTCGGGTACAGCTTCGGCCGCTTCAGTGAACTGCGCGTTGGATATGAAGTCGGCTCCCTCAACACCAAGCTCCGCCTGGGGACGCCCGAGATTCCCGCCGTCGAAGGACGCGTGGGGCAATCTCATCTGCATTACCTGCTCGACCATACCGACGATCCCGTCATTCCTCGGCGCGGATTCAGCGCGGAGTCCAACTTCCGATGGTTCGACCAGAGTCCTGGTGCTGCCAGCAGCTTCCCTTCCCTGGACCTGAAGCTCGGATATTTCCAGCCCATGACGCGGATCGTCTCGTTTTTCGCGGAAAGCGAAGGCGGTTCGACGTTAGGCACCACGAGCACGGGAATCCCGCAATTCTTCCTGGGAGGACCGTTACGCCTGAGCGCTTACGGCAATAACGAATTCCAGGGCAACCAGTATTATTTATTCCGCGCGGGCTTTGTCCATGATTTGCTCACGCTCCCGCCCTTTGTCGGAAAGAAAGTCTACGCCGTTGGAGCGTACGAAATTGGCAAGATGTACGGCGTGACGGCCGACAGCAATCTTCCTAACGATGTGGCCGCGGGCTTGCTGGCAGAAACCGCCGTGGGCCCGCTCTTCATCGGTGGCAGCGTGGGCGACTCCGGCCACCGCAAATGGTTTTTCCAGCTCGGCCGCGTGTTCTAGCACAAGCAAAAGGCAGTGCCAGGGGTCAAGAGGCGCACCTGTGAGCCCGTTATTCCTGTCGCCTGACCGTCAGTTCCAGAAGCTTTCTTGCGGGCTGCGAGCCGATGGTGATCTCGGCAAGCTCTGTCCAGTCGCCTTTCTCGTTGATTCGCAACACAGAGCTGGTTCTGATCTCGCCCAGCGCGAAGCCCCACGTCAAGCTCTTACCATCCTCGAAGAGTTTGACGTCCGTTTCCAGAAAACGGCCGTCGTTGAACGCGCGCATGTAATACTTGCCCGTCTCGTCGTCGAAGGAGATGATTCCGAGGGCCTGCAGAGCGCGCTTGTTTTCCGGCTTGGTTCGCCCGATCCCCTCGATTTCCAGGATCAGTCCACCGAGCTTGAATTGAGCTTCCTCGGTTTGCGCTAAAATGAGCGGTTCGCCCGGTCGGCTTAGCAGACGTGCCTCTCCCGCCCATTTGCCGACTAAGAAATCAAGCTTCTTCATCGCTACTCGTTGCGCTTCCAAGTTCGGGGTTCGCGGGAGTTGCACCATAGCCGTGACCAATAACACTCTTCGCCGTGAAGATTCAACCATTCAAGTTCGGTTAACGGCTGTTCGCTAATTCTTACTTAACAAAGCGCGCTTTTCGTGGCCTGCTGCACGAACCCAAAGAAGGACGACGACCCATGCAACGGTGGAACCGAAAAAGCGGTTTGCGGCGTTGCCGGAGCGAGATCATCGCGGCAGCGAAGGGGGCGTCGTCTGCTCTCTTTAGCAGCTAGCCCATCTCCGTTCCGGCCAATTTTCTAAATATTCGCACTTGGGCGGTCACTATGCTCCTGCGGCGTTGTTCGCAAGGGGTATCGTGCGGCGAAAGAAGAGGTTTTCTGCCGAGTGCTCGAACCGAATGCGCGAGTGCCCTACACGATAAGGGAATGCTCTGCCTATTGTGATCGCCGCATTCCCAGCCTTTATTTTATGGAGAAGACGGCGTGGGTCTTGCTCACAAAGAAGGCGGGCCGAACGATCGGCTTCGTGACTTCCGAAGAGTTCCGGAAGATGGAAGGCGAGGATGCGGAAATCGTGCCGACGCCCTCTAATGAAACAAAACGGGAAGGTTGACATCCTCCCCGCCATTAAAAAAGGCGAGGATTCCTACGAAGCCTGGTTTGGTTTCAACCAGAGCACCTTCGGCGGGTTCCTGTTTCATCGATCGGCCTTACTACGCCGCATCTCCGCAGGCTTCACATCGGGCCTAGGTCTTGCGACAAAAGAACGATACACCAAAACCTGCGCCTTATATCCCCGCTCTCAAGAACGGAGCCTTACGGCGCATCTGGTAAACACAGCCCGTCGGGGGTTGTTTACCAGGTGGGCCGTAAAGCCTCGGCGTTTTTTGGGCCGAGGATAGAAGGCCCCTCTTTCTTTTCCTTCCCAACTGCTCTATGTTCCTCTGTCCGAACGACCTATGGGCGGGCAGCCCAAAAGTAAAGCCTCTTCGTGGTCCGCTGAAGTAGGGCGGTTGTGGGAGGAACCCACCGAAGCCATCTCGGGGAAACAAACCCGAGAGGCCGTAGGAATCCTGGCCGCTTGCGGCGGGGAGGATGTTCAACTCACAAGTCTTTTGCCGCGCGTCTCCAGACAGGTAATTTTTCGAGGGAGTAGGGCTTTTTTACTCGGAAATAGCGTCGACTGTGTTGAAAACACAGGGACTAGGCATGGCACAAAGGTTGCAGTTGTTAACGGGCGTGGGGGAGAAGCGAGCCGAGGATCCCTTTAGGGGATTGAGGGCTGGGCCGGTCCGCTTCTCCCCGATCTTTCCCCCGGTGCGTCAGCGGATTGACCTGATCACCAAGCTACCTCAAGAAAGAACCTCAAGAGGCTCCAATCATCGCGAAGATGACTCGATTATTTTCCAATCGCCCTGTAGCGAGCGCCCTCTGGGCTAATCTATCGTGGCCGTTTGGTACTGAGCCTTAGCCCGCTCACACGCGTCTGCGGATCCTCACGACAATTTCTATTGTTTCAACAGGCGGCAGTCGAATTGACACTTCCCGGAATTGCGTGTGAGCCGGGCGTATTGCCCGCGAAGTTTCGCAAGAACGATTTGCCGCCGAACCCGTCACACGACGCTGGCAAGCTGCCCCAAATGGAACAAGGACTCCCTCAAGCTATCGTCACCGCCGCGTTGGCCAAGAAGCATGCCTAGCTGCACGCTGCCATTGAAGAGGCGTCCATGAAGACAGGCTCCTGCTCCGCCGCGCGAACGCAAGGATGGATTTGCGGATGTCAACCTCGAAAATGGCAACACAAGCGTCGAGGAAGACTTGGCGGCTTACTACGCTGACGCAGCGACATCATGAGAAGGCGCGCGCAAGCAAGACGGCTGCGCGCGCCAGTCCAGATGGGGTTCTCCATTTTGTGCAGCCGACAATGTACTTCCGGCTGTCTTGTTGTGGATAGGTCTGTTCAGCCACTCCTTACTATTAGTGCGACATCGCGGTAGTCAGAAAAATACCGGCAATGTGATAGCTCATTACACCGACATTGCCGTCGGCAGTGAAAGGAGTATCTGTCTTAAACGCAATATGACAGTCAACCGTTCGTCAAAGTAGTGCCAAATGCATGAACTAACGCTTGAGTTGTGGAGATGACTTTTGCAGTGCCGCGATCAGATCATGCGCCGAGGACGGAGCCTTAATATGGGATTTGGTGATGATCTTTGCTGCGCTTGCGGAATTGCCGTAAAGCTTATGATTTGCGCGTTCATCAGGCCGCAGCGTCGAGCCATCCAGAGATATGCCGGCGAACACGCCGCGCGCACGGGAGTAGCTCAGAATCTCAGCTCGCATATAGGCGTCGGTATCGGCTGCCGCGGAACGTCCTTTTGGTCCGGCGGCGAATGATGCGTCCGCCCCCAGCTTTACCTTGCTGTGCAGCAGGCTGCCTGCGCCACGATCGTTTATCACGAGAAAGACGAAGTCTGTTGCCTCGCCACCGACCTGGAAACCAAAGCTCCCACCTTCGAGCGCATACATTGCAGGGGCTCCCCATCGACCGGTGAAGTTTTTGCCTGTGCGGCAAACCATGGTGCCGCGACCGTAGCTGCCCCCAAAAACAAACGCAGCTTTCAACACCGACGGCATGACCACAACGCAACGAGCCTTGTCGAGCATGTCTTGAGGAATTTCTTCAGGAACATTGAGAATTTCCTGCATCACTTTTCCCGAATTCTGAAGACGGTCCTTTTCAGCCTTTACTACGCTCGGATTTTTTGCGGAACAGAAAGGTGCCAAAGCGAGCAGGCTCGCCACGGCAACGATCCAACACTTTGTATGCCTCATCCTGGTGCCTCCTTTTAGGCGCGTCTCGCGTGCTTGAACGCAATCGTCATTTTTTCCTTCCAAGCTGGGTTTGTACACAAACCACAGAACGAAGTTCCTCCTTTGGAGGAAATTGGTAACCTGGGGCTTTCCGGGGCTGGTTCGGCGGGAGGCTAACCATTAAACCACTGCGCCCCGGCGCACAACTGGTCGGGAGTACAGTTTTTGACGCAGGACTTTGGCCGACGCGTCTGTCAGTCGCACACTTACACGTTGTGCCTGTTGCCTCCGCCCCGCAAGTCTCCGGCGCTCTGCTGAGCTATTGCGTCATTCCGGATCTGGCCAGCGCGCTTCCATGTGTAAGACGAGTCGGAAAATCTTGCTTGGGCCGTTGATTGTGAGCTCACCTTGTCGGTGGCGCAAGCGCGCACCGAGCAGATCGTGCGGTTAGCGACCTGCGCTGGGGTATTGAGAACCAGGGGTTCAATGAAATGGGCGAACTCCTACCTTAGCGACGCCGGACGAAGGCGCAAAGCGACAACAGAGTTTCGTCGATTTCAAGGGAGGTCATCGGAGCTCATCTATTTCATTTAAGCCAGATGGCACGATGAGCGGGCGAAGGCCGCACGGTCGTTCCGTAGCCATAAAACTGCGCAACCGCCGTCGACATGTTGCGCACACCTACAAATTCTTGAAGACATCGAAGGTAAATTCAGGCGCTATTCAGTTCTTCGGTAAACCTCCAGACTTTCTGCTGACTCCTATTATGCTGTAATGGTACGCTAGCCTTCCCGGTCGCTAGGCTCCCAGCCAATCCGTTTGAGTGAGGACCTCACATGCAGGCTCTGCTCACAGTTGGTGTACGCAAGCGGCTCGGGATTGCGGGTTGGATCGCGGCTTGTTCGCTTTTTGCAATTTCTTCCCCGGCGCAGCGGCCCGTTGCACGTATAACGACTGTCGTTGACGACGCGGACCGTACAACCATTTATGGCACGCATCCCGTGATGGCCAGGACCGAAGACGAGGCGGGCCGTGTACCGTTGGGGAGCAAGTTCGAAGGCATCAGCATTGCCTTCAGCCGAACCCCGGCGCAAGAGGCCGATTTACAGGCACTGCTCGCGGCACAACAGGATCCAACCTCACCCCTCTACGCCAAGTGGCTTACCCCAGACGAATTTGGCGCGCGCTTTGGGCTGGCGGATTCCGACATCGCCAAGGTGCAGTCTTGGGTGGGGCAGCACGGCTTTACTGTGGAGAGTGTTTCGCGCAGCAAGAACCGCATCAGCTTTTCTGGAACGGTCGAACAGGTCGAAGCGGCCTTCGGCACTGAGATGCACTACTACAAGGTGAATGGCGAGACACATTTTGCTCCCTCGCGAGATGTCAGCGTGCCTGCGGCGCTTTCGTCCGTGGTGCAAACGGTCACGAATCTTTCCTCCTTTCGTCCCAAATCGCACATCAGCGGCCGGGGTCCAAGGCGCGTCGTTAGTCCAGATTTCACTTCCAGTCAGTCGGGCAACCACTTTCTGACGCCCAAGGACGTGGCCACTATCTACGACATCAATCCGGCTTACAAGGCCGGTTATAACGGCGCTGGCCAGTCGATTGCCGTGGTCGGCCAGTCGGCGATCGTGCTGTCGGACATCGAACACTTCCAGACCGCCGCTGGTTTCGCCGTCAAAGACCCCACGCTGGTGCTCGTTCCCAACACAGGTACCGCAACCATTAGGTCGGGCGATGAAGCGGAATCCGATCTGGACCTGGAATACACCAGCACCATTGCGAGTGGCGCGACAATCTATTTCGTTTATGTAGGCAACAACGCGAACAGTGGCGTCTTTGACTCCATCCAGTTCGCAGTGACCAACAAGACTGCTCCGATCATTAGCGTAAGCTACGGTCTTTGCGAGGCCGCGCTTGGATCTTCGGGATATTCGAGCCTCAACGCCATACTGGCCCAGGCCGCCAGTCAAGGCCAGTCCGTGATCGTTGCGTCAGGCGACAGCGGCTCGACCGACTGCTATGGAGAAACGGGCCTTACGACCGCCCAGCAACAGGCCCTGGCGGTCGACTTTCCCGGGAGTAGCCAGTACGTAACAGCCATCGGCGGAACCGAGTTCCCAGCCGCCGATGTGGCCTCCACAAATACCACATATTGGCAGGCGGCCAGCGGCAGTGACCTCGTCAGCTCTGCGCTCTCCTATATTCCTGAGCAGGTGTGGAACGATGATTCGACCGCAAGGCTCTCTTCAAGTGGCGGAGGTGTCAGCACGTTCACACCTAAACCCGGTTGGCAGACCGGCGTACCCGGCATTCCGTCGGGCACATTCCGTTTGGTGCCGGATATTTCGCTGAGCTCCTCTCCCAACAACGCTGGGTATCTTTTCTGCTCCAGCGACAGTTCGAACGGGGTCACGGGAAGTTGCACGAACGGATTTCGTGATAGCAGCAACGTAAATCTCACTGTCGCTGGGGGGACGAGTTTTGCCGCGCCGGTCTTTGCCGGAATGTTGGCGCTTATCAATGACAAATTGAACTCGGCCGGACAGGGCGTCATCAACCCAACTCTCTACACTCTTGCGGCAAACTCCGCTACCTACGTCTCAGCATTCCACGACATCACCAGTGGCGGCAATCAATGCACCGCAGGGACAAAAATCTGCTCGACAGCTGGCGCGTCGCAGTATCCGGCCACGAGTGGCTATGACCAGGCGTCAGGCTTGGGTTCGGTGGACTTGTTCAACTTGATGACGGCTTGGCCGGGGTCTTCTTCATCATTGGTACCGTCGAAGACGACACTCTCGGCCGCAACCATGACGCCCGCTCCCGGAGCGAACGACGCCATCACAATTACGGTTGCTTCCGGATCGACCTCAAACACCGCCACGCCGACAGGCACACTGACGGTCACTGTCGACGGAACGTTGCAAACCTCCTCTTTGGCGCTGGTGAGTGGTTCTGCGACCTACACCTTCTCCTCCACGACTCCTGGCGCTCATGTCATTGCGGCAACTTATTCCGGTGATTCGACCTATGCTTCTTCTACTGGCTCGCTGACAGTGACGGTGCCTGCGCCGGTGGCCTCGAAGACGACACTCTCAGCGGCAACCAGCACGCCCGCTCCTGGAGCGAGCGACGCCATCAGCATCACAGTCACTTCGGCATCAACCTCGAGCACGACTACACCGACCGGGACGGTGACGATCGCAGTGGACGGAGCGACGCAAACCCCAACCCTTACACTCGCGAATGGATCTGCTACCTACACCTTCTCTTCGACAGCCGCAGGCGCCCACACCATCGCCGCTACCTATTCCGGCGATTCCAACTATGCGTCTTCCGGCGGCTCACTTACCTTGACTGTGGTTGCCAAATCCTTCAAGCTGGCTGCCAGCAATGTGACGGTCACGGCAGGAAATCCGGGTGCCTCGACAATTACCCTCACTCCGCAGAACGGCTACACGGGCACTGTCGCTTGGACCGTCGCTAGCAGTCCTGCTCTGACGAACGGCTGCTTTTCGATTGCCAACACAACGGTCTCCGGAACCACTGCGGTTGCGGCCACCCTGACCGTCAACACGGTCGCGTCGGCTTGTGCGGCTCCCGCGCTCGTTGGAGCGGGAGTTGACCCGCGCAACACTCCTGGCCGCGCCCCGCATCCTTACGGGAAGGACCCGACTGTGTTGGTAGCGCTCCAGGCAAACCAGGCTGGCATGACTATGGTTGGGCTGCTTTTCCTCGGTTTGCTGGGTCGTCGCTGCCGCAGGCTTGCCACTCTCGCGACACTGGGCATTCTTGCAACGATTGGTTTCGCGGCTTCGGGTTGCGCAGGTGTGGGCTCCTCCATGCCGCCGCTAAGCTCTCCTACGGCAGCGAGGGGAGCGTATGCGGTTACGATTGTTGGAACCGACACCACCACTCCGTCTATTACGGCATCAACCACGCTGACGCTCACGATCGATTAGTGCTGCAAGCGCTGAGACTAATCAAGGTAGGGTTGAACGTATTCCTGCCGACATATGGACATATGTACGCGAACCGCAAGTTTCTGCTAGATTGGTAGAAGAAATGCCCAACGCGGGAGAGGTGGCCGAGCGGTTTAAGGCGCACGCTTGGAAAGCGTGTGTAGGCTAACCCCTACCGTGGGTTCGAATCCCACCCTCTCCGCCATAATCTCAATTACCTTTAAAAACTAGGATTCCTGACAAGCTGCTAAGCATCTGCTACTGTTTATCCAGCATTTCCGGGGTCTCCATGAACGCGATTTATACCCGGCCGGTGGCCATTAGCAGCACAGGGAAGACCTACAACCGCTACCAGCGCATCCGGGGGAGGGCCGTGGCTTCCGCACAGGAGACCTGCAGGGTCCTTTCTTCATCCACGTCACTTACGACGGCAAACAGAAATGGCACAAGCTGCAAGCCGAGACCTTCGAAGCCGCAAAGGTCGAAGCTGGCTTGGGCGCTAAGGCTGTCGAGGCGCAGCGCCTCGGTCTGACCGTCAGAGAAGCGCAGAACCTGACGGACTCGAACCGCACCTTAATTACTGCCGCCGTGGAAAGATTCCTCGACCAGAAACGCCGCAAGAAGTCCGACGCCACGTACAAAAACTACAAGCACATTCTCGGCGAGTTCGTGGATCAACTCCCTGCCTCCGTTCGCTTCATCGATCAGGTCAATGCCGATGTGCTCGACTCCCACATGCGGTACCTCGAAAGCGAGAAAACGATCAGCAACAAAATGATGGTCGTAAGTTTCATGCTGAAGGCCGCGGGCGTTGCTACACCGTCGAAAATGATGGAACTGCCCACGGTCGAAGAGGAAATTCCCGAACCGTACACTCGCGAAGACCTCAAGGCATTGTTTAAGGCGATGACACCCGAGGAGCGGGTCCGTTACACATTCTTCCTCGACACGGCTTGCCGCGAAAAGGAGGTAGCACACGCGCAGTGGGCCGACCTCATCGACGGGAAATATTGGGTCCGCAAAAAGACGTTTAAGGCTCGCGGCGGCAAAGAAAGGCAGTTCTCGCCAAAGTCCCACGAGACGCGGCTGATTCCGCTGACCCGCGAGCTTATGGACATGCTCAACACCCGGAGGAAGAGTTCGAAGAGCCACTGGATTTTTCCGAATGAGTGGGGCGATCCTGAAGGGCACTTCCTGCGGAAGTTCAAAGCAGTCGCAAAGGAAGCGGCCTAAACTGCGGAGAATGCGAAACAACCATTTCGGAGGGACGCTTCACCAAGCATCCAGCCGAGGTGTCGTGCCTGACGCGCCCTGTTTGCGAGAAGCATTACCTTCACCGACTGCGGAAGACCTGCGCCACGTTCTGGCACGAGAGGCACATTCCGATCCGCACCATCCAATACTGGCTCGGCCACAAAAGCCTGGAAACTACTCAGAAATATCTTGGGATCAAGGACAGCGCGGAACTACAGGAACAGATCAACGCGCCAAAATACTAAGCGCCGCCGTAGCCGATCTTTTCCGAGAGGGCGGGAGTCATCCCGCCTTTTTCTTTGAAGCGTTGCGCAAGCCGATCCATGATCTTTTGCTGCTCTTTGGTGTCACCTGTAGGCAAAAAGCGGTACCAGCGAGCAAGCTGCTCTACGTCGGCGTTCTCCACCTCGGCCATTGTCGGGAAGTCGGGTCGATCACCCATTCCGTCCTCCTCCCCTCATCTCGTGAGTATACAGTTGATTCACGCGCCTAGGGCGACTGCGGATCGGCCAGTTACCGATAACCCGGCACGACTTGTCGGGAGTTGGCTCTGCCCATGCCGGGAGATGCTCAGAACTCCACGTCAAAAACCACATCCGTGCGCGATCTTCATTGCCCTGCGCCATTGTAATCGGTGGCGTTGTTACAATGTGGGGTATGCGTTTGTTTGGGGAACTTAAGAAGCAGCAGATTGTGACCAGTAGCACTTAACCGCAGCGAGAGTGATTGAAGAAATGCCGCTCGAATACAAGAAAACGTTCAATCCCGGCGAGCATCTGTGGCCCGTGGCTGTGAAGCTAAGCCAGAGCGATGTGGCCCAACGACCAAATACGGAAATCGTTTCGTGTAAGGAATGTGGCGAACAATTTGGTATCCAAAACGCTATCGCTGCGATAAGACCCATGCAGCAGGTGAAGGAACAACTGGAACAGTGGCTTGCAAGGGATCACAGTGATGAGAAGCGGCACGAGGAGCGCTACGAATTTCGTTTTTGACCTGGCTGCTCTCCTTATTGTTCCGATTCGCGTTCGTTTCCCTCAATGATATGGTAACTGATATTTGGCAATCGCGTTTCTGACGTACCGAATCTCAGTTCGATTTACGGTTTCCGATATCAAGCCCAGTTGCCGAAAAACCGACTCAGGCCCTATCCGACTTGCGATGCGGAGGGCCGGTCCGAGGATAGCTTCCGAGTCGGCGACGATTCGGGCCGGAAGACGACGGGCACGAACGGCAGGTTCGACGCGTGGCGCGTATATCGGCAGTTAGCCTTTGCGAAGTTCAGACGAACAGGATTATAGTCGACGGAAATACCGATGACTTCCCTTGTACGGACACGTCTGCTTTTCTTCTGGACCATCGTAGTCCTTGAATGCAATGCGAGCGTATTGCAGGCCCAACGCGAACACATGGTCATCGCGGCGGACGCAGTTTGCCGGTCAGAACCCAACGTATCCGCGGCAAAGGTTCATTCGTATCAGCTTGGCGACCTTGCGATCGTCACGAAGGAATCCCAAGAGGACGGAACCGTCTGGTATTTCGATTCTTCTTGGCTGGATATACGGTGCACTCACGACGGAGTTCTCGGAATCAAATCCCGAGCCATCCGCGCTGGCGCTGATAGATCACCTGCTCCAGCGCCCGAATGAAGCTCGATTTGAAGACTACGTCATGGTTGAAAATAAGCTGGCAGAGTTTCCTTTCGCTTTTCTTGTGAGATCATCCGGCCTTCTTCAGTTCCGCAAGCTAACATTCGTCAAGCAAGCCGTCTCACGAAACGACATGCGCGGACGCACGCTCGCCAAAGATCCTTTGAAGAAGGCATGGGTGTTGTTGCATGGAGATCTTGTTTTTTACTTCGATCCTGATGACGGATGGTTTGTCCGACCGGAAGCATATTGGGATCTTTAGGAGAAGCACAAGCAAGAACCCTGGGCCGAAGACCTGGCTTGGACGGCGGCACAACTCCCAATCCCCAGCGACGAGTGTTACGCCGATTGGGTTCTCGACAAGATCGATAGGACATTCCTGCTATATTGGACGCGATTTCCAAAGGGCTCTAAAGTTAGCCAGGCGCTTACGGAAGCTACTCCCATGGCAAAGTATGCGGTAGACCTTGCTTGTTCCAGCAATGACACAGACTTCTCAGTACCCCGTCCCCTACTCGAAAAAATCCGTACCAGTCTGCCAGAGGTCACCGCACCTGAAAAACGTCAATTGCTCGACTATCTCGCCCAGATTGAACAGAAGTGCTATCCAGATCGTGAGCGTTAAGTGAACCCCATCTTGTAAAAGATCGTGTCGCAGTGCAAGGTTGCGACATGACCAAACGCGGAAAGAAAGCGCGGACGAAGTGGCGAAGGCTGATTTCAGAACATGCCCGTAGCGGGCAAACGGTTACTGCGTTCTGTCGTGAGCACGGCCTGTGTCGCCCATATTTCTTTGCGTGGAAGAAACGGTTGCGCAAAGAAACCGCG
>Ga0137371_10003519_pt1 | contig 12299 bp, 11 predicted proteins | sample SagtaG_7_FD_104919 | JGI IMG/M metagenome (GOLD analysis project Ga0137371, IMG submission 104919) | Vadose zone soil microbial communities from Sagehorn Ranch, Mendocino, California, USA - Sage1_R_40_16 metaG | ecosystem: Environmental > Terrestrial > Soil > Vadose zone | place: USA... | reverse complement strand
GCGGCGCCAGAGTCCACCCTCGACCTTGCGCAGGCTGCCAGCCTGCGCGGCGGCCGAGTGCGGCCTCTGGCTTGGTGCTAGCGACCGAGAAACTGGGCTGCATTACCGGAAGGGGCACTAGACCGTGAAGGACGGCACTTCTTCGCGCGAGCGCTCGCGGTGCTCTTCCGCGTCGGGTCGCTCATCGAAGCGCTCGAGGTAGCCGAGGATGTCGTCCTCGCCGCACACGGTCTCACCCGCGTCGGTGACGAGCACAGGGATCTCGTTCGTGCCGGCCCGGCGCTCGAGCTCGTCCCGGTCGTCCGGCTCGGCGGCGACCTGCCGCGCCGTGAAGTCGAGTCCGAGCTCCGTCAGGCGCTGACGCACCTTGTGCGAGTGGGGACACCACTCGGCCTGGTAGAGCTCCATCTCCGCTCGTTTGCCTGCCCAGCGGAGGGGTAAACAGCGGCGACTACGTCTTCGGCGGCAAGTAGTCAGAGCAGCTCGGCGAGGCGCTCGGCGACCGCGGCGACGGTGAGGTTCGTGTTCGCGCGCGGGATCGTCGGCATCACCGACGCGTCGCCGACGGCGAGGCTCTCGATCCCGAGGACGCGGCAGCGCTCGTCGACGACGGCGCCCATCGCGCACGTTCCGGTCGGGTGGAAGAAGCCGCGCGCATTGGCGCGGACGTACGCCGCCAGGTCGGCCTCCGGCCCGGGGCGCAGCTCGCCTGCAACGTAGCGGGAGACCCGGGCCACGTTCACGAGCTCGCGCAGCCGCTCGAGCCCCTCGACGAGCGGCTCCCCGTCGGCGGGATCGGCGAGGAAGCCGTGCTCGATCGCGAGCGGCGCCTCCGGGTCGGGCGCAGTGAGCCGCACGCTGCCGCGCGACCGCGGCTTCATGAAGAAGACCGCGGAGCTGATCTCGTAGCCCGGGTCGAGCGCGGGGAAGAGGAAGAGGTCGCCGGTCCTGACCGTCACACCGGCCATGAAGAGGGGATGCTCCGCCTCGAAGCCGGCGCAGTCGTCCTGAACGGCCTGGGTCGGCTGCCAGCCCATCCCGACGCCGACGTGGTCGGCGAGCTCCTCGCCGACGGGCGGCCCGAAGCCGCTCCGCAGCAGGATCCCCGGTGTCCCGTAGGCGCCGGCGGCGAGGACGACGGTGCCCGAGCGAAGCTCGCCGCGCGGGGTCGCGACCCCGAGCGCGCGGTCGCCGTCGAGCAGGACGCGGTCGACGAGCGTGTCCGCGACGATTGTCAGGTTCGGTCGCGACCGGGCCGGGTCGAGGTAGGCGAAGGCGGCATTCCAGCGGGTCGAGCCGACGACGTTGAACGGATGGCTGATCGTGTCCTCGCCGCCGGCCTCGGCGAAGGCGCGATGCCACGGCGAGAGCTCGTCGAGCTCGAACAGGCGACCGCGCAGCTCGCGCTCGGCCCGATCGAGGTAGGGCTCGAGATCGGCGCTGCGCCAGCCCTCGGGCCACTCGTCATAGTCGCGCGGCTCGCCGCGGACGAGCGCGCACGCGTTGTGCGCGGAGCAGCCGCCGAGGATCCGCGCCCGCAGCTGCGAGCGGTCGTCGCGGTCGGTCGGCCAGCAATGCGAGTCGAGCGCGAGGACGCGCGCGTCGACGATGTCGGCCGGCCAGCCGCCATCGTCGTGGGGGCCGTAGTCGGGCCCGGCCTCGACGAGACAGACGGAGCGGCCGGGCTCCTCGGACAGCCGCGCAGCGAGCACGCAGCCGGCGGTGCCGCCGCCGGCGATCAGGACGTCGTACCGGTCGGCCAACCGCTGGATCATCTTCCTCAGCCGACGGCGCGGCAAGTACCCTGGCCGTATGGCTCCGCTCGACGTCTTCAGCCCCGCGACGCGCGGTTGGTTCGAGCGCGCATTCGAGGCTCCGACGCCCGCGCAGGCGAAGGGTTGGCCCGTGATCGCCACCGGCGCGAACACGCTGATCCAGGCGCCGACCGGCTCGGGCAAGACGCTCGCGGCGTTCCTCTACGCGATCGACCGGCTGACTACCTCGCCGGCCGAGGGGCTGCGCGTCCTCTACGTGTCGCCGCTGAAGGCGCTGAACTACGACGTCGAGCGCAACCTGCGCGGCCCGCTCGCGGGCCTGCAGTCGCCGCTCCGCGTGGGCGTCCGTACCGGCGACACGTCGCAGAAGGAGCGCCAGGCGATGCTGCGGCAGCCGCCGGACATCCTGATCACGACCCCGGAGTCGCTCTTCCTGCTGCTGACGTCGCAGGCGCGCGGGATGCTCGGCGGGGTCGAGACGCTGATCCTCGACGAGGTGCACGCGGTCGCCGGGACGAAGCGCGGCGCGCACCTGGCCCTGTCGGTCGAGCGCCTCGACCGCCTGACCGAGCAGCCGGTACAGCGGATCGGACTCTCGGCGACGCAGCGCCCGCTCGAGGAAATCGGCCGCTTCGTCTCGGGTGGCCGCCCGATCGAGCTCGTCGACGCGGGCATCGCGAAGGAGCTCGACCTCAAGGTCGTCGTCCCGCTCGAGGACATGCGCGAGCCCGGCAGCGGGATACCCGCCGGCGACGGGGTGGTCGGCACCGGCACGGAGGGCTCGGGCCAGTCGATCTGGCCGTCGATCTACCCGGAGATCCTGCGGCTCGTGCGCGAGCACCGCTCGACGATCGTCTTCGTCAACAACCGCCGCCTCGCCGAGCGGCTCGCGCTGCGCCTCAACGAATTGGCGGACGACGAAGTCGCGCGCGCCCATCACGGCTCGCTCGCCCGCGAGCAGCGCATCGAGATCGAGGAGCTGCTGAAGCGCGGCGCGATCCCGTGCCTCGTTGCCACCTCCTCGCTCGAGCTCGGGATCGACATGGGCGCCGTCGACCTCGTCATCCAGGTCGAGTCGCCGAAGTCGGTCGCCCGCGGGTTGCAGCGGATCGGCCGCGCCGGCCACGAGCTGCACGCAGTCTCACGCGGCCGCATCTTCCCGAAGTTCCGCGCCGACCTGCTCGAGGCGGCGGTCGTCGTGAAGCTGATGCGCGAGGGCCGGATCGAGGAGACGGTGATCCCGCGCAACCCGCTCGACGTGCTCGCACAGCAGGTCGTGGCGATCTGCGCCGACGAAGAGATCGAGGTTTCCGAGCTGCACCGCCTCGTCCGCGGCGCTTATCCGTTCGCCGAGCTCTCCCGCCAGCAGCTCGAGAACGTGCTCGACATGCTCGCCGGCCGCTACCCGTCGGACGAGTTCGCCGAGCTCCGGCCGCGGATCGTCTGGGACCGGACGGCCGGCGTCGTGCGCGGGCGCACGGGCGCGCGCAAGCTCGCCGTCACGAACGCGGGGACGATCCCGGACCGCGGCCTTTACGGCGTGCACCTCGTGGACGGCGGCGGCCGCGTCGGCGAGCTCGACGAGGAGATGGTCTACGAGGCGCGGGCCGGACAGGTCTTCCTGCTCGGCGCGAGCTCGTGGCGGATCGAGGAGATCACGCGTGACCGGGTCCTCGTCTCGCCCGCTCCAGGCGTGCCCGGAGCGGTGCCGTTCTGGAAGGGCGAGGGCGTGGGGCGGCCCTACGAGCTCGGCGCCGAGATCGGCCGCTTCTCGCGCGAGTTGATCAGTTGGTCTGAACAGACCGCTCTGAGCAACTTGAGCAGACTTGGTCTGGACAACCGCGCTGCAGAGAACCTGTACAGGTTCCTCCAGGAACAGCAGGCGGCGACGGGCGCGGTGCCGAGCGACCGAACGGTCGTGATCGAGCGCTTCCGCGACGAGATCGGCGACTGGCGCGTCTGCATCCTCAGCCCGTTCGGCGCGCGCGTGCACGCGCCGTGGGCACTCGCGCTCGCCGCGCGGCTGCGCGAGTCGCTCGGCCTCGAGGTGCAGTCGATCTGGTCGGACGACGGAATCGCGCTCCACCTTCCCGACGCCGACGCGCCCCCTGCGAGCGACGCGCTCGTGCTCGAGCCGGACGAGATCGAGGAGCTCGTCGTTGCCGAGGTCGGCCAGAGCGCCCTCTTCGGCGCCCGCTTCCGCGAGAACGCGGCGCGCGCACTGCTGATCCCGCGGCGCCGCCCGGGCGAGCGCACCCCGCTCTGGCAGCAGCGGCTGAAGGCACAGGGCCTGCTTCAGGTCGCGCGCCGGTACGGCTCGTTCCCGGTCATCCTCGAGACGTACCGCGAATGCCTGCAGGACGTTTTCGACCTGCCCTCCCTCAAGCGGCTCCTGACCGGCCTGCGGACGCGGGAGCTCGACCTCGTCGACGTCGAGACCGCGTCGGCGTCGCCGTACTCGGCCTCGCTGCTCTTCGACTACATCGCCACATACATGTACGAGGACGACACGCCGCCGGCCGAGCGGCGCGCCCAGGCGCTCTCGCTCGACCGCGACCTGCTCCGCGAGCTGCTCGGGCAGGAGGAGCTGCGAGAGCTGATCGACGCGGACGCCCTTGCGGACGTCGAGTCGCAGCTGCGCGGCTCGCCGCGCAACGCCGACGAGCTCCACGACCTGCTGCGCCTCCGCGGCGACCTGCGGCCCGGCGAGTACGACGCGGCGCTGGCCGAGCCGCTGCTCGCCGAGCGGCGCGCACTCCGGGTCCGGCTGGCCGGCGAGGAGCGGCTGATCGCCGTCGAGGACGCCGGCCGCTACCGCGACGCGCTCGGGATCATGCCGCCGGGCGGACTTCCCGAGGCGTACCTCGAGGCCCCCGAGCAGCCGCTCGAATCGCTCGTCCTGCGCTTCGCCAAGGGCCGCGGACCGTTTACGACCGCGGAGGCGAACGAGCGCTTCGGCATCGACGTCGAGCCGATCCTGCGCGAGCTCGAGCGGGAGGACAAGCTCGTCCGCGGCGAGCTGCGGCCCGCCGGAAGCGAGCGCGAGTGGTGCGATCCGGACGTCCTGCGCCGCCTGCGGCGCGCGTCCCTCGCGGCGCTGCGGAAGGAAGTGGAGCCGGCCGAGCAGGCTGCGCTCGGGCGCTTCTTGCCGCACTGGCACGGAGTCGACCGGCGCGCGACGCTGCGCGAAGCGCTCGTTCCGCTCCAGGGCCTCGCGCTGCCGGGCTCGCTGTGGGAGTCGGAGGTGCTGCCGCGGCGCGTCCCCGGCTACCGGCCCGAGCTCCTCGACCAGCTCTGCGCCTCGGGGGAGGTCGTCTGGGTGGGCGCCGGGCTCGACCGCGTCGCCGTCTACTTCCGCGAGGACGCGCCGCTCCTCGGCCGGGCCGCCGGAGCCGCGCCGCCCGAGGGCGAGGCTCACGAGCGGATCCGCACGGCGCTCGGCCGCAGCGCCGAGTTCTGGCACGACCTGGTCGCGGCGACCGGACTCGAGGAGCAGGACGTGCTGCCCGCGCTGTGGGAGCTCGTCTGGGCCGGCGAGGTCACGAACGACGCCTGGCAGCCGCTTCGCGCCGGCCGCCGCTACCAGGCCCGTCGCGCCGCGCAGCGCCCGCGCCGCTTCTCCCGCCAGCGCGCCGCGGCGATCACGGCGACTCAGGGCCGATGGTCGCTCGCCGAGCGGCTCTTCGCCGGCCGGCCAGACCGGCGCGCGCTCGCCGAGCTCCTGCTCGAGCGGCAGGGGATCGTCACCCGCGACGGCGTGCGCGGCGAGGGCATCGCGGGCGGCTACGGCGCCGTCTACAGCGATCTGCGCGCGCTCGAGACGCTCGGCGTCTGCCGCCGAGGCTACTTCGTCGAGGGGCTCGGCGGCGCGCAGTTCGCGCTCCCCGGCGCGGTCGAGCGCCTGCGGGAGCTGCGTCCGCGCGAGCAGGAGCCGAAGGCTTCGGAGCCCCTCGTGCTCGCGTCCGCCGACCCTGCGCAGCCCTACGGCGGGGCGCTTCCGTGGCCGCGTCGCTCCGGCGCGCGGGCGGCGCGCGTTGCGGGCGCACACGTGGTCCTGCTCGGCGGCGAGGCGGCGCTCTTCGTCGAGCGCGGCGGCCGCTCGCTCGTGCCGCTGCGGGAGCCGAACGAGAGCTGGCTTCGTCCCGCGCTGGCCGCGCTCGTCGAGCACGTCCGTCGCGGCGGTGCGAAGCGACTTGCCGTCGAGCGCTTCGACGGCGAGCCGGTCACAGGGAGTGACGTGATGCCGCTCCTCGTCGAGGCCGGCTTCCTCGCCGGCCCGCGCCGGGCCGTGCTCCGGGCCTAGGCGCCGCTTGTCGGCGCCGCTTCAGGACGCGCAGATCTTCTGCGTGTCCGTCTGCTACGGCTTCGCTTGCGAAGCCGTCTGGAGGCTGTGCCGGCTTCGCCGGCGCAGCCGTCTGCAGTGCCGGTCGACCCGCTCGACCTCATTCGAAAACGACCTAGGCCGACTGCGATTCGTCGAGCTCGAGCGGCCTGCGGGCGACGCTCGCGCGCAACAGCCCGGCCAGCCAGTCGATCTCGGGATGCACCTCGCGCCAGCCGTCGGGGAGCTCGTGCATGGCGCAGACGACGCCGGCGCTCGCGACGCCCCGACCGAGGTCCTCGGCGGCGACGACGACCATCGCCTCGGCGTCGAGAAACGGGCAGATCGCCGGTGCGCCGTCGAGCGTTCGAACCGGAAGGAGCAGCCCCGCACAGCCCGCGTTCACCTGCGCGAGCGCTCTCGCGATCACCGGCAGGCCCTGCTCGAGGAAGGTCTCGGTCGAGGTGAGGAGCTCCTTCGGCGGCTCGCGCAGCTCGAACTCGACGGCGCCGCCCGGGCGGTAGACGACGAGCGGCCTGCGCTCGCGCGGCTCGGCTGCCACACGCTGCAATCCGCCCACGACTCCGAACAGCACACGGGACACCTCCCTGCTATCGGCGCCGGCGGCCGGGTTCTGAAGCGCCGGCGTTGCCCGTGGATCGGCGCGGGAGTAGAGTCGCCGGGCGGAGATCGACCAGCGAGAGGAGGGACAGCATGGCGCAGGCGCACAAAGACGTCGCCCGCCGGATCCTCGAGGAGGTCTTCAGCGAGGGCAAGCTCGACGCTGCCGACGAGCTGATGGCGCCCACGGCGGTCGGGCACGACCCGGCGCAGCCGGAGCCGAGCGAGGGTGTGGACGCGTTCAAGCAGCAGGTGGCCGGCTACCGGGCCGCCTTCCCCGACATCCGAATGACGGTCGACGACCAGGTCGCCGAGGGCGACCGCGTCGCGACCCGCTGGACGGCGCGGGGCACGCATGACGGCGACCTCTGGGGAATCGCGCCGACCGGGAAGGTGGCGACGGTCACCGGGATCACGATCGACCGCTTCGAGGGCGACCGGATCGCCGAGTCGTGGACGAACTGGGACACGTTCGGGCTGATGACCCAGCTCGGCGTCATCCCCCAGGCTGCGCACGCGTAGCGGCGCCGGGGTCCGGGGGAGCCTGCGGCACTCCCCCGGGCCCCGTCAGACGAGGAACTCCCGCACGAGCGCCGCGAGCTCGCCCGGCCGGCCGTACGGGACGCCGTGCGCCCCGTCGGGCACGACGGCGAAGCGCCCGTGCGGAAGCAGCCGCGCCACCTGCTCGGACCACGGCACCGTGACGATCGGGTCGCGGGCGCCGTCGACGACGAGCGTGCGCTGCTCGATCCGTCGCAGTCGCTCCTCGACCCGATCGGCGAGCGCATAACGCCCTGTCGCCGCGAACCGCAGCAGCCCGGTGCGCAGGAACTCCACCGTCGCGATCCAGAGCAGCGACGGCGGCTCCCGCGGTGCGTCGCGGATCGTCGCCCAGACGAGGTGATCGCGCGTCGCCGGGTCCACCGTCGGCGAGACGAGCACGAGCGGGCCGACCCGGTCCGGCGAGCGGTCGGCGAGCTCGCTGACCACCTGAGAGCCGAGCGAGTGGCCGAGCAGCGGCGGCCGGTCGAACCGCTGCTCGTCCAGCCAGGCTCCGAGGGCGTCGGAGAGCTGCGCCATGTCGAGCGCCCGCGGCGGCTTCGGACTGCGCCCCGAGCCGGGCAGGTCGGGCGCGAAGACGTGGAAATCCGAAGCCAGCTCGCGCATCAACGGCACGAGGTAACGGCTCGACATGCCGATCCCGTGGACGCAGACGAGGGGCGGTCCGTCCCCGAGCTCGCGAAAGAACAGGGTCACGCGGGCGAGCTTACGACGCGGTCAGGTCGAGAGTCGCCGGAGCGTCCGCACCGTGTGCAGCAGGTCGCCGTCGATGTAGCGGCCGCCGACGCGCTTGGCGACGGCCGCCGAAGCCGCGCCGCCGCCGACGACGAGCTCGACGCCGTCGGGGCAGGGAGTCTCGTCGAGTGCGCGCTCGAGCTCGGAGACACGCTCGGGCATCGCGATGCTGATCCCGACGAGCACCGCCGAGAGCCGGTGGGCGAGCTCCAGGACGTCGCGGAGCGGCGTGTCGGCTCCGACGTAGACGACCTGCCAGCCATCGTTGCGCAGGCCGATCGCGAGCGTCATCAGCCCGAGCTCGTGACGCTCGTTCGGCGCGCACGCGAGGACGGCGACGCCGCGCACGCCTCCGCCCGCGTCGCCGAGCAGGTGGCCGAGACGCGAGCGCACCGCCTCGCTCGCCAGGTGCTCCTGCGCGACCGTCATCTCGCCCGCCTGCCAGCCGTTGCCGACGGCCTGCAGGAGCGGCTCGACGATCTCTGCCAGGACCGTCTCGACCCGGTGCAGTGCGAAAGCCTGGTCGAGCCGGAGCCCGATCTCGCCGACGTCGTCGCGGTCGAGCGCGCCGAGGATCGCATCCACGTGCTCGGCGGGTGTGTGTGCCGCTGCGACGTCGCTCTTGCCGAGCAGGAGCGAGGCCTCGCCGATCCGGTAGCCCTCGGCGAGTCGCGCGCACAGCCACTCGACGCGCGCGACGTCCCGCTCGCTGTAGCGACGCTGCCCGCCGGGGGTCCGTTCCGGCTGAAGGATCCCGTAGCGCTGTTCCCACTTGCGCAGCGTGTCGGGCGCCACACCGGTGCGCTGCGCGAGCGCGGCGATGTTGAGTCCGCGCGTCACGTCCTGGCCATCCGGTCGCATCATAGGACGCCCGTTACGCTGCCTCGCGTGCCGGAAGGCGATTCGCTCCATCGCGTCGCGAGGAACCTGCAGGTGCTGGCCGGCCAGCGGGTGGAGGTCGAGACGCCGCATCCCCGTGCGGCGGTCAAGGGGATCGCCGAGCGCCTGGACGGGCGGCTGCTCGAGTCGGTCGAGGCCGTCGGAAAGAACCTGCTGCTCCACTTCGAGGGCGGGCTCGTCCTGCGCAGCCACCTGCGCATGACGGGACGCTGGCGGGTCGGCGCGCGCGGCGCGCCGCGAACGGGGCTGCCGTGGCTCGTGCTGCGCGGGGCAGAGCACGAGGCCGTGCTCTGGAACGGGCCGGTGCTCGAGCTCCGGCGCGGCCGCGGGCGGCTCGCGCGGCTCGGGCCGGACATCCTGGACGAGCCCGCGGATCTCGACGCGATCGTTGCCCGCTTCCGCAACGCCGACCAATGGCGCGAGCTCGGCGAGGCGATCCTCGACCAGCAGCTCGTGGCCGGGATCGGAAATCTGTGGAAGGCGGAGTCACTCTGGGAGGCGCGCCTGTCGCCGTGGCGCAGGCTCGCCGAGGTGTCCGACGAGGAGCTGCGCGACGCGCTCGCTGCCGCGAACCGGCTGATGAGCGCGGCGCTCGGCGGCGCGCGGCCGGAGCGCAGGGTCTATCGCCGCACGGGCTGGCCGTGCCCGCGCTGCGGGACGCCGATCCGGTCGTACGGCCAGGGCGAGGTCGCGCGCACCGCCTACTGGTGCCCCGGGTGCCAGAGAGGAGGACGGTTGCCCGGCGAGTAAGAGGAGGGTTGCGATGCGGGCTCCCCACCTCTACGAGTCGCTGCGCCGTTTCTGCCTCGACGCGTTCGCGGTGTTCGCCTCCGATCTGGAGACGGGTGCCGACCTTCCGTTCGCCTTCGAGGAGCACGGCTCCTACGGCCGGCCGACGCTGTACGAGTACCGGCCGCTCGTCCGCGGGTTCGTGGAGGCCCGCGCCGCACGGCTCGCGCGCCGCGACGACGCGCGGATGGCGCTCGAGGACCTCCGCCGCGAGCCGGCGGCGAGGATCTTCGCCAGCGCCTACGCTGGCCCCAGGCCCGACGAGGCGGCCGCGCTCTACAAGAGCGTGCTCGTCCCTCTCCTCGTCCGCACGGCCGAGGGCTGCGGCGGCTTCGACTGGGACGACACGGCGTTCGACCGCGCCTTCCACGAGCTCGAGGGCTCGCTCTACGGGGACGGTCACGCCTACGGCGCCGTCGCCCCGCTCGTCGGCATTTCCGCCGGCGCGGCCGTTGAGCTCGGCCCCGGAATCCGCGTCCGCGCCGCCACGACGGGCGAGCTCGCGGCGCACTGGCCCGAGGCGACGGGACTCCTGCCGAACGGTTTCGGCCGCGAGCCCGACCGGCTGTGCGTGCTCGAGCTCGAGCGCTCGCTCGCCGCGGGGACGTCGGACCCGCCCGACGCGCCTGCCGACCTCGCCGATGCGGTCACCGCGCTCCGGCTCGCGACGGCGGGGCCCATCGCCGCCGGCCCGGTGCTGTTCGAACGGCTCGACTGGCGGCCGTACGGCGTGCGGCCGGTGCTCCCGATCGCTGCGACCAGGCCGCTCGGCGAGCCGACCCGGCTCGACCCGTTCCGCGGCGCCGTCGCGGCCGAGCTGCTGCCTCGGCTCGGCACGGTCGAGGACGATCACGAGCTCGCCGAGGCGCTCGACCGCTGGGAGCTCTCGCTCTTCCAGGCCGAGCCGTTCCGGTCGGAGCAGCTGCGCGCCTCGCTGACGGCGGCGCTCGGCGGCGCGGACGGGCTCTGGGCCGCGGCGGTCCGCGCGGCCGCGCTCCTCGGTGAGAGCGGCCGCGAGCGCGCCGACCTGCTCGCGCGGCTCCGCGACCTCGCGAGCGAGGCGGCCGCGGACGCCGTCCGGCGCGTTCTCGTCGAGCTGCTCCTGCTCGGAGAGCGGCCCGCGGTGGTGGCGGCTCTCGACGAGACCCTGCTCGGCCTGCGTCCGCGGCCCGCGCGGCCGGTCCGGCTGCGGATGACGGCGAGCTAGCCTGTGTCCTATGAACACGAACAGAATCGAGAAGACCGAGGCGGAGTGGCGGGGCGAGCTCACGCCCGAGCAGTACCGGGTCCTGCGCGAGAAGGGCACCGAGGCGCCGTTCAGCGGCGAGTACGACCACGTCTTCGAGCCGGGCACGTACCGGTGCGCGGGCTGCGGCGCCGAGCTCTTCAGCTCGGACGAGAAGTACGACTCCGGCTGCGGCTGGCCCGCCTTCTCCGCGCCGGCGAGCGGCGAGGCCGTCGAGGAGGAGACCGACACGACTCATGGGATGGTGCGGACAGAGGTCCTGTGCGCCGCGTGCGGCGGGCACCTCGGTCACGTCTTCCCGGACGGCCCCGGCCCGACCGGCCTCCGCTACTGCATCAACTCGGCGGCGCTCGAGCTCGAGGAGAAGTAGGCACAGATTCGGCACAGTCCCGTGCGGCCGTCGCCGCTACCGTCGGGACATGGACGAGGCGCGTGCGGTGCTCGGACGGCTCGAGCGGATCGAGGAGCTCGAGCGCCGCGGCGCGTCGGCGGGCGAGCTGCTCGACGAGCTGCGAGAGCTCGTCCGCGAGGCCGAGCAGTGGGCGAGGCGCGAGGGCGACGAGCGGGCCGAGGCGGCTGCGGAGCGCTGCCGCACCGCGCTCGGAGGGGCCGTAGAGTCGCCGGCGTGACGATCGCCCACTGGGACGACGTCGAGCCGCGGCGACTCGGGACGGGGCCGCTCGGCCTCGACCGCTACGACCTCGGCACCGCCGCCGGCTCGAAGCTGGTCGGCCTCACGCGCGCGCGCGTGGACCCAGGCAAGCAGTCCTCGCCGGTGCATGTCGAGGGCGACGAGGAGGAGATCTTCTACGTCCTCGGCGGCTTCGCGACCTCGTGGCAGGACGGGACGACCTACGAGGTCCGGCCCGGCGACTGCCTGGTCCACCTCGCGGGCGAGGAGGCGCACACGCTCGTCGCCGGGCCGGAGGGCCTGGACGTGCTCGCCTTCGGCGAGCGCACGTCCCCGACGCACACGTACCTCCCGCGGGCCGGCATCGTGCGGATGGGGATCACGCTCGACGTCTCGACGGGCCCGCACCCGTGGGAGCGCGAGGCCGCCGCGGGCGACCTCGAGCTGCCGCCGCCCGCGCCGCGCCCGGCCTCGATCGTCAACCTCGCCGATGTCGACCCGGAGGAGCGGGAGGGTGACACCGTCGGGCGCCGCCGCCGCGACCTGGGCCGGGCCGCCGGCTCCGATCGCACCGGGCTCAAGCACTACGAGACGCTTCCCGGCAAGCTCGCAACGCCGCCGCACTGCCACTCGGCGGAGGAGGAGATCTTCGTCGTGCTCGACGGCGAGGCGACGTTGCTGCTGGGAGACGAAGAGCACGCGCTCCGGGCCGGCCACGTG
>Ga0137371_10003516_pt1 | contig 12313 bp, 14 predicted proteins | sample SagtaG_7_FD_104919 | JGI IMG/M metagenome (GOLD analysis project Ga0137371, IMG submission 104919) | Vadose zone soil microbial communities from Sagehorn Ranch, Mendocino, California, USA - Sage1_R_40_16 metaG | ecosystem: Environmental > Terrestrial > Soil > Vadose zone | place: USA... | reverse complement strand
CCGCTGCGATTAATGTGGTGCGTGTGGTGGCATGGCTCGATGGGGATGAACTCGCTCCCACACGCGTCTCGGCTTTCCAGAGGCTTTACCATGCCGCTTAAAGGAGTTTCCCAACAGTGTCAAAGCAGCGGAAGACCCCAAAGATTAGCCATTTCGCCATCAAAGGTTTGCCTCGAGTATCGGTAAAACATGCATAAAAGGCATATTTTCGTATGAAACAGCTGACCGTTTTTTCGGCAAGGGTATGCTTCCGAAATTGCAGATACGGCAAATCTTGATGGCGACGTTTCCACGAAAAACTGAACTATTCAAGCTCAAATCGCGGCAAAGGTATGACTCAACGTCGGCAATAGTGCCTGGCAAAGCACACGACAGGCTGTCGCAGGCAGTGCTTTTACCGCTCTGATTAATGCGTTCTTCATCTCGCTGGTCGCCCTGATCCCCCACTTCAACTTTGGCACACTCATCGTGCCTTTTAGCTCCCTGTCCCTGTTGACAAGTCTGATCCAAGCATGGTCGCTTCTGAGACCGCGCAAGGGCAGGCAGAGTTTTCTGCGGCGAGCCTTTCTGGTCTGCTTGAGCCTGGGCCTCTACGGGTTAGAACTGAGAAATGCGGTGGGCCACATCACCGATCCCACCCAAGTTGGTTTCGTCTATGGGCTGCTCTTTGTGTTGCTGGGCATCTTCGCCCTTGGCCTCACCCGTGCCTGGGAATTGCTCGGTACTCACCGCTATGGCTTCGGCGGCTGGCTCAATCCCTTAAAGGATGTGCATGATAGCGAATCGTTTGCGCGTGCAGACACCTCTGACTCAGCATCTGGGACTCCCCCAACCGATGAAGCTGCACCCGGTTCACCATCCCAGTAGGAATTCTTACCAAGTTACAGCCAGAACGCCCTACATGGAGTGCTGATCCAAAATACGTGATGGGTACAGCCATGGGAGATGGTGGATAAATCAATCAACCCCCTGCGAATCCACTTCAAGCCGGTTTTTTCGTCATTGGACAGTCCAGACAGGTCACCTCTTCCCGAGGCGAGGCTCCATCCGAGTTCTTCTGCTGGCGCCTTCACCGACTCCCTCTCGACATGACACTCCTCCCACATCAGGCTTGCAAGGCGCTCAAGCGGAAACTGGCGGCAATGGGCAAGAGAGCACCTCGCGCGCGGTCCACCGTCGGTTGGTTCTGCCGGCTGCCATCGCAGGTGTACGTTGTCGGTAGCGTTGCGCTTCCAGTTTGTCACCTCGCTCTTGTGGCTTCACGAGCGCCACTCGGAGTGATTCATGAGGGCGCACAAAGTGATAATAGGCGCGCCACCACTCGAGGTGAGCCAGAAGCTGTGAGGTCTGTTGGGACGTGGCCCAGGTTCGACGTGCCAGAGCTGCTACTCCGTGACGCACTGTCAGATTCACCCGCTCGATGAAAGCGGTGTTCAGCCGTCCAGAAAGGCCCAGTCCCTGTAAGGCGACTGTGAGAGCGGCGTCTGTCCCCAGGCGCATCACAGGTGTGACCCGAACCAGCTTGCGCCGTCGGTAGCATTTTTTCACCTGACCGTAGATCAGGCCCACTGCCACCTGCCACTGACGTGCTTTCCGTCCTCTCCTGTCCTCGATCCACTGCCCAAAATGAGCTGTCAAAGCATAAAAGTACACATTTAAGCCATCACTGGTAAAGAGCGGTATACAGCCAGGAGCCAGGATCTGTCGCAGGGAGTGGATGAGCAGGTGAGCCATCTTTTGTGTGCGCGGACCCAGAGAGAGCACGGGAAGAATCTTGGTGCAAGGGTCGATGGCCAACCAGAGCCACAGCACCTCTTTAGCGCAGCGTAACCGTGTGCGCAGTTCATCCAACTGGAGGTGCGGGAGCTGGAGATGGCAGAAGAAGTGCTCATGAAGCGTTTGTGCGTGCTCGCCAGCACGTGACAACCAGGTAGTGATGGTGGCTTGTCGAAAGCCGAAGACCCGTTCAGCGGCAGAAGGGTCCAACCCTTCGGCCAGTGTCGAGAGCACGACTGCGATCTGGTGAGAAGGGGTTTTCAGCCGGTACATTGGGGTGTGGCGCCGAGCACTGAACGTAGTGTGGCAGGCCTGACAACGAAACGTCTGTATCCGCTCAGCATGACCATGCTTGCCATCCCCGACGAGAGCATGGATGTGAGCATCTGTGATCCCGAAGTACGGACACTGCTGGTCAGGACAGGCGAAGCCTTCAGTGGGTATGCGCTTGGGTGCTCCCCAGCGGCTTTTCACCTCACCCCAGGGACGTACAGGTGCAGAGGCAGGTCTCACTCCAGAGGAGCAGAGGCGACAGATGGGGCAATCAACTGGGGTGCGTGGCTTGAGGAGACGCTGGACGAGAGCATGCACCGCTCTTGGTCTTGAGCGGAGAGAGCAATGATGTGGCCAGTCACCATTCCAAAGGAGCACCAGGCAAAGAATGAAGAAGAACCAGAGCAGGAACACATACAGGGTCATCGGGATCCTCGCTGCTTGAAATGTGGAGCATGGAAAGCTTCTACGGCAGAATAAACACATCGATAGGGATTGTCAAGCAGGTAGGAGAGGAGGCCGAATTATCCACCATCCAGTGGGGCGGTACCGGTTAGAACGCAGGTTGGTATCAAGCCGAGCAGGATGCTCCGAATCTCTTTTTCTACAGCAGCAGATGTGATCGGAGCAGAAAGCGCAGCGGGCGAGCCGGTTGGCCCACGCGCCCGCGCCTCGACCGGCTCGAAGCAACGGTCGACGCCATCCGCAACCGCTTCGGCGAGGACGCAGTCCAGCGGTCGCGGCTGCTCGGTCGGGCCCGCGTCGTGCGTGACCGGATTGCGTTCGGGAACACCGGCCACCCGGACGACAAAAGAAGTGGCCGTTAGCCGGAAAGCCCCCCGAGCAGGCGCACGGCGTTCCCAGAGTAGACCGCAGCCATGTCCTCTCTGGAAAGGCCGGCCGAGTCGATGTCCGCTATCGTCGCCTCGACCGAGTTCGAGGGTCCAAGAGGCATGTCGGTGCCGAATAGCACTTGTCGCGGGCCGAAGAACTCGAGGACGCAGCGGACCGCGTGTGGCGCGCCGAACAACGCCGTGTCGACGTGGAACCTCCGGAAGTATTCGAGCGGCGGCCGCTGCAGTTTGTCCTTGACCTGCCGATAGCCGGGACCCATAGCGAGTCGGGCGGAGAAGTGCGGCACCATGCCGCCACCGTGGTGCGCGATCACGAGCTGGCGCGGGTGACGCTCCATGTGCCCGGAATAGACGAGGCGTGACAGGGCGGCGGCGGTCTCGTAGGGCCAGCCGAGTGACCACCACAGGCCAAAGTCGGACCTGCTCTCGGACGGATAGTCGGCCCACGCCGCGGCCGGCATCCTCGAGCCTGGTGAACAGCGGCTCGAAGCGCGGATCGTCGAGCGCCACGCCCAGGACGTTGGTGTACAGCTGTGCGCCCAGCGCGCCGAGCTGAGTCAGGGCGCGGTCGAGCTCGCGCAAGGCCTCGTCGACGTCCGAGAGCGGCAGCGCGGCCGCGAATCCGGCGAAGCGGTCCGGGAACCGCTGTACCAGTTCCGCCATCTCGTCATTGGCGATGCGGGCAAACTCCGCCGCGACTGCCGGCGGCCCGACCTCTTCAAGCGGCGGCACAGCAAGCACCAGGACCTGTGCGTAATCGCCGTAAGGCTCGATCTTCCGCCACCTCGCGTCCAGGTCGGTCAGCACAGGATCGAAGGAGAAGACGCCCTCGCGGTAGTAGTCGAGCCGGCTCGGAGCCATGGTTTTCTCGAGCTGCCGCTCCAGCCGCTCGAGGTACGAACGAGGCAGGATGTGCGCGAACGCATCGATCTTCCGCATGTTTGAATCCTTAGCCGAACAGAGACTCGTCTGGTTGCATGTGGCGAGCGCAGCGGAGGTCGCCGCTTGGAGCCGCGTCAGTTCGCCGCGGGTGAGCACCTCGCACGTCGAGCTCGGCGTGCATGGGCACGACATCCCCTGGCTTTGCGCGCGGGATGTTCGCGCCCAGAACGGCTGTGGCCGCCCGCGCGACCGGCGGACCGAGCGCACGTTTGCCGGCCGCGAGCTGCAGCGGCGCCGTCTGCTTGGGCCTCTGCCGGCGGCGCTGCTGGGTGGGAGGCTTCGATGAGGGTCCCTTCGGTGTTTGCAGCGTCGGGTTGCTCATAGCGCGTCCAGTTTCCCCCCTGGGATACGGCATGATATGTCCGCATGATGCGTCATGCACGATGTCCGCAGATGTATTGTGCCACAATCCGCCGGGACCAGCAAGGGGGCATGGACTTCTGGCTCAGGCCCATACGAGTGGGTGCTCCCATGGGAGATGGTGGATAAATCGATCAGCCCTTTCCAAGCGCCCTTCGGGCTGGTTTTTTCGTCATCGGACCGTCCGGACAGGCCATCTCACCCTGACGTGAGACCCCATCTGACTTCTCCTGCTGGTACCTTCACTGTGCTGGCTACATGGGCCATCCGTTCAAAAAGAGCCTGTTTAACAACGACGACTCAGCCTTTCAAACGCCGTTTTTGCGAACGGATGTCCTGAGTAGCCAGTACAACGGGTCAAACCATGGACGGTGGCATTCTTCTCAACCCCAGGGATGGTCAGACCGAGGTCACCATGTGGCTTTCTTACAGCCTCGCAGGGGAAGTCGCCCTCGTATTGAGTGCTGCTGGATTCAGTACTTTTCTGAGCAATGTTCTCGATCAGGCGCTTTTTAACCTGAATCGTAAGGTTGTAGTCCCTTGATGGGATACGATCTCAGTATCCTGCCTGTATTGTTCTCAGGAGTCGTTTCGTCGAGCTCCATTCCCTCACCGTCAGGAGGGCTCAACGAAACGCTTGAGATTGCCAGTCGCACGTGGCCAGTACAGCCTGCGGACCGCAGCGCTCGCGTGGTTTCCAGACCGATGTTGGAAGCGCTGTCGGTGACGATGGTGATTGTACCGCGGAAGCTCGCAGCCGCGGATGATCTCGCCTGCTGTCGTGGAAGCTCCAAAGCCGGAGCCGATGGGGGTTTGTTGGGTCACCAGCAGAAACCTCCTTGAACATGTGCTTAGACCGTGGCATACGGTGGGTGTAACAGCGCTTTCCTGATAGATACCTCCTGGCAATCGTGCGTATCTGGTACGAGCTGTAGAGCGGTGAAGCGCAGAACAGAACGTTCTCCTTCGCTTGCGGGCCAGCGCTTCAGAGCGCCGGGCTGCGCGCCTGAGCAACCTGCGCCCGCACGGCGGGGACCACCTCGGCGGCGAACCGCTCCTGTGCTGGCTACTTCGGACATCCGTTGGCACAATCGGCAGGTTGCCTTTGTGGGATCCCTCTCTTGGAGCTCTTGCTGTGCTGAAGAGAGGGAAGTGCAGAGCCATCGAGCGCAGACATTCCTGCTTGACGTTCCTTCTGGTATCAGGCCATTTGCAAGCAGAGTGGACCCTGATCTCTCATCTCCATGAGCCTCTTTCTTGCACGAATGCTCCACGTAGCCAGCACAGGGTGTCTGATGGGGAAGCAGCCCTGATGCTCTCCTTGCCTTTTTAGCGCATGCCTCTCCTGCACATGAGGCGACGATTCCTTGCTAGAAAGAATGAGGTTCCTATGAATGCAAGAAGGACGGAGCAGCGAGCTCTTCCGAAGTTGTGGTTCCGGCTGTCGGTGATGGCAGGGAATAGAACACAAGTGGGTGGCTTGATACCGGAGCCGCATTGCTGTACGTGGCGGCAGTGATGGTTGTGTTGCGAGAGCATGAGCTGCACCCGTATAGCCCGCATCACTCTGGAGTTGACAAAGCCACGTTCCTCACGCATACAATGGGAGAGCATAAAAGACACTTCTGCAAATCTATGCCAGCGGAGGCACATATGGCGCCACCTGCGCACGGAACCATAGCGCTGGTAGGCGCTGGCGAGTACCTGCCAACAATGCTGTCGGTCGATAAGCTGCTAGTCGAACGAATGAGCGGTCCGCCACGTGTCGTCGTGCTGCCCACCGCATCGGTGCCTGATGGCGCTGGCGTCCCCGAACGCTGGGCGCGCATGGGCGTAGAACACTTCTCACACCTGGGCGTAGCAGTCGAGCCGGTGATGCTGTTCGATCGCTCGGATGCCGACGATCCACAGATGGCCGCGCAGCTTGCTACTGCCAACTTCGTCTATTTCTCCGGTGGCAAGCCTCGCTATCTGTTGGAGACGCTTCAAGGAACAGCCTGCTGGCAAGCGATTCTCAACGTCTTTGCGGCAGGCGGAGTCGTAGCAGGGTGTTCGGCAGGAGCGATGGTCCTTGGCGCTGCCCTTCTCGACTTTCCCCGCACCTGGCGCACACTTCCCGCGCTTGGCCTTGCCCCCGGCATCGCCATCATCCCCCACTTTGACGAGATTCCCTCCTTGCTTACACCCATCATGGCTGCTGCCAGGCGCAGCATAACGGTAGTCGGTATCGACGGCTCAACAGCGCTCGTTGGTTCGAATGGACAGTGGAGCGTCCAGGGGAAAGGTGCAGTGACCGTTTTCACGAGCAAGCAGAAGACACGCTATCCCGCAGGCGACGAGGTGCCTGTACTGGCTACTTAAGGTCTCCGTTCCAAAACAGAGCAGTAAACTGTAAAGTGAGCAGCAGTATCGCTCTCTGCTTGATGTATCACTGGAGCGAAAAAGGACGTGGGTACAGCATTACTCGGTGGTGGATAAATCGAACATCTCTCCCACTCGCTTGACAGTCTTTCTCGACTCTCCTTATCATTTCTTCTCAGGGAACTCTCTCTTCTCCCCATTTCAAGCAGCGAGGTTCATGATGACTTTTCAGATCTTCTTGTTTCTGCTCGCGGTCTGCCTCCTCCTCGCTCTGGCGAGGCTCGGGCGTCTTTCTTGGCTCCCTCTTCAACCTTCCCCTTCACAAGCAGGCAGGAGACACCCCGCGCTGCACCGTCTTCTCAAGCCCCGCACCCCCCTTGATTGCCCCATCTGTCGCCTCTGTTCCTCTGGAGTGAGACCTGCCTCTGCGCCAGTACGCCCCTGGGGTGAGGTGAAAAGCCGGCGGGGAGCGCCTAAGCGGATACCCACCGAAGGCTTCGCCTGTCCCAATCAGCAGTGTCCGTACTTCGCAATCACCGATGCTCACATCCATGCCCTCGTCGACGATGGCAAGCATGGCCATGCCGAGCGGATCCAGACGTTTCGTTGTCAGTCCTGCCGCACCACATTCACTTCCAGGCACAACACGCCCTTCTATCGTCTGAAAACCCCCTCTCAGCAGGTCGCAGTGGTGCTCTCTGCGCTGGCCGAAGGGCTGGATCCTTCGGCTGCCGAGCGTGTGTTCGGCTTTCGACAAACCACCATCACCACCTGGCTATGCCGTGCTGGCGAGCACGCGCACACCCTGCACGAGCGCTTCTTCTGCCATCTCCACCTCCCGCACCTGCAGTTGGACGAACTGCGCACACGGCTGCGCCGTGCCAGCCAGGTGCTGTGGCTCTGGCTGGCCATCGACCCTTGCACCAAGATTCTGACTGTGCTTCAGCTCGGTCCCCGCACCCAGAACATGGCACATACGGTCATTCACTCCTTGCGGCACATCCTGGCACCTGGCTGCATCCCCTTTTTCACCAGTGATGGGCTCAATCTGTACTTCTATGCGCTCACGGCCCATTTTGGACACTGGCTCAAGGTAGCTCGCCGAGGGCGGAAAATACTCCGGTGGCAAGTGGCAGAAGGACTGATCTACGGCCAGGTGAAGAAAAGTTACCATCGGCGCAAGCTGGTGCGGGTCACGCACGTGATGCGCCTTGGAACAGAGCCCGCTCTCAAAGCTGCCTTACAGGGATTAGGCTTCTCTGGACGACTCAATACAGCTTTTATTGAGCGGGTGAATCTGAGCGTCCGACATGGGGTGGCAGCTCTCGCACGCCGCACCTGGGCGACGGCGCAGCAGTCCCCACACCTGTTGGCCCATCTGGAGTGGTGGCGCGCCTACTATCACTTTGTGCGTCCTCACCAATCGCTGCGAGTAGCGCTCATGCAGCCTCGCGAACGAGGGGGCAAACGTCTGGCGCAATGCTACAGGCAACGGACGCCCGCCATGGCAGCCGGCAGAACCACCCAACGATGGACGGCATGCGAGGTGCTCTCCTACCCATTGCCGTTGGTTTCCGCTTGAGAGGCACCAAAGCCAGATGTGGGTGTAGTGTCATGTCACGGGGAGATGGGTAAAGGTGCAAGCAGAAGCACTCGGAGGGAGCCTTGCTCCGGAAAAAGAAGGCCTGTCTGGACTGCCTCATCACAAAAAACCTGCCTAAAGTGGGTTTGTAAAGGGCCGGTCGATTTATCCACCATCTCCTGTGGGAGTACCCCCGGGTGGGCGGCTTGTCTTTGAGGTGCGTGATCCAACCAAGGAAGCATGGAAAGGCTGGAACCGAGAACAGTCCTACCAAACGATTGAAGCGCCCGGAATCGGCACGGTCGAGTCCTGGGTGGAGCTGATGAACGCACAGCTGCCGCTGGTCTCTTTTCGCTCTACATTCGTGTTCCGAAAGGACGGGAGCGTGATGACGTCCGAGTCAACCTTAAGGTTCCACACCCGATCAGAGATTGCTGAGACACTCTCCCGTGCTCAATTAACAGTGGAATCAGTTCGAGATGCCCCCGATCGTCCTGGCTTAGAGTTCGTCTTTATTGCTCACCAATGAGACCAGCACGGTTGCCAGAACAAGCGGCGGCAGCAAGTGGCAGCCAGGCGTACCGGAGTTCTCGCTTTTGAGCTGCGTCGCCGCTTGTTCTGGCAACTGGAATATGCTTCCCATCGAAAGACTCGTGGGCGATGTATGTAAATCCGAAGATTCGGTGAAGCAAAATCTGTACAATTAAATGGGTACTTCTCGTTCCTGAGCTCTCTTCTCATGTTTCCCTTGAGGCGCTCACAAAGCCAAAGGAGGCCCTTTCTCGGAAGCGAAGGTGGAGGTACTCTCACCCACATAATTATACAGATTTTGCTTCACCGAATCTTCGGATTTACAACGTATTTCCAACATTTCATGCCGATACTCCAGATGAGAAGCGGTTTGTTCAGGGAACGTGTGTCCCAGTGCTCACATGTGAGGGCAAATGCTCATGTTGGAGGGCAAAACCTGCTCACTTCGTAGGGCATTTACCAGTAACCTCCTCCTTGGATACTTCTCATGCGAGAAAAGCGTCATCATCAGAAAAGCTTTCCCATTGTAACGTGAATCGTTCTGACAAGGAAGGCGAACACCTCTTGTTTGCTGCATTCATCCGAGAAAAACGGCAAAAAAGGAACGACGGTCTGCGACTTCCCAGGTGAAGCGCGCTCCCCCCAACAGAACCATCCGCTGCTTCGCACACCCGACAGAGCTCAAGCACTTCGGCGATACTCGTGGTGTCGTCCACCCAGGACTGGGAAGGAGAGGATCTTGCTCCCATCGTGATCTGGTCGAATAGGCTCACCGTACTGTTCTGGAAGCTGTGTCTCATGCGCTTCCTGCGGCCTGGCTCGATTGCAGTACTGGACAGAGGCGTGAAGGACACGATCCAGCTGCTTCTCTTGAAGGATAAACAGGTGATCGAGACATTCTCGTCGGACACGTAAGAGAAAGCGTTCACAGATCGCATTGGCGCGTGGTGCGTGATAAGGCGTGATGAGCATCTTGATGCCGCTCGTGTTTGCGACTCGAGCGAAACAGGGTCCAAACGTGCGGTCATGATCACGGATGAGATACTTTGGCGTCTGCCCATAGGGAGTTGCCTCCCGCAGCGGTACGGGCGGCCCAGGCGTCGGTAGGAGATCGCGTCACCCCGACATGGATGACCTTTCACGTTTTCAGTTCAATGATGAAAAACGCAAAGAGCGGGTGAAAGAACAGGTCAGTCACTTGCAAGAAGTCACACGCCCAGATCTCTCCCCCATGAGTGCGTAGAAACGTCCACCAGCTTTGCCTCGTTGGCCGCGTCGTACGCACGCCTCTCATGTATTTCTGGATCGTGCGTTTGCACACGCGAATACCCAGCTTGAGCAACTCGCCGCGGATCCGTTCAGCACCCCACAGTCGATTATCCCTTGCCAACTCCTTGATGAATGCCACGGTCTCTTCGGCTACTTTGGCTTGGGAGCAGCCACTCTGGACGTGTCCTTCCAATACAGCTTGAATCCCTGGCGATGCCACCGCGAGATTCGTCTCTGGCTGAACAATGACAAGCGCTTGTTTCCAGGTCCGAACCATCCTTATGAGCAGTACCAGGAGTATGCGATCCGTTTTGGTCCAGACAGGCCGTTTGACCTGTCGGCGCAGGATGATGAGAGGCTTTCGCAGGAGGGCGTTTTCTGCCACGAGTTCGGACTTCCTTCTGGAAAGGTCAGTCACGGCTCCCAACAGGAGAGAGGTGGTGGATGGTTTGGTCCAGTCGACGAAGCGGTAGTGGAGCGACTGAAAGCTCATGCAAGTCATTCGTTTGATGAAGGCGATGATAGCATACACAGTGTACGATTCCTCTTTTGAAGACGAGCAGGTACATATATTTTGATTCTACTCTGCATCTTGAGGAATCGGCAAGGAGCGAGAGACAGGGAAAGGTGTTCTCAAAGGGCTCATTTAGCGAGCAGATGTCACAAGTAGCCAGCACAGCTCGCACCGCTCAACAGGCTGAGCATTGCTTCCTCTGGGACGGTCTGATCTGGGGCATTCATCACGATCTTCCTTTCGTTCGTGTCTTTCCTTCTCAATGGTTGTCTCTCTCCTGGAGCACATGCTTCCACACAGCTCGGACCTGCCCCTGCGGATCATCGACCACGTGCGCAACGTCGCCGAAGATCATGGTGGCGCGCCTGTCCAGATCGTAGGGCGGCCAGGCTGGCAGGCCGGCGATGGCAGGAGTGCCGCTGCGGATAAACGCGGCCCACGAGGCGTGCATCAGGTCGGCCAGCGGCTGTCTGGTTGGCGAGTCGCCGGTAAACGTGCGAGAGAGTCCCACGTCGAGGGTATTGAAAACGAAGGGGATATCCATGGCGTGCGCGGCTCCCAGGACACCGCCAAAGGCTGGCGATTCCCAGTCAAAGCGATACATCCAGACCGGCGCTCCAAGCTTCACCTGCGCTTCTGCCAGGCGGATCGCCGGCATGCGGAAGACCAGATCGCTCATGATATCGATCCAGGCCAGCTCCGGCGACTGATCGGTGCGCGCTTCCGTGTACACGGCGAGCGCAGGCCTCGCTTCATCGCCAAAGATTCGCGTGAGCTGCTCCTCATCCACCTTTGGCCCTCCGCTCATCATGGCGAACAGGCGCCATTCATCGCGATTGGTCCCCGCCAGGATGGCCACATTGGCTGCCGAACCCTGCGCGATCATGGCAGACGGATGCTGCGGCAGGGTCTCGCCGTCGATCATCGGGCTGTAGGCCAGGATGCCACCGAACTCACGTCCCAGCTCTGGTTGAATCTTGAGCAGGGCCTCAAGCGGTACATCCGCCAGGGCTGCAAGCTGAGAGGTCTCCAGACCGAGCTTTGCCAGCAGCGCCTGCGCGACTTGTGTGGCCCGTGGACGCGTCACCAGGTTGGAAGCCCCGCCGCTTTGCAGGATCGCGCGCCGGAAGAGCCCTTGTGCTGCTGGCATCCCCAGCAGGGCCCCAATGCTCATCGCACCGGCCGACTCGCCCATCACCGTCACATTGTCGGGATCGCCTCCGAAGGCGGCAATGTTGCTGGCGACCCATGAGAGGGCTGCCACCTGATCGAGGACGGCGAAATTGGCTCCGATGCTCTTATGCGCGAGAAAACCGAAGGCTCCCAAACGATAGTTGAAGGTGACCACAGTGACGCCCTGCCGGGCCAAATGCGCCCCATCAAAAGCGTCTTCCGAACCAGCGCCGCCGAGGTTTCCCCCGCCATGAATCCAGACCATGACCGGGTGTTGGGCCTGGCTGTCAAGCGTGGAGGTCCAGACATTGAGAAAGAGGCAATCCTCGCTTTGTTCCTGCACACGCAGATCGAAACTAGCCCCGCCTTTCTGGAGGCAGGCCGGGCCAAAATGGGTGGCATCGCGCACCCCCTCCCAGGCGTCAGGTGGTTGAGGCGGCTGCCAGCGTCGATCACCAATGGGTGCTGCGGCGTAAGGCATGCCCAGAAAGGCATGCACTCCACTCATCTCGCTCCCTTCAACGATTCCTTGTTCGATACGAACACGTGCCATTGTTCACTCCTTCTTTGCTGGAAGTTTGATCACAGTGCAAGCCAGTGGATCAGTTGCGCGAAGGTTTGCCTGAGTTCTTCTGGCGGCAGAGGAAGCCTGCTGCCCACGCCCTGAAGAAAACAACT
>Ga0137371_10003514_pt1 | contig 12326 bp, 12 predicted proteins | sample SagtaG_7_FD_104919 | JGI IMG/M metagenome (GOLD analysis project Ga0137371, IMG submission 104919) | Vadose zone soil microbial communities from Sagehorn Ranch, Mendocino, California, USA - Sage1_R_40_16 metaG | ecosystem: Environmental > Terrestrial > Soil > Vadose zone | place: USA... | reverse complement strand
CGCCCAGGCAACGCCAACTCCTCGCCTCCGACCTGGTCGAGAGATACGGTCTTCATGGCGGTTCCTCCTCTTGCCGATTGACGATTTCGCACTCGCCACGGTCGCGCAGCGACCGGACAAGGCAGGAGGGACCGCCACCTCAAGATCTACGAGCTACGGGACAACCTCCCAAGGCACGTTTTTCGGCCACCTCCGGACTGTTCGTTCCGGAGACATCGGCGAGACCGCGTACCGGAGACATCGGTGATGGTTGCTGGTGTTTTCTCGCTAGGGCCTCCTTTTCGGGCGCAGGCTGCGACTTTGATAGACGCGGCTGCGATCTGGCAAGAGCGAGCGGACGAGCTCGTTGCCGTGGTAGATGTGGATAAGCTTGTCGACGTGGTCGATGCGGACGTGGGCGCCGGCCCAGCGTCTGGCGAGGCCGATGATCAGCCCGTCGTGGCCGATGTCGCCGTGCGGGCCGACTTTGCGCACGACCGCGTGCTCGGGGTAGTCGGGCTGATCGCGCTCGGCGAGCGTGAGCTCGGCGAGCGGCGCGGTTGGCAGGTAGCGCTCGGCGGGGGTGAGATCGCCGATTCCTTGGTGCGGCCGCTGCTCGTTGTCGTGGGTGCGGAAGCGATCGAGCAGCGTCTGCAGCTGCTCGAGGTCGCCCGCGGGTCCTTCGTCGTGCAGCCATTCCTTCAATGTGTGGTGGAAGCGCTCGAGCTTGCCGAGGGTTTGTGGGTGGGCGGGCGCGGCGCAGATCAGCTCGACGCCGATCTCGTGCAAGCGGCGCTCGAAGGCGACCTCGACGCCGTGCAGCCGGCCGGTGAAGTAGGTGCCGTTGTCGGAGAGCAGCTGCCGCGGCAATCCGTAGGCCGCGCTGGCGGCGACGAAGCAGGCCCAGACCGCCTCGCCGCCGAGTGCGAGGCAGGCGTGCGCGGCGAGCAGGTAGCGGGCGTGGTCGTCGACGATGTCGACCACCCACACGCGCTCACCACCGGCGAGCTGCACCTGCGTGGCGTCGATCTGCCAGAGATCGTTGGCGACAGCGCGTTCGAACCGCTTCTTCGCCGGCCGGCGCCGCGGCGGTTGCGGCGCGACCAGATGGTTGCGCTTCAGCGTCTGGTGGATCGTCGACACCGCCGGCAGGTGCACGCCCGTGCGGGCAAGCTCAGCGCGGATCCGGCGTGCGCCCCAGCGCGGGTGCTCGTTGCGCGGCGCGCAGATCACCTGCTCGAGCCGCGGGTCGATCCGCCCCGGCGAGGTCAGCGGCCGCCGCGGCCGCGCCTGCAACCCGTCGATCCCCTCGGCGAGATACCGCTGCCGGTAGCGATAGAAGCTCGACCGCGAGATCCCGCGGCACCGGCAGACCGCCGCGACCGACTCGCCCGAACGGTCGGGCTCGAACAACACCTCCAACTTGAGCTCCTCCATCGACACCACCCTGAGAGCCACGCTCGCCTCCCGCACTCGCACCACGACAACCGAAGGAGAGGCTGGTTGGCCGGTCGGCGGTGTCTCAGATGTGCCCGGAACGTCTCACACCCGTCCGGAACGATCTGTCTCAGATCTATCCGGTTACAACACGGCCACCTCCGGACACTGGGTCCAATTTTTGTCACTACGGTCCCGCTGTATGCGCCGATGGTCGTTCTGCTCGTTTACGCGTACCAGGTCGTATCCGAATGGAGCGTCTTACTGTTCTTCGGCCTGCGTTCGCTGCCCAGCGGTTTTACCGCCTGTATCAGGAGGAACGCGAGGCCACGCAGCGACTGGAGTCGGCAAACGAACAGCTCGAGCGGGCTAACCTTTCCTTCGCAACAGCACTCGTAGCAACCCTCGACGCCAGAGACAGATACACCGCTGGTCACTCGGCTGTAGCTATTTATGCAAAGGATATCGCAGCTCGGATGGGTCTCAGTGAGTACGAGCAGCGACTCGCCCATCTAGCAGGCCTCGTCCACGACATCGGCAAGATCGGACTGCCGCCTGGGCTCCTCGAGAAGCCAGGAGCGCTGACGTTGGAAGAGCGCCGCCAGATGGAACAGCACTCGGTGATTGGCGAGCGCATCCTAAGTAAGGTCGAAGACTACGCCGAGATTGCCGCGATCGTTCGCCATCACCATGAGCGCGTCGACGGGCATGGCTATCCTGACCGCGCAGTTGGAGAGTCGATCCCACTGCTCTCGAGAATCATTGCGGTCGCTGACGCGTACAACGCGATGACATCCGATCGGCCCTACCGCGACGCAATGCCGAGCGGTGTCGCGAGCATCGGCTCGCTCAAGCGGTCGAGAGCCAGTTCGACACTTCCGTAGTCGCCGCTTTCGAGGCCATCCTCGCCGGCGCGACTGAGAGCTACCGCTGCGGTCAACGTGCAGATTTCAGGCTTGAAGCTCAGGACGTTGAAGTACTTCAACTGTCCGAAGTGGCATGACGATCCACGGCGGATGCGGCCTGCGCCCATAGGGCAGCCTCGGTCCGGGAATGAACCCCGAGCTTCTCAAATATGTGGCGGAGATGGGCTTTGACAGTCACCTCGCTGATGAAGAGCGCCTTGGCGATTTGGCGATTTGGAAGTCCTTGAGCAACGAGTCCAAGAACTTCAGCTTCCCGAGGCGAGAGCTGTAGATGCCCCTTGCGTCTCGGGGTGCCTGCGTCGCCGAATCCTGCTCGGTCTGCGAGATGGGGATCAAGGACAGGGCCGAGCATCTCGCTCACGGCTTGTCGGGCATCGGGATCGCGACCCAATGTCTCGATTAAGTCTGGGCAACCTCGAAGAACACAAAGGAGACCGTCCGCGTTTCCGGATTCGATCGAGAGCTTGAGAAGCTGAGCAGTTTCGTGTTCGAGATTGATGCCAGTGATCATGCTCGCCACTGCACGGGCACCTTGGGCTATAACCCGCGCCTCGATCGAACGCGTTCGAACATCAGCTTCGTCGGCAAGGGCTCGGCCCTCGCCAGCATGGCCAGCGCATGCGAACGCTAGCGCCTTAGAAGCGGCCCATTCACCGCTCATGATGGGCGATTGCAGCGGCGGCAACCGCTCGCCAGCAACGTCGAGCGCCTCATCATAGAGACGCTGACTAACCAAGAGACGCACTCGAAGCGTTAGCCCAGCGACGACGAGGTAAGGATCTGATTGTCCTGGTGCGCTAATGGCGACCTGGAGAAGCAGATGGGACGCAGCACTGAAATTCCGAAGGCCGGTCTCGGCCGCTGCCCACCGTAGCTGTAGATGAGGGATGCCGAAGACGAGACGCGCAGCCTCTGCATCTTCGAGTCCGATCCGAGCAACCTCCACGCCTGTCGTGTAATCGCAGGCGAGACTGCAGACCAGCGAGTAGATGTTGAAGAAGGAAGAGCGAACCAGCGGGTCGTTGGAATGTGCCGCCATGTGTGCTGCGCGCCGCCCTATAAGAAGGGCATCCCGAATGCCGCCTCGGTGACCCGCATAGATGAGACGAGCTGTGGCAGTGCGCAGCACCGTGTCGGCATCTTGCGTCTCTTCCAGGGCCGTTAGAGCTCGCAGTGTCTCGCCAAAGTCTTCAACCTCAAGTTCGAGCCCAGTTGAGATCGCACCCAAAAGCGCTTCGCGTCGCTCCTCATTTGTTGTCGCGACCCGGCTGGCTTCATGGAACAGGCGCTCGGCCCTCGTTGATTTGTCGGCCAGATAGCCTGCGCGGGCAGCGGCTAAGAGCGCGCGGCAGTAGAGGGGATGTTGGCTGCCGATGGTCTGAGCGATGTGTTCGGCCAGCTCGTGCGCCATGGCGTGATTACCCTTCCGGGCTTCGAGTTCGGCCTCGAGGAGTTCCAGCGATGGCGAGATCAGCGCGGCTGCCTTAGCCGCCGCGTGCCATCGCGAGACAGTCTCGACGCGACCCTCGCGAAGTTGGGCGCCCATGCCCTCGGTGATTAGACGCTCAAGGAGTTCAGCGACGCCGAAGGTCTCAATGATCTCGAACGCGTCGTCCCAGGCTTCGCCAGCAAGTAGTTCGCCTGCGACAGAGGCGGGGATCGCCTCGGCGTCTTCACGCTCTTGGAGCTTCCTGTGCAGAAAGTGGCGGAGTAGCGGGTGCATCGAATAAGACCCTGCATCTCGACGGAGGAAACCTCTTCCTTCTGCTTCGTTCAGAACCTGGTCGCTCACTCCGATTGCATCCACGATCCGCTTATCGAGAGTTGGGGCTACCGATAGCCGTAGAAGCGCGACCTCCAGTGATCCTGGGACGTCCTTGAACAATTCCTCAGCGAAGAACTCGTAATGGCGTTCAGATGTTCGCCCTTGAGATTGAGGTGCACGGTCAAGCGTGGCTGCGAGTCCAAGCAGGGCGGGCCAACCGCGGGCAAGCGCAGCAAGCCGCTTGATCTCGTTGGTCTCCCGACCTGCAAGAAGGCGCGCGACCTCGTCGTCCGTCATCGCAAGATCTGCGGTGCCCACCTCGAGCACGTGTCCGTAGACGATTTGCCGAGCTGTAATCCAACTCGGCTTCTCTCTCGAGGTGATGACGAATCCAGTCGGCGATCGTGCGACGAACTCCTCGACAAAGGATTGGGCCAGTTCGGAAGGTGAGACGAGGTGGTAGTCGTCGATCGCGATCCAGGCGTCGCTCGGAAAGTTCTCAAGCTCCTCAAGAGCGATCTCAACGAGAAGCCGAGGATCGCTTCGAGCCGGGACGCCAGAGCGTAAGAGTTCACTGAGAACCGGCCGTTGATTCGGATCGAGTAGACCTATCGTGTATTCCAATCCCACGGCGAGCGCCGCCAAGTCAGCAGATGCGCGTGAGGCTCCGTACCAGGCATGTCGTCGCCGACCCTGCATCCACTCGCGGGCCAACGTGGTCTTCCCGTAGCCCGCCGGCGCGACCAGGAGGATGATTCGCGCGTTCGACTCGTCCAGCAGCTTCGTCAGCCGCGGGCGTTCGATGATGTGTTGTTGACCCCTTGCGACCGTGCTCATGCCCTCGTCCATCTGCCTGCCGGGTACGGCAAACCCGTTGATTTCACCTTAACGTTGATCCGCACGAAGTGCGATTGAACGCGGGGCTGCTGCGCCTGCGAAGGGGAGCCTTCGCAGGCGCGCGATGCTGTCAGCCCCCGTTGCCGACCGAGGTCGGATCCAGGTCTTTCGCCAGCGGGTCGTCTCCCGTGAGGGTGCGGTAGGCGACCGGGATCTGCCGGCGTCGGGCGACGCCGAGCTTCTGCCTGAGGACGTCGGTATGCGCCTTCGCCGTCCGCGCGGAGATGCCCAGTCGTTGGCCGACTTCCTCGTTCGAGCAGCCCGCTGCGATCAGCCCCACCACTTGCCGCTGACGCTCCGTGATCGCCGGAGTCGCTGCGTCGGGTGCGTTCATGGTGGCGACGTTACAGCCGGCCCCTGGACCGAACCATTGACCAAACGGCGTATTCCGACAGGTATTGGCTTGTCTTCTAGCGGGCGACCGCGAGCGAGCGGCCGATGAAGCTCGCCGCGTGCCCGCGGGCGTTGGCCTCGTCCAGCTCGTCCCGGGTCAGCGCCCCGCAGCGGAGCAGCAGGTCGAACTCGTCGCGGAGGTGCGTCCGCATCATCTCGGGGCCGTCGGTCGCGATCGTGAAGGCGACACCGTGGTCGACGAACGTGCGGAACGTGTCCCGAACGGCCGCCTCGTCGGGGAGCGCCTTCGTGAGCAAGTTCGACGTCGGACAGATCTCGAGCACGATCTCGGCCTCGCGCAGCTCGCGCATCACCTCGGCATCGGAGGCGGCGAGGATCCCGTGGCCGATTCGGTCGGGCCGTAGCTCCTCGACGACCTGGGTGATCTCCTCGCGGCCCATGTCGCCGCCCTCCTCACCAACGTGGATCGTGACGCCGAGACCGGCAGAGCGCGCCTCCTCGACCATCGGGATGACCTGCCGGTAGTCATACCGTTCGTGCCCGGGGCGCGGGCCGGCGATGTCGATGCCGACGATCCCCCGCGGCCCCCACCGGATCGCCTTCTCGACGATGATCGCGTTCAGCTCGGGCGGGAATGTCCGGTCCATCATCAGGATCAGCCCGGCGCGCACCTGCGGGTACTCGAGGCTCGCGAGATCGAGCCCGCGAATGGCCGCGAGGATGATGTGATCGAGGTCGCGCTCGCCGCCGCGGTTCCGCTTCATCGGGTTGAACCGCAGCTCGAGCGTGGTGATGCCCTGCGAGCGATACGCCCCGCCGATCGCACCGTGTACCGACACCTCGACCGCGAGCGGGCTCGACTGGATCAGCTCGGTCCAGTGATAGATCGCGTCGAGCGCGTCGAGATCGGCGACCCCGCGCGGATCGCTCACGGTGACGAGCCGGTCGAAGTCCCAGAAGTCCTTGACCGGTAGCGCGATCCCCTGCTGGTGGGCGAGCGTCCAGAGGATGTCGGACGAGACGGAGCCGCCGAGATGCGTGTGGAGCTCTGCCAGGCCCTCCATGAAGGGAGTCTAATCCCAACCTATGACGGCCCAGCGCCGGCCCGCGAAGCGCGTGCGGAGGAAGACGAGCCGAGCCGCGATCAACGCCACGAGCCCGCTCCAGACGCCGACGATCCCCCAGCCGAACGCGAGCGACAGCAGCGCGATCGGGATGAAGACGAGACAGGACGACGCGAGCATCGACCACATCAGGAACGCGGTGTCGCTCGCGCCGATCAGGATTCCGTCGAGCGCGAAGACCGCGCCCGCCAGCGGCTGCATCAGCGCGAACAGCGGCCAGATCAACTCCGCGTCGTGGATGACGGCGTGGTCGCCGGTGAGGGCGCGGGGAATCCACCTGCCGAGCGGCAGCAGCACCACGGCGAAGGCCGCGCCGACGCCGACGGACCAGGCGACCATTCGCACCGCGGCGGCGTGCGCGCCGTCCGTCCCGTAGGTGAGGAAGTTGAAGATCGTGAAGGCGCCGGAGAGGATCGTTCCCGCGAGCCCGAGCGCCGCGATCTGCGGGCGGCCGAGATGGCCCACGATCGCAGTGTCGGCGAGGACGTACAGAGGCTCCGCCGCCAGTGCGCCGAGCGCGGGCAGGGCGAGGCGCAGGATCTCCCGATCGTACGGCGAGCGCAGGCGCACGGCGGCGGAATCTACCCGCACCGCGCGGGGGTTCACGCACCGGCGGTTGCGTCGGGCATAGTGACCCCCGTGAAGGTCGGCATCGTCGTGCCGTACAGCTGGTCGTTTTGGGGCGCCGTGGTCGAGCACGCGGAGCTCCAGGCCGACGCGCTTCGCCGCCAGGGGCTGGAGGTGAAGACCCTGATGGGGAACGATCCGCCCGGTCAGTTCACGCGCGTCCTGCACCCCCGCCACGGCCGCCACGGCAACCCGCCGCCGGACGTGATCCCGGTCGGCCGCTCGGTGATCGTCCCGGCCAACGGGTCGCTACCGAACATCATCCTCAGCCCCCGAACCTACCTGCGGATCAAGCAGGCGCTCGCGCGCGAGCGGTTCGACGTGCTGCACCTCCACGAGCCGATGACGCCGATCCCGTGCACCGCCACGCTCGCGATCGCGACCTGCCCGATGGTCGCGACCTTCCACGCGAGCGGCGAGCTCGCCTGGATGAGGATGGCCAAGCCGGTCTGGGGCTTCCTCGCCGAGCGGCTCGATCACCGGATCGCGGTCTCTCCGAAAGCGCGCGACTCGGCCGACCGTTGGCTCCCCGGCGACTATGAGGTCATCCCGAACGGCGTGCTGATTCCGCCGGCCGCCGACCCTGCGGGCCGCGAGCACCGAATCGTCTTCGTCGGCCGCCAGGAGGCGCGAAAGGGGCTGGCCGTGCTGCTGCGCGCCTGGCCCGAGATCCGGCGCCGCACCGGAGCCGAGCTACGTGTGATCGGGGCCGACCCGCTCGCTGTGCGGCTACTGCTGACACGCCTCCGGGTTCCGGACGACGGCATCGAGATTCTCGGCTTCCTCGACCAGGAGCGGTTGACCGCCGAGCTGCTCGCGGCAAAGGCGCTCGTCGCGCCCTCGCTCGGCGGCGAGAGCTTCGGGATGGTGCTCACGCGCGCGTACGCATGCGCGACGCCCGTCGTCGCCTCGGACATTCCCGGCTACCGCGAGGTGCTCCACCCCGACGCGGCCGTCTCGTTCCCCGCCGGTGACGAGCGGGCTCTCGTCGACGCGGTCGCGACGCTGCTCGAGGACGAGCCTCGCCGGCGTGCGCTCGGCGTGGCGGGACGCCGCATCGCCGAGGAGTGCTACTCCTGGGATCGGATCGGGCGGCGGCTTGCCGAGATCTACGACGAGCTCGCCGATCGGTCGCGAGCGGGGCTCGCCGCCGCTCGATGACGCCCCGCCTCTCGCGCTCGGCCTGGCTTCGCGCGGGGCTCGCGCTGCCGGTCGCCGCACTCGTCGTCGCGCTCCTCTGGTGGCGCGGCCCGAGCCTGCGCGGAATCGGAGACGCGTTCGCGGCCGTCCGCTGGGAGTGGGTCGTCGGCGCGATCGGACTCAACCTCGCCTCGGTCGTCGCACGCTCGCTGGCGTGGCAGACGGTGATCCGCTCGGCGATGCCGCCGCCGCAGCCCGCATATCCGCTGACGTTCTCGGCGTTCTCGGTCGGACTGTTCGCCAACGCGGTGCTGCCGGGCCGGATCGGGGAGCTCGCGCGCGTCGCCGTGCTGACCCGGAAGTTCCCGGGCCGTCGCGGCCTCTGGGCGACGCTTGTCGGGACGGTCTTGGCGCACCGCGTCTTCGACGTTGTGCCCGTCGTCCTGCTCGTCCTCTACGTCTTGCTGACGGCGAAGATCCCCTCCTGGGCGATCTCGAGCCTGCTCGTCGCGATCGGCATCGGTGTGACGCTGTTCGCCTTCGCGCTCGCGAGCGCGCGGAGGCACCAGGTCTCGACGCTCGACGGGATCAGCGCCGTCAGCCGGGTCGTGACGATGGTCCGTCACGGGCTCGGCGTCATGCACGAGCCGCTGCACGCGGCGACGGCGGTGCTCTTCCAGTGTCTCGGGTGGCTGTGCCAGCTGCTCGCGGTGTGGACGGCGATGCGGGCCTTCGACATCCACTCGCCGCTGCCGGCGGCCGGGCTCGTGCTCGTGCTGATGAACGTCGCGACGATCTTCCCGCTCTGGCCCGGCAACGTCGGGCTCGTCCAGGCGGCGATCGCGCTACCGCTCGTCCGTTACGGCGTCTCGTACCCGCGCGGCGTCGCGTACGGCTTCGGCCTGCAGGCGATCGAGGCCTCGGTCGGGATCGGCGTCGGCCTGCTCTTCCTCGGCAAGGAGGGCCTCTCGTTCGCGATGCTGAAGGTGATGCCCGACGCGGCCCAGGCGGGTGCCGGCTCGGCCGAGGACGAGGAATCGGACGCCGACGCCGAGCGCCAGCGCGCGGGCGTCGGCTAGGCGGCCGGGCCTGCGTCAGCGCGCCGTGCGAGCTCCTCGATCCGCCCGTGTGCGGCGTCGAGCTGCTCGCGGCAGAAGCGGTAGAGCTGCTCGCCGCGTTGCCAGAGCTCGAGCGTCTCGCCGAGGGGGGCCTGGCCGCGCTCGAGACGCTCGACGATCTGCTCGAGCTCCCGCTGCGCGGTCTCGAATGTCAGCTCACTGCTCAACGCGCGCTCCGAATCGTCCGTCGGCCACCTCGACGTCGATCCGGTCTCCGTCGGCGACGCCGGCGGTCGAGAGAACGACGGTGCCGTTGTCCGTCCGGACAATCGCGTATCCTCGTTGCAATGTCGCCAGTGGAGACAACGCACGTAGCCGCCCGGCCGTTGCCTCGAGCGCCGCCCGCTTGCGCTCGACCGCGTGCAACGGCGCCTGTCGCAGCCGCTCGTGCGCGCGCTCGAGGCGCTCCGCCTGGCGCTCGAGCACGTGCGCGACGCCTCTGCCGAGAGCCGCCCGCGCGCGGTCGAGCTCGCCCGACAACTGAGCCAGCTCCGGGACGACGAGCTTGCCGGCCATGGTCGGCGTGGAGGCGCGGACGTCCGCGGCGAGGTCGCAGAGCGGCGTGTCCTGCTCGTGGCCGACGGCCGAGACGACGGGGACCGGGCACGCTGCGACAGCGCGGACGAGGCGCTCGTCGCTGAACGGGAGGAGGTCCTCGAAGCTCCCGCCGCCGCGGGCAATCACGATCACGTCTACGTCCGGCAGCTCGCAGAGCGTGCGCATCGCCGCGATGACGTCGGCCGCCGCCCGCGGCCCCTGGACGTACGTCTCCGCGACGACGACGTGCGCCGGCGGGAACCGGGCCGAGATCGTCGTCAGCACGTCTCGCTTCGCTGCCGCGTCGTTGCCGGTGACAAGCCCGATCCGGCGGGGGAGGCGCGGGAGCCGGCGCTTGCGCTCGGCCGCGAAGAGGCCCTCCGCGGCGAGCTTCGCCTTCAGCCGTTCGAGCCGGGCGAGGTGGTCGCCGAGGCCGAAGCGCTCGATCGTCAGCGCCCGCAGCCGGAAGTCGCCGCGTGCCTCGAAGAGCTCGGGGCGCCCGTAGACGTGTACGCGCTCGCCGTCGGCGAGCTCGAGGCGCAGCGCGTCGAAGCGGCCCCGCGGCATCGTCACGCCGAGGCACGCACCGTCCCCGGGATCCCTGAGCGTGAAGAAGACGCTCTGCCAGCGCTCGTGGCGACGGAGTTCGGTCACTTCTCCTTCGACCCAGACGGTCGGCAGGCGGCTGAGCCAATCCGCGACGCCGCGGTTGAACGACGAGACCGAGTAGACCTTACGGTCGCCGTAGTCGAGCGCTTCGACCTTCACGGACCCCAGGGTACTCCCGGGTGGGCTACGGAGCCCAGGCGTGTCCCGACCTGGCTCAGCCGATCCGGACCTGGACGACACGGCGCGCGGCCACCCCGGTGAGGAGGTTGTCGCCGGGCTTACGGGCGCGGACGAAGAGCACGAGCGAGCCGCGTTTCATCGGCAGCTGTGCGGTCGGCTGGAGCTGCAACCGCGCCCAGCCGTCACTCCCGGTTTCGACCTCGGCCACACGACGGACGAGTCCGTACGGGAGCGGCTGGACGAGCACGAGCGCGCCGCGGACGGCGTGGCCCCGCGTGTCGGTGACCCGGAAACGCGCGGTGAATGGCTTGCGCGACTTCACCCGGGAGGGCGTGAACGCGACGCCCGAGAGGACGAGGTGCTGGGGAGCCGCGACGTTCGCGACCGGAATCGAGGTGGCGCCGCCCGGGAGGGGCGTCGCCCCTGGGCCCGCGGCCGACACGACGACGTCGGTCGCGGCCGAGGTCACCGTGCTCGCCCCGAACTCGTTCGTCGCGACAACGGCGACGCGGAGTCGCTTGCCGACGTCGGCGGCCGCGATCGTGTACGTCTGCTTCGTCGCGCCGTCGATGTTCCCGCAGGCGTCCAGGGCCACGCTGCACCGCTGCCACTGGAAGACGAACGAGATCGTGCCGGCGGTCGTCCAGCCGCCGGGGGCGGCCGCGATCATCTGCCCCTCCGCCGCCTTCCCGGCAAGCGACGGCGACACGACGGCGGCCGGCGATTTTCCGCCCAGGACGACGACCGGTGTCGCGTCGGAGGTCATCGACGCGTTCCCCCATCTGTTGTTGGCCGTAACCGCGACGACGAGCGTGTGGCCGAGATCGTCGTTGACGGCGGTGTAGCTCGCCTGCGTCGCGCCCTTCACGTCCGCGCAGCCGCCGCCGGCGCCGTTGCAGCGCCGCCACTGATACGCGTAGGAGAGTGGGGTCGTTCCCGTCCAGGTGCCCGGCGCGGCCTGCTCGGCCGAACCGACCCGGGCGGCGCCGGCGACCGTGGGCTTCGCGGTGCTCTTCGGTGCGTTCCCGGTCGCCGGCACGGGCACGGACGCCTGCCGCGTCGATCCCGTCGAGTCGCTGGCAATCACGACCACGAGCAGCGTCGAGCCGGCATCAGCGTCGACGACCGCGTATCTCGCGCTCGTCGCTCCGGCGATGTCGGCGCAGCTCCCGGCGGAGCTGCAGCGCTGCCACTGGTACGCGTAGGTCACCGCACCGGTCCCGGTCCACGTGCCGTTGGACGCCGTCAGGGTCTGGCCCGGACGAGGCGTTCCGGAGATGGAAGGTAGCCTCGTGTTCGTCGGGCCGGACGCTGACGCCCCGCCCAGCGCCACGCCCGCCACCAGGACCGCGCCGACGGTCGCGACAATCATGGCCGTGGCGAGCCGATGCCGAGCGGTGCCGGACAGGGAACGCCTCATTGTTCCTCCCTTGGTCGTTCGGAGTTCCAGGGGGAACGCTACGGATGCCGTCCGACGGCACCCGTGCCGGCGAAAGGCCTAGATGGTCGATGCCACGATCTCGCGCGCTCGGTGCGCGATCTGGCGTGTCTGGGCCGCTCCCGCCCGGCAGTCGCGCCGCGCGGCGGCGCGCCGGCCGGGCGTCCGCTGCGCGCGCTCAGCCCGCCGCCGATG
>Ga0137371_10003510_pt1 | contig 12340 bp, 9 predicted proteins | sample SagtaG_7_FD_104919 | JGI IMG/M metagenome (GOLD analysis project Ga0137371, IMG submission 104919) | Vadose zone soil microbial communities from Sagehorn Ranch, Mendocino, California, USA - Sage1_R_40_16 metaG | ecosystem: Environmental > Terrestrial > Soil > Vadose zone | place: USA: California... | reverse complement strand
GAGCCCGCTGGGCTGGTCCAGAGCGAGGATACCATCGAGATGGTCGAGCTCGTGCTGGAGCAGCTCCGCCATCGGCCCTTCGAGGTCCATCGTATTCACGTTTCCCTTCAAATCGGTGTAGCGCAGCGTCGCCCTGTAGGCGCGCGTGACGCGGACCAGCAGATGCGGAAACGAGAAGCAGTCGTCCCAGACATGAAAGTCGTCGGATCCCACGTCGGTGATTTCCGGGTTGGTCATCGTCGCGCGGAATTTCCCAACCTCCACCAGGACCACGCGGACCGGAGCACCGATCTGCGGTGCAGCCAGCGCCCGGCCGAAATTGTACTTCTTTCGCGCCTGGCGAAGCGTGTCCCGCAGGTCGTCGGAAAGCAGTCGCACTGCCGGTGACTTGGGATCTTCCACCGGAGTGCAGCGAACCCGCAGGATGGGGTCGCCGAGTTGGCGAATGCGTCGGGCTGCCATGGGCGCGCCAAAATTGCCCCTTTCGGGCCGTCATGCAACTACCCTCTAGCCGGATAGCCACTCAGGCCCTTAGTCTCTTAGCCCCTATGTCTTTGGCGGGCGTCGTCCTGGCGGCTGGCCGGTCGGCCCGAATGGGGTCCCCCAAGGCCCTCTTGGATTTCCTCGGCCTTCCGTTCGTCGTTCGGATCATGCAGGCCTTGGAAGCGCTCGAGGTAAAAACTCGGGTCGTAGTCCTTGGCCCGGACGCGCCGCGCATCCAGCCTGTCCTGGCGGACCACGACTGCATGATCGTGGAGAATCCCGACCCCGAGACCGGCCCCATCGCCTCACTGCGGGCCGCGTTGCGTGCGCTCCAGCCCCTGCAGCCCAGCGCCGTGCTTGTCTGGCCCGTGGATTTGCCGCACGTACGCGTCACCACCGTCGAGCGAATCCTCGAAACGCACCGCCGGACGGGAGGAAAAGTCATCGTTCCCACATTCGCAGACCGGCGCGGTCATCCCGTGGCATGGCGATCGGCGTTGTTCGCGGAGTTGCTGGACAGCCCCGCAGCGACGCGCGAGGGTGCGCGTGCGGTCCTGCACAAGCACGCAAAGGATGTTGTGAGCGTCACGGTGGACGATCCGGCGGTCGTTGACCAGATCAACACGCCTGACGACTACGAAAGACTGGTGAGGGAGTGGAATAGAGACATCTATTAGTTCGGTTGACAATCCCGACAAAACCATTAGGATTCCCGATTGGACAGTCGATTTGACTGCCAAGTTTATGTCCGCTAAGGACTTCCGGAGCAACAATGACCAGTATTGAAGCCCACGTCCAGCAACCGTACAAGTACGGCTTCGTCACCGACATCGAATCCGAGGTCGTGCCGGCGGGCTTGAATGAGGATGTGATCCGGCTGATTTCCGCCAAAAAGGGCGAGCCGGAGTGGATGCTGGAGTGGCGCCTGAAGGCCTACCGCAACTGGCTGAAGCTGAGCGAGCCCCACTGGCCCAACGTGAAGTACGGGCCGATCGACTATCAGGCGATCAGCTACTACGCCGCGCCCAAGCAGCGGCCGAAGCTCGATTCGCTCGATCAGGTCGATCCCAAGCTCGTCCAGACATTCGAGAAACTCGGCATCCCCATCGAGGAGCAGAAGCGCCTTACCGGCGTCGCCGTGGACGCGGTGTTCGACAGCGTCTCGGTCGCGACGACGTTCCAGGCGGAGCTCGCGAAGTACGGCGTGATCTTCTGTCCGATCTCGCAGGCGATCCGCGAGCATGCCGATCTCGTGCAGAAATACCTCGGCACGGTCGTCCCATACAACGACAACTTCTTCGCGGCGCTGAACTCCGGGGTGTTTACCGACGGATCCTTCGTGTACGTGCCGAAGGGCGTGCGGTGTCCATTGGAGCTGTCGACCTACTTCCGCATCAACGCGTCAGCGACCGGCCAGTTCGAGCGGACCCTCATCATCGCCGACGAGGGGAGCTACGTGAGTTACCTCGAGGGCTGCTCGGCACCGACGCGGGATGAGAATCAGCTGCACGCCGCAGTCGTCGAGCTGGTCGCGTTTGACAACGCGCAGATCAAGTACTCGACGATTCAAAACTGGTACCCCGGGGATGAAGAGGGACGCGGCGGTATCTACAACTTCGTCACCAAGCGCGGCAAATGCGCCGGCCGCAACTCCAAGATTTCCTGGACCCAGGTCGAGACCGGCTCGGCAATCACATGGAAGTATCCCGGCTGCATCTTGCAGGGCGACAACTCCATCGGTGAGTTCTACTCGGTGGCGGTCACGAGCCACAAGCAGCAGGCCGACACCGGCACCAAGATGATTCACCTCGGCAAGAACACACGGTCCACGATTGTGTCGAAGGGCATTTCTGCAGGACGGGGACAGAACACGTATCGCGGACTGGTAAAGATCATGAAGGGCGCCGAGGGCGCGCGCAACTATTCGCAGTGCGACTCGATGTTGATCGGTGATAAATGTGGAGCGCACACCTTCCCTTATATCGACGTGCGCAACAGCACCGCGATCATGGAGCACGAAGCGTCGACGTCGAAGATCGGCGAGGACCAAATCTTCTACCTGCGCCAGCGCGGCCTGTCGTCCGAAGATGCCGTCTCGATGATCGTGAACGGCTTCTGCAAGGAAGTCTTCAAGGAGCTGCCGATGGAATTCGCCGTGGAGGCCACGCGGCTGCTCGGTATCAGTCTCGAGGGGAGCGTCGGGTAATGCCGGGGAAGGTGAAACGGGAAACGGGAAACGCGTTGCTCGAAGTTAAAGGGCTTCGAGTCGCTGTTGCGGGAAATGAGATCCTGAAAGGCGTCGATCTCGCCATTCGCGCCGGCGAAGTGCACGCGATCATGGGGCCGAACGGCTCCGGCAAGAGCACGCTCGCGCAGGTGCTGGCCGGGCATCCGGCCTACACGGTGGTCGCCGGGAGCGCGACGTACGATGGGAAGGACCTACTCGCTCTGAAACCGGAGGAGCGCGCGCGGGCGGGTGTGTTCCTCGCGTTCCAGTATCCGGTCGAGATTCGCGGCATCACGAACTCCTATTTCCTTCGCTCGGCGCTCAACGCGCTCCGCAAAGAACGGGGAGAACCGGAGCTCGATCCCATCGACTTCCTGCAGGTGCTCGAGGAAAGGGTGAAGGCGATCGGCTCGGACGATGCCATGATGAACCGTCCCGTCAACGAGGGCTTCTCCGGCGGCGAAAAGAAGCGCAACGAGATCCTGCAACTCGCGGTGCTCGAGCCGCGGATGGCGATCCTGGATGAGACCGATTCGGGCCTGGATATCGACGCGCTGAAGACGGTCGCACATGCGGTCAATCAGCTGCGGAGCCCCGACCGCGCATTCCTCATCGTCACGCACTATCAGCGCTTGCTGAACTACATCAAGCCTGACGTCGTCCACGTCCTCGCGGACGGGCGCATCGTAAAAACCGGCGGCCCCGAATTGGCCTTGGAACTCGAGGCGAAAGGCTACGACTGGTTGCGTGATGGCGTAATGGTGTCGTGACGATGGCAGTAAAAACAGGCTCAGTCGAACGGCTCGTTGGCTCCTACCAGGCATGGGCGGCGAATGGGGCGTCCCGGGTGCCGGCCTGGCTCAAGGATCTCCGCGAGGGCGGGATTCGACGCTTCGTCGAATTGGGCTTCCCCAACCTCAAGCAGGAAGCGTGGCGCTTCACGAGCGTCGCGCCAATCGCCGAAACGCAGTTCGAGCTGGCGCATCCCGCATCTCGCATCCCACATCTCGAAGAAATCCAGCCGTTCCTGGTCGGTGAGGCTGGCGATCGGTTGGTCTTCGTCGACGGCTTCTTTGCGCCGGCGCTGTCGACATCGCTCCCCGGCGGTGTGCGGGTGGCGAGCCTGGCGCAGGCCCTCCGTGAGAATCCGGAGACGATTCAGCACCACCTGTGCAAATACGCGAAGACTGACGAGCGACCCTTCTGCGCGCTGAACACGGCGTTCGTGGCGGAGGGCGCGTTCGTGCACGTGCCGGCCAAGCTCAGGGTCGCGGAGCCGATTCAGCTCTTGTTCCTGACGACGACTGACAGGCAGGTTGTCGTCCATCCGCGCAATCTCGTCGTGGTCGAGCGTGAGGCGCGGGCGTCGATCGTGGAGACATACGCGGCGCTGGCAGAGAACGTGTACTGGACGAACGCGGTGACTGAGATCGTCGTCGGGGATGGTGCGCGCGTGGACTACCATCGCGTGCAGCGCGAGAGCAACCGCGCCTTTCACGTCGCGGCGACCCAGTCGCATCAGGGACGCGACAGCACGCTCAATCTCCACTTTGTCGCGTTCGGGTCCGCACTCGCGCGCCACGACATCGGCGCGGTACTGGCCGGTCCGGGCGGCACGCTGATTCTGAACGGCCTATACCTGCTGGCGGGCGCGCAACACGCGGATCACCACACCACGATCGACCACGCGGCCGACCACTGCCAGAGTCACGAATACTTCAACGGCGTGCTCGACGGGCATGCGCGTGGGGTGTTCACCGGCCGCATCATCGTCCGGCCGGGAGCGCAGAAGACCGATTCGAAGCAGACAAACAACAACCTGCTGCTCTCGGCCGATGCGCACGCCGACAGCCAGCCGCAGCTCGAGATCTATGCCGACGACGTGAAGTGCACGCACGGCTCCACGGTCGGGCCGCTCGATCCACGCGCGCTGTTCTACCTGCGGAGCCGCGGCGTTGGTGAAGACGAGGCGCGGCGTCTGCTGACCTACGGCTTCGCCGCCGAGATTCTCGGCCGCGTGGAGGTCGCGCCGCTGCGCGTGCAGCTCGATCGCATCGTGCGGGATCGCGTGGCCCAGCCATGAGTGACCTCAGCGACCTGTATCAACAAGTCATCCTGGATCACAACCGCAATCCGCGGAATTTCAAGCGCGTCGACTTGGCGAACCGGAAAGCCGAAGGCAACAATCCGTTGTGCGGCGATCGCATTCAACTGTACGTGCAGCTCGACGGCGACACGATCACCGATATCGGCTTTCAGATGCCGCAGGGCTCCGGCTGCGCGATCTCGAAAGCGTCCGCGTCCCTCATGACCGACGCCGTGAAGGGCAAGACCGCGGCCGCGGCGGAAACGATGTTTCAGCAGTTTCGCGACATGCTCGCGGGGGGGAACGATGCGCCCGGTAAGCTGGCGGCGTTTTCGGGCGTGCGCGCCTTCCCGAGCCGGATCAAATGCGCCAACCTCGCCTGGCACGCGCTGCACGCAGCGCTGCAGAACAGCGCCCAGCCCGTGACCACCGAGTCGGCGCGAGACTTCTGATGCTCGACACCACCAGGATCCGACCCGAGTTCCCGATTCTGCAGCAAAAGGAGAATGGGCAGCGGCTCGTGTATCTCGATAACGCGGCGACCAGTCAGAAGCCGCGAAGAGTCATCGACGCGATCGTCCACTACTACAGCTTCCACAACGCCAACGTGCACCGGGGCGCGTATGCCCTGGCGGTCGAGGCGACGGAAGCGTACGAAGCCGCCCGTACAGCCGTCGCCCGGTTCGTGAATGCCTGGGCGCGCGAAGGCGTCGTGTTTACGCGGGGCACCACGGAGTCCATCAACCTCGTGGCGGCCTCGTGGGGGCGGGCCAACGTGAAGCGCGGCGATACCGTCGTCGTGACGGCGATGGATCACCACTCGAACATCGTGCCGTGGCAGATCCTGTGTCAGGAAAGGAGTGCCACGCTCCGGATGGTCGAGATCACGGAGGACGGGCGGATCGACCTGTCCGACTTTGGGCGCGCGTTGGAAGCGAAGCCCAAGATCGTTGCATTCCCGTATGTCTCGAACGCGCTGGGGACCGTGAACCCCGCCGCGCAGCTCTCCAAGCTGGCCCACGCGGCCGGGGCCGTGACGGTAGTGGACGGTGCACAATCCAGTCCGCACCTGCGCGTCGACGTCCAGACCATCGACTGTGACTTCTACGCGCTGTCGGGCCACAAGATGTTGGCGCCGATGGGCAGCGGGGCTCTGATCGCAAAGCCGGCGCTGCTCGAGGCGATGCCGCCCTACCACGGCGGTGGCGAAATGATCGAACGCGTGTGGGACGACCGCTCCACCTGGAACAAGATCCCCCACAAGTTCGAGGGCGGGACTCCCAACGTGGAGGCCGCCGTCGGTCTGGGCGCCGCGATCGCGTATCTCGAACAGCTCGGGATGGAGAAGATCGCCGCTCACGAACAGGAGCTCGCACGCCTGACGATCGAGCGGCTGTCACAAATCGACGGCGTCACGGTGTATGGACCGCGCGAGCACCGCGCGGGCGTGGTGCCGTTTACGTACGGTGACATTCACCCCCACGACCTCGCCACGATCCTGGACAAAGACGGTGTCTGTATTCGCGCCGGCCATCACTGTACGCAGCCGTTGATGCGACGGCTCGGCGTGGCCGCGACCGCGCGCGCTTCCTTCTACATCTACAATGACGTCGACGACATCGACGCCTTGGTGACCGCTGTACGGAAGGCCGGAGAGTTGTTCGGCGTTCCGGCGTAACCCGTCCCCCGTCCCCCGTCCCCCTTCCCCCATCCCCCGTCCCCCTTAGCTTCGGGGGCATGTCAGAACCCGTCGTTGTCGATCGCGTCACGAAGCAGTTTGCCGGTCATACTGCCGTCGATGAACTCTCGCTGAGCGTGTCGGCGGGCATCATCTACGGACTGCTCGGCCCCAACGGCGCCGGCAAGACCACCACGCTGCGCATGATCATGGACATCTACGAGCCCGATTCTGGTTCGATCCGGCTATTCGATCAGGTCGGCGGCGGCCGGACGCATTCGGCGCGCATCGGCTATTTGCCTGAGGAGCGCGGGCTGTATCCCCGGATGCGCGTCCTCGACGTGCTCGTCTTTCTGGCGGAAGCGAAAGGCGTGTCCCGGCGCGTTGCGCGCGTCAAGGCGCTCGAATGGTTGGAGCGCCTCGGGCTCTCGGACTGGCGACTGCGCAAAGTCTCCGATCTGTCCAAGGGAATGCAGCAGAAGGTGCAATTCATTTCCACGATCCTGCACGACCCCGATCTCGTCATTCTCGACGAGCCGTTCTCGGGGCTCGATCCGGTGAACTCGCAGGTGCTGCGCGACACGGTCGTCGACTACCGGCGTCACGGCAAGACCGTGCTGTTCTCCACGCACATCATGGAGCACGCCGAGAAACTGTGCGACCGCCTCTGCATCATTGCCCGCGGCAAGAAGCTCATCGACGGAACGCTGGCGGAGGTCAAACGGACGCACGGTGGTAAGCACGTGATCGTGGCATTCGACGGTGGTCAGGGAAACGCGCAGCAGATCTTCAAGGACCAGCGGCTCGTGGCGAAGATCCAGGACTTCGGCCAGCAGGCGGAGTTGGAGTTGGCGCCAGGTGCCGATGCGCAGGAGATCCTTAAAGCTCTGGTCAATTCCGGCGCGCGGCTCGCGCGATTCGAGCTGGCGAGTCCTTCACTCCATAAGATCTTCGTGGATCTGGTTGGGCCCGAAGCCGCGACTGCCGCTGCGATCGGCGCGCGCGCCGAAAACGGTGGGCCGAATGCATAAGGTCTGGGCGGTCATTCGCCGCGAGTTCGTCGAGCGGGTGCGCACCAAGTGGTTCTGGGTTTCTGCGATCCTCGGGCCGGTGTTGTTCGCCGGGATCATCGTGTTCCAGATCGTGCAGTCGCTCGGCGGCGCGGTCCGGAACGTCGCCGTCGTGGACAGCACGACCGGCGGGTTGGGTGCGCGCGTCGTCGAAGCGTTGAATGCCAGCAACGCGTTTCGGGCCTCGCTGGCGCCCGCCGGGCTCCGCGTCGTTGATTCGCTGAAAGACCTGGTCGAAGCGAAGCAGCTGAACGGGCTCTTGATCGTGACGAACGACCTCGTCGAGACCGGCCGGGCGGAGTACCAGGCGTCCAATCTCGGCATGCAGACGATCGAGGCCCTGCAGCGGACGCTCGGCCGGCTAGTCGTGAAAGCTCGGCTCGAGCAGAAGGGCGTGAACCCCGCGGTCGTGGACTGGGCACAGATTCGTATCGCATTGGAGCAAAAGAAGATAACGCATGGTCGCACAGTCTCCGAGAATGCCACGCAGTCGTTCCTCACGGCGTATTTCATGGCGATCCTGCTGTTCATGGCCATCCTGCTGTACGGCGTCAACGTGATGAGCTCGGTGCTCGAGGAAAAGACAACGCGCATCATCGAGGTGCTGGCGTCGTCGGTGCGCCCGTTCCAGCTCATGCTCGGCAAGATCTTCGGCGCCGGCGCGGTCTCATTCTTCCAGTTCTTCATCTGGGCGGTGTCAGCGCGCGTCCTACTTTCGCTGCGCGGTCCGATCGCGCGAGCACTCGGCGCGAATCCTGCGGACGCCCAGACGATGTCGTTGCCGCATATCCCCGCCGCCACCCTGGCGGTATTCATTGCGTTCTTCCTCGGCGGGTTCCTGCTGTATTCGGCCATGTTCGCGGCGGTGGGCGCGATGTCGAGCAACGAGCAGGAGGCGCGCCAGGCACAACAGCCGGTCACGATCCTGCTGATGATTTCCTACTTGTCGATCCTCGGACTCACGAATGATCCCGGTTCGACATTCGCGAGGACGCTCTCGCTGGTGCCGTTTACGACGCCGATCGCGACACCCGTTCGATGGACGGCGGGAAGCATGCCGATGTGGGAACTCGTCGCATCGCTCGTGATTCTTGCGATCGCGATTGTGGGAGTCACATGGGTTGCGGCTCGCATTTACAGGGTTGGGATACTCATGACCGGCAAGCGGCCGAATCTGAAGGAACTGATGCGTTGGGTGAGGGCGTAGACGGCGAGGGAGACGCCTAAGGGAGAGGCCGAGAGGCCGAGCGGCCGAGCGGCTGAGGGGATATGAGAGGCGAGGCGTTAGAAAGGCACGGCACGCGTGAATTCGGTGCCGTGCCTTTCGCTTTTCGGCATACCCTATATCATGGCACACTTCAAGACGCTGAAGGCTTGGCAGCACGCTGAGCGCCTAGCGATCGACTGTGTCCGCACCTCAAAGGGTTTCCCTGATTACGAGCAGGGCGCACTGGCCGATCAGCTTCGTCGCGCATGTTACAGCGTTCCGCTCAATATTGCCGAAGGCAACACGCGTTACGGATCACGAGACGCACGACGTTTCTTTGACACAGCCCGAGGGTCGCTTGCGGAAGTCGAGACAATCCTTGGCATGGCAAGGCAACTGGAATACATCACAGCGGCGGAATTCGGTCGATTGGAAGCTCTGACGGACGAGACGGGGCGGACGTTATACGGGCTCCTTCGGAAAGTCAGTGGTGCTGCCGGGAAACTCCCGATTCCTCGCGCCTCATAGCCCCTCGGCCGCTCAGCCGCTCGGCCTCTCCCTCGACGTCTCATGGCTAGGCTCGTTATTCTTCGAGCATGCTGGACTACGATGTCATAGTGGTTGGAGGTGGTCACGCCGGTACCGAAGCCGCCGCTATGGCTGCTCGCCTGGGCGCCAGGACGCTCTTACTCACTTCTGTTCTGGACACAATCGGCCAGATGAGCTGCAATCCCGCGATCGGCGGCATCGCAAAGGGTACGGTCGTCCGCGAGGTCGACGCCCTCGGCGGTGTCATGGGTCGCGCCGCCGATCGCGCGACAATCCAATTCCGGATGTTGAATCGCTCGAAGGGTCCCGCCGTCTGGGCCCCGCGCGCGCAGGCGGACCGCACTCTGTACAAGCGCGCCGTTCGATTCCTGCTCGAGCAATTCCCTGCCCTCGAGCTCTCGCAGGGCATGGTGACAAACCTGCTCTTCGATCAGGGCGGCACTCGGATCAGTGGCGTGGAGACTGGCGATGGGCGGCGGTTCACAGCGCGCGCCGTCATCATCACCGCCGGCACATTCCTGCGTGGCCGGATTCACCTCGGCACCGATACTCAGATTCCCGCCGGACGGGCCGGCGATGCCCCCTCCATAGAGATGGCACAAGTAATTGCTAATGCAGGGCTTACAGTATCACGATTCAAGACCGGGACCCCACCGCGCGTGGATGGTCGGTCCGTGAACTGGAGTAAGGTCGAGCGCCAGGACGGCGACCGGGACGACTTCCGTTTCTCCTTCCACGAGCGCGTCGAGCGGCCGCGTCAGGTCCCATGCTGGATCACATGGGCCGGCGAGGAAGTGAAGGAAATCATCCAGCGACACTTGAAGGAATCGGCGCTGTACGGCGGCGCCATCAGTGGTCGCGGGCCACGCTATTGCCCGTCCGTCGAAGACAAGATCGTGAAGTTCCCAGCGGCGAAGCGCCACCAGATCTTCCTCGAGCCCGAGGGCCTCGACACGACCGAGCTGTACGTAAACGGGCTCTCCACTTCCCTGCCCGCCCGAGTGCAGCTCGAGTTCCTGCACGTGGTCCCCGGGCTCGAGGGCGCGCGCATGACGCGCCCCGGCTATGCGATCGAGTATGACTACTATCCGCCGACCCAGCTCACGCCGTGGCTCGAGGTGAAGAGCGTCGAGCATCTTTTCTTCGCCGGTCAGATCAACGGAACGACCGGTTATGAGGAAGCGGCCGGCCAAGGGGTCGTGGCCGGCATCAACGCCGTCCGCCGTATCCGCGGCGCGGAGCCCGTCGTCCTCGGTCGCAATGACGCGTACATCGGAGTGCTCGTCGATGACCTCGTCACGCGCGGCGTGGACGAGCCATATCGGCTATTCACGTCCCGGTCCGAGTTTCGGTTGTTGCTCCGCCAGGACAACGCGCTGCGGCGACTGCTCCCGCTCGCCGAGCGACTTGGTCTCCTGACGGATGCGGAGCTGCGGGCAGCCGAACGGCGCCTCGCCGAGGAAGAGAGGATCTTCGATCTCGCACGAGCGACAACGATCACGCCCGAGCAAGCGGCAGGGCCTCTCGAGGAGAGTGGAACGCGGCTGACGGAGAGCGAGCGCATTGCGGTCGTCGCGAAGCGCCCAGGCGTGTCGCTCGGGCGATTGCTCGTGGCCACGGGGATCGCAGACGCGCCGGCGGACGCGGTGCTCGCTGCGGAAGTCGAGATCAAGTACGACGGCTATCTGGCGCGAGAGCGCGAGGCCGCAGCCCGCCTTGCCGAGCTCGCGTCGTTCGTCCTGCCGCCGGACCTGCCTTATCTGGAGCTTCGGACACTCGCCACGGAAGCGCGACAGAAGCTCGATCGCGTGCGGCCCACCTCGTTGGCGCAGGCCGCGCGCATTCCTGGAGTCACACCCAGCGACCTTCACAATCTCGTGCTCGCAGCGACCCGCTGGCGTCGGAGGGTCGCCTAGGCCGATTGTTGCAGTTTCACGTGAAACGTACGCTCTTTCGTTTCACGTGAAACAGACATATATTGGACGCGCGCGTAATTTTTAGCTATATAAGTTATTAACCTCAAACGAGTTACAATGTCACGCGTAATCGCGATCGCGAACCAAAAAGGCGGCGTCGGTAAAACGACGACCGCCGTCAATCTCGCGGCGTCGCTCGCGACGGCCGAGCGAAAGACGCTCCTCATCGACGCGGATCCGCAGGGCAATTCGACGAGCGGCGTGGGCATCGAGCGCGATCGCATTCGCCATTCGCTCTACGAGGCGCTCATCGACGGCTCGCCGCTCGTCCAATCGCGGTTCCCGCACGTGCATTTCCCGTACCTCGATGTGGTTCCCGCAACCCAGGATCTGGTGGGCGCCGAGCTCGAGCTCGTCAATCAGAACGGACGCGAGGCGCGCATGCGCGAGGCGCTCCGCGATCTGCGGGATGACTACGGCTACGTCATCATCGACTGCCCGCCGTCGCTCGGGCTCATCACGCTGAACATGCTGACCGCCGCCGACAGTCTCGTCATCCCGATTCAGTGCGAGTACTACGCCCTCGAAGGGTTGTCGCAGCTCCTGAACACGGTGAAGCTCGTACAACGCAATTTCAATCCGGCGCTCGCGATCGAGGGCGTGCTGCTGACGATGTACGATGCGCGACTGAATCTCTGCAAGCAGGTCGCCGAAGAAGCGAAGGAGTATTTCGGTGGCCGCATGTTCACCGTCACCATCCCCCGCAACGTGCGCCTAGCGGAAGCGCCGAGCTTCGGCAAGCCGATCCTGTTGTACGATGTGCAGTCGGTCGGCGCGAAGAGTTACCTGGCCGTCGCGCAGGAATTGATTCATCGGGTCGAAGAAGGCGCTCCACCTTCGCCAAGCCTCCCCGCCATTGAATCGCTGCCTCCCCCGGAGGTGCCCGCATGACGGAAACCGCCGCAGGTAGACGTCGTCTCGGTCGGGGACTCGAGGCGCTCTTAGGGCCGACGCGCGAAGAAGCAGAGCGCGAAGGCAGCCTCGTTGAGCTCCCCATTCGCGACATCAAGCCCAACCCGTTCCAACCGCGCAAGACCGTTGACCCGGCCGCCCTGGAAGAATTG
>Ga0137371_10003490_pt1 | contig 12380 bp, 8 predicted proteins | sample SagtaG_7_FD_104919 | JGI IMG/M metagenome (GOLD analysis project Ga0137371, IMG submission 104919) | Vadose zone soil microbial communities from Sagehorn Ranch, Mendocino, California, USA - Sage1_R_40_16 metaG | ecosystem: Environmental > Terrestrial > Soil > Vadose zone | place: USA: California... | reverse complement strand
CCCGAGCCGACGACACCTATATCTCCGGCCCTCCGCTTGGGCCGTTCGGTGGAGCCTTCGGCGGTGGTGGTTCGCATCGAAGGGGTCCTCGCGGACCTCGTGCAGCCGGCCGACTACGTCCGCTGGGAGTACCTGTCCCGCCAGCGTCTCCTGGCGACCCAGATTACGAGCTTCCGCGATCACGCCTCGCCGCGGGTCCTCGACATCGGATGCGGCAATGGCGCCCTCTCCCTGGCCCTCTCGGAGGCCGCGGGGTTCGACCTCGTCGCGATGGACATCCTCCCCCTCCGCACCTCCGTGGTCCAGGCCCGGAAACGAGGCCGCGCGAGGGCGGCCACCCTCCACGTCCTCCTCGCGAACGCGGAGAGAGGCCTGCCTTTCCGGGATGAGACGTTCGACGCGGTCGTCGCGACGGAGGTCCTCGAACACCTCGACAAGCCGGTCCGGTTGCTCGGTGAAGTCCACCGGGTCCTGCGACCTGGAGGCCGTTTCTTCATGACGACACCCAACGCCGACGCTCTCCCGTACCGACTGTTGAGGTTCCTTCCGGACTCCGTCGTGCGCAACCTGGCAGGACCGCTGACGCACGGGGCCCTCCATCCAGAGCTCCTCCACGACGCCTCGCACGCGACGACGCCGAACCATCCCGACGAGCATCGAAGGGAGGGATTCACGCTATCGGAACTCGAGTCGCTCGGGGCCATGACCGGCTTGCGGGTCATCCGGCGCTTCACATACCGCATCCCGCTCCCCGACCGACTGATGAACGCGGTCCCCCGGCGCCTCTCGCGACGGCTCGCGGTCCTCGGGACCCGACCCCTGCCGATGGGCCTCCAACTGTACGCGGAGTTCGAGAGAGCGTGACGACGGGAATGCCCGCAATCCGACTCGTTGCGTACCATGCCGGCCAGTGCGATCCGAAGAAGTGCACCTCGCTCCGCCTCGAACGGCTCGGCCTCATGACGTTCGTCCCGCGGCCTCGCTCGTTGCCCCGAAATGCCGTGCTGCTCACGCCGAACGCCGAACGCGCCCTGTCCCCCGCGGACGCGCCGCGCGCGGAGCGGCACGGCCTGGCGGTGATCGACGTCTCGTGGAAGCGGGGGACGTTCCCGAGCGTCCCGCACGCCGCCGCGCGGGCGCTCCCGTACCTCCTCGCGGCGAATCCGGTGAACTACGGCAAGCCCTTCGTCCTGTCGTCCGTCGAAGCACTGGCCGCGGCGCTCGTGATCTTCGGCCGAGAGCTGGAAGCGCGCGCCATCCTCGCAAAGTTCGCTTGGGGCGATCAGTTCCTCATCCTGAATCGTGAGCCCCTCGAAGCGTACGCGGGGGCGCGAGACAGCGCGCAGATTGTCGCTGCACAGGCCGAATTCATCTAGCCCGGATTTCGGAGGGCTCCGTCGCCGACCGAGGCTAGGCCAAAATTAGGACATGCCCGAACGACCAGCAAGGGTTCATTTCCTCGTGTTGCGGTTTGACCGCTTCGAAATGAAGGCCGAGAACCGAGCCCTCGCCGTGGCTGTGCTGACATTCGTCCTGGTTGTCGCCGGAGCCGCAGCCTACGTCCTCTCGGTCCCCACCGTGCTCGTCGTCCCCGCCGGAAGGGTTTTCTCAGAGAGCGAGGCCCAGACGTGGGTTCGCCACTTTACGGTCTCCGGGGCGGGCGCACACGTGGTTGGAGCTTGGACCGCGTTCGACGGGTACGGATGGCCCGGCCTCGCGGTGTTGAACGGGACCGTGGAGAAGCCTTGGCCGCCTCCCATTCTGTTCTGCCCCCTCGAACATTCGTGGACCCGGCTCAATGGGACCATCGACGTGCCCGTCACCACAGGTCCTCATACGATGTACTGGACCACGGGCTACTGTTCGGACGCCTCGAAAATCGTCGTGACCGAACCGATCCTGATCGTGTACCGCTGACGGACGAATCGACCGGGAAAGCAGACGTCACTTGAAGTCCGGCGGCAAGAGATCCGGAATTCCGTCCGTGATCTCGTAGCGATGGTTGCAGTTCTTGCAGAACAAGGACCCTTCGAGGATCTCGTCCTTCTCGGCCTTCACGGTCAGCTCGAGGTCGCCCTTGCAGACCGGGCAGCACAGGATCTCCATGAGGTCCCGCTTCATCGCGCGCGGGAAGTGCGGGCCCGGGCTTAAGCCCATCGCGGTCTGCGCCGTTCGAGCGCTGCGCCAAAAGCCTCTTGCGATGCCCTCGCTTGTGGAGGCCTTCGCGCCCTCCGCGGATTCCCGAGAACGGATATATAGGGGCTCCCTCATGGGCGCAACCTCCCGGAGGTTTGCCGCGTCTTGCAGGAAGAGAAAGGCTGGCTCCGTGCCCACTGGCGGACGGGCCTCATCCTCGTGCTGATCTTCGGCGTGGCCCTCTTCGTCCGTGTGTATTTCGTCTACGGCCTCTCGTTGGCGACCGCGGCGCCCTCGCAGTGTGACGCGAACTACGTTCCGACATACTCCGGCGGGTCCGACTCGTACTACTGGGACCGCGCCTTATGTTATTCCTTCCAGACCGGCAAGGACCTCGGGACCGACCGGATGCTGAACTACCCGGTGAGCTTCCCGAATCCGAGGCCCCCCCTCTTCCCGTGGTTCTCCCTACTCGTCGGCCGAGTCCTTGCCCCGCTCTTCAACAATGCCTGGGACGCCGTCTACTTCGTGTTCCTCCTCTCGTCGGGCTTGTTCGGGGCGCTCATCGTGTTCCCGACGTATGCCATGGGCAAGGAGGCGTTCGGCCGGAAGGCCGGGTTGATCGGCGCGCTCCTGATCGCGATCAGCGTCGGCAATCTCCAGAGGAGCAACTCGACGGACGCGGACCATGACGCGTTCACCCTCTTCTTCGTCGTATCGACGTTCTACTTCTTCCTCCGCGCTCTCAAGACGATGAAGGGCCGGCGCTGGGTCGAGAACTGGTTCCAGGGGGAGTCGATTTCCGCCGGGTTCGGCGGGTTCTTCCGAGAGAACCGGACGAGCGTCCTCTACGCCTTGCTGGCGGGCCTCTGCGTCACCGTGATCGCGCTGGCATGGCAAGGCTGGGCGTATGTCAGCGTGATCCTGCTCGTCTGGTTCGCCGCGGAGATGTTCGTCGATCGCTTCCGCAACGAAGACCCGATGGGCGCGTGGATCCTGTTCACGATCGCCCTCGCGACGCCGATCCTCCTCGCGTTCCAGTGGTACTACGTGCGGAACAACATACGCGTCTGGTTCGACGTCCCGGCGTACCTCTTCCTCGCGTCGATCGTCGTCGGCTTCGCCTTCACCGTCACGCGCGACTACCCGTGGACCCTCGTGATCCCGAGCACGCTCATCGCCGGCGCCGTCGGCCTGGCGGTCGGCGTCGCCGTGAACCCGACCCTCGCGAGCGCCTTCGTCACCGGCGCGGGCTACTTCATCCAATCCAAGCTCGTCACGACAATCGCAGAGGACCAGGCGCCCGGGATGTCCCAGCTGATCCTGAGCTTCGGCCTCTTCACGTTCGGCATGAGCCTCCTCGCGATCGCGTACATGCTGTGGCAGATCCCGCGGCGGCGCGAGCCCGCGTACCGGATCGCAGTGATCTGGACGTTCGTCGCCGTCTTCATGGCGATCACCGCGGCGCGGTTCATCTTCAACGCTTCCCCCGCGTTCGCGATCGCCGCCGGGTATGCGATCGACCTGGTCCTCGTCCGGGCGGACTTCGCGGGCATGCGGCGCACGTACCGCTCGCTCGCGGAGGGCAACTGGCGCAACGCCGTTCGGAAGTCCCTGAAGGTGCGGCACGTCCTCGCCGCCCTCGGCGTCGTCTTTCTCGTCCTCGTGCCGAACGTCTGGTTCGGGCTCGACGCGGCGATTCCGTTCGAGCTGAAGGCGCAGTACGACCGACAGGTCGCCTCGACCCTGCCGTCGTTCCTCCGCGCCCCGAGCTACAACCCGAGCAGCAACAGCCCATTCTACTTCGGGGCGTTCGGGTACGCACTGCCGAAGCCGACCGACTACTATCCCGCCGCCTGGACGTGGTTCCGCACGCAGGACGCGGACGAACCGCCGGAGCTACGGCCCGCGTACCTCTCGTGGTGGGACTACGGCTTCGAGGCGGTCGACCGGGGCGCCCATCCGACCGTCGCGGACAACTTCCAGAACGGCTACGCGCTCGCCGGCCAGTTCATCACCGCGCAGAACGAGACGCAAGGCATCGCGCTGCTCGCGGTCCGCCTCATCGAGGGCGACTTCCGGGCGCACAGCCTGACGATCGGACCGGAGGTCCGGGACATCCTGACGGCGTACGGCATCTCGGCGGACACCTTCGCCGCGGTCCTCGGCCATCCGAACGTCTACGTGGCCGTCGTACTCGCGGACCCGGTGACGTACGGCGTCTGGGACTCGAACATGCATCCGCTCAACGCGCAATACATCCTGCTGTCGCACCTCCTCACCGCCCGCTTCGGCGAGGAGCGGATGGTCGACCTGTACCACGCCCTCCGGGACGCGACGGGCACGGACATCGGCTACTTCGCGGTCGACTCGCGCTTGTTCCCGATCAACGCGCAGAACACGGGCATCTTCTACGCGCCCGTGAAGCTCTCGGATCACCGGGTCATCCAGCTGGCGGACGGCCGCGTCCTCGCGCCCGACTTCTTCCAGATCTTCGTGAACACGACCCGGGCGACGAACATCCAGATCCAGTTCCTGCAGCCCGGGGACCAGGTTCGGTCCTCGCGGATCGCGTACCAGCCGGCCTTCTACAATTCGATGTTCTACCGCGCGTACGTCGGGTACTCTCCGACGGAGCTCGGCTTCCCGAACAACCCCGCCATCCCGGGACTCGATCCGGGGATGCAGTCGTTCCCACCGGTGCCCGCGTGGAACCTGACCCACTGGCGGGTCGTCTATCGTACGTCGTACTACAACCCGTACCTGGACGTGTCGAACCACACGGACGCGTGGCAGGCGATGAACTACCTCGACGCGCAGAAGAAGCAGGCGGACATCCAGGCGGGGAAGATCAAGGGGACCGCCGACCTTAGCACAATCAGCAGCATCGCGAGCGGCGTCGTCTTCTTGCGGTACTACGACGGCGCTTGGGTCAACGGGACCGTGTCGGCGGACTCCGTGCCCCTCGCGGGCGTGAACATTACCGTGACGGACGAACTCGGCACGCCGCACTACCGGACCGCGACGGATGCGAGCGGGCACTACAGCGTCCTCGTGCCCTTCGGCAACATCACGATCACGGCGTCCGTCGGGAGACCGTCGACGAACATGGTCGGGACTCGCACCCTCGCGACGGCCACCCTCGCGGTGTCCGAGGACCAGGCGATGCGCGTGCCCGCCGACTCCGACGGCGACGGCGTCCCGGACTGGATCATGACCCGGGACCTGCAGGTCCCCGCGCACTCGGAGAGCGGCACGCTCTACTTCGACCTGGACCGGAACAGCGCCTTCCAAGGGGGCGACGTGGTCCTCCCGGGCGCCGTCCTCACGTTCACGGACAAGGAGTTCCCGTATCAGCGGACCGTCACGAGCCGGCCGGACGGCTCCTTCACGGTCTCGACCTTGCCGCCCGGGACGTACGCCCTCACCGTGCAGGCGAACGGACGGACGGTCCGTGCCGCCGACGGCACGATCGGGACGGCGGACGTGACGGCGAACGTCGCGGTTCCTCATGCGGGCATAAAGGGCCTCGCGACCTCAAGCCTCGGCGGATCGGTCGCGGGCGCGACGATCGACGCGGTCGATGAGACGAACGGGACGACGTTGCGCTTCACGGCGGGCAGCGACGGATCGTACGCGCTGCGACCCTTGATGGCGGGGAACTACACCCTCACGGCAGCGTCCGGCAATCTCGCATCGAATCCCACCCTCGTGCGCGCGGCGAACGTCGACGTCTGGCTCAACCTGACGCTCCGGCCATCGGGCACCGTGGCGGGCACGACGACCGTCTTCGGGACGGCCCGGCCGTTCGCAAGTGTCGAATTCCAGTCCGCGACGGATCCGTCGATGGTCCGCACGGTCACGTCGGACGCGTCCGCCCGGTACGCGATCCGCCTTCCGGCGGGAGAGTGGTTCGTCAGCGGACGCTCGTACGACGGCACGACGCTCTACGCGACGTTGGGGCGAGTCCTCGTTGCCGCGGGTGCCACGAGCTCCCTCGACACCATGTTCGTCCAAGGCGTCCGGGTCACGGGCACCGTCTTCGATCCGAATCCGGCGGTCCGGAATCCGCAAGCCGCCGTGGCCTTCGCGAACGGCGCAGGCCAGCGGTGGCTCACCACGAGCGGGACCGGTGGCTACCTCGCGCTCCTGCCCGCGGGCACGTACGACCTCCAGGCGTTCAACGCCGTCGCGGCCTCGTTCGGGTCCATCGCCCTGCTTACGAGCCAGACGGTCGACATCCGGCTGGTCAACGCCTCGGAGGCGGTCGGGGGTTCCGTGTACCGCGACATCGACGGAAACGGGGCGCTCAATCCGGGCGAAGCGATCGCCGGCGCGCGCATCGCCCTGACGGACGACACGGGGGCGCACGTCTCGCTGACGACGAACGCGACGGGCGGGTTCTCCGTCCCCCTCTTCGGGAACCACACCTACGCAGGCTCCGTGTCCGCCGCAGGGTTCGAGACCCGCGCGATCCCGGCGTCGTCGCCGGCGAGCCTCCGAACGCTCTTGCCGATCGCCCTCGTCCCGACTCCGGTCGCCGTCCAAGGGAGCGTGGTCCTGAACGGCGCCCCGCTCCTGAACCGACCCGTCACGGTCCGCGCGGTCGCGATCGGCGAAGGCGCGGTCACGCAGACGACCCTCACGGACTCGAACGGCGGCTACGGCTTCCGCCTCGTCCCGGGGACGTACGATCTCCTCGTCGACGAGAACGTCTCGACGACTCGGGACTGGCGTTACCAGAACGCGGGATCGGACGGCATCGAGGTGTCCGTCGCCCAGGCGTCCCTCGGCTACGACATCGCGATCGTCACCCGCACCCGAGTGACGGGGAGCGTCAGCTTGTCCGGGGTCCCGCAGTCCGCATCGCTGTCCTTCGACGGCCCGGAGCACCGCACCGCGGAAGCGACGACGGCCGGGTTCGAGGTCTACCTCGTGCCCGGATCCTACGCCGTCTCCGGGAGCAAACAGATCGTCCCGGACCGGTACTCGTTCATCTCGACCGCCACGGTGCCCGCGACGAACCTCACGTACGCGCTCGTGAAGGCGACTCGCGTGGCCGGACACGCGCTGTTCAACGGCGCGGGCGTCGTCGGGCCCATGCCCGTCTCGTTCGCGCGCGCGGAAGGCGGCCGTGTGAACGTCTCGACGGATTCGGCCGGCGCATTCGCCGCGTACCTCGTCCCGGGCAACTACACCGTCACGTTGACGGGGACCAACACGGCGACGGAGTCGGGCGCGCCGCGCTTCTACACGTACGCCTTCACGGGCGGCCTCACGGTGGCACCGGGGGCGGCCGATATCGCGTTCAACCTGTCCGTCTCGAGGGACCTCGACAACACGACGGTCTCCGGAATCGTGAGCTTCGGCGGGTTCGGCGTCGACACGACCGTGACGTTCACCGCTCGGGGAGGCGGCGCGATCGCCGCGACAACGTCGTCCGCGTCGAACGGCTCGTACTCGGTGGGCCTCGCGCCGGGCACGTACGACGTGTACGCGGCGCGCTCCCTCGGAAGCGCCGTCTCGTTGCTCCGGATCACCGTTCCGCACGCGGCCCAGGACACCCGGAACATTCCCCTGACGAGCGGGTTCATCCTCTCCGGCGTCACGACGAACGCGCAGGGCGCGCGGACGTCCGCCTCGATCGCGATCCAGTCCGCCGCCGTCCTCGACCTGACGTCGGACGGGAGCGGGTCGTACTCGACCGTCCTGCCGGCGGGCGTCTACGCCGTCTCGGCGACGAAGACGGGCACGGAGAACGGGATCTCCGTGACGTACCAGACGGCGACCTCGGTCGCGCTGCAGTCGGACACGGTCGCGAACCTCGCCCTCGAGAAGGTCGTCTCGCGCTCCGTGGTCCTGTCGTGGGACGGGTCCCAGCGGCAGACGATCTCCGCCGGCTCGTCGGTCACCTACACGATCGTCGTGCGCAACACGGGCAACGTCGCCGACACCTGGTCGCTCTCGGGCCGTCCGGCCGACTGGGAGGTCTCCTTCGTCCCGTCCACGGTCTCGCTGAACTTCGGGACCTCCGGCACGAGCGCGGCGGTGGTCGTCACGCTCACGAGCCCCGCGGACGCCCTCGTGGACCACGGCACGATCACCCTCGTCGCAACGTCGACGACGGACGGCACGACCCAGGGCAGCGTCGACCTCCAAGTCGACATCGTCCGAACCCGGGGCCTCTCCCTGTCCCTCGACCCCACCTCGGGCGTGTTCGACGGCCGCTTCCTGAACTACACGCTCACGATCACGAACTCCGGAAACGCCGCCGAGACGGTCAACGTGGAGATCACGAACCCCGATGACCTCGCGGCGAACGGCTGGATCGCCCGGCTCGGCACCACGGGCGGGGCGGCGACCGACATCCGCCTTTCGGGCGTCTCGGTCCCGGCGAACTCGACGACGAAGGTGCGCCTCCAGTCGCAATCGTCCGGCGGCGCGAGCGGCGCGACCGTGATCGTCCGAGCGTCCGCGCAAGACTCGATGGCGGTCTCCTCGACGGGTTTCTTCACGCTCCAGATGCCGGTCCTCGCCACCGGCCCCATCACGGTTGGCGGGCCGAACATCGCCCGCGAAGCGCCGCTCAACCTGCAGCTCCTCGCGGCCGTCGTCGCCGCCGTGGCGGCGGTCGGAGCGGGGCTCTTCCTGACCCGCCGGAGGCGGTGAGGTGTCGCCGCGCACGGTGCTCCTCGGGGCGGCGGTCCTCCTGGTGGCCCTCGCGATGGCGACCCCGCCCGCGGCCGGTCAGGTGCCGCTCGTCCTCGCCCTCACGGGCCCTGCGTCCCTCGCGCCGGGCCAGACCGCCGCGTACAACCTCACGCTGTCCGGCGGGCCGACGGGCGCGGTGACATACACGGTGCGGTGGCATGTCGAGGGCCCGGACGCGGCGGGTGCGCTCCCGCCCGCTTCGAACCCGACGAGCGAGACGCACAACGCGACCGCATTCCAGCTGAACATCACCGCACCGCCGCGGGATACCGACGTCACCCTGGTCGTGAGTGTGAGCGCCCAAGTCGGGACGACGTCCGAGAACGCGAGCGTCGAGAAGTCGATCGTCGTCATCACGCCCATCCTCCTGTCCGCGACGTTTCGCAACGACGGGACGACGGCGGCCGTCAACGTCACGGTGCGGTTCTACGTGGACGACGGGCTCGTAGGCTCTCAGAAGATCGCGAGGATCGACTCGCACGCGCAGGCGACCGCGTCGTTCAACTACCTCCCGATCGGGATGCAGCCCGGCACCCACCGCGTGCGGATCGAGGCCGACCTCGACGGGAACGGCATCATCGACTCGTCCCGCGGCGAGGCCTTCGCTTCGGATCTGTTCTATCGGACGACGCCGGGCCTCGGCACCGGGTGGACGGTCGCCATCGGGATCGCGGTGTTCCTGCCCGTCCTCATCGCGACGGTCGCGGTGCGCCGGCGGGAGCGCGCCTGATCACGCGGACTCGATGAGCCAGACGTCCGAATGGTTGCGGAGCAACATCCCGAGCTTCGTGCGCGAGATGCCCGCCCGCTTCAGGAGCGGTTCGAGCTTTGCGTCCTCCGGAAGCTGCACCTCGCCGTCGACCCATGTGGTCGCGACCGGCTCGTACCGGACGACGCGATCGCCGACGCGGACGCGAGCCGCGGCCGCTTCCCGGAAGGTGTGAAGCACGACGTGGACCGACGTGACGGCCGTCGGCCGGACCTTGTGATTGTAGTACTGGGCGACTTCCCGGTGGACCGGAGCGAAGGCGCCGACCCGCTTCGCGTACTCGTGCCAACCGCGTTCGAACGGCGAGCGCAAGGTCGACATGCAGTGCTCCGTGACGGGCCGGACCTCCTCGAAGGTCGAGAGGATCGACTGGCCCGTCGTCAGGGCGGACAGGAACTCGGGCCACGTTCCGTATTCCTCCTTCGGCATCGAGTTCGCGAGGTTCCTCGCGAGCGAGACGAGGTAGTTGTTCAGCCCGCTCACGCCGACCTTCGCGGCGATGTCCTCCAGGAACAGGTGCGTCGCGATCTCGACGAACGGGTTGCTCTCCGGGATCCGGGATTCCGCCATGCTACCGGTCTCCCTTGATCCGCGCGCCGCGCATCACGAGGGCGTAGACGCACTCGTAGTTCCGGAGCAAGGCCCGGACGTGGTCCTCGTTGATGTTGACCTGCGCGACGTTCTTCGGGGAGATCTTCGCCTCTCCGCTCCAACCGCGGGTGGCGAGGAGGTAGCATGCGAGGGAGTTCCCCGAGACGGTCACGTTCTTCGCAATCTCCTCCCGGAACCGTTCGTGGAAGACGCAGAAGTTGCACACCGCGATGTTGTGGACGTTCTCGTTGTACTCGCTCGTCACCGCGCGGTCCGCGGGGCTCATCCGGCCGACCGCGAAGCGCGTGCGGAAAATCGTTGGGACGTAGCAGCACTGCCGCATCGCGTACAGATAGCCGACGACGTCCCCGTCGACGTCCGTGACGGCCATGTCCGTGAGCGGCGTGACCTCGCCCTCGATGCTGAAGGCCGTGCGGCCCTCGCGCACCGCGACGTTGAACGACGTCCACCCGAGGTACGCCTCCTTGCCCATCCGGCTCGCGAGGTTGTCCCCGACCCGCTGCCAGAACTCGACCACCCCATCGGCGCCCGCCTTCTCGATCATGTCCTCGATGAGGGAGGCGAGGGCGACGTCGATCATGCGGGAGCTCCGATCATGGGATCACACGAACGAGCTGAGGACCTGTTTCAGGTAGGCGCGCCATTCCTTCTCCGCCTTCACCGCGACGGTTTCGCCGCGCAGGTCTCGCAACTTCTCGACAATAATCGTCACGAAGCGGTCCCAGTGCCCGGCAGTCATGTACGACGCGGTCGTGCCGACCTCGTTGTACGCCATCGGGACGATTTCCTGGAGCGGACCGGGGCCCACGAGGGCCCCGAGCCGGGACTGGAGGAACTGCGCGATCTCCTTGTTCTTCTTGAACTCCTTCGTCTCGCCGAACTTCTCCACGAACAGGATGCGGGTGAGCCGCTTCAGTTCGCCCGCGACCGCCTCGTCGTAGGTCGCGAGGACCTCGGGCGTGATCGGCTTTGATTCGAACAGGTGTCGCACCACGATCGACGTCTTCACGACGTTCGCGAGGACGCCCTGCATTTTCGTAATCTCCACGGGCTTCGTCGTCAAGAAGACGAGGAACGCCCGGTCGCCTACGCCCGAGATGATGATCGTCCCCGCCTCGAACTGCTGGACGGACATCATCATGTTCTGGCCGCCGAGCTGGTTGCAGATGTGGGCGAGGTTCCCCTTCAGCAGATTCAGGAGCCGGTACTGTCGCGGATCGAGCCGGTTCGGGATCGAGGACGAGAAGATCCTGCCGTCGACGCCGAGGAACATCGCGATGTTGAGGTCGTTCTCCTCGCGCGCCCGCTTGAGTTCGGTCTCCAGGAGATGCTTCAGGTGGCCGACCGTCTCGGCCCCCATCGTCTTGTCGACCGTGCCGGCGTAGGGCATCTAGCCGCCCCGCTTGAGCCCGTACGAGTTGAACAGGATCTGGAGGGCTTCCTCGGGGGAGTAGTCGTAATCCCAGCTCCGTTGCATCTTCTTGATGCGTTCGACGACGCGCGCGGGCGCCTTCATCGCCTCCGCGGTCTTGATCGCCTCGTCGAAGGTCTTCGCGTGGCTCCGCGTCTGTTCCTCGGGAATCGGACTCGGGCTGGCGCGGACGACGATGCCGACCCCGCGGGCGAAGAGATACGGGTAGACGCCTTCGCCGTGGTGGGAGCCCCGCATCTTCAGGAGCTTGAGCGTGCGGTTGAACGCGCCGCCCACCGGGTAGTACTCGAGGTGGATCGCGCCGTCGGACAGGTAGATTGGCAGGAGGACATCCTCCCCGATCGTCTCGCCGGGCTTCGCGTGCTCCTCGACGGTGCACAGCACGACGCCGAGCTCTTTGAGCGTGTAGAAGAGCTTCCCAATCAGCTCGCGCTGCTCGAGCTTCTCCGCCGTCGCCCAGATGACCGGCGTCATCGGGTCGATCACGACGCGCGTGGCGATGTTGTAGTCCGCGCGGGCCTTCACGAGCTGCGGCAGCTGCTCCTCGATCATCTTCTTGAAATTCCGGCCTTTGAGGTGGATGAAAAAGAGCGATTTCTCGTAGTACTTGCGCATGTCGAAGCCCATCAGGTCCGCCTCGCGCATGATCTGCTCCGGCGGCTCCTCGAGGGTCACGTACAGGGCCTGCTCGCCCTGCTCGATGCCTTCCATGAGGAACTG
>Ga0137371_10003485_pt1 | contig 12388 bp, 10 predicted proteins | sample SagtaG_7_FD_104919 | JGI IMG/M metagenome (GOLD analysis project Ga0137371, IMG submission 104919) | Vadose zone soil microbial communities from Sagehorn Ranch, Mendocino, California, USA - Sage1_R_40_16 metaG | ecosystem: Environmental > Terrestrial > Soil > Vadose zone | place: USA... | reverse complement strand
TACGGCGCGTAGCGGATACGATGACGCCGCCACGGGGCGTGGCGCAGCCTGGTTAGCGCGCTAGTCTGGGGGACTAGAGGTCCCGAGTTCAAATCTCGGCGCCCCGATTGGGATAGCGGGTTACGCGGTATCGGCCCGGCGAGCGCTCTGCGAGCGATTCGTCTTTTTTGTCCGCTCAGAAGCGGAGCGCCGGCCGCCACTCCCGCCGTGACCAGTTAGACGGTTCGATCGGCCCGCCGATGACGATCTCTTCGACGCGGAGTAGACCATGCCAGTCAGGCTCGTCTCTCCAGCACTCCTCGAGCGCGCGTTGTGCTTCCTGTTCGGAGAGGAAGAGGTCGACGGCCACGCCGTTTCGAGCGGTTCGTTACCCCGCGGTGGGCGGCTGTGGGTGGCCCGTGGCGGTTTCGTTACTGCCGAGCGCGATTGTGGGTCGTCAGGCAGATGGAACAGAGGAAAGGGAGCGCAGACATGAAGAAGTGGAAGCGATATCGGTCTCTCCGACGGCTGGTCGTGGCGTTCGCGGCCGTGGCCGTCGCCGTCCCCGTTGCACAGGCGCAGGCGCAGACGACGCAGCATGACCCGGGTTTCACGCAACCAGCGACGGCGCAGACCGCGAAGCGCGTCTACGGAATCTCCATGGATTCGTACCGGCGGCTGCCGGCCGAGGATCAGGAAGCGCTTCGGCCTCCGCGCAGCGCCGCGATCGGAGGCCACTCTCCCTCGAGCGCGGTCGGAGGCTACTCTCCGCCGGCACCCGGCAACACCCACTTCGTCCGCACTTCGACGCCGGTCGCGTATGACACGTCGGACACGTTCAGCTGGGGCGACGCGGGCATCTGGGCCGCGAGCGGCCTCGTACTCATGTCGTTCGCTGCACTGGGCGCCCTTCTAGTTCTCCGGAGCCGCATGGGCCAGCCGGCAGTCTGACGGCCAGCGAGTCAGAGGTGTCGAGGGAGCTCGGGCGACGGTCGCAGTACGAGTTCGCCCGCGACGATTTCAACTTCTAGGTATGGCATCTCGACTCGTTCGGTCGCCGTCAGCTGCCGCGTCGGCACGGACACCTCTACCTCCGTCCCGGCTGGAACCTCGACGCGCGCGATCGTGGCGACGCTCGCGGCCAGGTTCGTCGTGACGTCGTCCTCGCGCCACAGCTCGCGGCCGTCCGCGCGGATGACAACCGTATCTCCGCTGAAGCCATCCTCGAAGTCGATCTGAAGAGGGGGCATCGTCACAGCCTCGCAGGTTGGGCGATGCGGGGGGAGGGCTCGAAGGCCCTTCCCCCGCAGCCGTTTCGCTATTCGGTCGCGCCGCCGACCTCGACGGCGATCTCGCGCCGCCGCGCCTTTATGTACGCGGCCACGTCGGGGTCGACCTTTGCCTGGGCGGTGTCGCGGAGCTCGATCGCGACCGCCTTCCGGATCGATTCGGGGTCCTTCTTCTTTCCTACGGCCCTCCGAGCAGCCGCGAGGTCCACAACGCCCTTGAGAAGCTTGTCCGCCTCTTCGGGCTTCGGCTGGCGGACCGTCACGGTGTTGTCGGCACCCACCTGCTTGAACTCGCGGGCGGCGTTCACGCCCTGCACGAGACGAGCGACCGCCGCGAGCGGATGCGCCGGGAACCGCGACTGCAGGTCCGACAAGGCCTCGTTTCCGGCCTGGAGCTGATCGAAGTCGGATCCCATCAAGTACATGAGCGTGCCCTGTTCGTCGCCGAACATCAGATCGGCCGCCTCGTCGTCCTCGCGAGTGACCGGGGACTGAACTCGAACCTCGAGGATGTTGGAGAGCACGATGGAGCCATCGGCCGCAATTACGCGCGCCCGCAGCCGGTAGAGGCCAGGCGTGTCGAAGTAGAAACCGTCCTGTCCGTAATGGACGAACGCGGTCTCGCTGATTCCGGGCGTGTCGACATCCAGAATGACCATGTCGTCCACTGCGCACTGGTGAAGCAGCGGCTTGTACACGAGCACCCGTCCCGCCGGCTGCCGAATCGCGATCTCAACGTTGCCGTTCCGCGGCCGCAGACGCTGCGGGACACGGCGCCCTCTCGAGTCAGTCGCAGAGAGCTCAACATCGACCGAGACGGGCGACCCGAACGTGAAGCTTCGAGGCGCACGCAACTCGAGCTTCAGGCCTGAAGTGTCCTCGATCGGGTCACGCCACCCTTCTGGATCCTCGAGCGCACTCCCCACCCGGAAGGGGTTGCCACCCATGATCACCGCGTCGCGGAAAGCGTGCCTGATATGGATGAGCTCCTGATCGTCGAACTGGAGTGGAAACGCGTTCCAGAACGCACCGGCTCCGCCGAGCGGATACCGCCAGGGGTAGTTCATCCACGAGAGCGCGTTCGGACGGTCCGGCAGCGGCGGGATCGCCAGCGACTTCTGCCAGGAATGGAGCAGGTTGAAGCAGTGGCCTATCTCATGCGTGGTCGTGTAGAGCTGAAGCCGCTGTTGGTCGGCCGTGGTACCGGCGAGGCTCTGGTAGAAGACAGCCGCGCCCTGCCGCTGCCTGCCTACCTGATCGAACATGATCCCGTAGAGACCGGGCCCGAGATCATGCAGCTGTGCGTGGAAGAGCCATACGGCCCATTGAGGGATGTCACGCCAGAGTGAGAAGTGCCGCACCATCGCCGCGTGCAGCTCGGCATCGGACCAGGTGCCGTTGGCGCCGGTTTCTGAGGTGTTGACGACGTCCGTCACGCCCGCCGTCTGCATCTCGACTCCGGCCTCGGCGTAGGCTCCCGCTACAGAGAGCGTCCGCGCCGGCCCACCCGACGGCAACGACCCCGTGTTGTATGAGACGAACGGCGCCGACACCGTGTCCTGCCGGTCCTGCTCAAAGAGCACGGAGCGGAGGAAGGGCGAAACGAACTTGCAAATGTACGTCGCACCCGGCGCACCGGCGAGCGTCAGGTGTTGGAGGGTAGCTCCGCCTCCCCTCGAGAAGATCGGCACGCGCGGGATCGTGATCTTCACCCGTGGCGCTCCGGCGAACCAGGTGTACGCGCCGAGTCCAGTGATGGTGACCAGCGTCGGCGAGACGGCCACCGAAACGGCGTCCACTCGCATCGAGCCGAAGTAGTTGATCGTCGCGCCGGCTATCGAGTAGTAGTCCGCGCTTACCCTCATCGTCGGCCGGGGACCGTCAACGTCGACGCGCAGCTCGACCTGAAACGGCGCGCCGGCGCTCCGATAGCGACCCGCCACACGTCGCTTGACGAGCGGTAGCGGGATCTTCGGGATCGGGTGGATCCCCAGCCCGCTGAGCGTCGAGACGTCGAGGTCTCCAGTCTCGGTGGGCTCATCGATCGTCGGTGCAAGTGCAGTTGCGATAGCCACGGCGGTTTCTTCGTCGACCGCAGCCGATGCACCGTTCTCGTGAGGCGGCATCACCTCAAGCGCAACGCCGCCCTCGTCGTGTTCCGCGTGGAGCTCTGGCTCCGCGAGTCCAGTGGTCGGATCAATATCGACCATAACCTCTCCCCTCACATTGCTGGGTTGCGAGAGGCCGCAGACTCTCTTCCTGCGGGATCGTTGGGCGCCTCACCCCCTTCCTTCGGCACTGACGCCAATGGTCTTCCGAAGACTCAGTGCGATAAGTACAACTCTGGCTGACCGAAGTCAAGACTCCTCCTTGACATGGACGTCGAACAGGCGCAAGGTGGAAGCGACAGCTACCGTTTGCGTCTCCTGGACGCAGGCGGAGGAACAGGGGTGGCCGCCGGTGCGGGTCTGCATCCGCGACACCTGCGGCCTTTCGGGCGCTGTGCGCCAGCCCCCAACTCGCTCGTTGCCTGGGGAATTGCTTTACGCAAGCGGACGACCGTGCGATGAGGCACGCACTTGGCACGGACGCACGATCAGTCGGCGAGCTGGGGAAGGCGTCTAGTCGTGGCGACGACCGCCACCACCGGCAGGCCTGACGAGCGGAGGGGATGGTGGGCGCGCCTGTGCGACCAAGTTCTGGGGCGCGAGACTCAGGTCGCAGTGGTCGATGCGCCGGATACCTCCGTATCGTTCGCGGAGCTCGTCTGGGCCCACTACCAGCGGCAACAAGAAGTCTATGCCGGCGAGACCGACGGTCGGTGGGAGCAGATCTACCGCGAGCGCCTGACGCGGTTCAAGCGAGAGCACGGTGACATCCGCAAGGACTACTGGTGCCGTTATCAGGCATCGGGCGTAGCGCTTACGGCACGCCGGCGGCCGCGACAGCCCCGGACGCTCTGGCGGCACGACGAGATCCTTCGTTTGCACAGCGTGACTGATTGGCGCACGGCCGCTATGCCCGAGATCACCACCGCGTTGCACCGATGGCAAACGCTCGCGATCAAGGCAAGCGAGATTCTGCGCGACTCGACCGAGCACATCGTCTTGGAGCAGATTTTCGAGGGCATGACGCGTCTGCTGGCGGCTGCGGACCAGCCCGAGGCGACGACGCCTTCGGATCTGGCGACGGACGAGTCGCACCCGTCGGGGCAGCAAGATCTCAGTGCCGTACTCACGCCGGACAAAGAGCATCTGCAGCAGGTGCAGAACCACTACGCCCGAGCCGGGGAGAACTCGGCTCGAATCGTTTACTTCAAGGGCATGATCATCGGAGCTGGTCTGTGCGGGATCGCCATCGCTTTCGCCGTGCTCATCCTCTCGGGGGTTCATGCCTGGCATCCGCACCGTGCGGCGACCCAAGAGCTGTTCGCTTCCGTGGCGATGGGGGCAGCCGGCGCGATAGTCAGCGTGATGGGGCGGATGGCATCCCCCAACGGCTTCAACCTCGATTTCGAGGTCGGGCGGAAGTCGGTCCGTCGGCTCGGGAGCCTTCGCCCGTGGATCGGCGCGACCTTCGCGCTCGCCATCTACCTGGCCCTCAAGAGCAGCCTGCTCCAGGTCGGTCAGGTGAAACAGCCCGACATCTACTTCTACCCGACGATCGCGTTCCTCGCGGGCTTCAGCGAACGCCGGGCAAAGGTCTTACTCGAGGGAGTGAGCGGCGACCTGGGAGCGGGAGGGACGGAGCCGACGCATCTCTCCTCTGCACCGAAACCCCAATGAGACCAACCCTGACTGCCGCCGTGCCCGACTCAGAGGACCGATTGATGTCTCTCGCCGACGGCGCGACGGAAGACCTCTCGCTCGAACTCGACGAGGAGGTGCGTCTTGCCGTTGTCATGTACGGCGGTGTCTCTCTTGCGATCTATATGTACGGAGTCGCGGAGGAGCTCTGGCGCCTGGTTCGCGCGACCTGCCCGGAAAGAGCGATCACAGATCCGTTGGACCCACCGGACGCGGTCCGTCTGAACGAAGACGAGAGCACTGAACCTGTGTACCGCGAGATGGCTCGGGGGCGCGGGGGCGGGAAGATCCGGTCGCGCTTCCTCGTCGACATCATCTCTGGGACGTCGGCAGGCGGGATCAACGGCGTCTTTCTCGCTACCGCACTCGCGAACGACACGCCTTTGTCCGCGTTGAAGTCGGTCTGGGTCGATGAGGGAGCCATCGGCACGCTTGTGAACGACGATGAATCGCTCCCCAGGCAGACCGACGGTTCGCTCGTCGACGGATTCGAGGAGGGCCTTCCACCCCGGTCACTCCTGAATGGGCGGCGGATGCTCTATGCACTCAAGAGCGCCCTGTCCGCCATGAGTGGCGAGACGGGTAGCACGGACTCGCCCTTGGTCGACGAGCTTGACCTCTGGGTGACGGCGACCGATCTCGATGGGCTAGAGCTACCGATCCGGCTCGCGAATGCAATGACGCGGGAACGCCGGTACGCGAACCGCTACCAGTTTCGCTTCTCCCGAAGAGATGATCGAAACGACTTCACCAAGGATGTGGCGCCGTTCATCGCTTACACGGCGCGTTCGACCTCGGCATTTCCGTTCGCGTTCGAACCTATACGGCTCGAGACGTTGCCACCGTTCGCGACGGTGTCGAACGAATGGAGAAAGTTCTACTCGGACTACCGCAACGACCTTGAAGAGTCCTTCCCGCATCGATCCTTCAGCGACGGTGGGATTCTCGACAACAAGCCGTTCAGCTATGCCACTGACACTCTTGCTCGTCGTCGCACCTCGGTCAGCGTCGATCGGAAGCTGATTTACATCGAGCCGGATCCTGCGGACCTCTCGCCGGATGTGCTTGAAGAGAAGGATTGGAACGCGATCGAGACGGTGCAAGCTGCGCTGATGGGGATTCCACGGAAGGAAGCGATTCGCCAGGACATCAACGATGTGGTGAAGCGCAACCGGTCGCTCGAGCGCGTGCGCGCGATCCTTGTACGCAGTGGGACCGATCCGTCTGACTTTGCCGCCGTCATGGCCAGGCTCGCTCCGCCCGATCCGGTGGCTTTTGCCGCGACGCCGCTGCGCGAGATTCTTCTCAATCCAAGTCTTCAGTGGGGGCCGTCGTACGCGACGTACTACCGGCTCAAGGTCGCCGACACGATTGACTACCTCGCCGCTCTCGTCACGAGGGCCGTGGGCTTGTCGCCAGAATCCGACGAAGCCTGGGTAGTTCGTCAACTGGTCGCCGGCTGGAAGGGCTCGCAGTACGCCGAGCAGCCTGCTGACGACCAGAAAACGGACAACGCGTTCATGCTCGACTTCGGGGTTCCATACCGGGCGCGGCGGATGATTTTCGTGCATCAGAAACTGAAGGATTTGCAGACCGGCCCGGCGATTCGGCGCTCCGCCACACTCGTTGCTGCCGGGCTAGACCCGCCAAGCCTGCCCGCAGTGGCTAACGAGCGTTCTGTCTACGCGCCTCTCAGGGTCGCCTTTGCGGACGCACTCGAAGATCTTGAGAAAGTCGAGGTGATTGCCGCTGACGGGGAAGGGCCGGTCGTCACGGCGCTCGCAACCGGTGAACTGACCGCGGCCACGCTTCAGTGGGTTCTCGAAGCGCCCGAGACCGATCGGGCGAGCAGAATCAGCGAGGTCCTCGACACGAATGCCAGCGCGATTGATGCCGCAGCCAGGGCGATAAAGGGGATTGTCGCCACGGCCGCCGAGTCGGCTCGTACCAAAGTGGGGCTCGCATTAGGGTCGCACTTCTCGGGGAGGGAAATGCCTGGCGTGGACGATTTCGAGTCGCGCCTCAAGTACGCGCTTCGCTTCTATTACGACGCCTTCGAGGCATACGACCTTGTTCTCTACCCCATCCAGTACGCGACTCCGCTCGGGGAGACGAACCCTGTCGAGATCATTCGCATCAGCCCAGTCGACGCGACGGCTCGGAATCGTTTGCCCAGCGAGGTGCGCGAACTGATGGGCAGCCGCCTCCATCACTTCGGCGGCTTCCTCGACAGCACCTGGCGCAGGCACGACATGGTCTGGGGGCGCCTGCACGGCGCAGAATGCCTCATCCGTGCATTAGCACCGCCCGCGTCCGTTCCGGCGCTGGTCGACCAAGCTCATGATCGAATCCTGCGCGACTACGCCGCAGAGCTCGGCGAATCGCCCGACCCGACCCCACTGGGATGGTTCGCCGCCCGTACCGTCTCGCAGACCCCCTCGCCGCCCCTGGCAGCGATGCTAAAGCGCGCGACACCGGTCGTCGCGACGATCTTGACCGACATCCTCAACGCGCGGGCCGGCATCCTCTCCAGCGTATGGGCTGCGCTTCGCAGCGCTTTGCCAGATAAGCCCGGTGGCATCTACGCGGTCGTGGCGATGCTTCTGGAGCTCGCGAAGATCAGGCCATGGCTGCCGGCCGCGATGCTTGCGCTGCCGGTCATCGTCGCCGTTGGCATCGGCCTTATCGTCGCGCCACTCGACCACGGCTGGACGATCCTCGGGATAGTGCTCTCAAGCGGAGCTGCAACTGTGACGATTTCACTTGTTGCCCTGCTCTGGTTGGTCGCGTCCACCGTTCGCTCGACCGTGACCTCGCGCGTGCAAACCTTCGTCAATCCCAGTTGACCCACCCATCGGCTACCTCCTGAACCGCATTGACTCACACGTCGGCACCCACACCGCGCGCGATCCGGTCTTGGGGCACTGAAGGTCTCGAGCTCAAGTCTCGGCGCCCCGACTTCACAACCCGCCGGAAACGGCGGGTTTTGTTTTCGCCGCCTATGCCCCGCGTCTAGAAGAGCGCGCGGACGGTGTCGAGCATGCGACCGATGTCGTCCGAGAACAACCCCATGACGAGGACGATCGCCGGGGTGATGACGCCGAGGACCACCGCGTACTCCGCCATCGTCTGAGCGGTCTCGCGTCGGCAGCGGGAGCGAATGCGGTCGAACCAACCAGGGCGCGCCATATCCGTGGCATCGGCGCGGGTTCCGTCTCACCTTATGCCCCGTCCTGGGGATTCGGGGATCCGACCCGACTGAGAAGCTTTGCGCGATGCGGCGTCCCCTGCTGGCCTTGGTGCTTCTCCTGGCCATGCCCGCATCCGCTGGTGCCGCCCAGGCGCTGCCTCAGAGCGCGATCTTCTTCTATCCCTGGTACTCCACCGCGGCACAGGACGGGCAGTACGTCCACTGGACACAGGGCGGGCATACCCCGCCTTTTGACATCGCCTCGGCCTTCTTTCCGATGCGCGGCACCTACTCGAGCAGCGATGCACGCGTGCTCGGGGCTCAGATCAGGGACATCGCGGCAGCCGGCGTCGACGAGGTCGTCAGCTCGTGGTGGGGGAGGGGATCCCCAGAAGACGGACGTCTGCCGGCGGTGATGCGCGCGGCCAAGCGGCGCGGCCTTCAGGTGGCCGTGCAGCTCGAGCCGTACGAGGGCCGGACGGTGGAGTCGATCGCGTCCGATCTCGTGTACCTGCGGGCGCTCGGCCTGCGCGACGTCTACGTCTACAGCACCAAGGACTTCACTGCCGAAGACTGGCGCCGCGTGACGCTCCAGCCAACGGGACTGCGCCTGTTCGCGCAGACGAATCACGTCGGCTTCGCTGCTCGGGCAGGCTTTGCGGGCTTCTACACCTACGACATCCTTCTCTACGACGCAGGGAAGTTCGACCGCTTCTGCACGCAGGCGCGCGCCCTCGGGATTCTCTGCGCGCCCTCGGTGGGCCCGGGCTATGACGCCGGCGAGGCGACCGGAGACCCGCGCGTGAAGCCGCGGCTCGACGGCGCAACGTACGACTCGATGTGGGGCGCCGCGATGCGCGCCGGCGCCGACGTGGTGACGATCACGTCCTATAACGAGTGGAGCGAGGGGACGCAGATCGAGCCCGCGGGCCACGGTGGCCGGTACGAGAGCTACGACGGAACGTATGGGCTACACGGTCGGGCTGCGCAACGCGCCTACATCATGCGCACCGCATACTGGACCTCACGCTTCCAGTAAGACGTCGGCGCCGCAGCCGCTCACGAGTGCGTCGAAGACATCCTCGACACCGCGCAACGATGGGTGCGAGAGATCGACCTCGACCTCGTCCCACTCCTCGAGGCCGAGTGAGCCCGCGCCCTCGTCTGCGCCGAAGCAGAGCAGCGTCTCGGTGGAGATGACGTTGCGGTGGCCAGTCTGGCGTCGAGCGATGCCCTCGAGCTCGCGCAGCTCCTCGAATGGGTCGATGCGAACGTTGGAGTCGGAGCCGATGCAGATCCCGATCCCGTGCGTACAGACGCGCTCGACCGGCAGAAAGCCGTCGCCCAGGTTCGCCTCCGTCGTCAAGCAGGCACAGATCCGCGCACCGGCGCGGGCAACCAGATCGAGCTCGGCGCCGTCGGCGTGGGTTGCATGCACGACCGTCGTCCGCTCGGTGAGGCAGCCGGAGCGATCCAAGAGCTCGATGGGTCGGATGCCGTGCTCGGCAAGGCACTCTTCGATTTCGCGCGGCTGTTCGTCCGCGTGCACGTGCAGCGGCAGATGTTCGGCGGCCGCGTAGCGCCCGATCTCCTCGAGCCAGTCAGCGGGGCATGCGCGCACGGAGTGGGGGGCGACGCCGACAGGAATTCCACGGCCCCGCAGATCCTCGACCTGACGCAGGTACTCCGCCACCGACTCCTGCCGAAAACGGGGCAACCCGCCGCGTCCGTACGCGGCCAGGAGGAGGACGATGCGGATCCCTGCCTCCTCCGCGGCGTCCACCGCCGCCAGCGCTTCCTCGAAGCCCAGGTAGTGGAACTCGCCGACCGCCGTATAACCCGCAGCACGTAGCTCTCGGTAGACGTGCACGTACTCTCGGCGGACGAGCTCGGGCGTCTGGCGCTCTGCCTCGGCGAGCATCAGCTCACGCCAGCCCCAGAAGTCGGCGCCTCCGGCACGGCCGCGCAGGGCACGCTGAAAGCCGTGGCTGTGCGCATCGACGAAGCCAGGCAGGCTGAGACTCTCGGCCACGGGCGTATCCTTTCCACACTCATGGCGACCCGCGCAGTTCCGGCGACCTTGCAGCAGCTTCCAAATGCGCTCACGATTGCGCGGCTGGCTCTGATCCCGGTCTTCGTCGCACTCATGCTGAGCGCGGACGGCGGACACAGCTGGCCGGCCGGGATCGTCTTCGGCATTGCCGGCGTCACCGACCAGATCGACGGGTTCCTCGCGCGGCGGTGGCAGGTGGAATCTGACTTCGGGCGCATCTTCGACCCGTTGGCCGACCGGCTGATGATCGACGCCGCGGTGATCCTCCTTGTCGTTCAGGACCACATGCCGTGGGCCGGCCTGGTCGTGGTCCTCGGGCGTGACCTACTGCTGCTCGCCGGCTACAAGACGATCGCGCCGCAAGGCTATGAGCTGAACGTGAACTTCCTCGGCAAGGCGGCGACCTGGCTCCTCTATCTCGGGATCGGGTGCCTGATCGTCACGCACCGGTCGACCGAGTGGCCCTACTGGATCTTCTGGACGGGTCTCGTCCTCGCGGTCTGCGCAGGCGTGGCGTACGGGGTCGCCGCCTGGAGAGAGCGAAAGCGATGAAGGCCGTCGTGATGGCGGGCGGCGAGGGCAATCGCCTGCGTCCGCTCACGTCCAACCAGCCGAAGCCGATGGTGCCGGTCGTCGGCAAGCCGTGCATGGAGCACATCCTCGAGCTGCTACGCGAGCACGGGATGGACGAGGTGATCGTCACGGTCGCTTTCCTGCCCCAGGCGATTCGCAGTTACTTCGGCGAAGGGGAGACGCTGGGAATGCGGGTCGGCTACTCGGTCGAGGAGTCGCCACTCGGTACGGCCGGCTCGGTCCGCCTGACCGCGAAGCAGCTCGACGAGACGTTCCTCGTGATCTCGGGCGACGCCCTTTGCGACGTGGACCTGAGCGCGCTCGTCGCCTTTCACAAGGAGAAAGGCGCAGCGGTGACGATCGGGCTGAAATCGGTCGAGAATCCGCTCGAGTTCGGCATCGTCGTCACGGACGAGGAAGGGCGGGTGGAACGCTTTCTCGAGAAGCCGTCGTGGGGCCAGGTCTTCTCCGACACGATCAACACGGGCATCTACGTGCTGGAGCCCGAGGTGCTCAAACATGTGCCTGCAGACCGTCCGTACGACTTCTCGAAAGAGCTCTTTCCGTATCTGCTCGAGATGGGGCGCCCGATCTACGGGCACGTCATGGACGGCTACTGGCAGGACATCGGGAATCTCGACCAGTTCCGGCAGGCGAATTTCGACGCCCTCGAGGAGAACGTGCGCCTCAACATTCCCGGCATCCGCATCCGCGGCAACGTCTGGCTCGGAGAGGGCGTCGAGATCCCCGACCTCGAGCAGATCGAAGGCCCGGCGTACCTGGGCAACTACTGCCGCATCGCTCCCGGCGCGACGGTCGGCGCGCACTCGGTCCTCTCCAACAGCGTCACGCTGCGCGAGCGCACGCGCACGATGCGTTCCGTCATCGACGCGTCGACGCACATCGGTCGCAGCTCGTTGATCGAAGGCGCCGTCATCGGCCGCTCATGCGACATCCGTGCGCATGTCCGGATCCACGAGGGAGTCGCCGTCGGCGACGAGGTGACTATCGGCTCGGAGACGGTGATCATGCCGGGCGTCCGGATCTACCCGTACAAGGAGGTCGAGTCCGGCTCGCACATCACCGAGAGCCTGATCTGGGAGTCCCGCGCGTCGACGCGGCTCTTCGGCAGGGACGGCGTTGCAGGCCTGGTCAACGTCGACCTCACTCCCGAGGTCGCCGTGCGCATCGCGGCCGCTCTCGGGACGACTCTGAAGCGCGGCGCGCGCGTCGCGGCCAGCCGCGAGTCTGCGCCCGCGTGCCGAATGATCAAGCGGGCGATGATCACCGGCTTCACGTCCTCGGGGCTGGACGTTGCCGATCTTCGCGTTCTGCCCGCAGCGGTCGCGCGCCATCTCCTCAAGAGCGAGGGCTACGAGGCGGGCTTCCACGTCGGTACGAGCCAGTCGGACCCCGAGGTGGTGCAGATCAAGTTCTTCGAGCAGCCGGGCATCCAACTGTCGGCGCCGATGCAGAAGGAGATCGAGAAGAACTTCAC
>Ga0137371_10003481_pt1 | contig 12393 bp, 30 predicted proteins | sample SagtaG_7_FD_104919 | JGI IMG/M metagenome (GOLD analysis project Ga0137371, IMG submission 104919) | Vadose zone soil microbial communities from Sagehorn Ranch, Mendocino, California, USA - Sage1_R_40_16 metaG | ecosystem: Environmental > Terrestrial > Soil > Vadose zone | place: USA... | reverse complement strand
CTGCTAGCCTACGTGGAGGACTTTTTCCTGTCCTATCTGTGTCTCTGGATGGAGGATGATGACCCTGGTTCTCTCTCTGTTTGTTTCCTGCTGGTCTTTACACATAATTCGGCATGGCGTCCAAACAAGGTATCATAGAGCGCGTATTCTTTCAGCAAGAACTGCTGTTCAGGAGTCAACAACTCCAAACCAGAAAAACGAATAGGCATAGACACACCTCCTTAGAACCAGCCCGTCTGCTCAGTCTCTTCTTCAGAAACCGTGGCAAGCATCTGCTCACACATCCGTTCCGCCTGACAAATCGGGCAAAGGCGACAACTGTTATGCCAACCTTTCAGTTGCCGCTCAAGCTCACGGCCACCAGACCAGAGGCAGGCTACCCGCCACGTGATCCCCGCCTGTGTAATCACCTCCATCAGACGCGCACCACCAGCACGCCGACCGAGCGCGTGTTGTGCCAGACGATGCTCTAGATCATAGGTCGTCCCCAGGTAGTGACGCGCGTGATAATACGGCTGATCGAAATGAATGAGGTAGACGACCGATTGAGCACGTTCTTGCATAGAACCACCTCCAAACGTGCGCGCACGCGAAAGCAAAGAGGCCACTCTACAAGGATGAAACACACGAACCAGAAGGAAAAGAAAACGAGGAAGAAGAGAAGAAGAAAACACGGTTTAAACGGGGACTTTTTCAAGAACGACCAGAAAATGCAAGGCAATGTAGATAGAATGGCGCGTGTTACCTGAACTGCGCCATTCGGTGCACTTACGAAAGCGGTAGCCAGTCATAGAGGATCTCACCAGACGAGCGCACAACCAACCTATCAAGAAACTGTTTTCTCTCGCCGACAGGAGCATGAGCCAACACAAAGCAGTCATACCAACCACTCCTGTCTAAACAGCTATGCACATCCATCCCTGGATAGAGCAACATCAGTTCCGAACACACCCCATCACACCAGCAGGGAAGGCACCAGACATGCAGGTAGCCAAACGACTGTCCCTGATTCATGGATGCACCTCCTAGATCAGATCAAAAGAGCGTGCCAGCTCATACTGAAAGGCAGGCCACATCAAGGGAAGATCACGCTGAAAGCTCGAACCGTAATAGTAATAGTTATAGGTCAACAATGACATCGGCTGCGTCTGAACATATCCTTGAAACGCGTGCAATGCCTGATCAACTGTTGCCTGCAAAAGGTTCTGTCCGTCCTGAGACAACACTTGACAAATGACGAGTAACGCCTGTTCGATATACTGTTTTCTTGTCTGTTGTGTCATCACTTCACCTCCTGTTGTTTCAATTCACAGGACACCTGCAAGCGGAAGTCGCCACCCTGGATATCGCCTTGCTCAGAGATCGACATGATGAGCGCCGTCTCGACATAGAACAGATGAAAACGCCGCATGAACAGATGCAACGCCTCATCAACGCTAGAGGCGCGCTCACCGCCATAGAGATCAATTTTGAGGCAACGCGCCGAGTCCGCCGTTAAGCAGACATAGACGCCATAGAGCGGTTTTCTTGGCATCAAAACACCTCCTATTCCTCACCAGGAATACGACAACGATACAAGTGACGCACCGTGTCATAACAGGGAGACCAACCCATCACGCTCAGGCGTTGTTCCGCATCAGTACGCAAAGCCCGAGCCGACTGGTTGAACGAGTCTACAGAAAGCGTGTAGTCAGCGAAACCATATTGCACCAAGAGCACCTTCTGTTCCTCAGTCATAGCAAACGGCGCAAAGAAACGAACCAAACGAACCATAAGCACCTCCTTACACCTGTAGCGGCAACAGGTAGGGCATAGTTGACCAGCAAGTAACGCAGGCTCCATACTCTAGCATGGTGGCAGGGTAGAGCGTCCCACACCCCTCACAGGGAATATCTTCCGCAGGATGCTGAACATGCAATACCGGTAGACCAGGGACCACGACCACCAGCCACCAGTAGTCAATATGGAACCCTCGATCAGTCATCACAAACTCCTTAGAACCCACCTCCACATAGACACCGGCAGGGTTGCCAAGATCAGTAAGCACCTTTGCGCAAACCACCTGAAGATCAAGCTGTTCACGTCCAGTCATCGACACACCTCCTTACTCAAACACCTGTAGAGGCGAAGACCGATACCACCTCAGTTGCTCTTCCAGATCACTCATCACCAGAACCAGAGACATATTCACCAGTCTCACCCCAACAAACAGTTCACCATGCGGATACCGCGCAAAGATTTCAAACAAGCGAGAGGACGTTAGGCGCTCCATATAACCAGCACCAGAGCTTGTCACGATCCATTGAACCTCCAACAAAGGTAACAGTACAGGAGTCACAACACCTCCTTAGAATTGAGCGCCTGAACACAGGCGAGACCAGAGATCAGACGCCTCAAGGCCATAGTAGTAGCGCAAGAAATCAAACAGAGAGCCACCTTGCCCCCAGGTGTTACAGTACCAACAACACAGCGATGACGACGACGGACGATAGACCCAAAAAGAAGGGTGAGTGTCTACCCCATCATCATGATGCCAACCAAAGGGACAACACCCCATTCCCTTGTCGTCGAGAGCCACATAGCGCCCAATCACCGCCAGAGGATCATACTGCATGCACCATGCACGAATGTTCGGTGGAACGCTGGATGCCATCTGACAAGAGAAAGGAATGTCCGTGTGTACAGGTGGCGGCATGCTCGACTCAGGCGGCGCAATCGACTCAGGGACCGTAACCCGTTGGAAAGACGGAAAGAGGGTGAGCAGATCAAGCATGGAGGGAGCCAGCAGGACCGGCACCCTGTTCACTAACTCCACGAAAGGGTAGCGCGCACCACTGAGGCGATGCACCCCAAGCGGCAGACGAACCAGAGAGCCGTACGGGCGATTGGGAGTGAGTGCGTCTTGCTTTGGATAGAACTCTACCCCAGGTGGGCAGAACGGCAAGAGCCAGGAGCGCAGCAATGCAGGAGAGACGGCAGCCGCGAGAAAGACCCACAGGTGAGCACCACGGCGCGATTGTTCCAGGTAAGAGGGGATACCCCGCCCCGAAAGGCCCGTTTGAAGGGAATGCAGTGTGTGCAGGCCGTCGGGCGTGTCGTCATCATAGACGGCGAAGTGGCAGAGGCCGTATTCATCAATCACATAGGTTCCAATCGTGAGCAGTCCTTGCAAGTGCTGCATGATCACGTCATAGGTGAGCGGATAGCCTGCACGCAGGTAGCGCCCGTCCTGATGTTGGGTCGCAAAATCATTCCGACGCCCCACACAGTAGGACAGCCAGGAGTCCAGTAGCGTCGATGTGACCTGAACCAGGAGACACCTCCTTTCTCGACGCGTGATGCATATCGGGTGAGAGAGAAGGCACGCCTGGCCCCATTGCGGCGTGCAGGCGTGCAGGCGTGCAAAAAGCTATTGTTGTTGCCCAAAGAAGTTGTTGACCTTATTCATCAGTCCTGGTTTGGCTTGTATGGGATTGAGCGAGGGCGGATAGTTGAGTTGTTGTGTCCCACCGGTAGGCGCGCCGGCAGGGAAGGACTGCCCATTGATAATCCCAGGTTGTGGCAGTTGTGGCGCCTGTGGATAGACCGGAGCAATGCGCGTCACCGATGGAGAGACGCTACTCTTTTGTGCGTCGTTGACGCCGAAGGAGTAGTCACCCTGCTTGACGCGGTTGACCATGTTGCGCGCATCGGTTTTTGCCATCAGTTCGTATTCGCCCTCCAATTCTTTGGTACTCTCCTTCTGTTTTTGCATCCAGAGTTGTCGATGCTGTTCGGCAACCTGCACCCGCGCAGCACGATCGTTCATGTGCGCAGTCGTGTGCAGCACTTCATCAACCAGCGCGCCCACATCCAGCAGCGCAAAGGCACCGACCGCCAACGGAAAGACGAGACCGACACCGAGCTTGAACAGCGTGAGCACAATGGGCGGGAGAAATTGACTCACCGTCGCCACAATAGAGGTCATCTCCCCGCTTCGGTTGGCCCATCCGAGATTGAGACCCGCCGAGACCACCATCGTCACGCAGCCAATGCCAAAGGGAATGACGGCTAAGACCCATTGCCGTTTGAGGAATAGCACCCGCACCAGCTTGAAGGTCGCAAAAATGAGGACTTCGAGGAACAGACCACGACCGAGCGCAAGGTAGGTATTCGCACTGTTCCAGCTTAAATTGCCATCAGCATAGACCCACGCATTCGCGTAACCCGACTCAATCATCAGAACCAATGAGAGGAAAATGGAGAGCGCCACATCCGTTCGCTCACGGTTTAGATGCCAGTTGACGAGATTTCCCATTTTCATAGGGCAAGACTCCTTTCGTGCCTGACTCAGCAGTACAGCACGCACCACCGAGCCAGGAGAAACACACCACAACGACGACAGAAGAGAGAGTTACGACTGCACTTGCGCAGGCGCGATCAGACCAGGAATGGTGACATCCGTGACCACAAAGTTCGCCTGAATACGTTCATTGTTGTTCTGATCTTGACGTTTGCGCACGCTATAGCCCGCCACCGTACACTGGACTTGTTTACGACGAGCATGCTCGATCACGGAGGCCAACGCCTGATGTTGGGGGTCATCAGGCCACATCTGGCAGGCAAAGCCATTGCCGACCTCATCCACGATCGTAAAAGAGATCATAATTTGTGGGCCTTTTTTGCTGTTGACGTTGTAGGCCCCACCGTTTTTAATCGTTCCAATCATCGTTACTGCCATAGGGGTACTCCTTTCATAAGGGGCATGCTCCATCAAATGCACATGCCCAACCGAACAACACGCCTCACATGGCACGAAAGCGCGCAATGGAGGCACACACCGACTGAATATAGGCCACAGGGTCATTTTCCGAGGCAGGCGCATACACCGGCGTAATCGCCTGCACCGTGGTCAACCCACGCGAGACGTATTCATTCACAATCAAATGGTAAAAGTCTGCATAGCCATCAGCCCAGGTAGGATAGTAACGGAAGTTCCCGTTACAGGTGGGATAATCTGCACAGATGATATTGCCAAGCGCGTGATTAGCGTTGCCAGCACCATAGAGACCGAAGGTACTTTCATGCTCAAAGACCGCCAGCGCATACGCATCATCGACGCGATATTGTGCAGAGAGATCGTAAAGTGCCTGTCCTGTCCCTTGTGCAGGCGAACCGGCTTGCGCCAACACACGGTTCACCACATCAGGCGAAATCGACGGCCCGCCGACCACCGAGAGGCCACCAACCGAGAACGGTGCAGGCGGAGCTGGTACTGGTTGTATGTGAGTCGTCACAACATCGTAGCGCGCAACCACCAGAGCACGCAGCGAGACCAGCGCAGGCCGAGCGACCGTGTAGACCTGTGTCAGCACCAGCAAGAGCGGCACCGAAAGCGCGACCAGAGCCACAAAGCGCAGCAGCGACGAGCGCACGTAGGAGAGGATCATTCCCTCACCTCCTCTCCATCAGGCGAGATCGACGGCCCACCGACCACCGAGAGGCCAGCAACACTCCCATCAGGCGTTGCCACCGCCGAGAAACCACGCCACCACGAGAGAAATGGTGAACGAGCAAGAACCCGCAAGTCATAGCTTGAGGAGTCCACCACCCGAACGGATGAGCCATCTCCACCGACCACCAGGAGGATATGACCACCCGACCAGATGCCAGATTGCGGAGGAAAGCTCACGATCACCGGACGCCCCTCATTCGCTTGCGCAATCACCTGATCCAGCGTGAGATCGTAGCCCCAGGAGACCGCGAAGTGGAAGTGCTGTAAGATCCGTTCAATCTGAGCGTCCCCAAGCAAACCCTCCTGTACGGAAATTGCCCCCAACTGACGCTCCACCGCAAGGACATCCGTGATACGATACCGACCACCATACGCATTGAGTACTTCCGCCATGGAGGCCGCCGAACAAGCAGAAGGCCACCAAGTCTCATACTCTTGCCAGTTCTGGTATTGCGCAGGATCAAGCTGATTAATACGCTGTACCGTCAGAGGAGAGACACCAGACCCCATCGACGAAACAGACACCTGTGAGAGACCCTGCCTACGCAACGCCGACACAAGAGACGCCAGGGACGGCTGCACTGCATGAGAAACAGAACCCGTCACCAGCAAGAGCGGCACCGAAAGCGCGACCAGAGCCACAAAGCGCAGCAGTGACGAGCGTACGTAGGACAGGATCATTCCCTTACCTCCTACCAGACGGGTACCCCAGGTTGATCGAGCCACCGGTACAGGAAGAACGCAGGACCACCAGCAGTAAGAGGAGGATAGGACTGCACGACCCATCCTCGACGCCCATCAATGGTGACATACCCCTCACGTGGGTCTGTTGGATGTTGCTCGATATCCAGCGTCACCACCACATGCGAGAGAGAACCTGACACATCAATAAAAGGAACAGCTACCGTTTGATGAGGAAAAACAAGAGGAGTTTGAAGTTGCTGCATAAACACACCCCCTTACCAGAGCGACGGTCGTTGAAACATCAGTTGCTCGACACCAGGAGAAGCAGTATCATCCACACAGGCGATCACCTCGAAATCTTCAACCCGATACGACTGATGCTCTTCACAGAACACCACCGGCAAACAGGAATACACGAAACCAAGGCAGGCAGGACAGACCGCCAGTTGACCGCAGTACATGAGCTTGTCCGACTTCGCCTTGTAGTCAATGGCCCGATTACACTGAAACCAGCCAGGGGCAAGAACAGCATGAAACTGATGCCCTTGTTGCTCACATCTGCTCATACATCCCCTCCTCTTGACAGCCTGATGTTTCTGCAAGCCAACACACACGACACAGCAGCGTGTAGAGCGCCGTGAACCAGGAACGACGACGAACGAGAGCGCCACAACATTCACAACGAAGGACCGGAGCGCGACGAGCGGCGACCTGCTCTTGTTCCTCACTCAGAAAAGTCTTAGCCTGCTTTTTCATCGCACACCCCCAGGACAGAACAGCCACAATGCGAGAGGTAGTGACAGACCGCCTCACGATAACCATCAAAGACGGCATCACGCACCTGGACCGAGCAGGCAGGAAAATCAGGAGCATCGAACACCTGAAACCAGATGACCACCACACGGAAGAGAGCTTGACCCACCTGACAAACAGGAGCGTGTGAGGTACACCCACAAGCAGCTAATGACATCGAATATCCTCCTAGAGAAAACTCATCAGACAGTCGCAATAGCGCTCGTAGGCCCCGTAGAACACCCGCGCAAGGGCCTGGAAGCCACCTTCTAAGGCGACCATATGCAACGAGGCAACCGCATCACGACCCGCCATGAGATCAGGCAATTCGGGCGAGTCACAGGTACGCTCGACGATCGAGACCTGTTGTGTGACCAGCTCGCCCAGGCCAGGAGAACGAGCTAGGTAGAAGTTAAAAGCATCATTTTCCGCAAGCGCCTCAAGGAGTTCTCCATACATGGCAGCACCTCCTAACGATGGTAAAAAGCGTGAACAAGAGCCGAACCGATCCAGTACCCGACACATCCTGCAAGAACCAGACCGAGAAGCAAGAACACCATAGGACACCTCCTAGAACACATGCAACTGATGCAAGAAGTACATGAGCATGAGAAAAGAAGCAAGCTGTACAAGGTAACGATCAAAACGACGCTGAACCCGAAACGACAGAAGACACAAAATCACTGCGACCATACACGTTACAAAACTCATGCGCACCTCCTGGTAAAACCTACAGAACATGTAGGCCGGTCACACACACAAACACAACGATTGCAGCCAAGACGATCAAGTACAACAACACCCGTACGTAGCCTTTAGCTCTCGTAAGAAGAAGCGCCGATGCCACCAACGCTACAAGCGACGCAATCTCATACAGATGTGACCAGTTCACCGAAAACCTCCTTACTATCGCCTGAGTGATGAACACTGCTTCATATCGCTCAACTACTTCGGCCTCGGTAGCGGGTAACGCACCGTCAATGGTTGGGTAGGAGACTGGTATTGCTGATACTGGTTGAAATACCAGTACTCATACTGCTCTAGAGCGCGTACGCGCCGACGCAAGTACACCGTCACGAAAAACTGAACTACGAGCACCACGACAACGATCACCTGCAAACCACAGTCCTTCATCACCGTCACCCAATCCATACACGTCTCCTTCAAAGGGGCCATTTGAACGAGCCCAAGCTCAACGCTACAACAAATGCAGTACGAGATGTCCAAGGAGCCATACCGCCATCGTCGCAACAAGACACAGTGCAAGAAAGTTCACCATTCGTTCTCCCATTGAGTAGCTCCTTTCTAGGGCCTTCATGCCCGACTTTTTGACGCAACTCTTCGTTAGTGCGGCCACGGCTCGTCATCTTTACCTCTGATGGCCGCAAAGATAAGGTACATGACAACCCCTATGACGATGCCGAGAAGAATATGCACAACAATCAATTCCTCTTGAGTCATAAACGCCTCCAATCAAAGTCCCGCTTAGACGAACGTCGCTTCAACAAAAAGTAGTAGCCGCCAACAGCCACCACCACAACCATGAAAAGGTATGCTCAACCAGTCGTCAGTTCCATAGAAAACCTCTTTATGCTTCTTGCGGTTCAACCAGAGTAAACACTTCGTCGCAGATCTCGCAGCGCGCTTGAAAGCGATCACTAGCCACACGCACCTTGACCACCGGCTCACAGGAGCACTCATACAAGCGCAACCGTGAGCCTGCCTTTTCTTTGTGTGGAGGCAGGATAGCAGCGTGAGGATAAAGACCAGCGCGATCGATGTACGACAGGAACAAGGGTCGCAGACCATCGCCAACCGTGGTTGCCGTGGGCGGGCCAGTCAGACCGACTTTGCGCGCTGCCTGGGAAAAGACTTTACCATGCTTTTTGTCCGTGCCAACGGAGGCATGAACCAACTCATGTAGCAGCGTCCCAAGCACCTCAAGACTGTCATCCAGGCGCGGCGAAATGAAAATTTGAGGCTTGCCGTCCCGACAGATGGTAGGGGAGAAACATTGTCCAATGACGGCCTGACGGGCCGAAAGACCACCACGGGAGGGCCACCCACAGGAAACCCGCGCAGTTGTTGCGGGCAGCCCTTGTTTGACCATGTGATCAGCGAGAAAAGACGCAGCCTCTTGTAGCCACGCCTCACGCAGTTGTGTTGCAGCTTGTTGCATAACACCCCTCAGAATGGGAGAGAAAACAGGAAGGACAAACAGACGAGCGGGAGAAACGGACTAGAAGCGGGGAAGCCGAGCGCCAGCCTCCAACTGAGCCAGGGTGGTAAACACCATCTCGCCAGTAAGCGGAGCGGGAGAGCACGCCTCCAACCAAGCCACCAGACGACGCGCCCAACAAGGCAGAGGACGAGAGCACGAAGAAAAGACGTAGCTGTAACTATCCGTGTCAACAGCTACGAGACAGCCGCACGACAAGGACAACCATTCAGCGAGAGGATTGCGAAAGAACGAGACGCCCGAATAGCCGACGACCTCGAAAGGGCGATCAGCGAGGAATTGTAGAAAACTGTCAAGACAAAGTTCAGGTGGAGGCACGGTATCACCCCTTTCTCACCGGAGCAAAAAACAATGTTTAAACGAGGAAATCAGAGAAACGACAAAAATCAGAAGAAAGAAAATAGGTCCCGACCTGAAAAGAAAAGCTCGACCCGCCTTCTCACCAGGGATGCCCCAAACCTCATCTACGGCCTTCTCACATCGGTTTCGCGTCTTACCCGAACCATCACCACATCACCCTGACCCACCCAGGTAACACTGTCAGCCACTAAGCCGCTCATCTTTCCGGCAGACTGTGAACGCAGCCGCCCTTTCAGTCGAGGAGCATCAGGTATTCAGTTGTTGGGTGTCGAATGGGCCAGAGTCGTTTACTTCGCCTTCACGACCTGCAACCATTGCGCCGCACACCTTCAAGAGCCACAACCACAGCTCAGAGCACTTCATAGAACCGCTTAAACTATTTACTGGTCAGTATTACTGGTACGTTCCAATTATATAATGGTACGTACCAGAAAGTCAATACTGGTACGTACCAAATTTAAAATAGAACAAAAATATATGGAAATCTGTCTTATACTGTGTTAGAATTCTTATATCACTGGTAAGCACCAGTGGTATATATTAAAGAAGGACAGCCCCATGTTAGAAGAAAGAGACTCTAAAACTGATGAAGTAGCTACCGAACTAAAAAAACGGATAGATCAAGGAATATATACATCTGGGCAACGTCTACCCTCTGAACGCGAAATAACAGAAGAGTTAAATGTGAGCCGCGCCACGGTGAGAGGAGCTCTATCAAGACTTCAAGCTGAAAATATCATCGACATCATACCAAGAGGTGGAGCAATCGTAAGATCTCCTAGCACCAAAGTTCTAGTAGGACCAGAAAACCCTTCCATAGCCAGCGGCCTTGAATTGAAACGCGCAGGTTCTTTCATACGTGCCATGGAGGCCCAGGGACGACAAACCCTAGTTCGTTTCATTAAGCCGTCATCAATCATCGCTGCCGGTGACGACATAGGAGACAAGTTAAAAGCTACCAGCGATACAAAGGTGTTACGCCGCTATAGGATTCATCTTGTAGATAAAATACCCTACCGGATCTTAGACAGCTACTACCTTGCATCGTTCGTCGGGGATCTTCTTGGAAAAGACGAAGGCTACATACCACTGTTTAAATGGATGTATGAACATACTGGACAAAGAGCCGCAAAAGCCTATGAGAGACTAAACATACGTATGCCTTCAGCGGAAGAAGCTACTTTACTCAACATATCCCGAACACAACCTGTTGTTGATATGGATAGATGGGTATGGAGTGATAAGGGCACACTCTTCGAATACACACATATTATCGCTAATGCAGCACTTCATGAATACTCCTACGCTTACACCATCGATGAGGAGGCCAGTAAATGACAAATATCGATGAAGCAACAAAAGCTGAACTGGTACGTGAAATAGCAATCGCCATAGCTAAAATGCAACGTCTCGCGTTCGCCTCAGACTTTCACTCATTTGCAGAAGGACGGCAGCTTACACTAGCAGGAGTAAAATTTGAGAGCTTCTCCAAAGGACCAAACACAAAAAGAAGTGATGGAGATGTCGTCGCACATGCAATTGTTATGGCTCTAGCCGGTGCAACAAATACAGGAGATATAGACGATTGGTTTCCCGACAAAGGAGAAACAGGCGTAAAGTCTATAGAATATCTTCCAGAGATGCGCCGACGACTTATCGAAGAGGAACACTTACTCCTGGGCACTGTAGACGTAACCATCCTATGCGGCGAGCAGCCAAGAATGAAAAAGCATATATCAGAGATGCAGCACAACATCGCCGAGGGATTAGGTATCGACATCGATCAAGTCCATGTGAAAGTTAGTAGTATGGACGGTCATGATGAAATAGCACATTTAGAAGGCATCGAAGCTAGAGTATTAGTCAGTTTATGGAAAGGTTTTTTTTAGTAAGTCATGCTCATAGAAGAACAAACTACCAACGATCCCGTAATAAAATGGGCATTAGAACAAGCCACCTCACTTCTTTCCCCACTAGGAAATAGGTGGTTACATGTTCAAGGAGTAGTCAAGCAAGCCCAACGGGTTAGCAAAATGTTTGACAAAAACGACCAAGCATACTTAATAGCATCTGCATATCTCCATGATATTGGGTATGCACCATCAATTGAGAAAACAGGCTTTCATCCTTTGGACGGAGCCTACTATCTACAATCTCATAGTCAAAGCCGTTTAGCGTCTTTAGTCGCATATCATTCAGAGCCACAATTTGAAGCAGAACTACGAGGATTGTCTACTGAACTAGAGAAGTTCCCCCGTGAACACTCAATAGTAGCAGACACTTTAACGTATTGCGATATAACAACTAGCTCAACAGGCCAAAGGGTTACTCTTGAAGAGCGAATAGCGGATATCCTCAGACGTTATAGAGAAACAGACATCGTAACCCAAGCCCTTCAACAAGCAATACCACTTTGGGAGGCTGACATCAAACGTACCGAACAAAAACTACTCGAACATGGACTCACCAAATCATAACCATACTTGGACTAATCCACTGGTACGTACCAAAAAGTATCAAAAATTGGCTTGAAAAATGAGACAGACTATGACCGTCATCAAGCAGCCCAACGAGCCAACGCATAGGAAAGAGAAGGAATTTACACCCAAGATTATGGCAAAAAGCCGATAATCTTTTTTGAGGCGGCCAGCAAGGAAAGAAGCCGCCTCAAAGGAACAAAGAAGCCAAAAATTAGATTATAATATGATCTAATCCTGTCAGCATCGTATTTCCTCATTATCAAAGGCGAGCCTGTGGCCTTTCTCACATTGCTCGCGCGGACGTTTCACCAGGGAAGTTCAACGGCTTTCTCCATCAGCGATTT
>Ga0137371_10003477_pt1 | contig 12401 bp, 10 predicted proteins | sample SagtaG_7_FD_104919 | JGI IMG/M metagenome (GOLD analysis project Ga0137371, IMG submission 104919) | Vadose zone soil microbial communities from Sagehorn Ranch, Mendocino, California, USA - Sage1_R_40_16 metaG | ecosystem: Environmental > Terrestrial > Soil > Vadose zone | place: USA... | reverse complement strand
CTTCCTGTCCCGCGCCGATCTCGGCGAAGGTGCCGTACCAACGGGGATAAAGATTAATCCTGAGCGCCTTGGAATGAGTATCGATCGTTGCCTCTTTCACGGTGCAGGACAGAAGATGTACTAAACTCGTTGGCGGACGAAACGCGACAAAGATTTCGACGGCGAGCCGCTGCTACAACAATTGTTTCAGCTGGCAGCCGAAACGGACAGGCCGGAAGCCTGTGCTCCCCAGAAGGCGAGATCCTTCGACTCGCTCAGGCTGACAGGCGCGACGTGCGCTGTCACTTCATCCGGTCGAACGTCTTCTGAAGAAGCTCGAGATCGGATGCGCCACCGGTTTTTTCTCGGGTATTCTCGATCCACTTCTTCTCGAGCGCGTTTTTCGTCGGACGATCGGTCTCGTAGAACACGCCGAAGACGCCGGGGAACGGGAGCTGGGCAAGTTTGTAGGCGGCGAGCTCATCAGTAACGTCGTGCCGCAGTTCGTCCTCAGGGGTGTTATCCCATTTCTTTTCGTGCACCACTTCGAAGCTGCCGCCTTTTTTCGGATCGGCCGGATCGAACACGTCCGGAAAAAATTCGACGCATTCAGACAAGCATTCGATGACGCTGAAGCCCTGGTGATCGAACGCGCGCTCGATCATTTCCATCATGTGTTTGACCTGCGTGGCGTGGGTGCGCGCGATGAAGGTCGCCCCCGCTGAGATCAATTTTTTCATCGGATTCACCGGCTGATCGATCGCGCCGGTCGGGTCGGTCTTGCTCTTGAAACCGATGGGCGACGTCGGCGAGGTCTGCTTTTTGGTCAGGCCATAGACGAAATTGTCCATGATGAAATAGGTCATGTTGATGTTTTTGCGCGCGCCGTGATCGAGATGGTTGCCGCCGATGGAGAACCCGTCGCCGTCGCCACCGAAGAGGAACACGTGGAGATCGGGCCGGGCGAGGCTGATGCCAGAGGCGAGCGGGACAGCGCGGCCGTGAATGTAGTGCGCGCCGTGGCCGTTGACGAAATAGGGAAACCGCGATGAACAACCAATCCCGGCGAGGGTGACGATCTTTTCGTGATCGAGATTGCGTTTCTCGAGAACCTTGTAGAACGCGGCGAGCACGGCGAAATCGCCGCAGCCGGGACACCAGGTCGGGTGATCGGCCGTGATCGCCTTCTTCGTTAACTTCTCGCGTGGAGCTGTAGCGGCGGCTGTGTCAGCCGCAATCGTCGTTGTAGTCGATTCAGTATTCACGTGAAGTTCAAGGTTCGTTTCGGCGAGGCGCCGAAACCAGCACGCGCGTGCGCTCCCCAGCCGAAGACTTTCTCGCTCATACCGAATAAATATTTACCACAGCGGACGCAAAATGCGAGCAATGCTTGTCACTGATCGGGTGGCGGAGAACAATATCGCCAGTGCGGTATCGGCGTGAGGTCAACGAGAAAACTGGCGAACAATTGCGAGGGGTCAGCGAAAAAGTTGGTCGCAGCGTTCCACTGTGGCCGACGCAAGGGTGGGTGGGCCTGATCCTAGTAGCGGTTTGCTGGCCCCTGAATTGGACGCTGCCGGGCGTGCGCACGGCTTATTTGTTCTTTCCGCTTTGGCTCGGCTACGTGCTGGTGGTCGATGCGCTCGTGCAGCTGCGGACAGGAAGTTCGACCTGGGTGCGGTCACGAAAAGATTTTGTGCTGCTCTTTTTCATTTCGGCGCCGGTGTGGTGGCTGTTTGAGTTGATCAATCTGCGCACCGGAAACTGGGAATATGTCGGGCGCGAGCTGTTCAGCCCGCTCCAGTTCAACCTGCTTTGCACGATCTCGTTTTCCGTCGTTGTTCCGGCAGTATTTGAGACGGCGGAGGTGATGCGCAGCTTTGGTTGGATTGAACGTTTCGTTTCGGGGCCGTGTATCCCTGCTACGCGCGCAGTGTTTGTCGGCCTCGTTCTGGTGGGACTGGCCATGCTGTCGGCGATGCTGGTTTGGCCGAAAATTTTCTATCCGTTTGCATGGACTTCGCTGGTTTTCATTTTGGAGCCGATCAATTATTGGACGGGCCGGCGGCATTTTCTGGAGAAGCTACGCGCGGGCGATTGGCGCACCGTGATCTCGCTGTCACTTGGCGGGCTGGTGTGCGGCTTCTTTTGGGAGATGTGGAACTATTTCTCGTTTCCCAAGTGGGTTTATCACACGCCGGCCACGGAGTTCTTGCACGTCTTTGAAATGCCGGTGCTGGGATATGGCGGATACGTTCCGTTCGCGCTGGAGTTGTACGCGTTGAAGAATTTTCTTTGGCCAAAGGGCCCGAGACTGGGATCGCGTGGATGACGAGGTTGTAACGTTACCCGACGCCCTGCGGCACGACCTCTCTTGTGGATCTGACGCTCTCGGGAGCGGTGTCGGTGTGAACGACCGCAGTGCCGTCGCGCGGAATATGTCGCGCAGCGAACGAGCGCCCTCTGAAAACGCCGTCCAAAATCTCTTTTACCCGGAATGTTAGGCCGTCGGTCTTGGTGAAGCTTTGGATTTTCGCTTCGCAATAGCGGGCCCGCAAAATCGTGGCTAGCTGGCCGTAGCCGTAAACGCCCTGATCATTCATCTCGACGGTGACGATGCGCTTGAATTTCGGCCAGATTTTTTCAAGGCCATTCGGCAGCGGATGTAAATGGCGCAGATGTAACGCGCCGACTTTTTCCCCGTTTTCGCGCGCCATCTTCGCGGCGTCGTGGATCGGGCCGTAAGTGGATCCCCAGCCGACCATCAATGTGTCGCCTTCCTGATCGCCATAAACTTCCGGCATTGGCAGTTCCTCAGCGAGTTTGCGCAGTTTGTTTCGGCGCTTCGCCGTCATGGCCATGTGGAGCTTCGGACTACCGGTCGGATGACCCATTTCGTCGTGTTCAAGTCCGGCCAGAAGCGGATATTTTCCGTCCAGGATGCGCGTGCCGGGCGGGACGTGTTGCGTAATTTGGTCGATGGGATAAGGCTTGAACGTCTCGCGCGGCGTGAGATCGGGCTTGGGATTTTGCATCAGCTTCGGCAGATCGGGTTCGTCGAACGCTTCAATCCGCGTGGCCAGCGACGTATCGCTCAGAATGAAAACAGGCGTGCTGTATTTGCGCGCGATCCGGGCAGCTTCGATCGCGATGTAAAAACAATCTTCCACGCTCGATGGCGCGAGCACGACACGTGGACTGTCGCCGTGGCTGCCAAAGATCGCCTGATGCAGATCGCTTTGCTCCACGTTGGTGGGCAAACCGGTGCTCGGCCCGCCGCGTTGAATGTTGCAAATGATGAGCGGGATCTCGGCCATCGACGCCCAGCCGATTGCTTCGGCTTTGAGCGAGATGCCCGGCCCCGCGCTGCCCGTCACGGCGAGATAACCGGCGTACGAACAACCAAGCGCGATCGAAACCGACGCCAGCTCGTCCTCGGCTTGCACGAAAATGCCGCCATATTTCGGCAGCTCACGTCGCAAAACTTCCATCACGGACGACCACGGCGTGATCGGATAACCGGCGCCGTAGCGCACGCCTGCGGCGATCAACCCATATGCGAGCGCCTGGTTTCCGTCCACGCAGATCTGCGCGCGGCCGCTCGTTCTCGGGATGTGCTCGAATCGATAATGTTTCGTCAGAACGTTGCCAACCGGATAGGCGTAACCAGCCTGGAACGCCATCAGCGCCGTGTTCACCACGCTCTCGTTCTTGCCGGCGAATTTTTCGGTGATCAGCTTCTTCAGCTTCTCGGCATCGAGATTAAAGATCTTGGAGATCAGACCGAGAACGAAAATATTTTTCCCCTTGTCCTTGGCCGTGCCGCCGAGCGCTTCAATCGTTAGGCCAGTGATCGGCACGCCGACATAAACGAAACGTTTATCGTCGAGGTTCGGCTCGACATTATCGGAATCGTAAAGCAGGACGCCGCCCTCGCGCAGGAAACCGATGTGGTCTTGGTAGCTGTGCTGATAAAACGCGACCAGGAAATCGGCTTCGTCACCCGCTGACAACACTTCGCCGGAACCGATGCGCACCTGAAAAATAGACGGACCACCGGAAATGGTGGCCGGAATAGTCATGTACGTCATCACGTCGTGCTCGCTGCGTCCAGCCAGTCGCGCGAGGAAAGCGCCGGCAGTTTGGATCCCGTCCTGCGAGTTTCCCGCGAGCCGGATCACCGCGTCTTGAATGTTCTCTGGGCGCAGATCGGCCCGGTCCGGAGCCGGACTGGCACCAGCGGCCAGAGTAGCAGTGGAAGCCGGACTCGTAGCGGCGGGGGCATTCGCTCCATCGCCTTCGGTCAAAACTGTAGTGGAAGTGTCTTCTGGCAAAACTAAAAACCTCGGGTTAGCAATCTCAGGCAATATTGTCGATTTTTCCAGAGGAAAGTCCGAGCCGGAGTGGCATCAAGCAGGCGGACATTGGCTTGGCAGCTTTGCGGTTTATTTGACCACACTGCGGGATTCAAGCGCAAAATAAAGAGTCGTAGCTGCTGCTACCCCAAAGGAAAATTCCTCCGTGCGGAGGTGGACGCTGCTGAGCTTACCAGGCGCGCCTAAGCGGATGCGCTTCGGTATTAAAAACGATCTTGTCGAAATCCAACGTGTCCGGCGGCGCGAAGAGCAGATAGAAATATTTGAATGTCTCGGCCAGCGCGAAGCTTTCCATTTCGTCGCGCTGCTGTTTCGTCACGACATCGGCGAGTGCGGCGTAGCCGCCGTCAGCGCGGCAGTATCTCACGAAATCGTTGAAGAGCTTCTCTCCAATTTCAGTAGAAACCGCGCTATATAGTCCCATGCGCAAGATTTAAAAGAAATTGGCCAGGAGAATCGAGTTATGAGAGGTATCTTTGCTATGAATGTTCGCACGTTTCCTATTCTCGGTGTAAGCGCGCTGCTTTTCACGCTCGCAGGATCCGAAGGTGCAGAACCCGTTGCTGCACAGACACTGATCAGCAAGCTCAAATGGCGGTGTGTCGGCCCGTACATCGGCGGGCGAGTGGTCACCGTGACCGGCGTTCCGGGAAACAACAATCTTTTTTACGCCGGTACAGTGGGCGGCGGCGTTTGGAAGAGCACCGACGGTGCCGAATGGGAAAACATCACTGATGGCAAGCTGCCGGGGCCCAGCTCCAGCATCGGCGCGATAGCGGTGGCGCCATCCGATCCAAAGATTCTTTACGTCGGCACCGGCGAAGCGGACATCCGCAACACCGTTATTCCGGGCGACGGCGTTTACAAATCCACCGATGCCGGCCAAACGTGGCAGTATGCCGGCCTGCGCGATACGCACTCGACCAGCGCAATCCTCGTCGATCCCAGGGATCCCAACACTGTGTACGTTGCTTCCATGGGGCATGTGTTCGCTCCCGATCCTAACCGCGGCATTTTCAAGTCCACGGATGGCGGCAGATCGTGGAAGAAAATTTTGTTCGTGGACAACAACACCGGGGCGATCTGTCTGGTGATGGATCCGGGTAATCCGGGTTTGATGTACGCTGCGACGTGGCAAGCGATCCGCATGCCGTGGGGGCTTTCGAGCGGCGGTCCAGGCAGCGGCATTTACAAGACGACTGACGGAGGTGCGCACTGGACCAATATCACTGCCAACCCTGGGTTGCCGCAGGGAATTCTCGGACGCATCGGCTTGTCCATCGCGCCCAGCAAATCGGATATTGTTTACGCAATCATTCAGGCAAAAGAGGGCGGCGTGTTCCGCTCGGAGGACGCCGGTGCCACGTGGAAACGTGTCAACGATGAAATGAAGCTGCGCCAACGCGCCTTTTACTACATGACGATTTATACGGACCCCAAGGATCCCAACACGGTCTACGCGCCTCAGGTGGACGCGCTATGGGTCTCGCATGACGGTGGCAAATCATTCAAGAAACTGCGCACCCCGCACGGCGACAATCACGTGGTGTGGATCAACCCGGATGACACTCGAATTTTGCTCGAGGGCAACGACGGCGGTGCGACTATCTCGAGAGATGCCGGTAAGACTTGGACTACCGAGCACAATCAACCCACTGCTCAATTCTATCATGTCAATATTGACGACCAGTTTCCCTATCACATCTACGGGGCGCAGCAGGACGAAGGCTCCTACGAAGGGCCGAGCGCCCATAGCGGCGGATTGATTCCGTTCGGCGCCTGGCACGAGGTCGCCTATGGCGAAAGCACCTACGCCGTGCCGCAACCCGGAGATCCCAAAATTACCTATGGCAGCGGCTACTACACCATCTTCGTTAAGCACGATCAGCGCACTGGCGAATTCCGAAGCGTTAGCCCATGGCCGCATTATCAGGAGGGCTTATCGTCAGGCGAACTCAAATACCGATTTGGGTGGACGCGTCCCATTCTCTTTTCGCCGGCGAACCCAAAACAACTGTTCACTACGGCCCAATGTGTATTCAGAAGCGACGATTACGGCGCGACATGGAATCAAATTTCTCCCGATCTCACTCGCAATCAGCCGAACACCGAAAGACCGAGCGGTGGTCCCATCGATCTCGACCAGTCCGGAGCGGAAGTTTATCCGCTTGTTTCAGCGCTCGCGGTTTCGTCTCTCGATGCCAATCTTATTTGGGCGGGATCCGACGATGGTCTCGTCCACGTGACCACGGATGGCGGGAAGAGCTGGCAGAAGGTAACCCCACCGGGGCTGCCCGAGTCCTCGATCAATTGCATTGAGCCTTCCCACACCGACAAACAAACCGCGTACCTCACCGCCCGACGGTACATGTGGGACGATTTCAAACCGTATGTCTTTAAGACGACCGATCTCGGTAAGCATTGGACTACGATCACAGAGGGCTTGCCGGCAGACGAATTTGTCTTCGATATTCGGCAGGACCCCGCCGAATCCAAGCTGCTGTTGCTAGCCACTCGCAGCACTGTGTATTTCAGCCTGGACGAGGGCGCGCACTGGCAACCGCTCACGCTGAACCTGCCTGTGGCTCAGGTCCGCGACATCGCAATCAACACACGCCAGGGCCAGGTGGTTGCGGCCACTCACGGACGCTCATTTTGGGTGCTTGATAATCTGACGCTTCTCGAGCAGTTGACCAAGAACCCCGCCGTGCAATCGAACGCCAGTTTCCTGTTCGCTCCCCAAAAAGCGTGGCTGACTCACGATTACGGTCTTCCCGAGCCCGAAGAAAGACGCCCGCCCGATGCCGGCTATAACCCGCCGTTCGGTGCAACTGTATTCTTCCACATTCCTCAGAACTACGATGGCAAGACTCCGGCAACCCTCCAATTCACCGATGGACAGGGAAAGATGATTCGCAGCTTTCCTCTGCATCTCGCAACAGAAAACGAAAAAAAGGAAAAAGAACAAGAGACCGAAGGGCTGACCGGCACGCATCTGGGAAAGCCCGCGCCTGAAGTGGACCACAGCGGGGAGCCCACAGATCAGCAGATCCGAGAAAAGGAAGCGAAGCTCGCTGCGATCGAGCCCGGGATGAACGCGCTCCAGTGGGACCTGCGTTATCCGTATGCCACGGAGGTAACCGGCTATCATGCTCCCATCGCGGCAGGCGGCCTTGAAGATTCGGTCCAGGGTCCGGTTGTTGTGCCCGGCACATATTCGGTCGTGCTCGATTATGGCGGACAGAAAACCCAACAGAGCTTTACGGTCGCCCTCGATCCCCGATTGCATGCTACGCAACAGGATCTGGCAGCGCGTTTAGCATTACGTCTACAGATTCACGCCGATCTCGACGCACTGAACAAGGAAATCAACCAGGCTCTGGCCGCACGCGATAAGCTGCAGAAGGCCGTGTCTACACAAAGTGTGACGGACACGCAGGCGGCCAGCGCACTCGCCGCTCTCAATCGGGATATCGACAGTGCTGCAGCGATGGCGATCAAATCGAGCGAAGGCGACCTGCTCCATGGGACCAGGCTGCGGGATCATCTTGCATATCTGGGAGCGGAGATTGATTTATCGTACGACCGGCTAACGGCAGCGCAGGAAGCTGTGTTTCGTGAACTCGACAAGCAGGCGAAGGAAAGCACGCAAAAGCTTGATGCCGATGTCGCACAAGCTGACGGAGTGGCTAAGCCCGGGGCAGCGCGGTAGGTGAAATGTACGGATTGAGCAGGGCGAAGGTCCAACGGCCAACCTGGAACGTCCAATCCAGCAGCTTGCGGACCGAATCCTGAGATCGAGAGAGAAACCTAAATCTTAAGGCTGGCTGCTACGTTTTAGCGGCGATGATGATGAAACCTTTCGTATCTGTGCTGATTCTCATCCGGTTAATAAGCGCAGCGGCGGAACCGAAAGATGCTGCGCCAGGATTTCACGAGAAAGCGGCGGAACGGTTTGCAAAGCTCGCACTGGCGTGCGTCGAGAAAGAGTACCCGAACAAGATCAGTCATGTGCTGAACAGCGACGAAGATGTCGCGCCTCCGCGAAGGCTCACGCCTGCGTTTTACGGCTGTTACGACTGGCATTCATCGGTGCACGGACATTGGCTGCTGGTGAGACTGCTGCGGACGTTTCCTGATGCGCCGTTTGCTGCAGCGGCTCGCGACGCGATAGGCAGCAGTCTTACCGCCGAAAACTTGAAACAGGAAGCGGCTTACATTCGCGGAAAAGGTCGCGCCAGTTTCGAGCGTCCCTATGGATTAGCGTGGCTGTTGCAATTGTGCGCAGAATTGCGCGGATGGGATGATGCCCAAGCACGAGAAATGTTGGCAAACCTTAAGCCACTCGAAGATGCCGCGGTCGATCGGTTGTCTGCCGGATTTGTTCGCGACAACTAAAACCGTCCGCGACGATAAGCGTGTCTTTGGCGGACGTTCGCACAAAATAAAGCCGCACCGCATCGCCGCCGACGAGACAGGGCAGAAACATTTTGAAGAACAGACCGATCATCACGATGGCGAGAGCGCGCAGCCAGCTCAGCATGATTCCTTGAATGCGCAGCAGCATTTGCCAGCGCACGGTCGCGAGCGCTTCGACTGCGCTATAGCAAAGCCAACCCGCTGCCACCCAGCTTCGGTCGGCTTGCCGCAGGGCGTCTGCGATCTGTACTCGCTTTTACGGGTCGTGAAATACATACCAGAGACCGGCTGCGCTCACGAGCAACTGAAGCAACATGATGCTGAGGCGTTTCATAACTGAGCTTTGCGTCACTGAAGACAATCGCAGATCGACCGCACAATCGGCCTGCCTTTCCGAACCTCTTCAACATGTCGATTGAATACGATGCAGTCGTCGCTGGATCGGGACCAAACGGTCTCGCCGCCGCGATCACGCTGGCGCGCGCGGCATATTCGGTTCTCGTCCTCGAAGCCAACTCCACGATCGGCGGGGGCGCGCGCTCGGCGGAGCTTACGCTGCCAGGATTTGTGCATGACGTTTGTTCGGCGGTGCATCCGCTCGCAGCTGGTTCGCCGTTTTTCAAAACGCTTCCGCTCGAACGATTCGGGCTGACCTGGATTCAACCGGAAATTCCGCTGGCTCATCCACTCGACGACGGGACTGCCGCATGTCTGCATCGCGATGTCGATCTTACGGCGGATTCGTTAAGCGCCGATGCGCGCGCCTACCGGCGGCTGATGAAACCGCTCGCGCGCGATTGGGAAAAATTGGCGACTGAATTTCTACAACCGATGCTGCATTTGCCGCGGCATCCGATTGCTCTCGCCCGATTTGGAATTCCCGGGCTCTGTCCATCAACCTTGCTGGCCAAGAGCTTATTCAAACGTGAGCCTGCACGCGCGTTGTTTACCGGAATCGCTGCGCATTCGTTTTTGCCACTGGAGGCGCCGGTGTCGTCGGCGTTTGCGCTCGTCCTCGGCACAGCGGGACACGCTGTGGGCTGGCCAATTCCAAGCGGCGGCTCGCAGACGATCGCGAACGCGCTGGCTGATCATCTCGCCGAACTCGGCGGCAAGATCGAGATCAACCATTGCGTCGAAAATCTCGACGATTTACCAAAGTCGCGCGCGGTTTTGCTGGACGTGTCACCCTGGCAATTCGTCCGTATCGCCGGCAGCAAATTGCCCGCGCGTTACCGGCGAGGCCTCGAAAATTTCCGGCACGCTCCTGGAATCTTCAAAACTGATTATGCGTTGAGCGCGCCGGTTCCCTGGCGAGCAGACGCTTGCAAACGCGCCGGCACAATTCATCTCGGCGGTACGCTCGATGAAATTGCCCACGTGGAACGCCAAGTCGCGCGCGGCGAAATACCCGAGCGCCCGTTTGTGCTCGTCGCGCAACAAAGTCTCTTCGACGAAACACGCGCTCCGCGAGGACAGCACACGCTCTGGGCTTACTGTCACGTGCCGTTCGGTTGCAAGGTCGACGTGTCCGCACGCATGGAAGCTCAAATTGAGCGGTTTGCGCCCGGTTTTCGCGATTGTATCCTTGCCCGGCACGCGTTGAACGCTGTCGATCTGGAAAAATCGAATTCGAATTTGGCCGGTGGCGATATTAGCGGCGGCGCAACGAACTTTGCGCAATTGATCGCGCGTCCAATTCTCAGTCCCACGCCGTACCGCACACCGTTGCCCGGCGTCTATTTGTGCTCAGCATCAACTCCGCCGGGCGGCGGCGTCCACGGCATGTGCGGTTATCACGCAGCGCGCGCGGCACTCAAGCAAATCCTATCCTGATTGCACGTCAGCGGGTTCGTTCAGATTTACGAACAATTTTTTCTCTTCGTCTAAAACAGCTATTGGTCGAAGTTTGCCAGCGTCAATCAATCGGCTGGTCAGTGTTTGCAACGAAAAATCGGCTCCGGCCAGCGCGCGGCGAAATTCGGGACTCGCCTCCCGCGGATAAATTGCCGCCAGCGGTTCGGCGCGACTGCCGATCTTTGGAAGAACACCGCAACCCGGCTTAATCTGATGGCAAAGAAACTTCAGGTATTTCTGAGTCATGAACGGCATGTCGATGGCGAGCGCGAGCAGATGACTCGTGCGTATCCGATCCAGCGACGCGGTCAGTCCACTGAGGGGACCGCGCGAGGGGGAAACGTCCCTCACAAACTGCACGTCGCGAGGCCGCCAGCCTGGATCAGTTCTTGCCGAAAGAAAAATTTCCGCTGGGTATAGTTTGCGCAGGAGATCGAGTTGAATCTGCCAGAGCGGTTTTCCATGAAAAACGATTGTCGGCTTGTCTTTGCCCATGCGGCGTGACTCGCCGCCAGCGAGCAAGCCGGCGCTGATGTTCATCCGGTCTGTTCGAGAATGCGCGCGGTGGATTGCAGCTGGCCGTCGCTGAGAATTTTCGCGCGCAGACCGCCGCGGCCTTTCAGGAATTGCTGCGCGCCCGGAGCAATGACACGATCCATCCAGTAGCACGGGCTGCATTCCTGTACTCCGTAAAAAAGCACACCCTGAAGTTCGAACTCCTGCGCGATCAATCCGTTAAGGTCGACAGCGCGGGTAATCACATTGCGCCGCGCCGCAGCCGGCGAGCAATCGTGTACATTCAGTGCAGCGCGAAGCTCATCGAAAACGTCCAGCGAAAAAAATGTGATCTGTCCTTTGTAGTCGTCTTTAAAATCGAAATAGCGATCGCCACGAATCCCTCGTCCGGCGATGCACTCGACCATGGGCATTTCAAGTGCTGGATAAACATCCGGTTTCCGCCCGTGATGGCCGACAAAATTATGGCCGACGGAAATGTAAAGATGGCAGATTTCCACCGCGCTCATGATAACATTGAGAAGCTTCGTTTCACATGAAAGAAAGCGGGATCGGATCGCAAAAAATTATTCGCAGAAAAGGCAGCGGCGAGCTGGAGTACTTGCCCGATGATCTCACTATTGAAGAACCACTCGAAATTCGCATCGGCCGCAAAGTTCTGGCGACGACGATGCGCACACCGGGACACGACGACGAACTCGCCGCTGGTTTTCTGGTTTCCGAAGCGATCGTGCACGATCGAAGCGAGATGGCAGAAATTTCGGCAGATGGTGACAACAGAGTGATTGTCGATCTTGCTGACGGCGCCAAATTGAAACTGAACTCGGCGCAACGGTTTGGGACGATTTCGAGCAGCTGCGGATTGTGCGGCAAGACGAGCATCGACGAGATACGGCAAAATTTTCCGGCGATTGAATCGGCAAATGTTCGGATCGATATTGAGACGTTGCTTTCGCTTCCGACAAAATTGCGAAAGGCGCAGAGCGATTTCGCGCGCACCGGCGGAATTCATGCCGCGGGAATTTTTGACTTGAACGGTGAATTGAAAATTGTTCGCGAAGATATTGGTCGCCACAACGCCGTGGACAAGGCGATTGGCCGCGCGTTCCTCGACAAATTACTTCCGCTAAATCGACATGTTCTACTGGTGAGCGGCCGCGCGTCGTTCGAAATTGTGCAGAAAGCGCTCGCCGCCGGGATCCCCGTCGTTGCTGCGGTCTCAGCGCCTTCCACGCTGGCTGTCGATTTTGCGCG
>Ga0137371_10003473_pt1 | contig 12407 bp, 8 predicted proteins | sample SagtaG_7_FD_104919 | JGI IMG/M metagenome (GOLD analysis project Ga0137371, IMG submission 104919) | Vadose zone soil microbial communities from Sagehorn Ranch, Mendocino, California, USA - Sage1_R_40_16 metaG | ecosystem: Environmental > Terrestrial > Soil > Vadose zone | place: USA: California... | reverse complement strand
TGCCTGGGGGGAGGGCGTGCCGGCGGCGGTCGCGCCGTTGGCCTGGCTCTCCCGCCCCTTGCTGTGGCCGGGGGTGAGGCGGCGGCCACGACTGCGGGTGCGGGTCGGCTGCCTTTGCTCGGCGGCCGGCGCGGCGCTGGTTCCGGCAGCGGCGGCAGCGGCGGCTTCGGGTTCCGTCTCGGCGGCCCCCGCGGGTGTGGAGGCGGCGGCGGTGGGCGCCTTCTGGGGCGAGGTCCGCTGCCGGCCACGGCCACCCGAGCGGCCCGGGCCGGCCGCGGATGGCGCCGGGGCCCGTTCACCGGTGGCGGCTGGGGCCGGCGCCGAGGTCGCCGGAGCGGCGGCCTGCTGGGTCGCGGTCGCCTCGCCCTCGCCCTCGCCCTCGCCGTCGTCCGCGGCCAGCACCGGCGACGTCGCCGCCGCGCCGTTGGGCGAGGCCGGTTCGGTGGCCGGCTCGCCATCGGTGGCGGGCTCGTCAGTGCGGATGCGGGCCTTCGCCGCGGCGCGGCGCCGGCGCCGCGCCCGGGTCCGCGCCGAGCCGGCGGCCGACGACTCGTCCTCCGCTTCGTCTTCCTCGGCCGCTTCGGCAGCGTCGCCGTCGTCGCTGGAGGCAGCGGCGACACCGGCCGCAACCGCGGCCGTGGCTTCGGGATCCTGGCCTGTCAGGGCGGCCGGCGGGACGGCCGCAGCCGCCGCGTCGCCGTCGCCGTCGCCGACCTCCGGCCGGGCCGAACGGCCGCCCCTGCCACGGCGCCGGCGGCTCCGCCCGGCCCGGGCCGGTGTGGCGCTTTCAGCCTCAGCCTCGGCCACCTGCTCGGTAGCCACCTGCTCGGGCGCTTCCTGCTCCGCTCGGGCCGGCTCCGCCTCCGGTGGCGGCTGGACAGGCTGAGCGGCGGAGGGAGCCGGAGCTGGGGGCGGGCCCGCCGGGCGGGAGGCGGCAGTGCTCTCCACCGTGACCACCCGGAAGCTCGGCGCCGGCTCGGCAGGTGGTGTGGGGGTGGGCGGCGCCGGGGCCGGGAGTGTCGCCGCGGGGGTCGCTGAAGCGGAGGGAGGCGGCCCGCCGGGGAACGAGGCAGCGGCGCGTGGGCGCCGCCGGGCGGGGGTCACCGAGGCCGGAGCGGCGGCCGGGGCGCCCTCGGCTGCCGGGTCGGCATCGCCCGCTGGCGCTCCATCAGGCGCTCCGTCGGCGGATGTGGGCCGCGAGGGCTGGGAATCGGGGATCTGGGAATCGGGGATGGGGTCGGGATTGGGCGCGCCGCTGTCAGCGGGTGCGCCAGGGAGGTCCCGGGTATCTTCGACCCGGGACTCTTCCGGGGAGTCCATGAATGCTCCTCACCAAGTTCGGGCGGTCGCCGACGGGGGCGGCCGAAATCTCTTGCGCACCCGGGGACGGGACATGCGGTGATCGCTCCCCGGCCGAACCGGTCGGAACCTGGTCCCCAGCGTCAGCCGGTGACTCGAAGTCTCCGTCCGGGTCGGACGGCGCCGCCATACACATCCGGACCCGTCGGGCGTCGACGAGGATCAAGGATCCCCGCCCGAGGGTGCTGGCCCGTCGCCTGTTGCGACGGCCACGATCCACACGGCTGGCGCCTCCGCGCTGACTAGGCCGGGCTGCCCGGGAGGGGCTGGACGCATGGTTGGCGCCCGAGAGCCAGTGCGAAGGCGGTCACCGCGTCGTCGGGCCGCACCGCAGGATCGGCATGGCGCAAAACTGAGTTGAGTCTACAGCCAAGGGGCCGGGGTTGCTAAGGGGAGTTGCCGAGAAGGACTAGTCCCCCGACACATTCAGCGCTAACGGGCGAACCGGCGCATGTGGATGCTCTCAAGCAGCCCGATGGCGATGAAGCTGGAGATCAGCGACGAACCACCGTACGAGACGAACGGCAGCGGGATGCCGGTGATCGGCATGATGCCGATGTCCATGCCGATGTTGATGAACGTCTGGAACACCAGCATCGCCACGATCCCGCAGGCGATCAGCGCGCCGAACCGGTCCCTGGCCAGCGCGGCGATGCGCAGCCCGCGCCACAGCAGCAGCGCCAGAAGGCCCAGCAGGGCCGCCGACCCGGCGAAGCCGAACTCCTCCCCGATCACGGTGAAGATGAAGTCGGTGCGCTGCTCCGGCACGTACTGGAGGTTGGTCTGGCTGCCCCGCAGGTAGCCCTTTCCGGTCACCCCGCCTGACCCGATCGCGATCAGCGCCTGCCTGGCGTTGTAGGTGAAGCCGCGGCCGGTGGCGTCCGCGCTCGGGTCGATGAAGGCGGTGAGCCGCTCCTTCTGGTACTGCTTGAGCACGTTCAGCTTGAACATCCCGACCACGCCGACGCTGCCAACCAGCAGCAGGATCAGCAGCCAGCGGTACTGGGCCCCGCTGACCAGCAGGATCCCGAACAGGATCGCGACGAACACCATCATCGTGCCGAAGTCCGGTTGCAGCAGGATCTCCCCCGCGACCAGCCCGAGGGCGGCGAGCGCGAAGGCGATCCGCTTCGGCCCGGCCCGCTCGCGCGTACCGGCCAGGATCGTGGCGAGGACCAATATCACCCCGATCTTGGCGTACTCGGACGGCTGGATCTGGTAGGGGCCCACCGCGAACCACGACTGTGCGCCGTTGGAGGTCGCCCCGAGCGGCGTCAGCACCACCGCCAGGATCACCACCACGAAGCCGTAGCAGACCATCGCCCACCCGGCGAGGCGGCGGTAGTCGACCAGCATCGCCAGGGCCATGGCGACCACGCCGAGCAGCAGGTTGACCAGCTGCTTCTGCATGATCATCGCCCCGGGCAGCCCGTGCTCGCGCAGGCTCGCGAAGGTCGACGAGTAGATCGCCACCAGGCCGAACACCGCCAGCCCGACGGCGGCCAGCGCCACCGTCGGGTCCAGGTGCCGCCAGGGCGCGCGCCAGGTCATCGGCCGCTCGCTCGCGGCCTCCCAGCCGAGCCGCGAGACCCGGTCGGTCCACGATCCCCAGGACTCTTGCATAGGACTCAACCGCTCCGATCGGCGCCAGCGGCGATCGGTTGGACGGGGAGGCCGAACAGCTTCTGGTACAGCACCTTGGCGACCGGGGCCGCCGACTCGCCGCCGTGGCCGGCCTGTTCGACCATGGCGACGATGACGTAGCGAGGGCTACCGATCGGGGCGAAGGAGGCGAACCAGGCGAACGGCGCTTTCGGCGGCAGGTCGGCGGTGCCGGTCTTGCCGCCGACGGGGTAGCGGTCGAGCGGGAAGCCGGCGAAGGCCGCGACGGCGGTCCCGGCCGCCGGGACGGCCTTGAGGCCCTCGGTGACCGCGGCGAAGTCGCCGGCGGGGATGCGTGCCACCGAGCTGATCCTCGGGGTGATCGTCCGGACCGGTTTGTGGGTGACCGGGTCGAGCACCGCCTGCGCCACGTGGGCGGCGTAGACCGTGCCGCCGTTGGCGATCGCGCCGTAGCCGAGGGCCAGTTGCAGCGGCGAGACCTGCAGGGAGCCCTGCCCGATGGCGATGCTCAGGTCGTCGCCGCCCTCCCAGACGGAGCCGCTCTTGCACAGCTCCTGGTACAGGGCGCTCTTGCCCTTGCAGTAGACGGGCCTGAGCAGCTGCCAGACGTGCTTGCGCCAGGCCCGGTCCGGCACCGTGCCGCCGACGGCGTAGGGCAGGTCGATGGCGGGCTGGCGGCCGAAGCCGAGGCTTCGGGCGGTCGCCTGCATCTGCTCGTCGACCTGCTGGTGGCGGCGCTCCTGGCTCATCTCGGCGTTGGAGAAGTGGGCGCCGAGGTTGTAGTAGTACACGTCGCAGGAGAACTGCAGACTCCTGGTCAGGTTGACGGTGCCGTGCCCGCTCGGGGTCCAGTCGTGGCGCAGGTCGTTGCCGAACTTGAATGAGCCGGGGCAGTTGATGGTGCTCTGCGGGGTGATCGCGCCGTGCTGCAGCCCGGCGAGGGCGCTGACCGCCTTCCAGGTCGAGCCGGGCGGGTAGGCCGACTGGACGGCACGGTCCAGCAGCGGCTTGTTCGGGTTGGTGTTGTAGGCGGCGTAGTCCTTGCGCGAGATGCCGCCGACGAACTTGCGCGGGTCGTATTCGGGCAGGCTGGCCAGGGCGACCACCGAGCCGTCGTTGGGGTCGAGCACCACCGCGGTCGACGCGGGCGCCGGGTAGGTGCCGCCGCGCTGGCTGTCGGGGAGCTTGCGGGCCAGCCGCATCGCGGCGGCGAGGGAGTCCTCGGCGGTCTTCTGCACGTCCAGGTCGAGCGACAGCTCCAGGTCCGCGCCGGGTTTCGGCGCGACCCCGCCGAGCACGCGGATGACCTGGCCGGCGGCGTTCACCTCCAGGTCCTGGACGCCGTCGGAACCGCGCAGCCAGCGGTCGTAGGTTAGCTCCACCCCGGCTTTGCCGACCACGTCGCCCGCCCGCAGCTGCTGGAAGCTGGGGGCCTTCAGCTCGCCCTGGGAGACCTCCCCGACGTAGCCGAGCACGTGGGCTGCGAGCTTGCCGTGCGGGTAGTCGCGCAGCGCCAGCACCTCCGGGGTCACGCCGGGGAACTGGCTGGCGTGCTCGGTGACGTAGAAGAGCTTGTCGGTGGGCACGTCCTCGGCGACGGGGGTGCCCTCCAGCGGCGAGCCGTTCCAGTCGTTCATGCGCTGCCGCAGCTTGGCGGCCGGCTCGCCGAGCAGCCTGGCGAGGCGCCCGAGCACCACGCCCCCCTGCTTGGTGTCCATCTCGGCCGGCTTGACGGTGAAGGCCCAGGCAGCCCGGTTGCTGACCAGCACGCGGCCCTTGCGGTCGAGGATGCGCCCGCGTGGCGCCTGCACCACCACCTGCCGCACCCGGTTGCCCTCGGCCAGGTCGCCGTAGTGGTCGGCGGCCAGCACCTGCAGGTACCACAGCCGCGACAGCAGGGCGACCAGCAGGACGGCGACGACCACCGACAGCAGCGACAGCCGCTGGTGCGACGGTGGCTGGGAGCGCGTGGGCGGTTTCGGTTTCACGGGAACATCACCGTGGTCGGCGCCGGGGCGGTCCGGGCGACGAGACGCCGGACCAGCGGGTAGACCAGTGGGGTGAGCAGCAGGTTGGCGGCGGCGGCCAGCAGCCCGGTGCGGGCCACGTAGCCCCAGGACGACTGGTCGAAGACGCGCAGTACCAGCCCGGCCAGCCATACCGAGGCGAGGCTGGCTGCGGCGGCCAGGGCCAGGTGCACCCAGGCGCCCGAGCTGGTCACATAGGTCCGCAGCGCACCGACCGCGAACCCGATCGCCGTGTAGACCAGTGCCGACACCCCTACCGACTGGCTCTGGCCGAAGAGCAGGTCGGCGATCAGCCCGGCGCAGAACCCGAAGCTCGCCCCCTCCACCGGCCCGGCGCCCATGGCGACCGCCACCACGGCGATCACCAGCACGTCCGGCCGCGCTCCGGCCAGCCGCCAGGCGGCGAGCACGGTGGATTCGAGCAGCAGCCCGGCGACGATCACCGCGCCGAGGACCAGGAGCCGGCGCATCAGCGGCCACCACCCGAGGCCGAGGTGGCCGCCATCGCCGGCCCTGCCTGGGGCTGCGGCCGCTGGCCGGATCGCGGGCGCGACGGAGCCTTCGGCTGGGAGACCACCACGGCGACCACGTCGATGGTGCCGAGGTTGGCATAGGGACGCAGCGTCACGGTTGGGACCAGGCTGGCGGCACCGGCGGGGTCGACCCGGGCGACCATCCCGATCGGCAGCCCCGCCGGGAAGACGCCGCCCTGGTAGCCGCGGGTGACGACCTCGTCGCCCGGGCGCACGTCGGTGCCGGCCTGCACCGGCTCGAACTGCAGGCCCGCTTCGGCGGCGCCCTTGACGATGCCGGGGCCCTTGGTGCGGGCAAGACTGGCCGCGACGCCGCTGGCGGGGTCGTCGAGCAGCGTCACGGTGGCGTAGCCAGCGGTCACCTGGCTGACACGGCCGACCAGGCCGTCGGCGTCGAGCACCGGCATGCCGCTGGCGATCCCCCGGCTGGAACCCGCGTCGATCGTCACCGACCACTGGAAGTTCGAGCCGGAGCGGGCCACCACCAGGGCCCCGACCGTCTTGCAGCCGCATCGCGCGGCCATCCCGAGGGTGCCGCGCAGGCGCTGGTTCTCGCCGATCGCGTCCTGGTAGGTGCGTTCCTCGCTTTGGAGCTGCTCGACCTCGGCGGTGAGGCGGCGGTTGTCAGCCCGCAGGCGTCCGATCTGACCGATCCCGCTGAAAAAGGCACCGACGGGCCGCACCACCGCGCTGACCCCTCGCTGCAGCGGCCCGAAGGCCGCGACCGAGACTCGCTGGAGCTGCGCGACCGGTCCGCTCTGGCCTTCGCGGAAGTCGATGGTGATCACCGTGATCGAGGCGAGCAGCAGCAGCACCAGCAGCATGCGGGCGCGGCGGGGGCGTGCGTACAACCGACCCAACCTCCAGCTCAAGCTCCAGCTTCCGGAACGAAACGAACAACGCCTTCCCGCGGTCTGACGCTTCCAGATCACTTGCCCAGATCAGCGTGATCCGGAACTGACCAGCACCCGTTTCAGGGTCTCGAATTGTTCGATGCACTTGCCGGAGCCGTACACCACCGAGTGCAACGGCTCGTCGGCAACGTGGATCGGCATGCTGGTCTCGTGCTTGAGCCGCTCGTCGAGCCCGCGCAGCAACGCGCCGCCCCCGGTGAGCACGATGCCCTTGTCCATCACGTCGGCGGCGAGCTCTGGCGGGGTCCGGTCGAGGGTGTTCTTGACCGCGTCGACGATCGCGTTGACTGGCTCCTCGATCGCCTTGCGGATCTCCTCGGCGCCAACGGCGATCGTCTTGGGCAGCCCGCTGACCAGGTCACGGCCGCGCACCTCGGCGGTCGGCTCCTCAGCGAGGGGGAAGGCGGAGCCGATGTTGATCTTGATCGTCTCGGCGGTCCGCTCGCCGAGCATCAGCGAGTACTCCTTCTTCACGTAGGAGATGATCGCCTCGTCCAGCTCGTCGCCGCCGATGCGGATCGACTGGCTGGTCACGATGCCGCCGAGAGCCACAACGGCGACCTCGGTGGTGCCGCCGCCGATGTCGACCACCATGTTGCCGGTGGGGTCCTCGACCGGCAGGCCGACGCCGATCGCGGCGGCCATCGGCTCCTCGATGATGAAGGCGGAGCGCGCGCCCGCCTGGATGGCAGAGTTGAAGACCGCGCGCCGCTCCACTCCGGTGATCCCGGACGGGACGCACACCACCATCCGCGGCTTGGCGAGGATCTGGCGGCGGTGCACCTTGTGGACGAAGTAGCGCAGCATCTTCTCGGTGGTGTCGAAGTCGGCGATGACGCCGTCCTTCAGCGGCCGGATCGCCTGGATGTGGCCGGGTGTGCGGCCGATCATCGCCTTGGCGTCCGATCCGACGGCGAGCACCTGGTTGGTCTTGGTGTTGATCGCTACCACCGACGGCTCGTTCAGGACCACGCCGCGCCCGCGCACGTACACGAGCGTATTGGCGGTCCCAAGATCGACCGCCATGTCCCGACCGAGAAAACGAAAGGCATTCTGCAAAGGAACCAGCCCCTTCGAGCGCATTTTGCAGACCCCGATTCGGCCGGGGCGCCAAAAAGTGCCAGGGCAGCCGTGTTGAGCTGCGTGAGCGGTCAGCCACTGGGAACTTCGTCAGGGTACACCAGGCGGTCGTTCGTCTCCGGGAGGCTCAGCGAGACGTTACCGAACCGCCATCTCGATCCCTTCGGCGGGTCGCCCGCTGGACTTGACCGGCGAATGCGCCAGCGAGAGGACGGCCGGGGTGACCGCGGCGGGGCGCTACCGCAGCTCGGGGAAGAACAGCGCCAGCTCCCGGGCGGCGGAGGCGGCCGAGTCGGAGCCGTGGACCAGATTCTGGCCGATCTCCAGGCAGAAATCGCCGCGGATCGAGCCTGGCGGGGCGCTGACCGGGTTGGTCGGGCCCATCAGGGCGCGGACCGCCGCGACCGCCTCCGGCCCTTCGACCGCGATCGCCACCAACGGGCCGCTGGTGATGAAGGAGACCAGCTCGCCGAAGAACGGCTTGCCCTCGTGCTCGCCGTAGTGCTGCTTGGCCACGCCCTCGTCCAGGGTGCGCAGCTCCATGGCGAGCAGCCGCAGGCTCTTGCGCTCCAGCCGGCCGACGACCTCCCCGACCAGGCCGCGGGCGACCGCGTCGGGCTTGCAGAGGACCAGGGTGCGTTCGTCGGCCACGCGCCAACCTCCCAGACTCGGTGAATGTCGAGCGATGCTCGCGGATCTTACGCGGGTCCCGGCCCCAGCAGCAGCTCGCGGGCGTCGCCGACGGTGTGGAGGGAGCCGGTCACCACCACCGCCTCGGACTCGCCGGCGCCCTCCAGCGCCAGACCCACCGCGCTGGCCACGTCCGGGGCGACCTCGGCGCCGAGGCCGACCGTCTCGGCCTCCTTGTGGAGCTGCTCGGCCCCGGCGGTTCGCGGGCTCGAGTTGCTGGTGACGATCAGCCGCCCGGTCGCCGGCGCGAGGCCCTCGAGGATGCCGTGCAGGTCCTTGTCGGCCAGGCAGGCCAGCACGATGGTGCGCCGGTCCACCACGAACTCCTCCAGCAGCGCGGCGGCCAGGGCACGGGCGCCCTCGGGGTTGTGGGCGCCGTCAAGCAGCACGAGCGGGTTGCGCCCCACCACCTCCAGCCGCCCCGGGGAGGTGACGGTGGCGAACCCCTCCCGGAGGACGTCCCCGTCAAGCGCCCGGTCGCCGAGGAACGCCTGCACCGCCACCAGTGAGCTGGCGGCGTTCAGCGCCTGGTGCCGCCCGTAGAGCGGCAGGAACAGGCCGTTGACCTCCCCGCTGGGCGTGGCCAGGTCGAGCACCTGCCCGCCGTGGGCGCCCCGGCGCCGCAGCAGGCCGAAGTCGCGCCCGGCGAGCAGCAGCCGGCCGCCGAGCCGCTCGGTCCGCTCGCTGATCACCGCCAGCACGTCGGGATCCTGCTCCTGGCTGACCACGGTCGCGCCCGGCTTGATGATCCCCGCCTTCTCGACCGCGACCTGGACCGGAGTGTCCCCCAGCTCGGGATGGTCGACCGAGACCCGGTTGAGGACCGCGACCACCCCGTCGACCACGTTGGTGGCGTCCCAGGAGCCGCCCATGCCGACCTCGATCACCTGCGCGTCCACCGGCACCTCCGCGAACCAGGCGAACGCCAGCGCGGTCAGCGCCTCATGGAAGGTGACTGGCTGCTCCCCCTCCCGGTCCACCTCCGCGAAGTACGGCTCCAGGTAGGTGTAGGTCTCCGCGAACTCTTCCATCGAGATCGGCCGCGTCGCCAGCGCGATCCGTTCCCGCACGTCCTGCAGGTGTGGGCTGGTGTAGCGTCCCGATCCCACCCCGAACGCCGCCAGCAGCGCCGTCATCATCCGCGCGCTGCTGGTCTTCCCATTGGTCCCGGTCAGATGGATCGCCGGCGCGCTCCGCTCCGGATGGTCCAGCAGCTCCACCAGCCGCTGGATCCGCTCAAGGCTCGGCCCGATCCGCGTCGGCATCCGTGCGTACAGCGACCTGACAGCCTCCGCGTACTCCACCAGCGCTCTTCTCCTCGAACGATCCAGGGTCCCCGGCGCGAGCCAGGCTCAAGAGCCAGGCTCAAGAGCCAGGCTCAAGAGCCAGGCTTGAGTGCCTGGCGATTGTAGTGGCCCGGGGCGCCCGCTCAGGGACGCGCAGCGCCGAGGGCGGCGAGCTGCTCGGCGACCTTGACCAGGTCGGCTTCGACCTCCGTGAGGCGGGCGCGGGCCTTGCCGACCACCGGCAGGGGTGCCTTGGCGACGAAGTCGGGGTTGGCGAGCTTGGCGGTGGCGCGGTCGCGCTCGGCTTCCAGGGTGGCCTGCTCGCGCTCCAGGCGGCGGCGTTCCTCGTCCAGGTCGAGGAGGCCGGCGAGCGGGAGGTACAGCTCCACGCCGGCGGCCAGCAGCTTGGTGGCCGGCTCCCCACTCGGGGCCGTGCCGGGAGGGGCGACGGTGAGCTCGGCGAGCCGGGTGAGGCGCCGGACGCTCTCGGCTTCAGCCTCGAACAGGGCGGCCTGGCGGGTGTCGACGGGGACGAGCACGCAGCGCGGCTTGCTGGCGGTGGGGACGTGGTGCTCGGCGCGGAAGCGGCGCAGCGCGGCGATGACCTCCTGCAGGTCGGCCATGGCCGCCTCGGCGTCGGCGTCGAGGTCGCCGGGCCGCTCCTGTGGCCAGGGGCCGAGGGTGATCGTCTCCACGCCGGAGAGGGCGCGGGCCAACTCCTCGGTGACGAACGGCATGATCGGGTGGAGCAGCTTGAGGGTCACGTCGAACGCGCCCACCAAGGTGGCGCCGGCCCGGCGGGCGTCCTCCCCACCGGCGGCCAGGCGCGGCTTGGCCAGCTCGACGGCCCAGTCGGCCAGCTCGCTCCAGGCGAAGGCGTGCAGCAGCCTGGCGGCCTCCGCCGGGTCGTAGTGGTCGTAGGCGGCGCTCACCGCCGCGCGGGTGCGCTCCAGGCGCGAGGCGAGCCAGCGGTCGGCAAGCGCCTCCCCGCCGGGGGCGACCGCGGGGCTGGCAGGAGTGTCCCCCGCCACGCCCTCGCCCCTGGTCGTGGTCAGCGAGGACAGCGTGAAGCGGCCGAGGTTCCAGAGCTTGTTGGCGAAGTTGCGGGCGCCCTCGACCCATTCCTCGGCCAGCGGAACGTCGCTGCCGGGGTTGGCGCCGCGGATCAGCGCGAAGCGGAGCGCGTCGGTGCCGTAGCGGTCCATCAGCTCGATCGGGTCGATGACGTTGCCGAAGGACTTCGACATCTTCTTGCCATGCGCGTCGCGGACCATCCCGTGGATGGCGACCACGTCGAAGGGGGTCTGGGGCTTGAAGTGGCAGCAGAGCATCAGCATCCGCGCGACCCAGAAGAAGATGATGTCGTAGCCGGTGACCAGCACCGAGGTCGGGTAGAACGCGGCCAGGTCCTCGGTCTGATCGGGCCAGCCAAGGGTCGAGAGCGGCCACAGCCCGCTGGAGAACCAGGTGTCGAGCACGTCCTCGTCCTGGGTCAGGCCGCCCTGGCCGCATTCGGCGCAGGTGTCGGGGTCGTCGCGGGCGACGGTGAGATGCCCGTCGGGGCAATACCAGGCGGGGATGCGGTGGCCCCACCACAGCTGCCGGGAGACGCACCAGTCGCGGATGCTCTCCATCCAGCCGAAGAAGGTCTTCTCGTAGCGGGCCGGCTCAAAGCGGGTGCGGCCGCCGCGGACCGCCGCCATCGCCTCCTCGGCGAGCGGCTTGGTGGCCACGAACCATTGCAGCGACAGGCGCGGCTCGACCTCGGTCGTGCAGCGGTAGCAGTGGCCGACCGCGTGGGGCGCGGCGACCACCTTGCCGAGCAGGCCGAGGTCGGCGAACGCCCGCTTGACCGCCTCGCGGGCGGCGTAGCGGTCCAGGCCCTGGAAGCGGCCGCCGTTGTCGTTGACGATCGCCTCCTCGGTGAGCACGTTGATCGCGGGGAGGTCGTGGCGCTGCGCGATCTCGTGGTCGTTGGGGTCGTGCGCCGGGGTGACCTTGACCGCGCCGGTGCCGAAGGCGCGGTCGACGGCCTCGTCGGCGACGACCGGGATCTCGCGATCGACCAGCGGGAGGCGCACGGTGCGGCCGATCAGGCCGCGGTAGCGCGGGTCCTCCGGGTGGACGGCCACAGCGGTGTCGCCGAGCATCGTCTCGGCGCGGGAGGTCGCCACCTCGATGTGGCCGGAGCCGTCGGCGAGCGGGTAACGCAGGTGGGCCAGCTCGCCCGGGACCTCCTCATGCTCCACCTCGATGTCGGAGAGGGCGGTGAGGCAGCGGGGGCACCAGTTGATGATGCGCTGGCCACGGTAGAGCAGGCCCTGCTCGTAGAGGCTGACGAAGGCGTGGCGGACGGCGCGGGAGAGTCCCTCGTCCATGGTGAAGCGCTCGCGGGACCAGTCGACCGAGTCGCCGAGGCGCTGCATCTGGCCGAGGATGCGCCCGCCGGAGGCGGCCTTCCACTCCCACACCCGCCCGACGAACGCCTCGCGGCCAAGGTCGAAGCGCGTCCTGCCCTCCTTGGCCAGCTCCCGCTCGACCACGTTCTGGGTGGCGATGCCAGCATGGTCCATGCCCGGGAGCCACAGCACTTCGAAGCCGCGCATACGGTGCAGGCGGGCGAGGTAGTCCTGGAAGGTGTGGTCGAGGGCGTGGCCGATGTGCAGCGAGCCGGTCACGTTCGGTGGCGGCAGCGCCATGCTGAAGCGCGGCTTGCCCGAGTCGGGGTCCGCGTGGAAGTAGCCCTGGTCGAGCCACCGCTGGTAGGTCGGCCCCTCGACCGCCTCGGGGTGGTAGGTCTTGGGCAGCTCAGGCTGCCCCTGGAGTTCGGGTTCGGTCACGGGTGGTCTCCTCGTGGAAGCGCCACCACGCAGCCTTTTGGGCTCTGCGCGGGCG
>Ga0137371_10003469_pt1 | contig 12414 bp, 7 predicted proteins | sample SagtaG_7_FD_104919 | JGI IMG/M metagenome (GOLD analysis project Ga0137371, IMG submission 104919) | Vadose zone soil microbial communities from Sagehorn Ranch, Mendocino, California, USA - Sage1_R_40_16 metaG | ecosystem: Environmental > Terrestrial > Soil > Vadose zone | place: USA: California... | reverse complement strand
CTCGCCACTCTTGATCATTCACAGTAAAAGGGATCGAACGGCTCCTCCGGCTCTCGCAGAGGAGCTATACCGCTTGACCCCGGCAGCATCTCCAAAGTCACTTCATTGGCTAGAGCGGGCTCACCATGTCATTACCATTGGGCCCGAATGCGAAGAAGTATACAGGCTAGTGATATCGTTCATCCAAGAGACTCGCGAGTCTTCCTCTAAGGTCATTTGAGGGAGGCTCGTGTGTCTGAGGCGCATTTCCATCCTCACCATGCAGACGGCCTCGTCCCTGAATCACTACAATATGTGGGCTGATACCGTCATCTGTACCATTAAGCGTGTTCAAGAACTCTGGCAAATGCGCTTAGATATTGCTGATCCCCATTGTTCTTGCGAAGGACCCAATAGTCCGCTCCCCAGAACAAGTAGGCGTATAATGGGCGGCACTCTTCACAGCTCGCCCAAAAGTTGTAGTTTTCTATAAGATCTTGCGGTGTACAGCTGTATGGAGCATACGTCTTTGGGCTTGGAGGTACCGTCGTGAGTTCCCAAGGCTCAGCTTGTCCTTCGGCCACCATAAACTGTTGTCCATGTGATCGTGCCCACTTAGCCAAATTATCTCGATCACCTTGCCCCCAAGGTACCTTTGTGGTATCCAAATAAATGGTTTTTGAAGCTAATGAGGAAATTGCGATACGTGGGTAGTAATCTACTCCGATAATATTGCTCACCTCCTTAGCTAACGCTAAGGAGTCACCCTGATCTCGAGTCAGCCATGCTTTGCCGATTCTGACAGAGAGCGAGGGAATAAAGCCTCCGTTAATCATGACGGGTCTACTTGTATCAGAAGCGCGTAGAGCATCAAGTTCTTGCTTCACAAAGTCTGCACTAATTCGCCAGAAATGGGCAAAAGTGAGTGGATCAGCTGGCTCATTCTCGAGCTGCCATGCAACAATAGACTTCCTTAGTTTGTAGCGGTCAACTATTCTGAAAACGAAGTTTTTGGCAGCATTTAATAAACCAGGCTTCGTTGTTGGTGTAATTAACGTTCCATCTGCAAAAGGTTTAAGCATATAATGCTGTGGAATATAATACTCGGGGAAGCCGAACGTTTTCAATGCTCCTACACACAATATGATCTTAGCGCCTGCTTTTTCTACTGTATCAATCTGCCAATCAAGCTCGCTAGTGTCAAATTGATCTCCTGAAAGCTCTATTTTATTCCAATACGCTCCCAGTCGTACGATTTGAATCGGGTATTCCAGTAAAGTATTCAGTGTTGGACGAATTTCGAGGCCGAAAGCACGAGCATTGTTAGGACGAAAGCTGATACCCAAGAGTGTAGGACCACGGGGTTCAATAGGTATTTGAGACCAATTGTTTGATAGGGGCTGGTCTGCGTCTTCAATACGTAATTCAGCACCCAGCGGAATTATAGCCAATATAGCGGTAGCGATACCTGCACGAAGTAAAAGCCTACGAGACATCAGCCTCCTCTGGACAGGTAGTTTCATATTAGTTGGTTTCGATTTTTGTGCCTCAGACCCCATAAGGTTTTAGCCCTCTTAATTTTATCATCATAGTAAACATAGCATATTCACTATTCAGTTGAGCTTCGCTTTATGATACTTATCAAGAATCAATTTGGATTTGCGTCTTTTCTCATGTATATTTTCAATAGAATATAGCTTAATATGTGAGTTTTAAAGCCTTGCCTTTGGGACCTATCCCCTAGGGGAGCAGCCCATGGAAAGCCTTTGTGCGAGACTTCATCTGCTCGCAGATTATATCCTTCGCCATCACCGTTGTGTTCCGTTTGTTTCGTGACTTGCCCGCCTACAATATGGTGATCTATCCAGCCCTTGAGGCCTCTTTTCAGTTCGGGACGGCAGACAAGGCGCTCTATAGAGGGCTGGTGCAATAATTTGATGTCGACGGGGACTATTCCAGAGAACAGATGGAGCAGGATTACCTCACTGTACTCAAGATCGACAATGTCCTGGTGATGCTGACCATTCTCATCGGGCTGCTCGCACATGCCTGCTCGGCCACTCATGCTTTTTTGCCCTTCCTCAAACAGCTCTTTATTGAAAGGGTTGGAGAGCTGATTGGAAAAAGACCTTGGTCTTTCGTACGCGATGGTGTCCTGTTAGGCCCATTAGAGCTGCGGTCTCAACTGATCAGTCTTTTCGAGCAAGCTACTGAGTATAAGGACACGAAAGCCTGGATGGAGCATATGATTCGTTACCTGGTCAATCTGATTTATGGAGACCAGGTCTTGCACCAATGAGAGTAATATTTGAAGAAGATGAGTCAAAATATTCAACAAACAATCAAAGAATCCAAGTCAGACGGAACTTGCATCGTTATGCAGAAACAGCTATACTAGTGCTAAAATGTAGCAATGCCAAGTGTAGCTACTTGGTAGCCACACTCATTTGATAGGAAGTTGGCCAATGACTGTGGAAGCGACAAATTCAAAAAGTCGGCGGGAGAGAATTCTTCAGATACTTTATGAGGAACGGTCTGAATTTCCATATGCACTCGATAGAGAAGAGCTAGCTCATCGAATAGGTAAGTCATGGTATGAGATCCAGCCTGATGTAACCTATTTGGAGAAAGAAGGCTACCTTGTTACAGAGCGTAGCGAAATAAGATCACGAATTTTTCATATAATAAGTATTACCAATGAAGGTATTAAGCTTGTCGAAAAACCTCCCTTGAAAAAGATCGACATTTTCATTTCATCGCCAAGCGATGTGTACGAAGAACGGCAAATTGCTAAACACGTGATTGAGCGCTGCAATCGTATGCATTCCATTGCCGAGCGTTACGTTTTACGACCACTGGCCTACGAGGAGAATGCTCCGGCAGAGGTAGGCAGCAGACCACAAACCGTTGTAGATCGTCATATGATGAAGGCGGGTAGTTCTGATCTCTTTATCTGCATTCTTTGGCATCGTATGGGAACACCGGTCACTTATGAGGAAACAGGTGAGCGCTTTCAATCGGGGACAGAATATGAGTTTTTGGATGCCTATCGTAATAACCAGATGCATGGGAAGCCCTACATCTTGTTATATCGATGCATGAAGCCTTTCCCTCCAGAGAGGGATCCGCAGCAACTGAGAGCCGTGGAAGTCCTTTTCAAGCGGTTTGAGGGAGAGTATGCAGAGTTCAAAGGGCTCTATAAGGCGTATCGAAGTAACGAAGGATTCGAGGATATGCTCTTCCAGGACATCGATACCGTCCTTTCGAAAAACCTTATTTTATAGGATACGACCCTGATTGGATGGCATATCAAGTTCTGAGTAAGGAGATGGTTAGATGGAAGAAGCCGACATTCCCGCGTTCATTCTGGCAAACATGCCCTATTTCATCGCAGTGAATTACCAGCGCCTGCTGGAAGCTCAACATCCACAAGAGCAAGTCAAGCTGATCCTGCATATTTACAACCTGGGACTTCGCGCACTCACCAGTAACTTAGTGAACCAGTATCTCATTCGAGACAGAGAGAAGGTGAATGATCCATACTTGAATGAGCTCTTGTGGGAGAAGTTTGATCATTTAACGACGGACGCCTGGGAAGAAATACTTTTTACGGTCTTGAGAGCGTACGAAAGCAGACAAGACTTATTCTTCATGCTTGAACTCCACGAGTTCTACTGGGATACCACGAGGTTCCCTTACAGGAAGCGCAGCGAGGTGAAAGCCCCCTTTGACCGTTTGACCCAAGCTAGTCTGGAATTAGAGGAAAAACGATTGGTGCCTCAAGATGAGGCAGGCTGGCGGGCGTTGGCAGAAGAACTCAAGGGGCACTTGCAGCACATTCTGCACAGCTTATCCTTTCTAGCAAAGTACGACCTCATCCGTGTCCTCGATCAACATAATGACGTGTATACCTTTGAACTCCATAAGGGCACACACCTCTCCACCGAGCAGCGGCCTTCGCCCAAACAAACAAAGCTCACTCCTGGATGGTTCTACCTGCGGGCAGGAGCCGAGGACTTCTTCCGCCTGGATCCCTGGCTTATGTTTTGGGATAGGGAACCTGAGGAAAAGGAGCTTGTCCCAGCCTCTATCGGCGTGTATGATCGGATGTTCTATGAGCAACGATTGCGTTACCTGTTGACTACACCTGGCCAAACGCGGATAGATCAGCAGCATGTCAAAGACTTCTTTGCACTGATCTACGATACGATTAGAAAAGTAAAGCGCAAGTACCAGGAAGCAGAGAAACTAACTTGGGTGCAGCTTTGCGACATCTGTGAGCAGATCACCCATCAACAAATGGCAACGGTGCAGCGCAAGTACCGAACAGAGCTGTATTTACAGCGCGAGCATGTGCGCCAGCAATTTGAAACATTCTTAGCCGATCCTGCGAAGCGCGGTTTTGTCCTGGTCGGCAAATCTGGCGTGGGCAAAAGCAACTTCCTGCTCGCATTTGGCGAAGAGCTTCAGCAGACACGAGGTGATGTGTGTGTACTGATGTACGATGGCGCGAATATGCGCATGTCACCGACTACGACGATCACCAGGATCATCAGCCAGGACTTCAGCGATCGGGTGCATCTGTCGGGACAAGAGGTGCAACAGGTCTGGCAGGAGATCGACAAGATTGATGGGATCCAGGAGCGACTGGTCATCTTATGCATAGATGCGATTAATGAGAATCCAGAGCCGACAGAACTGCTCAGGCAGTTGAATGAGTTAGTGCTGAGCCCCTGGAGGTGGCTGAAAATCGTGTTTAGTTCTCGCCCAGAGACTTGGCAGTCCATCAAGCGCGGTGTCAAACTGGCTGAGGCTTTCTATTATCGAGAGCAAGGCTCTGAGCTCGCGGAAGTCGAATTGGAACCGTTCAGCTACTCTGAGGAGATGGAACCCTTTTCACGTCAAGAGCTTCCAGAGGTCTATGCCAAGTACCAACGCAAGTTTCACCTGCAAACACCTTGCGAGACCTTATCTAAGGAACTGCGGGAGACACTGCGAGATCCCTTAAATCTCTGGTTACTGGCAACCACCTATGCTGGGCAAGCTATCCCTGAGACAGTGAAGACCTCAGAATTGATAGCACTCAATGTGAACACTCTGCAGGTGAGGACGCTCTTGCAAAGAGAAGACTTGCAGTTTTTGGAGCACGAGTTGGTCCCGTTGATGGTGGGAGTAGGGCGCTATAGCAATGTGATCACAGCAGCCGATCTCGATGCCGCTGGTGGGGCTCTCTACAATAAGGTCTTTAGCAACCATGTGCTTAGTGATGGACGGCGCATGAACCAATCGTTTCTGCGATTAGTAGATGCTGATATCCTTATTCAGCAAAAACTGAGATCAGAACATCAGATTGCTATTCAATTTAAGTATGAGCGGTTCTATGAGTATTTCGTCGGGAAGAGGATCGCGAGCCTCAGTGAAACGCAAGCTGATCGTTACGCCTTCTTTTTGGAGTTGATTGAAGAGATAGCTGGTAAGAAAGAGCCCACCGGCGAGAAAAAGACTACGAGCAAGCCCTTTCTGTGGGGAGCAGTCAGAAATGCGCTAGTAGAAGAGGCCAAGAATCCGAACTCTGAGACGATCCTGAACCTGTGCCGCACGACAGAGCAACGCATGAAAGAGATGATGGTGAACGTGCTCATCACGCTCGGGCTGGATGACCCAAAGCAAGTCGAGGGCATTCTGAGGAACCTGGTCCCCCAGGAAAAGAGGGCGACGGAGTTTCGTAAAATACGGCAATTAGTGGGGAAATCAGCTGAAAAATCCGATAACCAATCTCTCAATGCAAGGAAAATTGCGATAGAAGTGGCCAGTAATCTGGGCATATCCTGGGTCCTGCAAGCAACGGCTTTACAAGCAGATTCGACGATTAGAGCGGTTGCTGTGCGCTATAGCTATCATTTATGGAAACGCGATCGGGAGAAAGGATTTCACATACTCGAACACTTAGCTGAAAACGCAACTCGTGGCCTGATTCCAAACTCTATGGCTTTTGAATCGGCAATGGGATTGTCTACGGTCATTTTCTTCGAACACTACAAGGATGAGACAGTGCTCAGGAGACTCCAAAGCATTTGGCGTGAGGTAATTGCCACAATCCTTCATATCCGAGAAGAAAGTAATCGTTTGGGAGATATTTTTCGGGAGTTTCTTAGAGAGCAACTTCTCTCCTTCGCAATAAAGGCTATCTTCCGGTTATTCGATGAGTTTCCTGCATATAGATTTGTGGATTATGCAGGTTTTAAGGCATTTTTTCAGCTCGAAGCTGTACAAAAGGCACTCTATAGAAACCTGGTCCATTATATGGACGTAGAAGATAGCTACTCTCGAGAACAGATGGAGCACGACTACCTCGAAGTGTTAAAGACCAATAATTTACTCCTGGTACTTGTTGAACAAATGGGCCTTGTAGCACAGGCGTGCCATGCACCTCTTGCATTTTTGCCATTCCTCAAACAACTCTTTGAAGAAGCGAAAAAAAATGTGATCTCATATCCCCACTTATCTTATATCGCTAATAGTGTATCGAGCGTACTAGACCGCGATCCAATGATCGATGAAGTTTTCGACTTCATGGTGTACATCATCGAAGTGTGTCAGGAGATTTACGCAAAGTATCCGCAAACTCTCCCTGGCACTCTCTGCAAAGCCCCAGAAGCAGTATACCTTGCGCCTTATATCTCCCACCAGTATCGACGAAAAGGCACTCTCAGAACAGCCTGGTTTGAAACACGCATAGAGAAAGCCCTTAAAGAGAACAAACCTGCCTACTTTGACGTCCTTCTCAATAGGGAACTGTCTGTTGTGGCTATCGAATCGCAGAAGCCACGAATTGCGTTAGATGCAATAGAGCTGTTTTTTCAGCGCATCATGGAAGCTCCTGCCGAGAAAGAAAATGCTGAGATTCGGCAGCTGATCCAGTCGTTTCTGGCGCGTCTGAGAGTACACTACCCTGATGAAGTTGAGGATTTCCTGGAAGAGCAACAGGCTCCAGAAGAGTTTCGCTTAGAGGTACGAACCAATGAGCCAGTTGAAACGGTTGGAGAGCTGATTGGACTCAGAAGCTGGTTTTTCTTACGAGATAATGTACTTTTAGGTTCACCACAATTGCGGTCTCTCTTAATAGATCTTCTTGATAAGGCTGCTGATTTCAAGGACGCACCTGCCTGGATAGAATATTTTCTTCGTCACGTGATCAATGTAGTTTATGGTGGAGAAGCCTTGCGCCAATTAAAGTGACAAAAAGTTGTGAGGGAGGATGAGTGTAATGAATATCCAATGAACAAAGAGAGGGTATCGGTGAACGTCGGCAATGTTTTAGCGTACGAAGCGGCCTGCCGAATCGATAGCGGCTCTTGCGCAAGTAACGCCTGGGCGAACAGTGACACTCGTGAAAATAGCCCCGACAATGTGAGCGTCGTTCGCAGGATGGCTAGGCCTGACCTTTGACGTTGAGTCTCCATTCCCCGTTCCTGTTGCCAGCTCCACCCTGTACATCAGTCCTGTGATGGCTACTTGGGACGTCCGTTGGCAAAAAATCCATTTCGGCTCTTCATCTTCACATTTTCAAACCCTCTCTGACAAGTAGTACCCAAAGGGAGGAAGCATCAAGAGATGTTCGTCTCTCACCTCCCCTTCACACAGCCACCTGGCTCATCAAAGCACATGAACGGGTCAATCCTTGCCCATTGAACGGCCGTCTCAAGGGAATGTGAAAGGAATTGGAATCATGTTCCATTATCTCCAAGAGACTACTTTCTGAAAGGATGTCCCAAGTAGCCAACACACAGTAATACTATAGTTGTCGTTGGTCATAATTAAATACTGCCTTTGTGTCACTATGCCTTGCATAAGCGCCACAGCCGTGAGAGGTGATGGGGCTTGACATTCTATGTTATGAGGAAAGGGCACAATCCGATGTGATATAGTGAAGGGCATCCTCCATTTCGTCATGGCGTTCTAGCCTTGGATCGTGATGAAGAACCAGGAATGCTTTACCGCATGGCAAGAATTGTTCTCTCGACAATTGGGGTACGTGGCGATCTTAATCCGTTTCTGAGCCTGGGCCTTGGCTTGCGAGCACGAGGACATGACGTACTCTTCGCCGTAGAAGACCCTCTCTGCCAGGCACTGATAGAAGAAGGGTTTGCCGTCTATCGCTTGCCTGGAGATGTCAAGGAAACTTTATTGCCTCATGTCCGTCAACTGGTGGGCAGTTTCACTCCACTGGCATCCCTCCAGATCATCGTAAAAGAGTGGATGCTTCCCAGCCTGCATGCTACGATCCGGGAGTTGCGGAGGGCCTGTACCGGAGCAGATCTACTCGTGGCTCGCGCTGCCCATCTCGCTGCGCCTATCGTTGCCGAACTGACAGGTATTCCCTGGGTACATATCACCATGACGCCGCTGAATATTCCTTCTGCGCATGTTAATCCCTATCTCCTTCCTCTCCCGTGGTCAGGTGAATTACCTCCATTTGCCAATCGTATCGCATGGGCTGCGCTTCAAGCTGTGCTTCGATATGTGGCCGATAACCAGGTCAATAGAATTCGAGCTGCATATGGCCTGCCTCCTGGTCGCGACCTGATAGGCGTGGGGAACCACTCACACATGCTGACGGCTGCGATCGTCTCGCCGGCATTTCTGCCACCGCCACCCGACTGGCCTTCCTATGTACGCATGACAGGCTTTTGCTTCTGGGACACCCCTTCGAACTGGCGCGAGCCTGCTGAACTCACAGCTTTTCTGAATAGCTCAGAACCTGTGATTGCCGTCTCATTTGGCTCAATAGCACCATTCGTCAAGGATGCTTTCGCCAGGCTTTACAACACCAGTATAGCTGCTATCCGGCGCATGGGCGCATATGCTCTAGTTATTGGCGCAACGCCAGAGATTCTGCCTGATCCTTTACCAGATGGCGTATTTGCCATCCCTTTCGCTCCTTTCTCGCAGGTATACCCGCGCTGTGTAGCAGTCATTCATCATGGTGGCCCTTACACTGTGGCGGAAGCACTACGAGCAGGCATTCCATCGTTAGTTGTCCCGTGGGGTATCGATCAGTTCTTTACTGCTGCTCAAGTCAAACGTCTTGGCGTAGGGGAGTGGAGGCAACAGCGTTTCTTCACTGCGGCTAGAGGTGCACGAGCGCTCTATATCTTAACGCATGAGCCACACTACAAGAGACGAGCGCAGGCTATAGCTGCTCAGCTTGCGCAGGAGGATGGCGTTGCGACTCTATGCAAGGCCATTGAAGTGATCTTGCAACGTTCAAAGAAATGAAGAGTGAAATCCTCTTGACAAATCGCTCTCCCTCTTGTTACATATAGCTAACCAGTTAACAAAAAGACGAGCAATGAGTTCAATATGATGCAAAGAGCGCAACAGCAAGCCCAACCTGCTCTGGTTGGCACATCTCTCCCCCGCCAGGATGGCCCTGACAAAGTGACCGGGCGCGCACGCTATGCAGGAGATCTGGCATTGCCAGGCATGCTTTATGCACGCCTGGTTACGAGCCCACATGCCCATGCACGTATCCTGAACATCGATACCTCGGCAGCTCTGACCGTGCCGGGAGTCGTGGCTGTTTTTACCGCCGAAACGCTGGGGATGGCCCAGGCAGATCCACTCTCCCGCGTGCAATGCCCACTGGCACAGCAAGAAGTGTTGTGGTGCGGACATCCTGTGGCCATTGTGGTCGGCGAAGCGGAGGCTATCGCTGAGGATGGTGCTGCCGCCGTGGAGATCGACTACGACCCGCTCCCTGTTGTCATTGATCCTGAGGCTGCCATACGTCCAGACTCGCCTCCGACTCGCTCTAGCCATGAGATTTCAGCGGACGCTGGAGGAGGGGCACAAGCTGCAGTCCCTCTGGGAGGAGCAGCGGTCGAGGAAGAGAAACGTTCGCCGAATGTTAGCCAGGCACCACCTCTGAAGATGGGTGATATCGAGGTTGGTCTGCGCGAGGCTGATGTGGTGGTCGAATGCAGCTATCGCACCCACCCGGTTCACCAGTCCTATATGGAGCCCCAGTCCATCACCGTAGCGCCAGGTCCTTCCGGCCATCACCTGGTGATCTGGCCCAGCACGCAGGGTTTGTTGAATGTGCGCTCAGCAGTCGCCAAGGCGCTCAAGATGCCTGAGCGGCAGATCCGTGTCGAGTCAGTGCTAATCGGTGGAGGATTTGGCGGGAAGGAGACCCTGCTTGAGCCGTTGGTAGCAGCGGTGGCGTCTCGCCTGCGCAAACCAGTACGCCTTGTCTACACACGCCAGGAAGACCTCCTGGCTGGTAACCCCGCGCCACAAACGGTTATCACCGTTAAACTGGGCGCTAAGAGGGACGGTACGCTCACCGCTATTCAGGCCAGGATGATTCTTGATTCGGGAGCCTACCCCTATGCTCTTGCCTGGCTGAGCGGCTTCCATCTCTCAAGTGCCTATCGCTGTCCCAACGTGGACATCCGCTGCGGCGTGGTTCAGACCAACAAGCCCGGTACCGGAGCCTATCGCGCCCCTATTGGTCCGCAGGCCTACTTCGCATTGGAATCGACTGTGCAGGAACTCTGCCAGCAGCTTGGGATGGACCCACTTCAGTTCCGTCAGATCAATGCCCTTAAAGAGGGTGATCTGAATATCAGGCATGGCCACTGGCCGCGCATCGGCTTTCTGGATTGTCTTGAGCAGATCCAACAGCATCCAATGTGGGCGCAGCGCGAGCAGGCCAGACAGGAAGCGCCTGGGGAGCTGAAAGGCTGGAAGATTGGCCTGGGCATCGCTATCGCAGGCTGGCCGGGTGGAACGGAGCCTGCTGCGGCCCTCTGCCGGCTGGAGCAAGATGGCACGTTTACCATAGTGGTGGGCAGTGTCGATGTTTCCGGCTCAGACGCTTCACTGGCTCTGATCGCAGCAGAGGAGCTGAGCATGCCAGCCGAAGCCGTGAATGTGACACACGATAACACCGATGCTATGCCGTATAGCGGACTCTCAGCAGGCAGCAAGACGACCTTTACAGTGGGTTCAGCAGTGCTGGCGGCTGCGCGTGATGCGCGCAAGTAGATCCTCACCATCGCAGCTGAGATGCTGGAGGTGTCCACCGAGGACATGGAGCTTCGGGATGGGAAGGTGATGGTCAAGGGAGTGCCTGAAAAGCATGTCACATCGCAGCAGATCGCTGCAAGCTCGATGGGCTTTGGCGCTCACTACGAGCCAGTCTACGGCCGTGGCCGCTCGGCCAACCGCTTCACCTCGCCTGCGTCCGCCGCGCACCTGGCGAAGGTAGCTGTTAATCCTGAGACGGGCGAGGTGCGCGTGCTCGACTACGTTGCGGTGCAGGATGTTGGCCGTGCCATTAATCCGGCAGAGGTTGAGGGCCAGATCCACGGCGGAGTGGTCCAGGGCATCGGCTGGGCACTCTTTGAGGGGATGACTTACGACGAGAACGGGCAGTTGCTCACTTCAACCCTGATGGACTATGCGCTCCCGCGGAGCCAGGATGTGCCCACCATCACGCCGCTGCTGGTAGAGGTGCCATCTGAACTTGGTCCGTTCGGTGCCAAAGGTGTGGGCGAGCCGCCTGTAGTCCCCGTGGCTGCAGCTATCGCAAATGCGATCAAGGATGCGGTCGGTGTACGTATGACGCAGCTCCCCATGACGCCTGAACGCGTCTTTGCCTCCCTATCTATCCTTCGCAAAGGATCTCTTTCCTGAAAGGATGTGCAGAGTAGCCAGCAAAGAAGGAGATAGCATGCACCATCGTAAACTTTTTCATGAATTTACAGCTTTAGGAAAGTCTGCATGACCAGGAAAGAAGTAGACCATGAGCAACAATAGTGAGGAGCAGATTACCCAAAATGTGCTGGACAGCATGGCGCACGCACCCGCTCCCAGGTTGAAGCAGGTAATGTCCAGCCTCGTCTCCCATATTCACACCTTTATTCGAGAGGTTGAGCTCACCCAGGAAGAATGGGCACTGGGGATTCAGTTCCTGACCAGAACTGGTCATATGTGTGATGAGAAGCGCCAGGAGTTTATCTTACTCTCCGACATCACCGGGGTCACGATGCTGGTCGATGGCGTCAATCATCGCCTGCCGGACCGGGCAACCGAGAGCACGATCTTCGGCCCGTTCTACCGCGAAGGAGCACCAGAGTTGCCAATGGGGGCCACCATCAGCAAAGATGGACGGGGCGAGCCGGTGGTCGTGACGGGGCGCGTGCTTTCCACCGAAAGGACATCCATTCCTGGTGCACTGCTCGACGTCTGGGAGACTGACGAAAACGGGTTGTACGAGCAACAGGACCCCGAGCAACCCGAGATGAATCTGCGCGGCAAGTTCCGCACCGGCAGCGATGGACGCTACTGCTTTGTGGGAATCAAACCCGTCTCCTACGCCATACCAGACGATGGACCGGTTGGGCAATTGCTACGAACACTTGAGCG
>Ga0137371_10003463_pt1 | contig 12428 bp, 10 predicted proteins | sample SagtaG_7_FD_104919 | JGI IMG/M metagenome (GOLD analysis project Ga0137371, IMG submission 104919) | Vadose zone soil microbial communities from Sagehorn Ranch, Mendocino, California, USA - Sage1_R_40_16 metaG | ecosystem: Environmental > Terrestrial > Soil > Vadose zone | place: USA... | reverse complement strand
CTTTTTAATTATGGTGCAAATGCAGGATGTGATGTCGAAGCCGATGCCGGATTTCCGGGAAGGCAGCATCGTCAAAGGACGTATTTTGGAAGTTCGCCCGCGCGAAGTGCTGGTCGACATCGGTTACAAATCGGAAGGCGTCATTGCGCTGGCGGAATTTGAGGACATGGAAAATCTCGAAGTCGGCGATGAAGTCGACGTGTTGCTCGAGCGACTCGAAAACGACGAGGGCATGGTTGTGCTTTCCAAAGAGAAAGCAGCTTACCGCCAAAATTGGAACAAGATCGCGAGCGTGTTTCAGGAAGACGGCTTGATCAAAGGCAAGGTCAAATCAGTCGTGAAAGGCGGATTGATGGTGAACATCGGCGTGGAAGCATTTTTGCCCGCGTCGCAAATCGACATCGTGCCGCCGAAAGATTTGCAGCAGTTCGTTGGTAACACTTACGATTTTAAGATCGTCAAGATCAACGACGATCGTCGAAATGTGGTGCTGAGCCGGCGCGAGTTGATCGAGCAGGAGCGCAGCGAGAAGCGCCAGAAGTTCATGGACAGTGTGAACGTGGGCGACCGTGTTACCGGCACGGTGAAAAATCTGACCGACTTCGGCGCGTTCATCGATCTCGATGGAATGGACGGCTTGCTCCACATCACCGACATGACCTGGGGGCGACTCGGGCATCCGAGCGAGCTGGTCAAAGTTGGACAACAGCTCGAAGTCCAGGTCCTCGATATTAATAAAGAGAAGGAACGCGTCTCGTTAGGTCTGAAGCAGACCCAGAAAAATCCATGGGACCAGATTGAAGAGCGTTTCCCCGCCGGCCAGAAGGTGAAAGGCAAAATTACAAACCTCGTTCCTTATGGCGCGTTCGTGGAATTGGAGGAAGGCGTCGAAGGTCTCATTCACGTTTCCGAGCTCTCGTGGACGAAGCGAATCATGCGGCCATCCGATATTTTGACCGTTGGCCAGGAAGTCGAAGCCGTCGTCCTCGGCGTTAACAAAGAAGAGCAGAAGATTTCTTTAGGGTTGCGTCAGCTGGAACCGAATCCGTGGGACGAAATCGAACATAAATTCACCATCGGCAGCCGCGTGAAGGGAACGATCCGCAACATGACCGCCTACGGCGCGTTTGTGGAGCTCGATGAAGGGATCGACGGAATGATTCACGTCTCGGATTTGAGTTGGACCCGGAAGATCAATCATCCAAGCGAAGTCTTTAAGAAAGGCGACGACGTCGAAGCCGAAGTCATCGACATCGACAAAACGAATCAGCGGATCAGTCTCGGCATCAAACAACTGAGCGAAGATCCGTGGAAGAACATTGATCAGAAATACAAGATCGGCGACCTGGTCAAGGGCAACGTGACCAAACTCGCGAGTTTCGGCGCGTTCGTGCAATTGCAGGACGACATCGATGGGCTCGTGCACATTTCGCAGCTGAGTGAAGACCATGTTGCGAAAGTGAAAGACGTCCTCAAGGTCGGCCAGGAAGTCGAAGCGCGCGTCATTAAGGTCGACAAAGTCGAGCGTCGCATGGGATTGTCGATCAAAGCCGCCAATTACTCCGAGGAACAATTGCGCAAGGAAGCCGAAACGTTCGACGCGCTCCGTCCCGGCGAGGACATGGTCGGATTGGAGAAAGCGTTCGCCGCCGCTGAACAGGAAGAATACCGGCCCGGCGAAGCGAAAAAGGAACCAAAGGGGGCCAAAGAATCAAAACCGGCAAAAGAGGCGAGGGAATCCAAGCGCGAGTCGAAGAAAGAGTCGAAGAAGAAATAGTCAGTCATCGTTAGCGCGCGACCGCTTGCGTAGATTCAGCGTTAGTTCAGGTGATGCTGCGAGAGAGCATTGCCGATAAGGCTTATGCAGAATTTTGATATCAGTAAGACCGAATCAGGTTTGCACGTCGAAGGGTTTCCTGATGCCGCTGCAATCGGGGTGTCTTCACAGGCTGATGATTTATGCGACGCGCTGACCAGAGAACTTGAAGCCGAGCCATATGAAAAGCTGATCGCTCGTGAACCTGCGCGCTATCGAATCCCAATGATCGGAGATATGAGAAAACGACGCAGATAACCGACTTCCGGTCGAAGGAATCCAAGCGCGAGTCGAAAAAAGAATCCAAGAAGAAGTAATTTAGTTGGACCGTTGCGGGCGGTTATGTCACGCAGCTTTAGTCGACATCAGCTTCGATTGTTAATCAGCGCAGTTTTGTTGTCGATCCTCGCCGCTTGTGGTGGTCCTTCCCGCGAGATCGTCGGTAAATGGCGGACGTCGTCCGATCCGAACTCAGTCGTTTGGGAATTTACTGACAACGGGCTAATCCTGATCGGCAGCACTCGAGGCAGATTTAGATTTGGGGACAGCGATCGAGTGAAAATTGAGACGCCGTTCGGGACCTCGGTTTATCAAGTCACAATTTCGCGTGACCACATGACATTCCGAGAGTCGACCGGTTCGCGGCTTGAATTTAGCAGAGTGAAATAAAGCGACGTCACCTTCCCGCGACGCTGGGCTAAAAATTGCACACCGATTGATTCAACGGCTCTGAGTTCATCCAAGAAAAAGCGTGAAGATCCGTCATTCACGACAAGAAAGAAACCGCGACGATCTTAAGCGGCTGGATTATTGTGTAGCTGTGATGAACGCCTGCTCGATGCTGCCGCTGAGCAGCAATCAATTGATGGTTTTGCGCAAGCAGGCCGAGGCAACGCCGGCATGAAGGGCGCGGCGGGTAGAATTTCGAAAAGCGTAAGGAGCAAACGAAACGCATCCCGATCCTCTGATCAGGAAGTGATGCGACATCTTTCGCGCTCGCAGATTTTCAAAGATTACGAACGGGCATTCACCGAGGCCATGGGTTTGCCCCTGAATATCCGAGGGCACGATTCGTGGGCGCCGGCGCACCATGGAAAAGAGAATGGCGATTCACTCGCGTCGATTCTGGCTCGTTTCAACAAAGCGCGCGCCGCGTGTTTAAGGGCCCAAAGCGACGCGTCTCGCGAACCGGGCTCGACAACGCGCACCGTTACGTGGTTTGCCGGACTCTCCGAAAGCGCAGTGCCGGTGTATATAGGCGACCACATTCTTGGTTTTCTCGAGACCGGCGAAGTGATGCTCAAGAACCCGACCAAGAAACATTTCGTGACCATTACCCGGCAGCTCCGCGCGTGGGGCTACAAGACAGATTGGAAGCAACTTGAGCGGGCTTATTTTCGGACGTGCGTCTTATCGCCGGACCGGTATCGCGCGATGTTGCGGCTCCTGAGTATTTTTGCGCAACATCTTTCGATCTTGTCGAATCAGCTGGTAGTAGGCCGCGAGAAGGAAGAGTCCGCGAACATGGCGCGAACGCGGCAATTCATCGAGAAGCATCAGGCGGAGCCGCTGTCGCTCGGGCGGGTAGCCCACGCGGCCAACATCAGCAGGCATTACTTTTGCAAGATGTTCAAGAAAGCGACTGGGATGAATTTCATCGATTACCTCTCGAGGGTCCGAGTGGAGAAATCGAAGACGCTTTTGCTCAATCCCAACTCGCGAATTAGCGAAGCTGCCTTCGCCTGCGGATTCCAATCCATGACCAACTTCAATCGCGCGTTTAAGCGAATCGTCGGCCGCTCTCCGACGCAATTTCGCGAATCGCTTCCGAAGCTGCGGCGCTCGGTATAGCGCTGTTCGTCCGGTAAAAGAGGCCGAGCAGTTCGGCGAGACGTGACTCATAGGAGTCGCAGGTGGGCAATTGCCGTTCGGCTCGACCCAGTCGGGATGCTGGACGCGCAAGGCGTGGTGGATCTGTTGCTGGAGTTGGGTGTAAGAGTTGATATTATCAAACATGGGAATGACTCGTGAAGACTCAAGTGTGTCGCGGGACGGCAACAGGCGACTAGGTTAGCCGCCTTACACTGGTGGGGCGAACGCACGGAACACTGTCAGGCTGTGGGTCTCGCCAGCGCCTACCTCAACATTTCCGACGACTAGCGCCTCACGACACTCAGACTATTCTTCGCCGCATGAGCCGACCGAAGGACCCGTCGACCCGCCGCGTATGTGTACACCGTAGCCACCAGAGATCACCCGCCGCACTGCTTCGCCGGTTTTGGGATCAACGTGAAGCGGCTTGTCGCGGATGCTTTGCTTAACCTCAAAGCGCCGTACCGGCTTGGTGGCATCAGTGGTTTCGTAAATGTAAGTCGGCATTGTTCAACGAAAAATGATTCGGGCGACATTTGCCGCGCGAGGAATATGCAGTTCGAGCAGGGCTTTCGCAGCCTCGTCCTCGGTCAGGCAATGTCTGCGGACGACTGCAGAGATGGCATTGGCGACTTGTGCGTCGCGGACTATCTCGCAGAATTCGATGAGGTGCATCTGATGGGATATTCTACATCAGTTCTTGATATACGGCTGCTATTTGTTTGGTCGCGTCTCGGCTGGTTTTACTCCCTCGGTTTCTGAACCTGTCTCGCAGCGGCCACTTCGTTCTTCTGATTTCTAGATTCAGCAATCACATCCGCTTTCATCCCCCTGCCTGCCCGCGATGGCGGATAATCCGCGGTGGATTGAGAGATTCCTGGACCATTCGCCTTCGCTCAAAGCAGGCTTCCGCTCGGAATGACAAACGCTGCGTACGCAAAACGCGCCTTTCCGCTTCGCGTGAAACAAATTCGGCGAAGCAGAAAAGGCGCGAATGTTAGTCGTCGATTTTAGCTCTTAATCCTCGTCGAGGATAACGCGGTCGACGAGCATGTTGTCACCCTCAGTGACATAATGCACGCGAACCGGCACGCCCACTCTGATGCGCGTGCGCACGGTGGTCTCGTCGAGTTCCTTACCACTTCTCGTCACATAGACGACCCTCTTGCCGAAGCGGTAATGTCTCGGGCCGGCACTTTCCTTCAGCACGATGGTGCTACCCGGAGAAAACTCCGTGATCGTGCCGGTTCCCTCGGTCGTGGTCGTAGTGGTGGTGGTTTCGGAAACCTGTGCCCACGCGAACGGAGCCGCGACTGCCAATGCCATACTGAGTATTAGCTTCTTCATTAATATTTAGACGCGGCGCCGCGCGCGCATATTCGGATTTCATTTTGCGTTTCTCGGTGATTTGCCGAGAAAGTCGAAATGCAACTCAGCGAATATGAAATTTCTCGACGTCATTTTTGTGACAGGCAGAAATTGGTTCCATGCAAACGAACTCGTCAGCGACACCGCCGCCGTTAATCTGGATGACGAGCTGGTCGATACCGTGCGCTACAAGGTTCAATAACTGGCGCATCCGCTTGCGAATGGTCATCGTTTAGGCTTGTCGTCGGAATTGTCGGCTGTCATCCTACGCGACGCAGCTCACTTAGAAAACCGAAAGGAGATCAATATGCTTGGTCGGATTCTCGCGTTTCTTTACGGATTAGTTTGTTACCTCACCTTTCTGGTCGCATTTTTGTATGCGATCGCTTTCGTCGGCAACATCGGTCTTGTTCGAAAGACGATCGATTCGGGACCGCCGGCGCCGCTGACAAAAGCGCTCATTATCAACGCCATTTTGCTGAGTCTCTTTGCAGTGCAGCACAGCGTAATGGCGCGACAATGGTTCAAGCGCGCCTGGAAAAAAATCGTTCCCGAACCGGTTGAGCGCAGCACCTACGTTTTACTGGCGAGTCTGATTCTGTTGCTCCTCTTTTGGAAATGGCAGCCGATGAAAGGGATTATTTGGGACGTGCGCAACCCAAATGGTCGCACGGTGCTGACGGGTTTGTTCTGGATCGGCTGGGGCTTGGTCCTCGTTTCAACATATCTGATCGATCACTTTGGTCTCTTCGGGATGAAGCAGGTCTACAATTATTTGGTCGGCAAACACGACGAACCGCCGCCATTCAAAACGCCGACGTTGTATCGAATGGTGCGTCATCCACTTTATCTCGGATTCATTATTGCCTTCTGGGCTACGCCGCGAATGACGACCGGTCACCTCTTCTTTGCCATCATGACCACGGCTTACATTCTCGTCGCCATTCAATTCGAAGAGCGCGATCTGATTCGCTTCTACGGCGACAGCTATCGAAAGTACCGCGAGCAGGTTTCGATGTTGTTCCCGCTGCGCCTGCGAAAACGCTGACGTAGGTAAACCGTTAATCGCTCAAAAAACGCGCGAGCAGTTTATGGAAGTGATGCGTGCCGGTCTCGCGGCGCGGCGAGTAACGGCCCCGATCATAAAGACGTGAGCGGACACCGCGCTGAACGGCTTCGACTACTTCCTCATCTTCCATTTCCACGCGATGCAAATCCGAGCCAACGCCGGTTGATTGTCGATCTTTATCCCAGACGTAGCTCAGGAACGAAACTTTCGTGCGATCAGGCCCGAGCGGATAAACGACGTTCACGGAAATTCCCCACGGATAAAAATTCAGCATCAGATTCGGGAATAACCAGCAATAGAACGCCGCGACGTTCTTACCGAAATCGGGATGATCCTTGGGCAACTCGAATGAATCCTTCTTCGATTTGCCGACGCCAATCTGAATCGACCCGTACGGATTCAGGTCGTGACGGTATTCAGCGTAATCCAAACCACTCAAACTCGTGCCGTGCACGTACGGGAGATGAAATTCTTCCAGATAATTGTCGCAATAGAGCGCCCAGTTCGCTTTCAGGAAATAATCGCGCGACGTGGAGGGATCGAAGACTGCGCGGTCAACCGGAAGAAAACTGACTCGCTTGTTTATCGGCCCGATCCATTCCGCGAACGAGAACACGGGATTGAGATTGCAAAATAGAAACGGCCCCCAACGCTCGAGCGGGACATTCGGGAGATTGTCTTTCTCGCTTGGAAAGTTCGCGACGCCGTCAAACTCCGGCATCGAGATGAACGAACCGTCGAGCGCGAATTTCCGGCCGTGATAACGGCAGCGCATTCCTTTGATGTGCCCCTCGCCTTCTACAACGAGCGTTCCGCGATGCGTACAGACGTTGGAGAGACAACGCGTTGCCATCTTCTCGTCGACCGTGAGGAGCAACGGTTCATCGAGACAACCTTCCAGCAAAGTGAACGGCCGGACATGCCCGGCCGTTTTCAATTGCGCGGATTCGCCGACGAATTGCCACGAATGGGTGAAGATCTTTTCCTTCGCGCGTTCGTACCAGACAGGATCGACATAGACCTCCGCGGGCAACGTCTCCGCGTTCGCGATGTCGTCAGCGATCTGGAATTTCTTTTTGCTCACGTGTGAAAAATGAATCTATGATTCAAACACGTCGAGGTATTTAATGCCGGAGCCGGTGTTGAAAATCACGGCCTGCTCGCCGCTGTCGATCTTTTTGGACGCGCGAAGCTTTTTGAGGGCGACGAAACAAGCTGCGCCTTCCGGCGCAACGAAGAGACCTTCTTTCGAGCCGACTTCAGAGACAGCCCGGATTATTTCCTCATCCTCAACGGCGATCGCGCCGCCTTTCGAGTCACGCAGAATTCGCAGCATCAGAAAATCGCCGATCGCTTTCGGAACGCGCAAACCGGATGCAGCCGTGTGCGCATTTGGAAATTCGGCGGCGAATTTTTCGCCAGCTTCAAACGCGCGCACGATCGGCGCGCAGCCGCTTGCCTGCACGGAGAACATTCTCGGCCGCTTGCTGTCGATCCAACCGAGCTTTTCCATTTCATCGAACGCTTTCCACATCCCAATCAAACCGGTGCCGCCACCGGTTGGATAAAGAATGACATCGGGCAATTTCCAATTCAGCTGCTCGGCAATTTCGTAACCGAGCGTCTTCTTGCCTTCGATCCGATACGGTTCTTTCAGTGTGGAAAGATCGAACCAGCCTTCTTTGTCTTTGCGGCGGGTGATCTCCGCGCCGCAATCGGTGATCAGCCCGTCGATGAGCGTGACGCGCGCGCCGAGCTCGCGGCACTCGATAACGTTCGCGCGTGGTGTGTCGCGCGGCATGAAGATGTGTGCTTCGAGCCCAGCGCGCGCGGCGTAAGCGCCGAGCGCGCCACCGGCGTTTCCAGCACTCGGGACGGCGAGTTTCTTGGCGCCGAGATGTTTCGCCATTGAAACGGCCACGCTCATTCCGCGCGCTTTGAAACTTTGAGTTGGATTCAGCGATTCGTCTTTGATCCAAAGATCGACATCGAAATCGGCGGCAAATTTCTGCGCCGGCAACAACGGTGTTCCGCCTTCGCCGAGCGAGACCGGCTCTGCATCTTTCGGGAGCGGCAACAATTCACGATAACGCCAAAGCGATTCCTCACGTGCTCGCAACGTCTCGCGCAAGCTTGACGGCTTCAAGCCGCCAAGTTTGCCAACGGCGCCAAGATCAATAACCGCAAATAACGGTTTGCCGCAGGCGGTGCAAAGATTTTGCAACCGCGACCAATCGTGCCGCAGCCCGCACGCGGTGCATTCAAGGTGAATCAGAAACATAGAAGTCAATCTGGAGACCAGGAATCCAGGAAGGGAATTACGAACAGGAAAAGAAAAAAGCGAAGGCCCTTTTCCTGATCTCTTGGCTTCCAGATAATTCTTTCCTTTTTTCCTGCTTTCCTAATTCATCTGAAATCTGCGAAATCTGCGGACTGAAATGAACATTTCGCCGCCAACCCAGGCTCGCCGGCCGTGGTACCGCCCATCGCTGACGACGCAAATCATGCTTGGGCTTGTCGTTGGCGCGTTGATCGGCTGGCTGCAGCCCGATTGGGGCAACAAAGTTTATTTTCTGCGCGACATTTTCATCAACCTGATCAAGTCGATCATCGCGCCGTTGGTTTTCTCGACGATCGTGGTCGGCATCGCGGGCGCGGGCGCGTTAAAAAAAGTCGGCCGGATGGGCGTCAAAGCTCTCGTTTATTTCGAAATCGTCACCACCGCGGCGCTATTCATCGGACTCGCAGTCGTGAATTTCACTAAGCCCGGAGCTGGCGTGACTCTCGCGGCCGGCAACATCGACATCGTCAAAACGATCGGGCAAGCCCATCCCAAAACATTGGTCGAGACAATCGTGCACGCGTTTCCGTCGAGCGTGATCGACGCGATGGTGCGCGGCGACGTTCTTCAAATCGTCGCTTTCAGTGTCTTGTTTGCACTCGCGGTGTCCGCCGTCGGCGACAAAGGGCAACCGATCGTGCACGCGATGGACAGTCTTTCGCAGATCATGTTCAAGTTCACCAATTACGTGATGATGTTCGCGCCGATTGGCGTGGGAGCGGCGATGGCGCACACAATCGGCACGCAAGGACCGGGCGTGCTAGTCAATCTCGGGAAACTGATATTCTCGCTTTACCTGGCGCTGATCATTTTCGTCGCACTAGTTTTTGGAATCGTGGCGTTCATCGTGCGCCTGCCGGTTCGGCAATTTTTCCGCGCAGTACGAGAACCAGCAGCGTTGGCCTTCGCGACGACAAGCAGCGAATCGGCGTTGCCGAAAGCGATGCAAGCAATGGAACGGTTCGGTGTGCCGCGTCATATCGTCGGCTTCGTCATGCCGACCGGTTATTCGTTCAATCTCGACGGCTCGACGCTTTATTTGGCGATGGCGTCGGTGTTCGTCGCGCAGGCTGCCGAGACAACGATGGGCTGGCACATGGGACTCGGTCAACAAATCACGATGATGCTGACGTTGATGCTGACTTCTAAAGGTGTCGCCGCAGTTCCACGCGCGTCGCTTGTCATTCTATTGGCAACGCTAAACACTTTCGTGCCGGAAGGACTCGGTCCAATCGGCGTCGCGATTATTTTCGGAGTCGACGAGCTGATGGACATGGGCCGCACTTGCGTGAACGTGATCGGCAATTGTCTGGCGACGGTTGTGGTGGCGCGCTGGGAAAAAGAATTCGACGAAAATCGCGCGCGGGTTTTTGGAACTGCGCAAGAAGCCGAATTGGATTTAAAATCCGGCGACGTCGCATTCGCCGATGCCGTCCACCAAGGCGACTAAGGTCGAACCGAAAACATTTACATCTTCAACGCTGCCCGCAGGTGCGGGATGAGACGTTTGCTGAATTCGACTGAATCGCCGGCGGACAAATGCGACCATTCGGGACAATTGAATCCGGAAAGCTCGGGAAAATCGGAATAATAAATGCCGGGCGCGCCCGTCATTTTTAAGAGCGGGTCCCAGGTTTTTGCGCGCGGTGTGTCGCGGTCTTCAAGTTCTTTCAATCCGCCGCTGTGAGGAAACCGGACGAAAACAATTTTGCCGCCGCGGGCGCGGATTTTTTCAATGGCCGCGGCCGTATCGCGAAAGCGGGCTTGGATCGCTTCCCCGATTTTTGCCATGAATTGCTCTTTTGGAATGTAAGTGGGCGGTGGTGGTGGTGTGAAAAGAGGGATCCAGATTTGCTGAATACGCTGCGCCAATTCGCTGCCGGGAAGCGCGCATTCTTCGATCATTCGGGCGCGCCGCTCGCTATCAAGCGTCCCGAAATATGGCGGCAGCCGCGGCGGCACACGCGCACCAGCGCGATTTGGAATCGGCAATCGCTTCAACAGATCGTCGAGCGTCAGTTCTTCCTGTTTTAGGAAGGCGACCTGTTCTTCCAACGGAAAAGCGAGATACTGGCTCGCGCGTTGGGCCGGTGTTTGCGAATGAAACCGTTTCACTGCTTTTTCGCCGCGCTCCATCGGCGGCGTGCCGGGCGGAGCAAAAAATAAACGCGGAACGACGCTACAAATGATGGTGCCGTGGAAGCTTTCATCCTTCGCCAGATCGGCGAGCACGGGATAACCGCAGCCGCCGCCCATCGCGAGTTGGATCGGACGCTTACCTAGACCTTTTTCGAATTCATCAAGATCGACATCGTACCAGCCGCGCGAGTCACCGATGATCACGACCGATTCCGGAGTGACGCTTCGCCGTCTCAACGTCCACAGATCTTCGCCATCATTAAGCGTGGGACCGTAACCGATCGAGCGGACGTACAATTCCCACGCTGCGGAAGCAGCGATGACGATAACGACCACGACGACAGTGATACCGCGCCATTGAATTGGCGGAATCGGGCGCTCAAACTCCATCGGCGGCCCGCCGTGGATTTGTTCGGCCCGCGACGGTTTTCGGAAAAACAACCGCGGAAGGCGGAGTCGTTCTTTAAAATTGGAAATAAATGAACGCATTACTGGCTCCTTGAGTAAGAATAATCGCGCAGGCCATTAGCGCCCAGGCGGCGGTAACGGCCCAGCGGGGTAAACGTGCGACTGCGGTTTCGATGTTGCTGTCGCGAAGTGAACAGTGGACGCTGATCATGCCGACGGTCACGAACGCGACCTGAAGCATTTCGCGGGTGGAGAGAATGGCATCGCCGTGAGCGTGCTGGCCGAACATTCCGGCGAGCATTCGACTCGCAATCGTGAAATCGGAGGCGCGAAAATAAACCCAGGCGATGGAAACAGCGGCGTAAGTAGCGACTCCGGCCAGAATGCGCGTGGCTAGATTATTCGCCCATGATTTATCTTCGAACAGAATGCGACAGATGCGCTCGATCACTAAATAAGAGCCGTGCAACAAACCCCAGACGACAAACGTCCAGGCGGCACCGTGCCAAAGACCGCCGAGGAACATGACGATAACTAAATTCAGCGCGGCGCGAAACGGCCGGGCCTGATTGCCGCCGAGCGGAATGTAAAGGTAATCGCGCAGGAAAGTGGAAAGCGAAATGTGCCAGCGCCGCCAGAAATCGGAGAAACCGATCGCGGCGTAAGGAAAACGGAAGTTGTCCTTTAAATGAAAACCAAGAGTCAAAGCAGCGCCGATGGCGCAAGTCGAATAACCTGCGAAATCGAAAAAGATTTGTCCGGCAAACGCGATCACGCCCGCCCAGGAATCGAGCGCTACAAGCGGGCCGGCATAACCGAAGACGCGATCGGCCGAACCGGACAGCAAAGTGTCGGCGAGGACAATTTTCTCGAATAACCCGAGGGTCATCATCGCAACTCCCCAAAGAAATTGACCGGCGCGCAAAGGCTGCGGCCTGACCAATTGCGGGAGAAAATCTCCGGCGCGCACGATTGGACCGGCAACAAGCTGCGGGAAAAATGAAACGGCGAGAATAAAATCGCGCAACGATCTCGTCGGCTGCAAAACGCCGCGATAAATGTCGAGCGTGTAAGAAAGAGAATGGAACGTGTAAAAGGAAAGGCCGACGGGCAGAAGAATGTCGAGATGCGGTGGTTGATAGATGATGCCGATGCGCGCGAGCAGCCACTGAAAGTTTTGCAGCAGAAAGTTCCCGTATTTGAAAAACCCGAGCATGCTCAGGTTCATGCACACGCTGCCAACCAGCCACGCGCGGCGCGAACGCTGACCGTCAGCTTTCGCCATTTGTCTTCCGAGCCAAAAATCCATCGCCGTCGTGGAAAAGAGCAACGCGGCAAACGGAGGGTTCCACGCACCGTAAAAAATATAGCTTGCGACTACGAGGAGATTTTTCCGCGCGTTCCAGGAACGTATG
>Ga0137371_10003460_pt1 | contig 12432 bp, 10 predicted proteins | sample SagtaG_7_FD_104919 | JGI IMG/M metagenome (GOLD analysis project Ga0137371, IMG submission 104919) | Vadose zone soil microbial communities from Sagehorn Ranch, Mendocino, California, USA - Sage1_R_40_16 metaG | ecosystem: Environmental > Terrestrial > Soil > Vadose zone | place: USA... | reverse complement strand
GAAAGCTCCTTGCAGGGCTAGTAGATGTGTTAAGTAAGTTCTACTGTGCCTGCAAGCTTTTCTCTTGTCAAGGGACCCCGTGACGATACACTGCTCGCTTGTTAGGAATTAGTTCCGACCCTCGGAGAAGGGATAGAAACAGCGGAGCGATCACATTCCTGTACATGGACGTTCGGAACGAATCCTCTAGACACAATGCCATGGGGCCAGGAATCTTCTGGCCTCATTCTTTTTCCCCAAGACTCGTTTACCAATGCCTCGTTCCGAGAACTATGGAAAGAAAGAGACACTGATCCCCTCAAATATAACAAATTGCTTTGTGATAGATTTTCGCAGAGATCCTAGCCCTACCTCTTTTTCTTCGCAAGTGGCCTCAAGTAGAAGAATAGCAGGACCGGCTGAAATCTCAAGGCGAGTTTGCTGAATAAGAGGTTATTCTGAATATCGTTTGAAGCGCATATAACTGATTTATAGGCTGAGCTGCCCTTGAGGATGGGCTTGCCAGGGATTCGCTACTGGCACCCGTTCCTCCTCCAGTGTATGGACTTCAAAGTATGGAACCGTCCAGGCATCGTAATGTATACTAATTAACGAATGATGTACAGTCAATACACGGACACAAAACACTCGCCATAGACCAAGAGGAAGAAACCGTCATGAACCAGCGGCGTCGAGGAGTGAATCTCTTTGGATATTGGTTTACCGTCTTTGAAGTGCGTGTCATCATTATCGTGATCGTTACACTCATCGGTGGTCTGGTCAGCATCTTCGCAAATATTCCCTTCTTATTGCCGGGTATACTCGGCCTGATTCTGGCGACCGGCTGGTACCTGTTGTTTAAAATAATGGTCAGATGACCTTCCTGCTATGGGGGTTTTCCGGCGGCAAAGTATTCTTGTCGGAGAGCTCTGCCGCTGTGGTTCGCCTATCTGCCGCGGGATCATTACCGGCAATGATTGGCAACTGCAGGAGGTCCAGGAACGCTATCAGGGACATTTTTCCCCGTTCCTGAATGAGGGCATGCGTCACTTTTCTCGGCCTTAACGGTTGTCTCCAAGAAGAGTGTCCACCTGTGTTCACCTGTATATTTGCGTCTTTTATTCGCAGATAATTCCCCATAGTTGTAACATATGATACGATACGACAAAATTGGAGGCATTGATGGTCACAGAAATCGCTATTTTTACTGCCGTGGCTGGCAAAGAGGATGAACTGGGCCAGGCTATTTTACGCGGTATAGAGGTCGTGCGCCAGCACCCCGGGTGCAAATCAATCCGCGTGTCACGTTGTATCGAAAACACCGGGCAGTACATGCTGGCAGTCTCGTGGACTTCCCTCGAAGCGCATAGCGTCGATTTTCGCGGCGGGCCACTCTTCCCACAGTGGCGCAGCCACATCAACGGCCTGTTCGAAGGAACACCGGTCGTCTTCCATTATCAAGACATGTCAAAAGAATAACATCGTACCTAACCTGAGCAACCAGGAGAAATATTTAATATGGCCGAACAACAAGACTCTATAACTCCTCAAATCGATCAATCTGGCAGCAGCGAGACCGAACAACTCGCTGCCCGCGTTGCCGCACTGCGCCACCAGATCGAGGAAGCAGCTTACCAGTATTTCGTCCAGGACAACCCGGTGCTGACCGACGCCGAGTACGACCAGTTGATGATTGAACTGCAGCGCATCGAACAGGAGCATCCCGAACTGCAATCTCCCGACTCACCGACGCAGCGGGTCGGCGCTGGCCCCGTACAGGACGTGCCGCAGCAGCGCCACCCCGTTCCCATGCTCAGCCTGGCAAATGCCCGCAGCGAAGAAGAGTTGCGCGCCTGGCACAGGCGCGCTCAAAACATCCTGCCCAATGCGAAATTCGAGTACATCTGCGAACCGAAAATCGACGGGCTGGCCATGGCCCTCACCTACGAACAGGGCAGGCTCACCGTTGCCGCCACGCGCGGCGATGGCATGATAGGCGAGGATTGGACCCCCAACGTGCGTACCATCCGTACCATTCCACAGAAGTTACGCGGGGAGCGCATTCCGGACAGGGTCGAGGTACGCGGCGAAATTTATATGACCGCCAGGAGCTTCGAGAAACTGAATGAACAAATGACTGATGACCGGCTGTTTGCCAGCCCGCGCAACGCAGCCGCAGGTTCTCTGCGCCAGAAAGACGCGCGTATCACCGCCTCGCGCCATCTCGACTTCTTCGGCTATCAAATCGGCTACATCCAGGGCATGGATGTGCATAGCCAGTGGGAAGCGCTGCATATGATCCGCGATTGGGGCTTCCCGGTCAACCCCCACATCACCATGGCTAAAACGCTGGACGAGGTCATGGACTACTGCAACAAATGGGAGAAGGAACGTTTCAACCTGCCCTACGAGATCGATGGCGTCGTCATCAAAATCAACGACTTCGTCCAGCAGCAGGAACTCGGCACTGTAGCACGCGATCCCCGCTGGGCCATCGCCTTCAAATACCCACCCATCCAGGTCGCTACAAAACTTCTCGATATCCGCGTGAACATTGGCCGTACCGGCTCCGTGAACCCCTGGGCGCTGCTCGAACCCGTCAATATTCGCGGCGTCGTGGTTTCGCGCGCCGCTCTGCACAACGAAGGCGATATCCAGCGCAAAGACCTGCGCATCGGCGACTGGGTCCTGGTACAGCGCGCAGGCGAAGTCATCCCCCAGGTAGTCAAGCCGGTTGTCGAGCGCCGCACGGGCAACGAGCAAGTTTACCACCTGCCAGAACACTGCCCTCTGTGCGGTACTCCCATCGAGCGCATTCCCGACCAGGCCATGGCCTACTGCCCCAACGAGCAGTGCCCGGCGCGCAACCTGGAAGGCCTGTTCCACTTCATCTCCGTCATGGATATGGAAACCATCGGCGAGAAGCGCTGCGAACAACTGGTAGAGGCTGGCTACATCCACGACGTTGCCGACTTCTACAACCTGGCGCGCGATCAACTCCTTGCCCTGGAAAACGTCAAAGCCAAAAGCGCCGATAACATGCTCGCCGCTATCGAGGCAAGCAAACATCGTCCCTTCTGGCGCCTCATCTTCGGCTTGAACATCCGCTACGTGGGTGAAAAAACGGCGCAGATCGTGACAGACGCCTTCCCCGACATCGATACCCTACTGGCCGCCAGCGAGGAAGAGATTATCAAGGTGCCCGGCATCGGCCCTACTATTGGACACAGCCTGTACACCTGGCTGCAAAACGACAGGAACCGGCAGCTCATCGAGCGACTGCGCCAGGCCGGCTTGAACATGCAGGAGGAACAGCGCACGCTGGATGGGCCACTGGCTGGGCAGACGTTCCTGCTTACCGGCCGGCTCAATAGCATGACGCGTCCTGTCGCCGAAGAGCTCATCGTCAAGCTGGGCGGGACCATCGCCACCGGCGTGAGCAAATCGCTCAGCCACCTGATCGTCGGCGAGGACGCCGGCTCCAAGCTGGCAAAAGCGCAAAAAGCCAGCGTGCCCACTCACGACGAGCAATGGCTGCTCGACCTGCTGGAGGAACACGGCGCTATTGAACTTTAACAAACCCGATGTGCAAGTTTTACTGAATCCTCACCGCTGCACGGTTCGCAAAAATCGTGAGAGGGTATCTGCGGGCTGTTCGCCGCTGGCGAACAGCCCGCAGATACCCTCTCACATAACCGATGTGCCGCCGGAGGCGGCGAAAACAACTTGCACATCGGGTTAACAAAATAATCCGGGCATCGGTAGGGGCCGATTATGAGGTTTCACAAATTAAGGTGGATACCTTCGTAATGGTCTGGTAGAGCACGCCTGGAGGGAGTGTGTATGGTTTACCTACCGATGCTGCTGGCCAGCCGTTCTCGTATTTCACGTCAGCAGATTTTTGCGTTTGTTGATGCGCTTAAGTCTGCCCCACATGTCGAGATCATCCACTAAGAGCCCCACACCCTTGACTTTTCGTCACCTCCACTGTATATTTCTTATAGATAGTTCCTTGACCAGATCATCTTAAATAGTCATTTGCCTGACCACAAAGGAGAAAGACGTTTGGCACAGCAGAGCCAGGTAGCGAGCACATACGAACCTGAAGTATCCAGGCGCGAGGTTCGAGCACAACGCATTCTGGATGCCGCCGCGGCATTGATCCTGCGCTGGGGCTACCACAAGACCACCCTCGACGATGTCTCCAGGCAGGCTGGCGTAGCCAAAGGCACCATGTATCTGCACTGGAAAACGCGAGAAGCGCTGTTCGCAGCGCTTCTCAAACGTGAAAAGCTGGAGATGGCAGTGGAGATCAAGCAGCGCATCGAGCGCGATCCCGCGGGTGCAACGCTGCGAGGGATACTCAAACACTCGGCCCTTGTTCTGATGAAACGCCCGTTGATGAAGGCGATCCTCCTGCGCGATATGGACGTGATAGGGAAGTTGGCGCACCGCGAGCAGAGTAGCGCTGCCTACGCAGAGAGGCTGACAGGCTTCAAAACCTACCTCGAATTTCTGCGCGAACATGACCTGGTGCGTACTGATCTCAGCCTGCGAGCGCAAATGTATATGTTGAGCGCCATTTTTGCAGGATTTTTTCTCGTTGCGCCATTGATGCCGGAGGAATTCACGCTTTCTGACGAGGAGCTCGCAGATCTGATCGCTGAGACGGTGCACTGTACCCTTGAGCCTGGCCGCTCTGTCCCATCCGGTGAATTGCAAACTGCCTCCCACACCTTTATACAATACCTGGACGCCATACAGCAATTAGACAAGAAGAGTTTCAGCAAGAAGTGACAACTCCCTCGGCATAAACGCCAGGGGCCTTCATGCCGCAATGCAGAGGAATCATGACCCTTCAGGAGAATTTGCCATGAGCAATGAACCATCTATCCCTTTCGTTTTAGCACTGGATGATGCCTCTGCCACGCTGGAGCGGGTAGGAGGAAAAGGTGCTTCGCTGGCACGCATGGCAGCGGCTGGCCTGCCTGTGCCCCCTGGTTTCCACGTCACCACGGCAGCCTATCGCCGCTTTGTGACCGAGAATGGACTGCAAGAGCAGATTCTGGCGGCTGTTGCCTCGGTCGCTGCCGATCATCCTGCCACGCTCGAAGAGGCATCCAGGCAGATAGGAAGCCTTTTCGCGAAGAGTGTGATGCCGGATGATATTGCCGGGGCGATTCGCCAGGCGTATGCTGAACTTGGCGGGGATGACCTGCCCGTGGCGGTGCGTTCCTCTGCCACCGCTGAAGACCTGCCTGAGATGTCGTTTGCCGGTCAGCAGGAGACGTATCTCAACATGCACGGCGAAGCGATAGTACTGGAGGGGGTCAAACGCTGCTGGGCTTCGCTCTGGACTGCGCGGGCAATTGGCTACCGCGCACGCCAGGGCATCGCGCAAGAAGATGTGAGCCTGGCGGTGGTTGTCCAGGAACTGGTGCCCGCCGATGCAGCAGGCATCCTCTTCACCGCGAATCCGCTGACAGGGGCGCGCGACCAGTTGATGATCAACGCTGCCTGGGGGCTGGGTGAAGCCATTGTTGGTGGACAGGTCACGCCCGATTCTTTTGTCGTTGGCAAAGCAGGTGGGAAAATCATTGAGCAGGAGATCACCGAGAAGGATGTGATGACCGTGCGTACCCTCGAAGGCACGCGCGAGGAACCGGTGCCAGCAGACCGGCGCACCCGGGCGGCGCTCAGCCCGGCGCAAGCTGCTGAGCTTGCCAGCATCGGGGTGCAGATCGAAGACCTCTATGGTCAGCCAATGGATATCGAGTGGGCGCTCCACAATGGCCGCGTCGCCGTCGTGCAGGCCCGCCCGATCACCGCCTTGCCCGAACCTGCCGCCGGGTCCCAGGTGACATCAGCAGCAGAGTGGCAACTACCCAACCCCAAGGGACACTACATGCGTTCGAGCGTGCTTGAACTGTTGCCTGATCCGCTTTCACCACTATTCGCCACGCTCGGCCTCCCTGCCTGGACCAGAACCATGAATGCGTTCTTAAAGGACGGGGGAATGGCAGGCGCGTTGCCTGATGAGGTATTGGTCACCATCAACGGGTACGGCTATTATAACCTCTCCTTGACGCCTGCACAGACGGCAAAGATGGTGCTCGTCCTGCCACGCGTCTTGATCGTCGAGTTCCCACGCCTGATGCGCACCTCGCGGCCACGTTGGGAGGAGGAGCGCTCCAGGTACGCGGAGGTCGTCAACCGCTGGCAAGCAACGGACCTGGCTACCGTGCCAGCCGGAGACCTGCTGGGTGGTGTACGCGAGATCACTGCAGAGGCTGCTCAGTACTATCTCACTGTACAAAGCGGCATCCTGCCGGCAGCATATATGAGCGAGTTGTTCTTTACCCTGGTGTACAACAAACTCCTCAAAGGCCGCAATGCTCCCCCCGCTCTGACGTTTGTGCTTGGCTTTGACAGCGCACCGATGCAGGCCGAAAGATCGCTGTATGACCTGGCGCAATGGGTGCGCGAACAGCCGGAACTGGCCGCTGCTCTGGCGAACATGTCGAGCGAGCAGTTCACGACGGCGTATCGCGAGCAGGCAGCGCAAGCGGCGGCAGCGGACGGAGCGTGGCCCGAATTCTGGCGACGCCTGGCTGATCACCTGGCCCGTTTCGGACATGCCATCTATGACCTCGATTTTGCCAAAGCCGTGCTCGCCGATGAGCCTGGGCCAGTCTTAGAAACCCTCAAGTTCTTCTTGAGCGGGCAGGCGCCGGATCCCTATAAGCGCCAGGCAACTGCCGGGGCTGCACGTGAGCAGGCCACACAGACCATGCTCAACCGGCGGCGCGGCCTCCGCTTGAGGATTTTTCGCAATCTTGTACAGCGTGCTCAGCGCTACGCCCCACTGCGCGAGGATGCACTCGCTGACGCGGGTCTGGGCTGGCCGGTGCTGCGCAGGATGCTGCGTGAGATGGGACGGCGCCTGGTCACCAGCAAGGTGATCGACACCCCGGACGACGTATTCTGGCTGACACTGGACGAATTGCAAGAGGCCGTAACCGTACTGGACACGGGACAACCCCCGGCGGACTATCAGACGGTCATCGCCGGGCGGCGCGCAACCTGGGAGCGCGAACGTGCTCTCACGCCGCCAGTGGCCTTGCCTCTCAAAGGCGGAGCTCGCTTTTTGGGGATTGACTTCACCAGTATGATGCCGGCTCGTACCAACCAGCCAGAGGGCAAGGTGCTGAAAGGCATCGCGGCTAGCCCCGGGCGAGTCACTGGCCCGGCGCGAGTGATCTCGGGTCCCGGCGAGTTTAATCAGATGCGACCGGGTGATATCCTCGTGGCCAGGATCACGACGCCCGCCTGGACGCCGCTCTTCGCCCTTGCCGCGGGGGTCGTTACCGATGTGGGTGGCCCACTTAGCCATAGTTCGATTGTGGCCCGCGAGTATCATATCCCGGCTGTGTTGGGGGCTGGCGTGGCAACTGAACGCCTGAGCAGTGGACAGCGTATCACGGTCGACGGAGATAAGGGGACGGTCACGGTCGCCAGCTAAGAAGTGAGCCTGTGATAGCTCTCAGCACGATCCGTGAATTGCTCCCCAAGCAACTTCTCGATATACGGCGTTACGCCCCAGAACTCCTTCAACTCAACATACTCCTGGACATAACGCCTGTTATCCTGCCCTTGCTTCTCCATCCTTACTGCACGGATCAGCAAATTCTTATCGGTATGCTCCGGCGACACAAACTCGACCACGTCCGTCCTGTAGCCCATGATACGCAGCGCCAGCGCTCGGAAGGTATCCGTGAGTATATCGGCCATGCGCTCCTTCAAAATGCCGTGCCGCAGCACCGCGCCGAACGGCTCCCTCGCTCGAAGCTGCGCGTTCAAATCATGATGGCAGCAGGGAGCGCACAGGATCAGGCGCGCGTTCCACCTGATGCCCTGGACAATAGCCTCGTCGGTTGCGGTATCGCAGGCGTGCAGAGCCAGCACAATATCCGGCGGCGCCTCGGGCCTGTAATCGATAATGGCCGACCTCTGGAAACAGGCATCCGTGAAGCCCAACTGCTCGCTCTGCGCGTTGTCCTTCTTCACCAGCGCCTCGTTGACATCGACACCCACCAGGCTCGCAGGGATACTTCGAATATCGTTCAGGTAGTGATACGCGGCAAGCGAGAGGTATGCCGAACCACAGCCGCAGTCAAGAATATGCACGGAATGCCCCAGCGTTTGCTTGAGATGCTCCAGTTCGCCCGTGTGATCGAGCAGCTTCAAGAACTCGTTGACCTGCGAGAACTTGTCCTGCATGCTGGACCGCACTCTTCCCTGCTGGTCCATGATCCCTACTGCCTGGAGAAACGCGTCGGGCTTATCGGCTGGCAGGGGCAGTTTCTTGCTCGCGTCGTGCGCCAGGTCGGGCTTCCGCCCAGCGCCATCGACCTCCCCACGATGAAAAATGGCCTTCCCCTTCTTCGTAATCTGCACGACTACATCCCCGGTTGTTGCCTGCACATGTATGGTGCTGAAAGCTATCGCCAGTGCCTCGTCCAGCTTCTGCTCCGCCTCGTAGCTGGCATAGTTCCTGGTAATGTCCTGTTTGTCGCTGAAGTACGAGAACTGCAGGTGCCGCTCGCCCTTGATCAGCACGGGGCGCACGACAATTTGACGCCACGGGACATCCCCGGCAGCACGCACCCTGCCCTTCATGGTCAGCCGTACGAACGTCTCCTCGTCCAGCGCCATGCGTTTTATTTGTTCTCTATATTCACCAGCCATACCCATGCTCTCAGACGTACTTCATCTCCGTGAAACGCCCGCGCAGCGCGTTCACCTGCGACTTCACATTCTTGCCGCGGATGGCGTCGTGCATCAGTTGGGCCAGCTCCCCCGTGGCTCGTTCATCCATACCGAAGCGCGTCATCTCAAGCACACCTATGCGCAGGCCGGACGGGTTGCGCGGGTCGCTATCGCCGGGCAGCATGTTGTAGTTCACAATAATATCGTTGGCCTCCAGGCGCTTTGCAACCTCGACGCCCCCGCCCCACTGCGAGACGCTGACGGCAATCATGTGGCTTTTCGTGTAACCGAACTCGCGCGCCTCCACCGGCGTGCCCAGTTCATCCAGGCTGCGTCCCAGCGCCTGCGCATTGCGCACAATATGCTGCGCGTAGTCGCGGCCGAATGCCTTCATCTCGCGAATGGCCACAAGCAGCGCTGGCAGCGAGTGCAGGTGATGATTACTCGATGAGCCGGGAAAGACCCCCCTATCAGCGGCGGGCCAGTATTTCTTCTCGTCTTCCTCGTCCAGGTTGCCCAGGATCACCCCGCGCTGCGGGCCGGGGAACGTCTTGTGCGTGCTGCCCGTCATCCACGTCGCCCCCTCCTGCAGTGGCGACTGGAACTGGCCGCCCGCGATCAAGCCGAGCACGTGGGCGCCATCATAGAGCAGCGGGATATCCTTAGTTTTGCAGAAAGCGGCAACCTCCTGTACCGGCTCCGGGAAGAGGAACAGGCTCTTGCCCATCACGACGATCTGCGGTGATACTTGCTCGATCAACTCGATGGTCTTCACGGGATCAATGTGATAGTGATCCCCGGTCAGCGGCAGGTAATGCAGGTTGACAAAGTTTGGCCGGCCCGCTATCAGTGACTGGCCGCGACTTTGAATGCGGCGGCCGAATACACCCACCGGCCCATGGCTGATATGCCCACCCGCGTCGGTCGAGTTCGCAATAACGGTATCCCCGCCGCGCAGAAACCCCAGGGCAAGCGCGGTATTGGCCGCGTTGCCACTGATAGGCCGCACATCCGCCTGCCTGGCATGAAAGAGTTCGAGAATCTCCTGCTGAGCCATGCGCTCGATCTGGTCGATATACCGCGTCCCCTGGTAGTAGCGATTGACCTTATCGCCTTCGTTCGGGTGTCCCTCGGCATAACGGCCCATAAAGTCCGAGTTCTGCACGCGGCGGACTGCTTCGCTGGGCGTATTCTCGCTGGCAATCAGGTTGATCGTCTGTGTCTGCCGCCAGGCGTTCTGGCGCGCCACAATGTCCTCGATGTCGCTGATATCTACTGTCATTTCCTCACACTCCCTTGTGATATTGCATGTGCTGGTAAAATATGTAATCCAGTATATCACTATTGGGGGAAATTGCCCTTTTTGATAGGAGAGAACCCGCCGCAAACTGCTGTGATTTCAATCCAGGCAGTTAGGCGGGTTTACTGTGGCTTGAGCCATTGCTTGTTGACACATGTACATCTTAGGTGTATACTGTGTGTATGAACAAGCGTACCAATATCAATTTGGATACTGAGGATGTAGCGGGTATTGCGCTTATCAGACAACACTATGGACTGGCCAATGATGCCAGTGCTATTCGCTTTGCCATTCGCAAGGTAGCCCGGGAGATCAAACAGGATGTATCAGGTCCGTCGCGTCCACATCGGCAAGACGGCCCAACTCGATGAGTTGGCCCGTGAATGTGGGTTGCTCTACAGCCAAACGCTAGTGTTCTTTTGGCGTACTGTGCGGCATCAGAGCATCTGGCTCAAAGAGAAGCACTTGAAGCGGTTGTTCACCTCGCACAAGCTGCATGCGCATACAGCCGATGCTTGTGTAGAGGCGTTCTTTGCCAGTCTCAAAAGTTGGCGGGAGCGCCGTAAAACTGATCCAACCGCCAGGCCACCGCACAAGAGACGCTGGTACTTTCGCGTCGAGTACAAACGTTCGGCTATGAGCCTGGCGGATGGCCAGCTCAGATTGTCCAATGGCCGTGGCAACGTGCCGCTCATCCTGGATTGGCGATGGGATCTGCCACAAACCATGGTCATCCATTGGATGGGAACCGAGTACGAAGCGATAGCCACCTATCAGCAAGAGCAGCCAGAGGCCCTGCCCCAGGGTGAGAAGGTGGCAGGAATTGACCTGGGCGAGGTGCATATGGCGGTGGCTCACGATGGAACAAAGACACATATCCTCAACGGGCGGCTCTTGCGCTCGAAGGTCCAGTACCGCAACAAGCTGCAAGCCGAACTGAACAAGCGTATCGATGGGCGGATGAAGAAGGGCAGCAAACGCCGCAAGCGGCTCATCCGGTCCAAGAAATGGCAATTGAAGAAGATCGAACACCAAATTAAAGATATCGAACATAAGCAGACCACGCGGCTCATCACCACGTTGCATCAGGCAGGCGTGCAAACCGTGGTCATTGGCGATGTGCGCGATATCAGGCAAGACAACGATGTTGGGCATACCAACAACCAGAAAATTCACCAGTGGTCCCACGGCTCTGTCCGCTTCAAGCTCACCTACAAAGCGGAGCGGTTGGGGATGGCTGTGGCCTTGCAGGATGAGCACTATACGAGCAGGACCTGTCCCTGCTGTGGGCATGTGCGCTCATCGGTCAAAGGGCGTGTGTTTCGCTGTCCCAAGTGCCACTGGACCTATCACCGCGATGGGGTTGGCAGTATCAACATCCGACACAAGTATCTGGGTCAACTCCCAGTAGTTGGCGCTATGTCACCGCCCACGGGCATACGGTTCCGACCGCATACCCGCGTAGCTCGTGAGCAATTACGAGAAAACGTCTGTCCTGGTAACAGCACAGAAGCCGCTCGGCTTTAGCCGAGGCGGAGTGTCACGTAGACCTTGAGGTGATGCTGAATAGAACACCCAGGGTACACTATCAGACCCTGCTCATGGAACATGCAGATGGTCGACTGCTGCACGTCTCGATTGGATTTGAACCCTGGAGCGAATGGCAATGAACTCTCTCCTGTGAGTAATCCGTGCGAGGCTCTGCGAACCGTCCTTGGATTCTCGATTGCTCCTACCCATTACCGGGAAGATATGCTGGTCTGTTTTGGCTTCTCCGGTGGCGCAACCGGGAGCAAGGATGTCTATCAGAGCGCGCTGCGCTTAGCGAAGGGAGTGATGGAGTTGTTGCAGGCTTCTCCTGCAGGCCGCGCCGTTGATCCTACCCCGCACATCGAGCGCTATCTGACCGATGGCAGTCTCAAACGCTACCTGGAGCAGTAGCATACCTGCTAGATCTCCGGTGCAGTCGTCGGCATTGTGGAGTTCTCTGAGCTTCATCGCCTCTTTTCTGGCACTTCTGAATGCACTATAATGGAGACTGTATATTTGGAGAACTCCAACCACCAGTCAATACATTCAAGAGCAGGAGAGGAAATAGCATGTTCGACACCAGCAAGATCGGTCACACCTTTCCTCCTTTTACTATCGATATCGAGCGAGCGAAAATTCGAGAATTAGCCCTTGCCATTGGCGACGACAATCCCATCTATCACAGCCAGCAAGCGGCTGAGGCAGCAGGCTACCCAGATATTCCCCTTCTTCCCACGACAGGCACTCTTTTCTTTTTTTGGGGCAATACTCACTTTATTGAGCAGATCAGCGAGCTTGGCCTCAATGTTGCTCGCATCATTCACCTGGAAGAAGCCTACGAGTACCTCGCTCCT